>Ga0179591_1315242_pt1 | contig 21562 bp, 27 predicted proteins | sample CZOMad2_1_08_16f_FD_182891 | JGI IMG/M metagenome (GOLD analysis project Ga0179591, IMG submission 182891) | Vadose zone soil fungal communities from Angelo Coast Range Reserve, California, USA - CZOMad2_1_08_16fungal (PacBio error correction) | ecosystem: Environmental > Terrestrial > Soil >... | reverse complement strand
TTATTGCCACCTTCGATTGTCGTGTGGACCAGCTGTACGAGCAGAAGAACCTCTCTCTCTTGGAGTTTATGTTCCCTCCCCCCTCCCCCCTTCCCTGGAGGCGTGAATCATCGAGAGAGGGAAGTTCTCTTTCCTTTCCCCCCTATTTTCCAAGCGATTCCGTCTCCCCAGTCATCCGAAAATTGTCGCGTTTTTTCCCTGGCGCGCTGAACGAAGCCGGCTTTCACGTTGTAGAAGTTTGAGTTTGTCCTTTTCCTCCCTGGACGTGCCTCAGGGTTTAGAAAAGTCCCCCTTTTGCAGATCTTTCCCTCGTTCACCGGTTTTTTCCCCCCTCTCTGTACTTCTATAAAAGATTCGAGCCGGCCATCCCCTTCCCCGACGAAGCTGGCCGCCGCTTCCGTCCGCCGCCCCACATACCCTTGGACAAATAGACAACCCCTCGCCTTGACCCCGATCTCCCCTCCCCTTCTCCCCTTCCCTTTGAAACCCCTTTCCCCCCATCGCTGCCTCTCCCCTTTCTCCCAACTTTCTTGTCTGATAGTCTGTTTACCCCTAAGAAGGAAAGACGAGCCTTTCCCTGCGCCTCTTTTGCTGCCTTTTTCTACCTATGACCTCTCCTCTCTTCCCATAAAACAATCCTTTACCGTCCCACGCCCTTTCCTGTTTTGATCGAACCCGGTTGCGTTACCACTTCTCCCCCCCAAGCACAAACTCCGCGAGTTCATTTCCTTTTCCCCTCTCGAAAAACGGACGATGCGTCCACTCCCCCTTCAACTAGGGGAAGTGTCCAAAAGCAAGTCGATCCCAAATGGCAACCTTGCTTAGATTGAATCTGTTGTCGTTCCATCCTACTAAATTCTTCCTTTCCCTCACTCAGAGAGGGAGGAGTACTTTTTCCCATTGCTTAACGCTCCTCCGAACAAGTAAAGACTTTCTTTCCTAAAAGATGATATTTCACTAGTGATTTCAACCCTCCTCTTATTATGAGGGTAAACCCGCTTCACGCTCACTTTTCCCTAGAAAAGGTGGAGTTCCCCGCAAGTTTTTACCCAAGTTAGTTCCACCCAAAAGGCTTTCTACCCATTTGAGGATTTGCCTAGACGCTTTCTCGAACTCGCAGGTCGGATATTATGTTCTCCCTTGAGTATTTTTTGTAGACGACTTCCTAGATGGATTCTTCTTCTCATTTTCATTTAGAGGCAGCTGCGAAGGTCCTTCTTGAAGTTTACCCCGGTTATCTTTGAGACCGGGCTTTTTTTTTCCCATGTCGCAAGAGGTGAAGGTTGGTCAATCTTCTTGTTCAAGATTGGATGACCTCCCTTCCTTGCTTTTTGACGGTCTTATTTGAGACAGTCTTTCTTTTCTCCTCTTCCCCCTTCTCCTTCAGATGGGGCTCGCACACCTTCTCTGTCCGCCTTCCTATACTGCGTCCCCGTGGGAACTAGTACCCTCCCCTTTCCCAAACAGACCCAAAATTTCCCCCCATCATGAATTGGCATGTCTATTATTTTATGGTATTTTTCATTGGTTAGGCGTTTGTCTTTCTTGCTTTTTCCAACCTATGTGTACTTGACGCATTGATCTCCGCTTGTGTTACTCTCATTATACGATCTTGTCAGACTTTTTTGTATCTCAGGACCTTAGGAGAGAGGATTTCCTCGCCCTTAGCCCCATGGACAAATACACCTTCTCATTGTAGGCATGGTGACTTTCCTCGGCCATTTTCTGGCTTTGATATTCAGACGCTCGTAATAAGTAGTTTGTGGTCCCCCCCCAAAACTTAATTCCCCCAGCCTCTTGTTTGTCCATCTCCGGACAGCATTTACAGGGCAGGATGAGTAGTCTTTTCCCCCTTTCCCCATAATCTTCCCCTTCCATCGAAGTCTTTAAAGGACCGTCTCTTCCCCCCTCCCTCGAAATCAACTGGAAACCCCGTACTTTGCAGGTAATGTTCCAGAATTTCCAATAAAATATTTATTTCTTAGAGCTGTTCGCCCTAGCGTCCCGTTTTACTTTTCCGCATTTTCCGTAACGTCTTTCCCCTCCCCTGACCCTTCATCGCCGGCCTGAATGCTGCGTCCTGATTACGGCTCAACCAACCGAATTTGATGTTGGGCTTCCTCTTGGGATGAGTACTCTTCACGTCCCCTTTTTCCTTTTAAATCTTCTATGATAATCCCTCAAGGTATTTCACCTCAATGTTTTCTGTCGTTTCGCTGGACTTTCATGTAGATACAAAGCGTGTTTACCGCATGGTGGGGTTCATATAGCAATTTGGTTTTCCCCCCTTTATAACCTTCTCGTCACCTCTTCATTCCGTTATAACTCTTCTTCCACGGTGAGCTATCCTTGCGTACCCGTTAACTAGCTGTGATGGAGGTTCTTGGACCCTCTTCTTCCTTTATCTGCATTTCAGACTTCTCTAGACCCCGCGGTTACGCATTTGCAGTTAAGCTCTCTCCGAAGCGCAGTCCCCCCAGTTTTGTACCAAGTAACCCCCTCTGTTCCCCGCTTTCCTTTCAGTAAAATCTGTACTCGTCACCCCATAAACGGTCCACACACGCAGGATTTTTCTTAATACAAATTTCCCCTCGATTAACACATTTACCTCTCAGAATCAAATTGCAAATTTCGACCTTCCCCTTCGGGTCCGACAACTTGTTAGGAGCTTGTCTTCTTTAATCCGCGGACGCCCCGCTGCTGAGGATTTGGTTCGTTTCCAATTGTTTTGTTTTAGATGCGCCCCAAGCTTTCCAAAGTCCGGTGCCGCCCGCTGAGCCGTCTCCAAATCAACAGATCCGTACTTCAGCCTTTGGTAAGGTGTTCCCCTCTCCTTCTGGTCTTCCCTTTAACCGGGATGTTTTCCCTTTCTATTGAGAAGACCTCGTTTACCTCTTTTGTTCTTCCCGTGTTGATCTTGTAATTAATCGTCATCTTTGAGTTCAGACCTTTGTTGTTCCCTGGATCGCAACATCTTGATGCGCTTCTGCTATCTCAGTTGAATTACCCTGCTTCTGAATATCCTGTCCTTTTTTTAATGACACTCTTCTTTCACCCTCCGAGGTCCTTTTCTGTCAAAAGCCCCTTTCCCATCAACGCTGCTTTCGGGGAAGCCCCCTTTTTGTAGTTGATCCTTTCTTGCTTTCCACTCGTGTAGTACCGTTCTTGCCATCAGTCCCCCCCCCCCCCGATGAGAACTCTTCCCTTTCCAAAACAGAAGGTGCTCGAATTCCCAAAGCCCTACAACGCCCCTTCATGTCCCTTTGTATAACCTTCTTTTTAATCTTCCGCCTCCTTTCTTGCTTGAGTTCTCCCCCCCGGCCGCGTTTCCCGTTCCCCCAAATCCCAAGTTAGTTTCCGCAGTAATTCGAGTTTCCCCCCAATCCGCCTTCCCCTCCCCGATGTTTCTTTTTTTCGCTGGAAATTCGGCAACTCGGCACACGGAAAACGCTTTTTCTCGCCCTCGTATAGATCTTTCCCTCAATCATAAGTCCTTTCTTGGATATTGCCCGGTCCCCTTTTCTCCGTAGGGTTTCCCTTATGGACTTTCTCGAGAGGCTTTTTCTAAACCTCTATTAGATCAGACGGTGTTTCCTTAGCGGTGTGCAATAGTAGGCCAAAATTTTGCTAAAAGCCTGTCTCCCTCTTTTCCGTATCATCTCAGTTAGTCGTCGCTTGGAAACCCTAGGCGGCTCCTAAGTTGCGTACAAGCCACCTTCTGTTTTTCCGTTCCTCAGTCTCCTTCCTCTAGGACAATACGAATGTTCCCCCTTCCCTTACAACAAGGACCACTAGGGCTTTGTCCCTGGAAGACCATGACGATGTAACCCGTTCAGAGACTTTGACTAATATGACTCTTCCTACGCCCCCTCTCTTTTAATACGCAACATCTTCTGATCTTAAAGTCCCCATCTGGTTTCCCACCCAGCCCGGCCCCCCCCCCTTCCGTACGACGGAAAATCAATTCACACCCCCTGCGCCCAACCCTTGCACTCTTTTTTTCTTGGTTTTTTTCTTTTTGTGTGTCGTTCACGAGGCCCCTTACCGATTTCTCTCTCCTTCCTGACCTGGCGGCTTTTGACGTCTTCCTCCCCCTGATTCCAGAATCTGCCTCAACTCAGATCCCGCAAATCCCTATCCTTCACCCATGAAACGCTGCCCTGCTTACAAGGATTGGCACTCCATGACCTTTCACACCCACTCTGGTCGCCCTTTGCCCCCCCCCCCTGTGTCGTATTGTCCTCAGTCCTTTTGTCAGCTTCGGATCAATCTTCCAGGCTGCTTTCGCGAGTTCCAGATGCACAGCTATATCTTTCGTCAAACAAACCACTCCTCCGCTTTTTGTCGAGCTGCTTTCTCACTGCGCGTCTCTTTTTCCCACAGCGGCCGAAATATCACATCCTCTGGTTTTGAACGGATGAATTTTGCTTGCTTTTTTCAAGACCTGCTTGACCCCCGTATTCACGTTTTTGGATTCTTGATTGCGTTCCTGTGTGGATCAATGCTCCCTGTTTTTTCTTCCCCCCTTCCCCCAAACCCAGTCTGCTCCTTTCTTCTATCCCCTTTTCGGCCTTCTCGAGAAGATTCCCCCTTTTTTCTTGTCGCACTCGAAAGCTTTCAGATCAAGCCTCCTGCCTCTCAATAAGGTGATGCTCTACCCCTTCCTTTTTTTTCCCCCTCTCCAAAGGCTCTTTTTTAGCGGTGGAACGCAGAGTCATTTGTTTGCGCGGCTTCATGGAGGCGGACTTAGAATATTCCCCGTCCCTTCACGAAGCCGCCTCTAGTTTCCTTCTTGTTTTCGTTTACCGATTGACGAGCTCCTGAAGATTTCGGTCAAAGGCACTTCCCCTCTTTACCTTTTTTCTCATGCCCCTTTGTGTGCTCGCAGGTTTGCCGTTTAGTAAAGACCAGCGCTTCTCGCCAGAAATTTTCTTCCGTCGAGCAGCTTTCCCCCCATGTTTTGCCTTCAGTGCCGAGGACTGCTTCTGCGCTGCTTTTCTTCCACTATGATGTTCCTTTGATGTCGATTACAAATTTTTTTCTTGTTCTCGCTGAGGGCAGTGACCCCCTTCTGCTTGTGAAGATTCTTCTCAGTCGGTTTGATCGAAATAGATTCGCCACCGTGGAACGCCCCTCGCCCAACGGTGCGTTTGAAAAACAGGTGCTGCCGGCCCCTCCGATTCATATGTAGCCTCCTTTCTAGTAAAGTTTGACGCGCTCCTTCCAGTTCCTTTGCCTGCCAGGATTTGCGTGCCGCCTCCGCAGGGAGTTGATCCGCAGTTTTCCTTTCCCCCGTTTGTTTTCTCCTATAGATGAACAGCCCTCCGTCTTGATGTGGCGTTCTCCCCCTCCAACCCTCTGAAGAGTATCTGCTTCTTCAAGCTTTCGCCACATTCCCCCCCTTCTCGGCACCTGATAATAACTCTCCCTCCCGTTTGAGATTCCTCCTCCCCTTAAGTTCTCGGAGTTAAAGATGGTCTGCCGCAGCTTCCTCCTCTTCCAGGAGAAGTGGCTCCCTCCCCCTCCCCCCTGTTTTCTCCGAAGGGTCCTGTGGTTCTTTTTTAGGAAGTAGGGAATGAGCTCACTTTTCGGAAAATCCTCCGAAATTGTTCCTCGAGACCCCTTTCCTGTTCTACCCGCCTCCCTTCCCTTACTTCCTTGCTTAACCATTCTGTGGAGTTTTTTCCTCCCTTACGTGCAGCAGGTCCTGAACTGTTAGCTCTCAACGTTTGAGAGCCTGGGGGGCCCTTCTACCCATCCTTTAATCCGAATGAATAAACGTCCGACATCCGCTGCTCTCCCCAGTCTCCCCCCCCCACCCCCCAAAAGGCCACGACATACCCCCTTCCCCTCAATATAGTTTGAAGAGAACCAGCCCTTTCTTCGTTCTGGACTAGAATCCTTCCTCTTGTATAGACTTTGGTTCTTACTCGTCGCCCCTCCGCAGACAGGCAAATGCGGACATTCTTCTTGTCCTTTTTTCCTACCAATTCCAGAGATCGCCTGTCCTAAAAACAAAGTTCACGTACCGACCAATTTCCACGGATGAGGCCTAAAAGGTGGATTCCTCCATTACGCCCCCCCTCAAAGCACAATAATCCTCCTTTCCCCCCCCGCTGGCCGCGACGAACAAAGACTGAGACCCACCTTTTTAAACCTAAACAGAGGATGACTTGCAATATACCCACCCCTCCTCCCCCAGGTTCATGCCTGAAGGCTGATTTGACTCTCTAAATATTTCTTAACGAGCCTGGATTCCCTTCCTCCTGACGCTTTTCAAGTGCATTTTTTTCTAAAAAGCTGAAAAGAGTTTCCTGTTCTCCTTTTATACCTTGCGGTCTTTTTTCCCAAAAAAGTCCTCTTAGTTGAGTTTCTCCCCCCCTCATTTACCTGCTCCCCCCCCTCGTATCGCCCCTTGGAGGAGACCCCCCTTTAGTTACCTGTCACCCGGCCAGGACCTGTGAGTACCCCCCTTTTAGTATGAAGGTCCTATTGGCGCGTGAAGGTCTTTTTGACCTACTCGGAGAACTCGGTTCTTTTTTAAGACTTTCTTTCCTCTTTCAAAGTACTCTCTCGTGCGCCTGTTGAAGATTTCTCAGACCGCCCCTGAGCTTATCACCAATCAGGAGTCTTGTTTCCCTCCCTAGGTGAAGTTTTTTTACTCTCTCCAGTCTCGGTCTACTCCCTTTTACAGTTGACTGCTTTCGTGGTGATTTTGCAGCATTATCTGCTTTTTTTCTCTTTCAACATCTTGAATACAGCATGCGTGATAGCCTTCCTCCCAGCTGCCCTTTTTCATCTTTCCCAGTGCCTCCCCCTTTTCCTCCGTTTCCAAACCGCCACCCATACAAATCAGTGCTGTCTTTGCGCCGCCGTTTTGTATTTTCTGCGCCTTGTTTTCTGACGGTGGAGTTCTTTCCCCCTCTTTGTGGACTAGGATCTCAGTTGGGTGCGGTACCTTGATCTCCGCTGGGGCCGAAGAGTCGGCTCTCATGGCTCTCTTTTCTTCATCCTTAGAACTGCTCCCTGTTTCTGCTGTTTGGGGCTCCTTGTTTGGTTTTTTGTTCTTTTTTTTCTTTGTTTTCTTTCTCACAATATGTTCCTCGGCTGTTGTGAATGCCTTCTGCAGTTTTTCCGTTGATTAGAGAGTCTTACACCCGTTGTAGTTTCCAACTTGTCTGACTTCCTCCTCGCTGGTCCCTTCTCTATAAACGCACCTGACCTGGTATTCTTGGCGATTGTCGATTTCTCCCGTTCCTATTTAGGGAGCCTTACGCTGAAAACCTAGACTTAATCCCGCGCTTTCTACACTCTCAGTTTTCCATATCCCTCCCTCCGTCCCTCCAGGGAAAAACGTACGCCCTTTTTCTTTATCACATTCATATAAATCATGCTTCTCCTCACGATTGTGAGCTTCCTTTTCCCCGTGTTCGGAAGCCTTTCTAACGTATTTTTCCAAGTAACCCGGAACACCCTCTGCCTCGCCTTCTTCCTGTTGACTACCTCTCCCCCTGCGGTCCCAAAACTTCCTTTTTTGGGGACGATGGAACCGACGGTTTGGTCTTAGATCAGTTCAGTTTCACTTTCTTTTCTTAGAAGAAAGCCTTTTCTGGGCCAGTGACTCCTGATTGCAGAGTTTTTTTATTTGTGGAGATACACATTGCCCCTGTATCGAATGCTTTGGTCTTCTCGGGGGTAGGCTCTTTCCCCTCCCACCGCGTTTGCCCAAGATCGTGTCAATTGCGTCCCCCTTGATCTGGGAGATTTGCGTTAATTCCTCTCTTGCCCCAGCAAGTAAATGCATTCGTGTTTAAAGCTTCTCTTTTCTCTTTAGAGAGGTTCCCAGCCTCATCTGTAAATTTGTCGAATTGCCTTCCTAGGAATCACCCTGTTATACCTTGACCCCCCATTTTCCGGTCACCACCCTCCCTTGACCCATGTAACTGATATTTTTTTTTACCCATCAGAAGCGCCTCCGCGGAAACCTTCTTCACTTTCGGCTGCACCTGGCAGTCATTGGTTAAAAGGTATGTTCTTGAATTGGTCATCGGGTACTCTTTAAGAAGTTCCGCTTTTCGCAAGGTTGCGCTTGGATCCCATAGACTCCCTCCTAGGTTATGGCTTTGTATTCCCTCTCTTTTAATAATAATAATGTTTGTGCTTCTAGATCAAGATTCACGCGCGGAACTCGCTTATTTCAATCGCCAACGTTTTTGTTCTACAATTTGCAGCTCCTTGTTCCCTTGAGTTCATTTCCACACGTTCAATCTGTGAGCGTCACTTTCCCGGATCGTTTATGAAGAAATTACCCGCGTTTACCTCTTTCTGGCGGTTCGGTTTTCCTTCTGATGATTTTTGCAAATGCTTTGTCTGCCCACCGGATGGTTTATTGGCGTTATGTCTTCATCTTGCGAGCCCTGCAGCGAATCACTTTCCCTTCTACGCGGTCATATGCTGTGCCTCTTCCTTCTTCAGGCTGTTGTCCCCAAATAGAATGCTGCCACCCATTCGCCGTAAGGGATGACCCCCCTCCCCCTAATTCCCCTAGTTGAAAGCAGAGCGCAACCTTTTTCTCAAAGATTCTCCTGATCTTTGATCAAATGCAACGTGCGTAGCCTGTGATCTTTAACCCACAACTCTTCGTAGTGCAACCCAAGCTTCTAACCCCCCCATTGGGTATAGAAAGGCCCACCCTGTTTGCCCCCCTTTCCCCTCGCAATCAGCTCCTGTTAAATGTTTTTTCTTCTCATAAGAGTGCCCCATACCTGTTTGTCAATTCTTAACATCACCACCACCTGAAGATTTCCCTGTCAACCAGTGCAAATGTTTTTGCGACAGGACTTAGATCTTCGAATATGCATTGTTTTGCATTTCCTCGCGAAATTCTTCCCATGCTTCCCCCCTGTCCCTCCGCAAGTATGATCAACCTTACCCGTTCCCTCCGAATTGATTTACTTTAAATTTCCCTTGTGCCATTCCCCGCTTGGTGCCCTTATGGATTTCGCGCTTTCGCATGTAGTACCCCCTCGGCCCTTTCGAGCAGTATTACGTTTTCCTTCAATGGGCCCAACTTTAACCGTGATCCCACTTTTTTTTTTATGCAGCCCGATCCCTTAAGGTTTTTTGAGTCCACCTGATCTTCCTTTTTCCCGCCCCCTTTGAACCCCTACACTCCTTATCAGCGCTACGACGATTTTATCGAACTGGCCCCTCTTAAGATTCCACTCGGATCTCAAGGTCTTCCCCCGCGCTCTGATCCTCCTCCTGCGAAAGCATTTGAGCGAGCCTACCTTGAGCCTTTTAGCGTTTGATCTTCCTTACCCCAAAAACTCTTAAGAAAACATGGTGTCCCCCCCTCCCTCCGAACCCCAGATCCTCCCCCTCCTCCTCCCATCCCCCGAAATTCCAATCCCCCGGCAGCTGGCCAGTGTATTATTGGTTTTTTGCGTGTGTTTTAAAGCGCTGATGGACGAAGGTCCCGCTTCCTCTTGAATAGGCGACTCCCCCCCATCCCGCCCTCTTTTCCTCGGCTCACACCTCCTCCCCCTTCAAATAGCCCCAATAGCGTCCCAACCAAAGGCAATGGCCTGCGTTATCAGAGATTGCCGAGCCTTTTACTCCCCAGTCCTCTTCAACAACTGGCCTTTGTACTTCAAGCTTCCCTTGTTTCCGTACTCTCCCCTCCCTCCTCGATGCTCAGAAGACTGATTCTTCTTTTTTTCTCAAGCTCTGAAGTAGTTTACCCCACAAGCCTACCTTTTTTCTGGACAGAGTCTAAAGATTTCTCACTGTCCTCTTCTTCCTCCCTTCTCTTTGCATATAAACTCCTATGTTGTTTTTTGAACGCACCTTTACTTTGTCTAGGTGGTCTCCCCCCACGACCGGTATGTTCCAAAAGTGAGTCTCCAACTGTCAGATAGAAGTTCCTTCTTGATCGTGATTGGCAATTTTGCTACTCCTTTCGGTTGTAAATCCCCCCGCATCGCGATCCACCTTCTTCTAAGACAGGGTACTTCTGTCGAGGCTTTAGCCTCATCACTTCAAGGCGCGTCCAGCCCTCCCTTATCTTGATGAGGCAATTCCATTCCGAGGATGTTTAACTCCTGAATTACGGAAGACACTTCCAGATTTTAGATCTTCTCTCCTTTGATGTTGCCCCGTTAATTCCTTCTCTGTTTATCTTTGAGATTTCCCTCCCCTATAAGAGGGTGGGGGCGGCGTCCCCGGTTTTTCTCCGAAGTTGGTGATGTTTCCCTTACAAGAAACTTGTTCTTCCTCCCTCCCAAGAGTTGTTTTTTAGGTCCTCTTTTTCCTCTACTCTGAAATTTCGGTCAAACTCTCTGACTCGAAGGCGAATGTGAACAGTGTTTCGCTTTTTTTCGATGATGTCCCAGCAACATTTTTAGCCGCTTAGTTTTCTAAGATGGCGACTACAACTCCTCCTACTCCTTTCTCTTTCAGCACAGGGCGCACTATCTCTGCGTCGATTTGGGTCTGATGTGATTTTTGTTGGGTTTTGAGCTGGCTTCTTATTTCCTTATGAAGCTTTGCCTGGCAGTATCACATTCAGATTGCCTTTTACCTATGGAAACGATTTTCCCCTTTTAAAAAGGTGATGAAGGACGCCTTCGTCCCACCGAATGAGTTTCCATATTGAGCAGTATATTCGTCTTGACGTCCGAAGGGGAAGTTGTTTCCTTTGCCCTTCTATGTCAGTGGGAATTTTCCTCGAAGTCTTTTTCCCTCCGTCCCCTCTTCATAGAAAGACCATCGCCCTTCTGAAAAGGGGGAGTGCCGACACTTTTGTTTCATGATTTTTTTAGCTTCCCCCCTCCATCCAACTGGGCCCTACCCTCTTCCCTTTCTTTCATTTTTTTTTTTGAGAGCTCTGGTTTCCTGGGTTTTTTTTTCCCTTCACTCTATTAGAGTTCTTTCCCATTTTTCCTCCTCCCTGCACCGCTCGATAGAGTTGGCTTTTTTCCCTCCACCAGCGTTTCTAAGATCTTCCTGTCTTTCAGTTGACAGACCCTTTCAATCCGGGCCTGCCCCGCTTTCCCCCTTCGAAGTCACCCGTTCACCCGCCTCCTCCTCCCCCCCCTTTCTCTCTATTAAGAATAACTTCTTAATTGTCCTCTAGACGACACTGCCGTTGCCCCCCCCGGACGTGCAGCCTTTGCAACGGTGAGAGACCCTTTCTCTACCGTCTCTTCTTAATTTCGATCCATCATGAACTGCTCCACACATCCTACTCTGGCTGACCCTCTCTCTTCTCCCCCCCCATCAAACATTGAACTGAATCCCCCCCTCCCCCCGATATGTAGACAGCCTCCTCCTCTTGCGATCCTCTCCAGCTGCTTCCCCTAGAAAACCGTAGTGTAGAGGATATTCTTCGGGACCCTTCCTCTTCTCCGCCCTGCTCCCCCCGTCACCTTCTCCTTTGCTGGAACGATGTTTCTCCCTCGAGTCGATTAAAATCGTAAGCCCCCTCCTTCGACAATTAATTTCTTCTTCCTCCCCCTTTATCCCTTAATAAAGCTCACCACTCCCTCCTTTACTCCTCCATCCTGAAACCCCCGGCTGCGTCCCCAACTCGCTCAACGTAACGAGGATTTCCGTTTCAACATCAACTTTCTGATACTTCGAATTTTTCTCCTGCGTTCTTCCTCCCTGAACGAAATCAGAGAGGCTTCCTCTGATCTTTTTTCAGTTCTTCCCGTTGCCAAGCGCCTCCATTTCCCTCTTGCTTACAAGATTGCTATCAGCAATCTTTTTTTTTTCCTACAATTGTATGCCTTTTTCCCCACGGGAATTAAGACTAAACCCCTTTCGATCGCCACCTTTATGGACAGACTTTTCCATCCTTTTTTGTTCCCCACCAAGCCCAACCGCTCTCTCCAAACTAGGATTTTCTGATTCTTTTTTGTATTAAGAGTAAGAGAGCATTCCCCGAGTCCTGTTGATGTAAACTCGATTTTTGTGTGACTACTTTCTTTCTACCTCTTTCATCCCCTCGTAGGCTGTCTCTCGTGCGCCTTTGAGAATGGTTGAAGCTCCCTTAGATGTCAAAGCTTGGAAGTGAAAATGTCTTCTTTTTTTCACATTGGACGCTTTAAGTTTGGGTATGCCCAATCCTGATAAGAAGGAATCCCCCTGCATTTTTTTTCTTTGGATGTTTTGAGAAGGGATTTCCTTTTTTCTCAATCCCGAATAGATGGAGGATCATCCTTCAAGTAGAAGTCAGAGAAATCTTACCCCCGGAGCTTTTCCACTACACCCCTACCCCCTCCATTTCCATAAAATAAGTTCATTGTGGGCCCCGCCTGTTGATTTTCTCGTAAGTATGGTCCCCTTTCAGGTTTTGTCTTTTCCCTATAGGGTAGATCTCTGGTGACTTTATCTCTCTCCCTCTCGTTCGTTGAAGTTCGCTTCTTCTTCATTGACCTCTATGACTTTCATCGCTTCCAATTTTAAAATACACACTTTCCCCCCCTTTTTTCCCTGGAAGATATTTTCGGACGAATGTAGCGGATTAATCCTTTCTTTTTCTTTTCCCCTTTCATTCCCCGACTCGGACCTTTTAAAGAAATTTACCCCCGTCTCGGTTTTCCGTTCTCGGTTTCTACAGTATACGTTTGTTCCCCTACGATTCCTTCCCAGCTGTCACCGATTTTTCCCCTAATTTGAGAATATATCCATAATCCCCCCCCATCCTTGCCCCCCCCCCAGAGTTACCTACCCCTTCCCCTCTCACATATGGTCTTTCCCCTCTGCACCCCCGCTTCTGTGTCGAGGACGATGCGTTTTAGCGTTTCCTGGCACTTGCCCCCCAAAGGATGGCCTACCTCTCCCCCTGGACCCCAACCTCTTCAATCCTACGGCTGTCCTGAACTCTCTCTTACTGCGTTCCAAAACGAATTGTTGTTTCTTTTGAATCTGCCTTCGGTTGGGCTGCGCAATATGTTTTCCCTCTTCCTTATTCACCCCGTTATTGTTGATCTTCTTTCGTGGTTAGCGGCTTTATGCTATCCCCACGGGGTTTACCGTCAGGCTTTGGGGCTTCGTTCTTTCATAGTCGCCATGTCCCTTCTCACAACGCAATCCGTCTCACTTTAACCCTCCTTAGCAATTGATGTTTCTGAGCCGATTCAGTCAAGTACTTTTGTTTGAAATTCGGAGGTCCCGTTTACAAACGTTTAATCTTTTTTCACCACAATTTTCTTACGACTTCACGTGTGTAGTCCCCCTAGCCGATCCAGGCAAGCAGGGAAGCCCAGCGGAGCAGGCACGCGTCCCTAAAGCGTTTGCTCCCCTACTTTCCCCCTGTTCCCCCACACCACACCCAGTCAAAATCCGAACGCCGCCCATGCCCACCCCCGCCCGGTCCCGCTTTTAGTTAATATGAGCTCTAAAAGACCAGTATCCTTTCAGGCTCCCCGACAGGAATTGAGCTTGGACACCATCGGCTGCTGCTCTGGACCTTGATTTGCTACGCTTCTCTTACGGGCTGGCTTCCTTTATATTTTTGCCCTCCTTTTGTGTTTTGACGAGATCCTCCTCAGCTCGGCCAGATAAGCTATTTCCAAATCGCAAAAGTCCCGAATCTCTCAAGTTATTTTAAAGGGCCCACACCGATTCCTTTGCCTTGGCTGATTCTACTTTTTAACCGTATTCCTGCTTTTATATCGAAGAAACGTTTCGCTTTTACCTCTGGTTCGTTTTAAGTTTTGATTTGCTCCACGTTATTCAATGGCATTGCTGTTTTTTCCCACAGGTCCCCTTTGTCTTACCCCAATGGTAGTGCAACATTAGATGAGCTTCTCGATAGATCCTTTCCCTGTGTACAGCCTTTTGTTTCGACATACGCCTTTACCTAGGGAATTCTGTCACCACCGCCCCGTTTCTTTACAACTACCGAATAATTCAACCCTGTCTGTAACTTTCCGGCCTCCCTCCTGTACGCCCGCTTAATATAGGGCCCAAAGCTGTGCGTCGCATTGGAATGCCCCCCGCCCCGTCTTACCCACAACCGCGGCGTCTGTCCAAACTTCTCTCTTCGACCTGGGGTTGACCAAAGCCAGCTCCCCTCCAACTACTTCCACCCTGTGTCTGGTTTTTATCACCAGTTCCCCCCCCTGCATATTGTGCTAGTAAGTTATCAAAAAGGCCGTTTCTCCCCCCCACCACAAGCAAATATTTTTCCTCCATTATTTCTATCTCAGAGAGTTCTTTTTTTCTGCAGAGTTTAAGGGGTTCTATATATTTACTCCCCTCCTGTCACTTCCAAGATCCCCCCCTGGCTACGCTCTTTTCACCGTTCTCGTGCAGTTGAATCATACGATACTGACTTCAATTCTGAAACCTCCTCCCTTTGGGTTGGAGTCTGTCCTTCTATTTTTTCTATTAGGAAAATGCATCCCGGCGGGCTGCTTTTTGGCTGCACTTTTTAGGGAACGTCTCCTAGACCGCCTGACGATCTAACTTTCGCCCATTCTTTTCTCGTCCGTGGACCCTCGATTTTTCCGAAAGTTGGGACCACTACCCCCTTTTTTGTATATCCTTTTTTAGAAGAGTTGAATCAAATTGCCGCTTCATTCCCGGAATTCCAACTCGGTTCTTTTTTGTTCCATGCCTAATTCGAAGCTCTGCTCCCCCCCTCCTCGCCTCCTCACCCTCTAGGATTTGAGACGCAGACAGAGAAATCTCTTTGATCCTCGATAAGAAAAATCTATTGCTTCCTCTTCCCCACCGCGGTTCTCCAAGGCCAAACTCATGTCCCCCCCTCCTTACAATTCCCATCAAAAAGACGACCCCCCCTCACGATGGGTATTTGATTGAGGCTGTTTTTTTCTTGAAAGAGGCCACTTTACTCAGCTTATAGCCTCAGTTTTGGTCTTCGCTTTCCCCTTCCCCCCCTCGATTTTACCCCAGGTTTGAAATCGCCACTTCTCCCCTGCAGCCAAATATCCCCCCCCCACCAATGAAATGCTTTGTTCTAGTGATTGTACCAATCTCCAATTCACCGTCCCTTCGAAATGGTCCCCCCCGAGCTGTAGAGATTGTACTCCTTCCTGGTTTTCTTCTCATATCACCCTTCTATCCTCTTCTCATTCAGACTTATTGACATGAAATAGCCTTTTTCCTAAGTTCCATCCCCAGGCCCTTCTATTTAGCCCATAGTAAAACTCTTTAGCCTCTCGCCCTGAATTACCACATTTGATAGGACAACTTCCAAATCCGGTGGTCCGTCGCCCTGAAGTTGTTTCTTTTTCGCCGAATTCGTCCAACGGGGTCAGTCTCCAACTTCCGATCGACAGTGACGTTGATTTTAAGTTCATGTTCCGTCCTGATCCCTAGCCTTTGCTTCATATGACTCTCGAGGAGGGACTTTTCCCCTTCTTTTCCTCTCTGAAATACTACAAAGCGTCTTACCCCTCTCTTTAGAGTGAGGCCTTCCCAAAACACAAAGTTCCCGCCTTTGGAAGAGACTCCTTTCCTTCCTCCAACTCAAATTCTCGGTTTCTTTTCGCGCTTATCTCCTTTCGGTTCCTTTACTTCCTCTCGGTCTATTTTCAGATGTCTTTTTTTCCTTCATTTCGTTTTAGGAGGGGGGGCCCGCTGTTCCCGTCGGATGAGTTTGTGATTATTTTTGTATAGACTATTTTACCTCCACCAGCGTCGACCATTTATCTATTTATTTTAAGGGAGGGGGTTTCGGACTGCCTTTTTTTTCTCTCTGGCTCTTGGGTCCCAATCATCTTCTCATTTTTCAGTTCTCGATTTTGCGCTTATTTTCCCGACCAGTTCTTACCCTACCGGCTAAGGTCGAGGAAGCTGGCGTATTTTTTTTTTTTTCAGCTCTTGCGATGAATGATGGGATTCGTCCATGATCAGATGCTTCTTCCCTTTTTTCCCATGTTCTGGATCACCTGAGGGTCTTCGTAATTCTTTCTTCTGGTTGTTCATCTTCTTCGGGCGGTGGTCAAATTCAGTCCCCTTTCACAGAGGGCAAAGACTAGAAAGTTGTCTGCCCTGTGTGACTGCCTTCACTTCCTATTCTCCCTCAAACTCCTGTAGTATCCGCTTTTCATCAGCCCCTTCCTTCTTTTTTCGAGAGCATTTCCGGTTTCCCGTCGCCTGAGGAGAATTCGGAGGCTCTGCCTTTGCCCTTTTTTTTTGACAGGAGTGGGGTCCCTTCCCTCTCAGACCCCCCCTCTCCTTTTCCTCTCCGAAGCCTTGTGCCTGGTCTCACCCGCAACCGAACTTTCTTCTCTAGTCTATCTGCGGGAGAGGCAGAGTTCTACGCCATCTTTCTTGATGTACTAACAGTCCCTCCCCTCCCCCCTTGAGAGTCTTTCCTTTTTCCGACATCCATTTCAGTTGGAAAAGATTCTCCCACGATACTCCTCTTTCATTCCTCCTGTTTCTGGTGACCCCCTCCCCCTCCCCCCGCTTTACAGAGGCTGAGGTCCATCTCTGTCCCGTCCGGGCCTGAGATTACACGCCTGCTCTTCCTTGTTAAAGAAGTCAAATAAGGCAACCTTTCCTTCTCCTACGCATGAGCTGCCCCCTCCGTGGTAAAATTCTCAATCTTTCTCCTACATCTGTTCTTTGACTTTCCTCCCTCACTTTGGGCCAGCCGGCAACCTTTTCCTCATTTTTGAAACGTTCCCGGTGGCCGATAGGAATTGATAAATCCCTTCTCATCTTCTTCCCCAGAAATTAAGCTAAGCCTCCCCCTCTATCGACAGATACCATACCCTTGTCCCCCCATCTCACAAGCACAATAGAACCATCTTGACAGAATCTCAGAAGAAGTCATCCTTTTCGGCCCTGCCCTCTTAGCAGTAAATTCTTTCAGCTTCTATCTCTTTTTCTTTGAAATAATCTGCTAAATGCCTCCTCTGCACCCACAGGAACAGGAGTCTCCTTTTTTTTTGAATACACATTAAAGTGTCGCGCTCACCCCTCATAACCCGTTTTTCCGACGACCGTGTTTCGGTACCTTACTTTCCAACAGACTACTTTTCCCCTCCGACGAAGCAGACCCTTTGGCTGCGTCCAGAGCAACTCTAACCTCTGACGTGAGGAACCCCAGTCGCTAATAGAAGATGATATGTCTTCCTTCCTTAGTCGAGTCCGCCCTTTTGTTTTCCTCAAGTCCTTCGGGTAGCTCCGCTTTGAAGTGCTTCTTCGCACAAAGACAAGAGTTCCCCGCCTTTCCCCGAAAACTTGTATTTCCTTTCGTTGCTTGTATCCCCCCCAATATAGCTTTTAGAAAACAGATTAAGACTCCCCCCTTCTCATTTGAGGAAGCTTTCCCCAGGGATTTACCCCCAAAACTTCCATTCCAACTTCATTGAGAGGTACAATCTTCTTTCTATGCCTATCCGCTGTGTTAAGAGAAGCGCCGCATTTTTACGTTTCCTACATCTCCCAGTCCTTTTTTAGACTCTGAGATGTATCATATCTTCTCTCTCTTTTCTGCTGATGACTTTTTCTATTCTCAGGCTAGGAGACGTTGCCAGGAACTTCTCGCCCCCCTGTTGTTGAAATTTCAATTAGTGTTTAATCCTCTATTAATCTTTTATCGAAGGCGAGAGGTTCGATATCGGGTTTCGCGGGATCTTCTTTGCCAAGATATTAACCCCGCTTTGATTCATCCCCTTCCCCGGAATCCTACTCTCTTCTTTGCTTCCTCTCAATGCGGAAGTCCTGTTTTTTCAACCTTCCCCATAACCCCCTCCACTACCCCTAACCTTTTATTTCTCTTGTGGTTTTCTTTTTCCGCGGTTCTGGCGATTGTTCCTTTTGCTTTTTTGTTAAACAGCGTGGTCTGCCCTCCCATACGCTTTTTGTCGTCTTCCCCGCTCTTATCGAAGACTTGGGGTGTTTTTGGGTTTTGGTTGGGGGGGGCTTTCTCCTTCATTCATGAATTTCCTTCCTTTCGTTCTTTCCCCTCTTCGAATTCTCATCAACTACCCTACGTGCCATGGTTTTCCCTGCAGCGGCTTTCGGATTCCACGCAGCTATCGCTTCTCTCTTTTTCGTGGTCGTTAATTTCTCTTCCCTCTGATGTCCATTCTCCTCACAGCAGTTGTCCCCTTTGTTTTTGTTTTTCGCAGTTTTAAGGGATCGTTTGGTTCGAGGTACCCCCTGATCGACCCAGCCTCTGCTTTCTATCCTCGACTTTTCTCATATCAACTAACTCGCGAACTCATAGTACAAAACCCTTTCCCGCAGTTTAAAGCCTTTTCCCTTTCTTTAAAACTCTGATTCGCGTGGCATTGAGGTGCCGTGCGTATAACGGGAGCGTTATGTTCCGAATTGTTTTTTTCCAATGGCAATCCTCCTCCCGCCATTATCGACAGGCCATGAAGACTTAAGCGGACCACCCGTCATTGGTTTTTTCCTCTGCCCTCCGTCCGGTGCGAATGCGAAGAAGTCACGTCCTCTTTATCAGCAAAGGTGCCATCTATTTTCCTTCCGTTTACGCCTTGGTTCTGTTTCCCCTTCCTGGTCGGTTTCAGGCTTGGTTCGAGTGTGGTCAGTCTCCTCTCACCCGCTACTAAACAGCTTTGTCCCCCTTCTTCTTCCCTCTTGTCCCCGTTTATCTTCTGCTATTTCCCTTTCCTCCTCTTTTGAAGTATTCTTGATTCCCAGTACTTTCTGTGGTCAGCATTCTATTCCAGCTTAATGATGAGGTGGATCCTCTCTATCCTTTTCATCGCAACTCCTTCTATTCGCAGCTGTTTCGCTCAAAGTGAACAACCATTTCCTTGACAATTACATTCTACTCTACAAAGAAAAGAACCTCCCCTACACTAGTACCCCCCCTTTTCAGGAATTTGAGCTACGCATTCTACCGTTCGCCCTTATGGCTTTTGTACCTTTCCATTTAACGCCAGTCCGAATTGACCTGTTGCGATTTTTCACGCTATCGCTTCCCGAGAATGGGGCTTGGATTTTCCTATACGTTGGTGTTTGAGCCGAGCTCACTTACTTAAAGAGATTTCCTTCCGATAGAGTATACCTCTTTCTCCAGAAGATGCAAGTTACGTTCCGGTTTGTACCTTCCAAAACGACTTCCACCTGGTCTTGAGTCCCTTTTTCACCTTCTTCCTTATCCAGTTGTCCTGTTATGAGCCCCCCTGAAGACCAGCTTGTCCGGCCCCCCCAACTCCTTTTTGTTCCTCTCCAGATTTGTCCCGGGAATTGTTTTTTTCACCTTGAAATGGGCAACCTTTTAACACCCATTGAGATTTTATAGGTGCCCTTTCCTACAATCTCTGCCGCCCTCTGCGCTCCTTTTATAAATCTAATTCTGCTGTACAAACCCCAGAAGGTAAGTGTGGACACGCGAATTTTTCACCATAGTCTCATTCACTGATAACCTTTTCCTGCAAGATGATCCCCTGGTGACCCCAAGGCTTGCGTTTCTCCCCCTGAATATGACACGCTTCACGCTGTCCTTCCTGGATAACTCCGCCTCGGACCCTTCGACATCAAGGAAATTTTCCGCCTTCCCCCATACCTTATTCTCTCTCTCTCTTGCCAACGAATGTCCAGTGTCACTGAGTACGCCCCTGCCGGGCCCTAGTCCCAAAAAGACACTTTTTTGTAAGTCCTAGTAGCATGAGGCCTTTAGTGCATTTTCCTGGGAGTTAGGCCACAGTTTCACTTACCAGTGGAAAAGTTCTTTCTTTCGCCCCATATTGCTTCACCTATTGATTTTATGGACGAAATTACCTCCCTTCTTACTTTTTGGAAAGAGGATTTCTCTCGTTAGTGATTTTTTGAAATTCTCGGCCCTCGATGTGTCCGGTCCTCTCTTTCCAAAGTCTCCTTTCGTCGAATCCCGTATCCCAGTTGTTGATTTTCTCTTCTATGGAAAATAGAGGCGCTTCCTCCACCCACGACAATCTTCAGCATATCAGCCTTCTCCTCGGACCTCCGCCCTGGTCCGGCTCCTTAAAACTGCTTCCCCCTATGGTATTTGAGAAAGGAGCCTCTAGATGATCCCGACCTCGACGAATAGCTCCGCTCGCCACAACGACTTCCGCACCCCCGCTGTTGATCAGTCCTCGGGGGCCAGCCCGACACAAGGACCGACCCCGAACCACTTCCATAACATTCGTTCCCCCTTCCCTTCCATTAGTCTTGAGTCTGTTTTTTGTCACCTGCCCCTGAGGGGTCGTCTCCTTCCGTTGTCTCCTTTCGTAACACAAGATTCGTGGGCCTTTTTGACTCCCAGAATCTCCCTTTCCAAATTCCTCCCCAAAATAGAAGTAACCCCTGGTTTTTGACCACGTGCTTGCTCTCATAAAGCCTTCTTGAGTTTAATGGCCACCCCCCCAAGACTCTTGTTCTATCTTGTCCTTCAACAAGAGTCCCCTTTACTTCGTCCCCTCACTCGACCAGAGTAGCAGCAGACTGCTCCCCGCTACAAAAGGTAAGTATGCACAGAACCCGCTGTCCTCCCCCGTCTTACTCATCGTTCTCCCGGAGAGAGGGGTCTTTCCTCCAGAGGACGGAATCTCCCCCGATGTTTGGAAGGAGAATGCCCTTGGCCTTCTTTGCTCGAGTCACACTTTTCGTTCTCCCCCAAAAAGTGGCTATCTTCAGGTTGTCAGAGAGTCCTTTTTTTCATCGCGCGGTTGTATTCCCCGATTTTGTTCCATTTCTTAGAAGATTTTTGTCTCTTTCGGTGTTCTCTCTTAAGCAAATTAAAGCGTCAGTTCCGTAAGATGCTTATTGAGGACTTTTAGACATTCTCAGAGTCCTTTTTCCGGCAGATCAATCACCTTAGAGTGTTAGACGATCACTTTCTGTTGCCCCTAACAATCTTTCTTTTATCTTAGTTGGAAGTCAGCTTTTGGTGCGAGGCTTCCCCGGTGTTTCAATAGGGTAGTTGGCCTGGTTCGCCCCGCAACCATTTTTTGTTTCGCCTCAAGGTTTCCGTTAAGTTTAATGGAGGGGGATCCTTTTTTCCCTCTCTTGAAGATTGAGGTCAAAAGCTCGTCCAGCCCGGCGACTTTGAAGTTTTGTTGTTTCTGCTGAGTTCTCAAGAACCAAGATAGATCTGGACACGACATTTTTCCTTTCTGTTTTCCTCTTTCGCTGGTGAGGACAACGCCTCCGTTCTATCGGGAGATTTGTCGGAAATATATATGTGTATTTTTTGCTGATTTGCATTTGGCCTTGGTATGCGTGTCCCCCGCTTCGGAGGAACAGCTTTCGGCTGTGTTTCTTCTTCCTCAGGCTTCGCAGGCGGTTTCTCTAATTTGAACTTCTTGCAAAGCTCCAGTTTCTGAAACAGGTTTCTTGCCGATTAGATTCCTTCCCCTAATGTCGTCTCAACTCCTTAGACTTACTTCCCCCGTCGTGCGTTGCGAAGGGTTTCCTAAATTTAGGAGCTGCGTGTGTCTTCTTCTTTAACGTCCTTCCTCCGGCGCACTGTAAGATGCCCTTGCGACGTCTGAGAAACTCGTTTTTTTGAGGGGACCTCCCCTCCCCCCCCTTCTTCCTTCTCGAAGAGATATAGTGCCCCTTTCCCGAAATAATT
>Ga0179591_1344892_pt1 | contig 21563 bp, 28 predicted proteins | sample CZOMad2_1_08_16f_FD_182891 | JGI IMG/M metagenome (GOLD analysis project Ga0179591, IMG submission 182891) | Vadose zone soil fungal communities from Angelo Coast Range Reserve, California, USA - CZOMad2_1_08_16fungal (PacBio error correction) | ecosystem: Environmental > Terrestrial > Soil >... | reverse complement strand
CTCGACGTTCTAGTCCACTCCGCTCCCTCTTACAGTAGGGCAACACCGATGCCGTTCGAAAAATGAAGAAAACTATTCTCCCCCCTCCTTCCCGAATATTACACCCACAATTACCCACGTTACCTATGCTCCCCCTTTGAAAAGTTGAAGAGTGCACTGACCCTCAAGGAGATGGATTAAATGGTCCCCCCTTCCTTCCTTCCTCTTTCCCGTACCCCCCGATTAAAGAACAATTTTCAGTCGTCGCCACTCTTTTTCCTCTGCTTCGCCTTGATTAAAAAAGGGACAATTTCTCTTTCCCCCCCCTTCCCCCCCTCCCAGAATCTCTTAAGCGAATGAAGCGCCGAACTTTTTTCCCTTTTTTTTTCGCACTGATACTCCACGCGCCGTGCGGACAGCGTTTCCTTTCCCTCTCTCCCAATATCACCCCCTTCGACCGGCGGCACTCTTCCGATGTCGGGCGATGGTGATCTCTCGGTTGTCCTTCGTATTCCGGAAGTCCCCCTTTCCCTTTTTTTTTTTTTTCCATCGTTCTTGCCCTTTCCTCTTCCCAGGAGAGACAGGCTGGGCCATTTGGACGGGGGCTCTCCCCCCCCTTCCTCTTGGATCTGCGCTCTCAACGTCCGTTTTCTTTTCCTTTCTCTAAAATCGGGGAGATTTTTCCCCCCCCGCGGACCGGTGTAAGCTGTGCATCCCCCCCCCCCCCCCAACAGAGAGAGTCCGAGTTGCGTACCCCTTTCTTCTTCCGGCGGGGGGAAATAATGGGCTCTAACTCCTCCATGAGAGGACCCCTTTCCCTCTTTCTTCCTCCTTTCAAATCAGAAGATGATGGAGGTCTTTTAGAAGGATTTCTCTGTGGAGAGCAGACGTCTATTTTTCCTTTTTCTTTTTTTCTTTTTTCCCCCCGGTACCTCCCCCCGAGACTCGTGAGGCGCAATCAACAAGTCTCTTCCCTATCTTTTCGACGCGCCTTCCGAGTTGGATTTCTTTAGCATTAGAAAGGGGCTGACTTCGGTCGTTTACGTTTCCCTTTTCAACGGCTAACCTGTCCCTCCTCTCCGTTAAACTAGTTCGCTTTTAAAGCCCTCTCCTCCCCTCATCCCCCCTCCCTCAGTCTGCGTCCAGTTAATCTGCCGCCTTCCCTGGATGGTCTTTGCTGAAGACCGTCCTTCCCCCCCCCCCCCCCCCCAAAGACGGATTGAACGCTCCGGAAGGCTATCGCTTTTTTTTCTCCCTTTCTCTCGTGCAGCCTCCTGCCCCTTGCGCCCACCCCTCAATAGCGGATCGCAGTTAACACAAACGAAGAAACCTCACTCCCCTTTCCCTTCCGATATGGAACCTTGCGTCGGGTCTCCCCGCGCACTCCCCAGTAACTGTATCTGGTTAGATTCACCCCCAGCGGTTGAGTGGAGCTTCCCCGGGCGATTCCAGCTAGTTTATGCGGTTCCCAGAAAGAGCGATCCCCCCCCAATAAAATGATCGCCTCTTCCCCCCCCATTTACACGCTTTCTCTCACTCCACACTTTTCTTTTAAGGTGAGCTCCCCCGGCCGGATTATAAGCGCATCTCCCCTCCCCCCCCTTTCTCCCCACAAACGGACTCCATACCCAGCTCCCGGGTGATCCTATTCCCCGTTCGAGAGTTGAAATCAATCCCCCCCCCTTTCATTCGCCCTCGAGCTGAAAGACGGACGAGTATCCTTCCTTTTCTCTTCCCTGTCATTTAACGAGTTCCTTCAGGGACCCCTCAACCCTTTTCCCCCCTCCCCCACGGGAAGGAAACAGGCAGACCTTCCGGGAGGGAAAGCATGCTGGCCATCACCGTCCCCCCCCCCTCTTTTTTTTTTTGATCGGCGGCTTAACGTCCGCTTTCCTCCCTTCTCGATCCATGGAAACAAAATTTCCCAGTCCAAAATGGTAGCCGCCCCCCTTTTGTTTTTTTTTCCCTCTGGAACGGTTGTACGGCACTTTCCTCTGACAGAGCTCTCCTTTTTGTGTTGTTGAGAGAGATTCCTTCGGTTGCCTTTTCCCTTTTTCCTCAGGAAAAAGAATCGAGCCTTTCACTGGCCGGGGGAAAACGAGGCCCCTCCTGGCGAGAGCTTGACTCTCAGCCGATAGAATTTTCCCTAGGAAGCGCTTTTCCGCACCCCGCTCCCCCCCCTCTTAAAGGGTACTATTTCCTCCTGGCGATTCGAACTCACTTGAGGTCTTCTGTTCATGATCTCCGTGAGACTTTTTTCCTTCCTTCTTTCCTTTTAAATGACAGTGCCCTCCGGCGGCAGTTTTTGGCGAATGCGGCATCGAAGGGCGGTCCCCAACTCGTCGAACTCCACCTTTTTTCTGGCTCGTCCTTTCTCCCTTGATTCTTTTTTTTTTCCCGATCGAAATCTTCGCGGAGAATCACTGCTGTCCTCCATCACCGTAGCAAAAAGTGTTGTGCATTGCTCGAAAGAGTGTTTTCCTTTTTTTTTCTTCCCCCTCTCGAGACGTGGAAGAATCCTCTTTTCAGTTAACCTAGGGGTCGCTTTTCCCTCCACGCAACGATGTTGACTTCAATCGCTCGAACCAGAATAAATCTTTTTTTTCTTTTTCGGGGATCAACCTTTATCCCCCATATAGGAAGTCGTCCCTGCGTTGGTGTTGATGATACACAAATGCGAACGCTGTATTCTAGGGAGGAGTTTGGGGGGTGGTGTTCCTAGGGGAATTTGCTGGAGTTTTCCCCTCGTCGAAAGCACCTCCCTCCCCCTCCGAGATAAGGTCGTCTGTTCCGTGATCTTCAGGACTTCCTGGTGGTGTTATTCGTTTCTCAACAGAAAGCCCTTTCTTTCTGACCGTCTCCCTCTTCCCCGTGGGTTTTGGGGACCGTATTCCTTTCCTATGAGCCGTGCCACCGAAGCAGATAGTCCCCCTCACCCCCAGGTGCTAACGCGACGGTCCGGTTAAGAAGTGAGGGCCCCCCTTTAAACACCGAAAGCAACGTTTCCTGTTTTCCCCCCTTTTCTCCTGCTAAGAAGACGAGCGCTTTTTTCTCCCTTCGCGTCGAAATAGTAGGTTCCCTCTCCTTCTTCTTGGCGGCAGAACTTGGGGCCCCATTTGAAGTAGAATGCATATCCCCTGGTTCCCCCTTCGTAGGACGGAGCGCGACAAAGATTGGCCTCCTTCCCCTTTTCTCCCCTTCAGTTCGATGATGTGGCAGCATCTCTTTTTCTTTTGAATGGAAGGAGTATTGGCCCCCCCACGCAGGCAGAAGCGCCCATTTCTTTCCCCTTTCCGCGATGTTGTGTTTTTTTTCCACAGGATAAGTCGGGGGCCAAGGAAACCCCTTCCCCCCCTTTGAACGGAATTCCCCTGGAAAGTGGGGAGTTGTTCTCCGAGATATAATGTGTTCTCCCCAATGGCCCCAGAATAGTGGTCCGTCCTCCTTCCCTCGTCCTGACAAGGTTCCTTATACTTTACCAGATATCCTCCTTTCTTTCGGAAATACGAGAGGAAAATACGTTCTTCCTTCCCCCTCTTGGAGATCAACCCCTCCTCTTTCCACCAGCGAAAAAAACTCGAGTTTTCTTTTTGGGGGGATATTGGATCTCTTTTCTCTCCTCCCTTTTCCCCCCCTCTCTGGGCGGGGGATTCGGTTCAAGAATTCCTGACTTTTTTTCTTCAGGTATGAGAAGACTTCTTTTCCCCCCATCAGAGACAATTGTCCGTGGTTTTCCCTCTACTCTTTCTTTCTTCCGGTGACGAAACCCTGGCCCTCCCCTTTCCTACACCCCCCAATGGTACGTTCCCTCCTGAATTATTTACTCAACAAGGGAATCCCTTCCCTTTCCTTTTCTTTCTTTCAGTGCACTTCCCCGTTTTCAGTGGGTTAGAGATTCCACCCTGGTGTAAGGGTTGTTGTGTAAGATGCGGCATGCGTTTTTTACGCTCCTCGTCGGGGTCCCAGGCAGCGGTCCCCCCCCCCTTCCGGATTTCGATCTCTAGTCCGGCTTTTCCCTCTTCTTCCGAGGAGACAAATGCGTTCAGTTTCAACGATGCCAAGAAATTCACCTTGGTTTTTTCTTTCCATTTTCCACGTCGGGTTTGCTTTCCCAGCAATAGGACCGTGTGACTCCTCTTCCCCCTCAATGTCGGAGGCGATGGATCGTCTTTACGAAAAGTTAAGCAACTACCCCCCCCCCCCCCAGGAAGTCCGCAGAGTTCCCCTCTTCCGCCCCTCTTTTCTAAGATGGGGTTAAGAATATACGACGATTCCTTCTAATCTCGGTCATGAATAGGATGCTACAGCACCCCTTCCCCCCCCCTCCAGGAGTCTTTAGTTTGGGGCGTTTCCTTCCTGAAGTCAAGACCTTCTCGCAGAAAAAGACGCTTCCCCCCCCCTTCTCACTGGGAACAGATACGCCTTCTATGTGTTGAGAGTGTCCCCTCAATTGATGGGGTCCGCATTTCCTGCCAACTACGGTATCAACTGGCCCGCTGTATTCTTCCTTCTTTTTTTTCGGCTTTGATGGCTCTCCCTTCTCCGAATAAAATGGTTTCTTTGTGAGCTTTCTTTTCGAAAAAGGTCCCTCTCCCCCCGCCTGTCGTTATTCCTTGACCCAAAGCCGGCTCCCTCCGTCTCCGGGGCCATTAAAGCCATTTTCATCGTCCGGTGGGAAGGTTGTACCCTTTTTCCCTTTCCTTCCCCCCGCAACGCCGATCTGCTTAAAAGCAATGTAGCCTCGTCCCGGTTAAGGTAGTTCAACACTTCCTATTCCCTCTCCCTCTCCTGCCTATTTTGATGCCCTTGTACTTCGCCTCACTCTTCTTTCTCGCGGAAATATATAGACACCCCCCTAAACCCTAGTGAAAGTGGTAATTCTTCCCCTTTTCCTCCCCCCCCCCCCCCTTTTCTAAAGTACTCTCCTCCAGTAGTATTACTTTCTCCCCTCTCGCTAAAAGCTGAGAGTGGAAAGGAGCGTTCTCTGAGGGGAACGAAAAGTCAGGCTACTCCCCCCCCCCCCCTTCTCCTCTTTTTCTTTCGGCCTCTCTCACTGGCCCGTTTCTTAGTAGGGAGCGACTAAGCGGTTTTGGGCGTTGAACGTCGGAAAGCCCATCAACCTTGCTTCCCTCCCCCCCCCCTCTTCCCCTTTTCTGCATCGGAAGTCTACAGTTTTGGCTCGAGGGCCTCCTACTTTCCGTCCCTGAGCTTTAAGGTTTCCTCCAAGGCTCACATCGTGCGTGATATTAGGGCGTCACTCCCCCTTTTCCCCTCCCCTTCTTTTTTCCCCAAAATCGGGGGGTTTTGTCCCGGGAACTGCGTTCCCCCCTCCCTTCAGAGAGGACGTAAACCCAGCTTTTTTTTTAAGTTGGGGGCAGTGATTAAGGGTTACCGAAACCTCCCCCCTGTTCTTCCCCTTCCCCTCCCGTTGTTTGAGAGAGATCCGCTTTGGGGTCGGTAAACAAGTACTTTCCCAAAAGGCCAAAAACTGCCGACCCCCCCCTTTCTTTTTTTTTTGCAGTCCCCACCCCCCTTCTTTTTTCGGTGAAATAAGTGGGAAACTAGCATCTTCAAGTGTCACAAAGTCTCCTTGGCCACGCCATCCTTTTTTATCGACCACTCCTAATTGCGACACGAACTTTTCGGAGGTGAGAAGGTTCCTTTTTTTTTCCCCCCGAAAGATCAGGGTTTTTGCCTTTCGCGAAGGATTAACCTCGACCCTTTTAAGATTCCTCTTTCCTTTCCTCTGACGCAGGTGATGGCGTTTTTCCGAAAGAAGAAGAGTATTTTTAGTCGCTCACCGAGCTTCCCCCCTTCCAACCATGCCGCAATAGAGGCCTCCCTTTTTTTCCGCGCCAGGGTCGGTTCTGCCTGACGGGAGTTTTCCCTCCACCCCTTCCGCGCGCGGGGGCCTCCCCGAACATTAGCGGCAGCATCCACTGCTGCTCCCTCCAGTAATACGTGCCCTTTTCTCTTGGATCTGTGTTCTTACGTCGATCAAACCCGTTTTTTCCAGGCTGCTTTATGAAGATAAATTTGCTCCCCCTGAGGCTTAAAGCCGCAGAGTGATTTCTCAACTCGCCAAGGAGTCGACACCTCTGCTTTCCCTCACCGTTATCCCCCGCCGGAGGCGAAGGTCTCGTTGAGTTGACAGAGAGCTCTCTTCTCCCTCTCTTCCAACTCCCAATGGCCGAAGGGATGGCTGTAAAGGGCCACCCCTTCGAGCGGCCGGACTTTGGTCTCCCCTCTAACGCAGGGTGTCCCTTTTTGTCGAAAAAGAAAGCCCCCCCCCCCCACTTTTTAGGTCGGAGCCAGATTCTGCGGCTTTCCCTAAAAATCCGTTAGCACCCTTTTTTTTGCGACACTGTTAGATGCTCCCCCCCCTTTTCTTCTTTTCCGCTGAAACGCATTCCACTGGCTGTTCGTTTCCCCCCGCGTCGTGCTGAGACCCTGTTGCAGGCCGGTCGGACCTTCTTCCTTCCCCCCTTTCCACGCCCAGACTCCGTTTCCCCGGGTCTCCTTTTCCCCCCCCCCATGAAAGTGATTTTTTGGGGTAGAAGCCGATTCTTGAACGGATCTCCTCTCTAGATGCATCTTTTCTTTGAACAACAGAGGAAGCCTCGGAGAGGGTAACTCTGATCTTTTTTTTTTCCCCTTTTTAGTTGATGAACTTTTCTTTGACGAGCGCCGCTCCCCCTTTTCTCCGCCTAAGGAGGCGACCGTCCCATCTCTCCCGACCGGATACGGAAGTACGTCCATTTCCCCCCTTTTCTTTTTCCTTTTGCTTCGTGTTGTGAAGCGGCCCCTTTGGACGCTTCTGAACGCCTTTTTTCTCTTCCTTCCTCCCCCCACTCCGAGAAGCCCGGCCTTCTTTTCACCAACCGCTGCCTGGGTTCGCCCCCCCCTTCCCCCTCCACACGAGGCATCTTACTCAAAACAGGCCCTTCCCCACACATTACACAAGGTTACCTTCCCCCTGAAACGTGGGGGGGGAGTCCTCTTGCCCTCCCCCCCCCCCCCCCCCCACCACAGGGACACGAAGGAGAATGTATTACCCCCCCCCCGAAATGCCGGCGTGAGATTAGCAAGAAAAGAGAGGCAATTCTCTCTTTTTCTCCCCTTCTCCACATCCTTATTAAAAACGGGACAATCTCAAACCGCCAAAAGAAAAGAAGATCTTCTTCCCCCTCCCTCTTCTTCTCGTAGAATTCTTTTTCCCGATACTCTTTCCCGGAAGAGTGAGGACATTTAATAGATACCAATCCCCGCAAACCAAGGCGGCACCCCTTAAAATGGGTTGAGATGTTCCACTTCCTTCTTCTCGGGATGGTCGTTCATCCCCTCTTTTTCCTTCGTATTCCTCGTCACGTCATCTCTTTTTAATTGCAAGGGATCCGGCTCCCGACAGGGCATGAAAAAGATTATGGGGGCCATTCCCTTTCTCCACCCCTGCTCTCTGTCGGATATGAGGCGACCACTCCCGTCTCATGGATGGCCGTTCCCCCACCCAGGGGGATTCGGTAGGCCTCTATCCGGTCCTCTTGCACGTTTTTTCACCCAAAAAGAGAGACGGATTCCGGGACAGAGGATGCCCCTCTTTGCTTCACTAATGTGAAATACTCCAATCCTTTTCTCTGCACCTAAGAAGAGAATGGCGTTCTTCTTCCTTCCCTCTTTCCCCTCTGTGGAGCGCGCGTCCCCCGTTTCAGGATGGCTGTGTCCGGTAACGACCCTTTTTTGCAGGCTTAGGCGCCTCACCCCGGGTAGAGGACACCTTTCCTCCCTTCCTTCACGATTACGGCGTCATAGCTCTTATTCGCTGTTGTCGGAAGAAGGATGAGGTACGTTTCGAGGCAGAACCCTTTTCCCTTCTCCCCCCCACCGTAGCGTTTCCCCCCTATTACGAGCGCGTTCCCTTTTTCCTCTTTCCAGCGATCCCACGCCAGCCTTTTCCCCGCCCGGTTCCCGGGGAACTGGTTCTTCCTTTAATCCAGCGACTCCTTCAAGTATGAGATCACCTCATTCGAGAATCCTCCATCACCTCATAACAAAACACCACACTCTTCCTCCCCCCCCCCCCCGAACTGTTGAGCCCCCCCCCCCCCCCCCCCTGCCCCCCCCACCCTCGTAGCCTCCCTCCCCACCACCCTTTCCCCCCCTTGCCCCTCCCCCTCGAATCCTAAAATCATTGTCTCCGTCCCCTCTCCGTCCTCCAGCCTCCCCTCCCTCCCACACTATCATCCTTCACACTTCCCCCTCCTCCATCTCACTCCCACCACCCTTCCCCCTCTCGCACATCCATCCTCCACCGCCCCCCCCCCCCCCCCCATACCGGCCCACACCTGAACACCCTCCCACCTCCCCCTACCATATTTCTTCCTCCGGCTTACACAATACCTAACCCCTCTGCATCCCACACCCCACCTAAACTCTCCTACCTCCCCCACCTCTTCACCTACTTTCTTATCCCCACCCAACCTCGCCCCAAGCCCAATTTATACCTCCACGCCTCCCCGACCTCTCTCTTCTTCCCTCCTACCCCACTACCCCTTTCCACTAGCCTCTCTCCCCTCTTCTACCCTTCACCAAACTCCTTAGCTCAAAACATACAACATTACCTCCCCGCATTCCCCCCCTCCCCCTCCCTCATTTTCTTCACCTCCCTCTTCACCCGTCTTCCCCCCCTCGCCCCCTTACTCCCATTCCCCACTCCCCACCCTTTTTTTTTTTTTTTTTTTTTCTCCTTCCTTTCCCCCTTTTTTTTCTCCTTCTCTTTCCTTTTTTCTTTCTTTTTTTTTTTCTATCTTTTTTTTTTTTTTCTCTTTTTTTTTTCTTTCTCCCTCTTTTTCTAGTGAAGTTGAAGGAGGGGGTTGTCTTTTCCTTCAGAATGTCTTTTCTCCTCCATGCTATTGAGGACCCCCCCCCTTCCCCCCTTTCGCGGCTCGCATTTTCACGCGCCTAGCAAAACGCACTCCCCCCGGCAGCGCGGGTCCCCCCCCCTCTTCCTTTCCCCCCAGTCCCTTTATTCTGGTGCCTCTCCCAGGTCGATTGACCTTTCCCCCTTTTGAGAGAGACCCTCTCCTGACGCCGATTTTTCACGAAAGAGCTCTCATTGACGATCCAATTCCTCCGAGATAATTAAAAAGTTCCCCCCCCATAAAAAAAAGGAATGCCAACGTGCTTTTTTTCTCCTGGGCAAAAAACCAGCGTCCGAGCCCTCCCCCTCTCCCGATATGAGAAAAACACAACTCCCTTGATCAGAAGGCGCGCCCTCCCCCCCTTTTTTTCCTCTACGGGTTGAGAAATCCCACCCCGTCTTCTTCCTCTCACTTTCGAAATAGAGATGGACACCGATCCTGCGAGAAAGATTCCCTCTCCCCTAGATGACGAACGAAGAACTTCCCCTGCGAGATAATGAACCCCCAGGAAGACTCCCTTCCTCCCTCCTTCGTACAGGAGGGAATCGAAAGTTAAATAAAGAGTATTGGGGATCTTTTTCTTTAGAACACATTCAGCGTCTGCGCGTTATCTAGATCCCAAACTGTTCACTTTCCCCCTTCCTTTTCCTTTCTTCCTCGGTGCTCGTCTCGTAGTTCCTCTTTTCCTTTTTTCTCACAGGAAACTGGATGAAATACTCTCCTTTGTTGAGAGAGATGTACAGTCCCTTTTTTCCCCCCTTTCTCGGCCCCGTCATGAGAACCTCCTCCCTTTCGAGAGTTGGAAATTTTTAACATGTTCCAGGAGAGGATCTCCTGATCCGCCCCCGTAGAGTGCACTGCAACCTTCCTTCTTCCTTTTTCCCCCCTAAAGTCCTTACCCAGACCTCCCCTTGTTGAAAGTGTTAGTGGCCTTCGGTTCCCATCAAGGAAAGATCGCCCTCCCCTTTTCTTCATTGGTCGCGGTCATCCCCCCCCCGTTTTAAGTTTAGTACAACTGCCCCTAAAGTTTGAAGAGGCAGGCTTTTTCCTTCGGAGGAGAATTTCCCCATATCAGTGCGGACCGCTTTTTCCCCCACTAGTAGAAAATGTTCCTTGGATAGCAGTCTTATCCCCCCCCCTTATTCTTCGGTGAGTAGTTGGTGTTCCAGACCCTGAATTATGTCTTTCCCTTCCTTTTGGTGAAAAGGTTAGGATCCCGTGGCCCAAGTAGTGGGGGTCCTACTCCCCTCGTGGTAACTTTTTTTGATTCAGAGGATCCGAGTGTATTGCCCTGTCTTCTCTCGGTCGGTGGCACTCCTTCCGGAGGCCGTAGCTGGAATCCCCCCTGCACCCCTGTCTCCATCTCCTCCAATAGGAAATGGGCAGGCTCCCCCTCCTTTTTAATTCGACGCGGGATCCACTCTCTCCTCTCCATAAGGAAGAGTGCTGTTTTGGTGTTGAATGATCTTCCCGCCGCTAGTGATCCTTCCTTTTTTTTGTCGAAAGAGAATTTTATGCTGTCAACCCCATAAAGATAAGCTAACACCTTTACTAGGGCCCTTTTTCTTTTGTGTTTAGACTTTCTTTTTTCCCTCTTGATGAAGATAACCTCGACCGGGTATGAATATTCTTCCCCCTTTTTTTCTCTTTCTGGCGGGATTTTTCCCGTTTCACGCGCTCGCTCCCTTTTTGTTGGTAGAAGGTTCAGCCGTTTTTTCTTACACGAACGAACAGTTCGTCCCCTCCCCATGTTCGCGCTTTAAGCCGCTCGTCTCCGTTTTTTTCCCTGCGTCGAAAATAGTAGGTGCCTCGACCTTGGCGCCTCCCTTGGGGATAGGCATTCCCCCTCTTCCCCCTTCCGTATGTTTTTTTCCCTCCCTCCATCCAGGACTCTTTTCTGTCTCTCCGATCACAGCTTTCCCTCTCCTATCCAGAAAGGCGATGCTGAGGTTCCCGGTCAGAGGAAGGAGTTGCCCTTCATTCCAAGGACACCCCACGTCCCCTCCCCCTATGTCCAGCTTTTCCTTCTGCTGTTTGGTTTTTCTGAACCAGCTTTCCACCAGATACGGTTCCCACTCCCGGAAAACCCCCGATTTCCCCCCTGGAATCCCTCTGAGTTTGAGTTTTCTCAGATAAAAGAGATCTCCTGTTTTTGCAAAACCCCCTTCCTTTTCTTTCCCCTTTTCCTAGGCCTGCCAGGTCGGAGCACTCCTCCTTGAGAGAATGAAGGTTAATTACCCCCTCCGTTATGAAGAGACCAGCCGTCCCAGATCAACCCCGAACGAAATATGTGGTTTTTTCCCCCCCCATCGAGTGCCGACTCTTTCGATCCGTGTCTTCTAATTAAGGACCAACTCGCGGGGAGGTTCAGGAGCAGGGAACATTCCCCTCCCCTCTTCTCTTTCCTTCAGGTTTCTCGATATTATGGGCGGGTGCGGTTTCCCCTTGGTTTAAATAAAGGGAAGCCTTTCTCCTTTTCCCCCCTCCCGTTCGCAAGTTGTCCTTTCTGTCGAACTTTTCCTCTCCGGAATTTAGGGAATTCCCCCATTATTTTTGAAAACTTTTCCTTTTTCCTTTCCCTTCCCCGCTGAACTGGGTCATGGTTGAGAGTTACGTTTTGCCCCCCCTTTGGGTAAGGGTTGTGGGGGTAAGACTTTTTTTTTTTTAGTAGGGCTCTTTTTCCTTTTCTTGTTTCGACATTGCAGCTTTTTTTTTCCATAATTCAAGGATTTTTCATTTTTTTTCGATCACTCCCGATTCTTTTGAGGAAAAATAAGTTAAAGAAGGTTTTCCCCTGCACGGAGCCCAGAAAATCCCTTGTTTTCTCTTTTCCCTTTCGTAAACGGTCTTTTGCTTACGCACTATCCTAGAACTCCGTCCCCTGTTCGGAAGTAGTAGGATGGCTCTGTCTTTCCTTCTCCCCTACAAAGGCCCCAACACAGTCCTAAGCTTCCTTTTCATCGAAAGGGAGTGATCTTTTTCCAGCTCCTACTACCCTGCTCCCTTTTCCTAGAGATCTATTCACTGCCTCCCACTTTTCAGAAAGAACCTCCAGACTTCCCCTTTTTCTTTTTGATAATGTCATCGTCTTACGTCCGACTTCTCCCTTCTTCTCCAGAAGCATGAACCACTGTTTTCTCCCTTTTGATGCGTTTCAGCTGGCCCCCCCCCCCCTTTCCTTTCCCCCTTTCGGCACCAACTTTCGTTCATTTGAGACAGGAGTTCGATGACATCATAATCCCTTCTTTCTTTTCCCCCCCCCCTTTTCTTTTTTTAGTATTTTCTTTTTTTTTTTTTGACACGGCCGCTTGCAAAACGGTAGTTAGAGTTTGAGGACCCAATCCCCTCACAATGCCCAACTCTCACCCAGGTCGCGTGGCCCCCTTTACCCTTCTTAGTGATTGCGACTTTGGGAGTTGGACCCTTCCCCCCCCGACTTATTGTAAACTTCTTCCTTAACCATGCTGGAAACCCTTGCTTGTTACGGGTATAGGTCCCTGTTTCCTCTCTTTTTCTTTCGACTACTGGCGATTTCCGAGGCGGGTGCTCCCCCTCCCTTCTCCTAGGGCGAGGAAATCTAGTCCGCTTCCAGAACGCACTCGGAGGAACCTTTTTTTCTTCCTTCCTTCCAGTGTTTGCAAGATCCAACCTTAACAGTTCCTTCTCCCTTCCTTTAGCCAGAAGTGGCGGCCTATGCGAGTGTACCCGGGTCTTTCCCTTCGTGTGGGAGGGGACCTTTGACATAGGCTTTACTGCCCTCCCTCGAGGAATATCGTCGGCCTCTATCCTTTTTTTTTTTTTTCGTCGGCGCTCTTTTTTTCCCACTTACACGCTGGGCTGTTTTTTTCTTGTCAACGCCATCAACTCATTCCACGAAAACCTTTTTTCCTTTCCTTGTTCACCTTTGGAATCAGATAGCTTTTCAAACAACGAAGGCACCCTTCTTTCCGGTTTACTCCACTTAGTTTCCCTCCCCCCCCAATAAAGAGCCCCCTATCGGGAGCAATATTCCCCCTTTCCCCCACCGATGGACGTTACCCCTACACTGGGAAACTTTAGAAGCCGGATCCCGTGATTGACCGCGTAAGATGACATTAGCGCGTTTCTCCCCCCCTTCCCTGGGTCGTAGTTTTGTGTTGTGGGCAGTGCTTTTATTTTCCACTCGGTGACCTGGCCCCTTCCTCTCCTACGTGTTTGGTGTTGCGATCTCTCCCCCCCCTTTCCCCCGTGTCGGTTAACCCCTCCCCCCCAAAAATGACGAACCAGGGAATTTTCCCTTCGGCAGGTAGTTGACGCGGGCAATCCCGTTGGTCTTCTTCCCCCTTCCCCTCCCCCCCAGGATTTCTTTACACGCATCGTTTCCTTTCTCCACATATTGCGCCCTGACTATCACGCCGAAGGGGGCTCTGCTTTTCTTTTCCCCCCTCCGTTGGTCTTCAAAAACTTCCGGGTGCCTGAGGGTTTGTTGTCAGCTTTCCCCCCCTCCCTCCTGAAGGATTCAATTCTCGGTGAGAACGCCGTCCTCTTCTCCCCCCCCCGAGCTCTTTCGGGTTTTTTTCTTAGTTGACGAAGTTCAGACCTCCTTCACCGACGGAGTAGAGAACGACGAAGGAACTTCCCAAATGCGCCTTCAGGCCAGAACGAGAGTTCGCTTTCCCTTCTCAGTTAGTAGAATGCTTTTTCGGCGCGCGAGAGGTCCACGCTCCTCTTTTTTTCTCCGTCCGGCTCAAATTCTTCCCTCTTGGCAAGGAGGAAGGAACGAGTATACTTTCCGATCACAAGAGTAAAGATTTTTCCTCTCTCTTCCTTCTCTTATAAGAGTGCCCGTTCCAGAGGCTTTCCCACGCATGCATCCCTTGTTGAAACGACCGAGAAAATAGAACCTTTAACACCCCTCTTCTCTCCAGAAGGGGAATTCCGTTTCCCCGAGCGAGTAGTTGTCCGAGTTTCAACTTTTTCTTTTCCTTTATTAGCAATCGAGTGGCATGTACAAATTTCTTTCTATTGTGTCAGAGCAGGCTTTCCCTCCCGGGGTTGCAATCGTCCCCCCTCCTTACCCCCCTCACCCATTGAGTCGGAGCCACTTGTTTCCTCGCCGAAAAAACTCCCTGGCGCACGTAGTTGGCCGACTGTTCCTTTCTTTTCCTCTTTTTCCTTTCCTCTGAAACGCATCCACGGTCCGTAAGTTCTTCTAACGTAAGGTTGAGGCCGGTCGGGACGCTCCCCTTCCACCCCTCCCCCCCGGACTAGTCAGAGACGTCCGGTTTGTACCTGACCCTCTTTTCTTTCCCGCAGAGGGAAGTGAACGAGATCCTATTTAGGAAGGGATGGAACCCCAGCGGACTGCCCCCCTTTTCTTTTAGGGTAAATCTGAGTGCTGTTTGTTGGTTCCGTTGATGAACGTTTCTCTTTCATAGACTAAGGATTGAAGTCCTCTCTTCTTGAGGAGCGTCCACGAGTATCTTCCAAATAAAACCCGTCTCCTTTCCCGAAGTCAATCCCCCATTTGAGGGCATCATCCTCTCCCGTGAACAGGCTGGTAAAGCGTCCCTTCTTTTTCCCTCGAGATCAAACTCCGCCTTTCAGGAAAAAATCCCCCTCGGGGCCCCCCGCTTCCCCCTTCCCGAAACCGAAAAAGTTCTTTCGGCGCCAGTACGACACCCCTCCCCTTCTCCCCACAACCCTTACCCCGTTCCCTATTGGTCCGGACCTTTGCACTGAACTCCAAAACGGGAAAAAGACACTTTTCTTTCATTCGAAATGGCCGGCTGAGATTTGACTCCTTTTCCTCTCCCCAGAAAAGAGCTCAAAATGCGCCGTTTTTTCTTTCCCCCCGAAGAAAAGCCGAGCTTCGCTTGAGTAAACCCTTTTTTTTCCTTCTCCCCACGAACCCAGCCCCCCTACGATTGATAATAACCCTTTTGAAAGTATTGGAGAAATGATCCGCCCCCCAGCGTGGTTGTCGTAAATGATCTTTTCCCTTTTTCTCTCCCCCCTCTGCGGAACTCGAGGGGTCGTTCCAACAGAGTCGTTCTCTTTCGCGGTGTCACTCCTTTTTTTTTGTATTCCGGAAGGAAACGTCATTCTCTCCCTTCTTTCTCTTCAATTGAACAGTTTTCGATACTTGGAGTCTTTCTTTTCAAATATTAGGGGGACATTTTCTCCACACAGGAGATAGCTTGGATAGGCGCGACCCCCCTTTTCTTCCCTTTCAATACGAATAGTGGAGATTGGCCCCTTTATCCGGTGTCAGATGGTGAAGACCCTGAAGCGGAGAGTAAAACCAGCTTTCCCCCTTCCCCTTTCGGGAGTTTGCAATCCTTTCCTCCCCTTTCCATTAATATGAAGGTCAGCTACTATTAGACATGACCCTCCTTCTTTCTGTATATGGACGAATTCCTATCTTAAAGCTGTGTCCTCTCCCTTTTCTTTGAGTGTAGGTAAAGAAAATTTCTTTCCCCCAAGGGAGGAGAAATAACCCCGGGTCTATTCCCCCCCCCCTCTCCCCTTTCCTGGCGGTCATCAGCTTTCTCCTTCCTCACACGGTGATGGAAGGACTTTCTTCGCATCGAGGCAGAAAGGCTGAACTTCTCCCCCCCCGTCGAGTTACCCTACGTTCGAGAGCGTTCTTTTCCCCGCATAAGAGATAACATCCCCTCCTTTCCTCATATGAAGAAAGGTTCTCATTCCCTTCGGGGGAGCTTACCCCCGAATAACCCCCAGTATGAAGATCACTCCTATCTCGTGCTTCCTTTCTTTTGATGGCGACTTTCCTAGTGCCGCCCTCTCCACCGACGCCATGATAAATCGCGGCTCGCAGTCTCCCAACGCAGCAACCGCACTCCCCCCTCCTTTCTTTGCACCGTCCCCCACTCTTCTCAGAAGAATGAAACAATTCCTCTTTTTCTCTTCCCAGTGTCCGATTGAAGTAAACAGCTTTTTCTTTCCCCCTTTTTCTCCCCCCTCGTCCGCCGCCTGGGTACGTCACTTCGGCAAGTAAAGATCAAATACCCTCCAAATTACCACGATTTCAGAGCCCTCCCCCCCCCTTCCCTCTTTGCGCTAACTGGGCACCCGCGTCTTCTCCGCGATGAATATCTCGCCCCCCTACCACGCTCCTCGAGACCGGGATCCTCCTGCGTCGCCCCCACCACGTTTCGACGATTTTGGAAACATCCACCCGCTTTTTCCCCTCCTCTCTAGATGAAATCGACGAGATACCTGCCTCTCCCCGGAGATGACAGAAGGGAAGAACTTCCCCCCCCCTTCTCTCATGAACAGGTCCTCCCCGTGCCTCTCCTCCTACGTAAGGGAGGGCCTCTCCACGTTCAATAAAGAGTTCTTTTTTCCCCTTTTCCTTCCTTAGACCCTTCCTGCGCTTCCCCACTTATATAAGAATAAATGGTCCCCCCCCCCTTGCACCAGGCCAGTTCAAAATGCTCGACGCTTCTTCTTCTTTCCTCTTTCCGGTTAAGGAAGGCCCCCTGAATGGCTTACCTCTTTCGTGTGGTGTTATTTCCCTTTTCCGGTGCGTCTCCCCTTTTCCTCTTTTTTTGCACTACGCCTTACTCGCCTTCGGGGCAAAGAGGAACAGTTTTTCGAGCAAGTGCAAATCTGCCGCCTTTTGCTGCCCCGCTACACAAGACCTCTTTCTTCGAGGGCCGTCTTTTTTTCCCGGACGATTCGAAAATCCCTTGATTCTTCCCTCTCCCTTGGTTCCCTACTCCATTTCTCCAGTTGCCTTCTTAGCCTCGTTAAAGGAACAGTGCCGCGGCAGGCCCGGCCTTTTTTCTTCCCCCTCGAGGGCGCATGCGGCATCCTGTGAGGGACCTCTTCATTTTCCAACTCGTACGCGAAAATTTTTTTTTGCTAGCAGTTATCCCGTTTCTCGAGGCTCCTTTTTCCTTCATCAGAAATTATGGCGGAGCTTTTTTTTCTTTGGTGAAAAGTGTTCTCTGGTCCCCCTTCCCCCCGTGGACCCCAGTCATCTTTTTTCCCTGGTAAATTTGGAACCTTGCGAGAGTGTATTGGAGACTTTCCTCTCTTTTCGGTAGTTGCAAGCCCTTCCAGGATTTCCCTCGTTTTGTATCTTCTCCCCCCCTTTTCCTTCAATCATGGTAAATCCAGGGATGGGGTAATTAGTATTTTTTCTTTGTGGGATAAACGCGCTGTCTTTCCTCTTCCCCCCTTTTTTTAGGTTTTGCTGATTGGTTGTTTCTCTTCAACGAGATCTTCCCATTTTTTCACGGTAGTTGGTGGGAGCCATATAATTTTCATTCCTTCCTGCGAAGTCCCCTCATAACCCAGTCCCGGTAGAGGCTGCTTTCGTTGGTGGTTTTTCTCTTCCTCTCCACCGCCAGCCAGTTTTCACATTTTTTTCTAAGATTCTTCCCTTTTTTCTTTTTCGCTGTGAGAGAGGGATTCCCTCGCTCGCGACCCGAGTTGAAAGCGACCTGTTTTCTTTTTCATCCCCGGCGGCCTCGCTGCCCCCCCCGAAAGCAAAAGTAGTCCCTATGATCGCTCTCCTTTCCCCTCCGCCTCGTTCAGGGCGGTAGCCAATAGTACTTGTGAGGGAGACTCCCTGGTTTTTTCTTCCCCGTTCTCCTGAATAAAAAGGGCATGCTTTTTCTCTCTTAGTAGGAAGGCGCGCTCCCCTTTCCTTCGTCCAGATACCGACAGGAGCTGCTGAGGGCTTCTTTTCTTTCTCATCGGAATGGAAGGATATTACAGAGTTCACCCCACTTTCGTGGTGGAAGATACGCTCTTTTTTTCCCGAGTGACACCGGATCCTTTTCCGCCTCCCCCCATCTCACGGGATTTCTTTTTTCTTCCTCCATGAGACGGGAGTTGATTGTTTAGCGCAGATCCACCTTTTTTTTAGAGCCGCCCTCAATGCAGGAATATTGTTCCTTCTCTTTCCGGAGCACTGGCAATTACCCCTTTGCGGTTCCTTCCGGAAATACGAAAGGCCCCACCCCTTCCCAGCGACTCCTCCACCTTTCTTTTCCCTCCTCAAACCAAATCGAGTGCCGCTCTCTCTCCTTTTCTTCTTTTCCCCCTTCTCCACCCAACGATGTCCGCACGCGCCTTTTCTTTTGGGGTGGAGAGGGCGCCCCCTTCTCATCAGTTCGCGCTTACTCATCTCCGCACTTTGGTCTGTTTGGGTGCGGCCTTGTTTACGTGGTTAAATAAATTCCTTTTCTCGTGAAAGTGCGACGAATCCCTTCTTTTGGGCCTATTTTATGTATGACTATACGAAGCCCCTTCCTCGCCTGCCTTCGGACTTAGGTATCCCCCATTTTTTTCCCCTCAATTCTCCTTTTCTGGTCACTGTTTGGATTTTCCCTCAACGTTTAAGTGTGTTAGAGCTTTCCTCCTCCGTCCAGGGTTGTGTGTAAGAGGCGTGCATTTCTTTCCTCGTGTGCTTCCCGGGTTCGAACCCTTTGGTTGCACTACTTCAAGGATTTCTTCGGCCCGGGATTAGGGCGCGATTCCCTTTCTGGGCAGCGGAGTGACCCCTTCTCACAGGTAGATTACATCCCCTTCTCCCCCTTTCCCCCTTGGGTTGCTTTCTCGTACCGGTAGGGTTTATTCACTTCTCCATGGGAAGGCGAATAAGGAGTTTCTCTCCACCCAGTACGGACACCGTCCCCCCCCAGCAATTGGCTCACCCTCTTTTCCAAACCCCCTCCCCCTGACCAGCAACAAAACAAACGGTAACCCCTTACACCTATAAGCACGAGATTCCCCCCCCCCTCTTTTTCCAGCCGGAAGAAGACACTTCCCCCTTCTTCTCTCCCTCGGTCACGCCTCTTTCTACGCCCCCAAAAATTCACCTTTCAGGACGTATATGACGAGTATTGGGGCTCTCCTTCCCCCGTCCCGGCAGAAACAATTCTTCGCCCCCCTCCCCCTCTTTTTCCCCCAAGAACAGCTACGTCTTTGGTTCATGGCAAAATATAGCAACTTTCAGTGGAGGACAACTACTTTTTCGCTCCTTTTTTTTATGTGCGCAACGGAGTTGCGGCGATGGCGAGACCTCCCCCTCCCCCATGGTTGTTTTTTTTTCCTTCGATGCAACCCTTCTCTCCCAAGCCGTCCTTCTTCCTCCACCCCAATGCGTCGCCTTTTCCCCTTGATTGCGAATCCGTCCGGTTTTCCCCTTTTTCAAATCGGACACCCGACGCGCCCCACACTCCACTTCCCTGTGGACAGCCCCTTCTAGGTTCCGTTCTTTTTTTCCCTCGCCTCTTGTCGACTACTGTCCTCCTCTTCTGTGATCGCCCGCGCTGTTGAAGGCATCGGGCGCGTCCCCTCTTTTTCCAGAATGCACTCGCGGAAAACCTCCCTTCCTTTTTCTTTTGTTGTTGAGCACAGATCCAACATTATCCCTCCCTTCCTTCTTCCTTTCCGCCATTTTTTTCCTCTGGACCAGGAGGAGAGAGAAGCAATTTTTTCTTTTCCCTCCCGGCTTTATGCCAAAACCCTGGCGCTCTCTCCTTCTCCTTTTTTCCCCTTTTTTCCTGCGGGGATCGTCCTTCCCTTTTTCAAAATACTAGCAGGATGGCTTTTTTTTTTTTTCCTTTTCATTCCCACCTTTGAGCGTTCGAATTCCCGAAAACGAGCTCGGTTTCTGCCTCGTCTCTTTTCATCCCTCTTGTTCGAAAAACACCTCAGGCACCCTGTCTTTTTTCTTTCACTTTCCTCCACCGAAAGAGTCCCCCCTCTTTTCCTCCTTATTTGCTTCCCTGTGTTTCGATGCACGATGGAGTGGCCCCTAACTTTCTTGGCCCTTCTCCACGTGATGACCGCGTCACGCTTCCCTTTCTTTTCAATTCCATGGTCGGTCAGTTTGGAAGTTGGGTTTTCCCTTTTTCTTTTTTTTTTCCCGTCCCCCACGGATCTCTCTCTGTTACTCCTCCTCTCCTTTTTTTGTCCCCCTTCCCTCACTGACCACCTCAAAACTGACGGACCAGGGAATTTCATTTGTCTTTCCCCCAGCGTGGAGCGGCGTCAATCACGTTTGGACTCTTTTCCTTCTTTCCCCTTCTTTTTTTCTTTGCCACGCCATAGGTGATAGAACGTTCCTCCCCCCTTTTGTTTTCTTTTTAATCAAGCCGTTGAGGAACCGTAAATCATCTGAGGTGTTTGTCGCGATAGCCTTCTCTTCCTTTTTTCCCTGTTCGCACGACGATCAGAGAAGAAACCTCTCTTGATTTTGAACTTCAGAACGCCAAGCCGATAGTAGTTCCAGGAACCGGCAAAATGCGCCTTATAGAGTTCCTCTTTCTTTCTTTTTCCGTAGCAATGAGTTCGTTCCCTCTTTTTCCTCTTTCAACGCCAGTGGTAGCGGCCTTCCTTCCGCAAGTAATACGTGCACGGAGAAGGAACGTATTTCCTTCTCCCCCCCCCCCCTTGTCCGTCGACAAACGGAACGAGGTTTTTTCCTTTTTCCCCCTTTCTTCTTGCGAAAGGCTTTCCAGAAGAAGATGAGGCGATCCCCTCCCTCGTCGAAATCGCTCGAAGTGTTGAACGAACCGGAACCCTTCTCCCCCCTCCCTTCTTCTCCCCTTTGCTTTCCAGCAAGGGGAAGCGGTTTCCTTTTTTTTTCCCCCCCCAACCTAAGGATTCGGCACCCTTTCCTCAGGCCACGGCGAAGATATTGTGTAGAGCATCTTCCCACCCGACTTTTTTTCCGCGGACAGTTGTCGAAAAGACCCCCCCTTGTAGTTTGAGCAAGAGGAATGAGGAGGTCACTTTTCTCTCTTCCCTTTCCCCCTCCGTTACGAAAAAGAATCGAGGAGCATTCTTCTTCCCCCAAGCTTGCGAGACGTTGCCATCCCCGCGTAAGATGTTCGTTGTCGCCCTTCCTTTTTCTTCGAACGAAGGTTGACAGGCCTGTTTTTCCCCCTCAGCCAGAATCGTCAGGAAGTCATTTCTTTTTTTTTTTTCTTTTTTCTGAGCAGCAGAGGACAGTTTCTCCTATAGATGGAATCGTCGTCTTCCCCCTTTTTTTTTCGACACGCCCTTCGTCGGGGCGGATCGGTGTCTTCTGTTTTTTTGGAGTTACCTTTTTTTTTTCCTTTCAAAGAGAGCAGGCAAATCGCTTCCCCTATTGGCCGCTCAAACGAGGTCCTTTTCCCCTTTCAAACCAGACCTTGTACTGACTTCTCCCCCCCAAGGTGAGGGTTTTTCCTCCAACTCTGAAAGAATTGGTATACGCCTTCCTTCCTCTTTCTCCACTCCGAGCCTATCCCGGCTCTCTTTTCCACAAAGATGGCCTTTCATATGAGCCAGTACGAAAAACCTCCTTTCCCCCCCCTTCCCCCACGTAACATTGTTCCGGAAACTTCTTTTCTCCCTTTCCCCTGAAATAAAAAAAAGGACCCTTTGAGCAATCAATTCCGAAATGCCGGCTTGCGATTTAACTCCCCTTCCTCTCCTCTCCCCCACTGCGCGTTTCGTCGCACTGTCGCCGCCCCTTTAACCAACAGGGACCTCCCTCAGATGAATGCTCATACCTGACATGAAGCTCGCCCCTTGATTTCTCTTTTTTTTTTCTAAAACGCCTTTCTAGGACCTTCCCCATCCAATATCACCAGCATAGACCCTTCTTCACCTTTCTTTTCTTTTCACCCTCTTTCGGTAGATGGTGATCTCTCGGTT
>Ga0179591_1308072_pt1 | contig 21568 bp, 16 predicted proteins | sample CZOMad2_1_08_16f_FD_182891 | JGI IMG/M metagenome (GOLD analysis project Ga0179591, IMG submission 182891) | Vadose zone soil fungal communities from Angelo Coast Range Reserve, California, USA - CZOMad2_1_08_16fungal (PacBio error correction) | ecosystem: Environmental > Terrestrial > Soil >... | reverse complement strand
TCCACTTTTTCTATTTAATTCCGATTCTTTTCCCCCCCAATCAGGCATTTCTTTCCGCGTCTCTCCCCCCGCGTGAATTCAGACCGGGAGCATCTCTTCAAGATTTTCTTTTCTACAACTTTCCAAGAGTCTTTCGTAAAATCATTACACTTGGAAGAAATTACGGTAAACCACCCGGTGGAGCATCATTTCCGTCATCTTTTAAAGGTCCTTTTATATGCCTCCCTTGATCCTTTCTGCTCCTGAAGCGCATCCTCTTCTCCGACGAATGGTTGAAGTTGGTTTTTTCCTGCAAGAGAGTAGAACCCAGTGTTCCGCGATTTATCGCCCCTCGGGCTTTCCTCTCTTGGATCTCCCTGACCTCCTCTCCATCTTCTTGGGAGTCGATAACCCGAAAGAGTAAAAGAAATTATTTTTTCTTCCCTGGTAGTTTTCTGGAAGATTTCCCCTCCACCTGACCGTTCACTACTTAATAGTCCCCCCTAGAGATGCTTTCGTTCTCTCTCGACGGTTCCTAAAGAACCCTCCCCATGTCGTTTCATCTTCTAATTTCCCAGCTCCCCCCCTCCTTTGCACTTCTCTCCTGATTCTGGAACCTCTTTCCCGCACTCCGGAGTCTTTCAGAGTCCGGGTTGTCCATAAATTAAACGCGCGTTTGGGCGCAATATCAACTCCCACTGCTGTTTTCGAAAAAGATGGTCCTACCTTTTTTTTTGCGAACTCCTGAACAACCCCCTTTAGCATTTTCCGAACGACCCCCTCAGCTTTTCCCTCTCTTTGCCCGAGGACGGAGACGAAGGACAAAAGATTGATTTCCCGAGGTATCTCCGCCAGAGCTTCTTTCTCTACGCTTTAGCCCGTGCGTTTTCTCGTGATGGTTTCTTTGTGCCTTTAAGGAACGCTGGATGATTACCGGAAGCTTGAAGCGTTCCACGGATTCCCCCTCCCATTACAAGTATCCTCAGGCGAGTAATAATAACCTTCCCTCCCGGAAATTGAAGAGTAGCGGACCCCCTTCTTAGAATCTCCCGAAGAGTTACTTTTTTTTTTGACAGTTAAATCGAAAAGTATTCTAGGGTAGACCACGATTAACAGTTACCGATAAGCCGCCCTACTAGAAGCTAGTTTTACGGAACCTCGCGTCTCTTCCCTGGGACCCGGGGATGACTTTTAGAGTTTTTTATCGCTGTCCCCTTATTTTTGGGTCTCTTCGTTTTCTCCCTTTTCTTTGAAGAGAACGGCGTTTTGAAGGGAAATCCGAAGATTCTCCGATTGCTTGCGCTCCCTATAGTCGAATTTTCCTGTTCTTTTTCCCCCTCCCCAACTAAAGCGCGCTGGTTTGGAAAACGAAATGGCGGCATTTTTTCTGTTTTTGCCGACTTGACTCCTACGACTTCGCTGCCCAATCCTCTTCCCGTCTACTTTGCGATTGCTTTTCTCTCGGATCGCGCATCGGCGGAGTTTCGACAGCATGTCTTCTTTTGTTTTCGACGCAGCCCTCTGAGAAGTTTCTGAATCACAACTTTCTTACTTGAGACCCTTTCGCTAGACAATAACCCCCAACAGGATTTGGTCCTTGTGAGAACGAGCCCAGATTTTCCTCGCCGACTCCCAAACTTTTTCTTTTCCGTCCGTTCCCGTTCTCTGGAATCTTCCCTTCTCTGCTAAGGACCGCCATGATGACGCCAATTCTTCCTTCACGACAAGAGTTTGAATTCTACCTTCCGCCCCTTTCCGCTTTTGAGGGGGCCTTCATCAATAGATGTGTAGTGTCTCGCGTGGACCCAGCAGTCTCTACCAACCCCTACCCTCTGATATCCTTCTCTCCACCGAGATTGGACACACCCCTTTTATAATATTAAAAGAAAATTGGATCGGCCCACAGGCCCCCTTTCAGCCAATGAAGAGCTCTTTTGATGAAACCCCCCTCCCATCTCTCCTAATCCCTTGGTTGTCTCCCGGGTGTTTCGCGTCTTGGAGGAAAGAGCGGCTTTTTCTACGTTGTAATGTAGTCTCTTCTTTGAAGTCTTCTTTTCTTCTCGGTTCCTTTTTTGCTACTCTCTTTTCGCCGAAGATTCCCAATACGCCCCCTCTTTAGGGCAAGAGAAGTCACGTTTCCCTTCTTACGGAGACCCCCTCCCACAGGTCTATCACATCTCTTTCGATCCCCCATGAAAGCGGACCCTTTTTTGGCCTAATAGGACACTTTCCCCTTGGTCGACTGTTTTCCCTATGGCGTTTCTCCTGTCCTCGAATCGCCGGACCTCCACCGGGAAGGCGGCGCTTCAAATTCCCTTCCGATCCGATCTTCTGCCTCCCTCTTTTTTCCCCCTGTTTCGCCAGGACCTCGTCTCCCCTCTTCTCGTAAATTCCTTTCTCTCTTGCCTGATCAACCTCTTTTGTCACAATTCCTTCTCCTGCGACAGGCTCGACCCCCCTTCCTCCCTTCTCGATTGCGACCGGCATCTCCCTTCTCGAGCTTCAGGAAAGCGCTTTCGCGATGTCGTAGTGCAGCGATTTCTCAGTTCCCCGTGAGATTCTACCCCTACTTCCCTTTAACGATTACAGTCCCTTGCGTTGGAAACTCTCCAATAAAAGACAATGCCCTCCCTTCTAAAGATATTTTATTGCCCTTTCTCCTCTCCAAGTGAAAGACTTTCCCTGCGTTTTTCAAAATCCGTAATTAAACCTAACTCGCCACCCGTGGGAGAGACCCGATATAAAACACCCTCTTCTCGTCTACCATCTTCAAGTTCTTCGTAGTTGAAGAGAGCACCTTCTCCCTTAGTAGGCGTTTCCCCCCCAGGAAGGATCTTTTTTCAACTGTTACCTCTTGTCCGAATGTTCGGTTTTTTCTTAGAAATCAAACACAGCAGCTTGACAAATGTAGGACTTCCCTCTTCGGATTTCTTTCTGACGAGGATGCTCCTTCCCCGAAGAGTCCCGAGTTCCAGCCTCCCCTTTACAACTCGGCAAGATACGATCTTGCAATCACGTCTCTTTCCCAGGCAACCCCCGGCACTTCTTTTTTTTCAGCGTATTTTCCAACCAATCTACTTGTCTGACATCGTTTCTATTCCTTGGTCCGTCATTTTATCCGTCCCTCGAGGTTGAAGATCGAACCTTTTTCCCCATCAGCCCTGCAGGAGACCCCTTTCTTCTTTGTTATGCAGTTTCCCTCAGAATCATGCGTCTCGCCTGAACGGTCTTTTCCCCCTTCCTTTTTCAACAGCAGTGAGAGGTGTCTTTCCCCCCCCGCGCGCCCGTCCCGCCGTACCTTTGTTTTTTCTCCGAGTGATGAGTCTTTCCCCCAGAATCAAATTTGCGCCTTGCTTCTATCCCGATAATTTCCTTCCATTTCCCTTTCAGCCGTCGACAGCGCGAGTCCATTGACGAGGCAATGATAGGCCCCCTCTCGAAAAAGTCCGGAAGACCTGTTTGCCATCCCGGTCTTTTTCGGGTAAAAGTCGCCTAGTAAGATGGAATATTCCGTCTTCTCTTTCCAGCGTTTTTCCTTTGACGGTGCGCCCCCTAGGTAACCATTATTGGGCAGCCTCCCTCCCCCGTACAAAAGGGCCCCCCCTTAAGCGAACGATGATTCGATAAATTGATCCATCCCCATTCTCTAATGACTCTTCAAGCTACCGATTGAGTCCTTTCAACGGATTCTCCCCCCCCCCCCCTGTTGGATAACTATGTCGTCCAAGAGTGATGATTTCCCCTCCTGTCAGGACCTTTTCCCAAATTTTTCTCTTATGTCGGTCCCCCGATTCTCTCCTCCTGGAATTTCCCGCGTTTTCTCGAACTCTCAAATGATTGATAGTCGGTCACATAATTTTTATGGATCCCCCCCCGGAACGACCTTTTTTCCCCTTTTCTTTGAGTCCAAAGCTACTTCGCATGAACTTCTTCCCCTATTCGCCTCATGATTGCGTTCGAGAAGGTCCTTCCTCTACGTCCGAAGGGAGTAGAATGTTTGATATATTCTCTTTTCCTGTGTTGCCCAGTCGACTTCTTGCCTCTTTTACCTTATACCCCCCTCACGCTTCGCCTTTTGTCCCGTCTGCGCGTTTGTATCCTCGTAGTAGCGTGGAAATACCTCCCCTTGCACTTTGCGTTCTTCCTTTCGATTTTCCCTTCCTCCCCCATCAATCAGGCATCAGCGCCAAATCACTGGCGATTGCGATCTCCTCCATCCGGTCAGGAGCCAATGGTCCTGACTGTAATTTACCTCCCCCTCCTTTTCCCCCCCCAAACAGCTTCCCGTTTACAATTCCTACGTCGATCAAGTTCATCATCACTCTCGTTTCCCTCCCATGTCATGATAATTTCCTGAGCTCATTGAGTCAATCCTTTGGTCGCTTTTTCCATGAATGCCCTTTTTTGGATGATAGCCCCCTTCTTTCACACTGATTTCCCTCATAGCCCAGGCGGCTCCCTTAGAGGGGATCGCTAGGCCGATTCAATATTAAGTATTTTTTCGGACGTTTACCCGAATTGAACTTCTCCGGACCTTCAGGTTCTTCCAGATTCCTTGGGAAGGTTACCCTCCCCTCCCCATCGTAAATAGTGGGACTCTTTATTAGAAGGCTCAGGACGACTTTTTCATTGGCCCTCCCTCTCCCCACCCTTCGACAAGAACCCTCGTTCCCCCCTCACTTATGGAACCTCTTGAAGAAATAGGACGGGAATCGGTTGTGACGCGTACGGCGGTTTTATAAATTACCCCGTTGTGTTGGCTCCTCCCCAACTGAATTTCCCTGACAGTTTCCTTTCCCCTTATGTCTTTTCTACCCTTCACTGAACCACCCCCCCCCCCGACGCAGATGGGATAACTCTTTCGGTCCAGCTTGTAGAGATGTCCCTTCTCCTTCTGAGAAAATGACTTTCTGTCTAAAGGTTTCAAATGGGGCCCTGACGTCGGTCGCTCGTGCTGTTTTGCATGGGAAATCTCCTTGATTGATATATCTTCTTTTTTTAATAATGCCCCCCCTAAACGTATACCTTCAGGTGCCTGGACCTTTCTCCATCCTCCTCTTTTCGTCTTTGGCCGGACCGAATTAGTAATATGACAGATCCACCTTTTATACGTCTTGAGGATCTCTGAAAGCCCCTCCTTTTCGACACTCCCGGTCGCCTTTATTCGACGAATTTCCCTCTTTTTTTGACGAAGGATGATTTTGCTCGTGCCGGCCCCTGACGGCTCCCTTGGTGATTCCTTCATCGCCTTTGTTGGATCTCCTTTTGTTTTCTCCTCACATAATGAGTTTCAGCGTTCGTGAGTCGGAGTTGAAGGCTCCTTTCCTTTGTTGAAGGGTTCCTCCGAGTCTCCCCCCTTGACTCTTCCTTTGTAGCTCTCCTTGAAGGCATTGCTCTTCTAGTAAACGAAGTTCCCCCCTACAGGAGAGTTTTTTTTTTCTGTTCCTATAGGAAAATCTTTAAAGTTTTCTCATGAAGAGTTTCTCCTTGAATACTCGATGAAGGAGCACCATCTCAGAGAGATTTATTCCTCTCGCATCAGTAACCCTTTCCACTTTTTCTCCTCTTAGATTCTGTAGGAGTTCCTAATGTAGCCCTAAGTAGAAGAATACCCCTTTTTCCACTGAGAGCTTTGATCTAGAATCCACCCGTAGTTACTTTAGGACGACTAGTAGGTCGATATTGTTTGTTTTTTTTTTCCCAGGCACCCTTTCTTCCCCTCGTATTTGCAATCCCGGGAATCGCCCTCCCCGGAAAATAAGTCTGCTTATAGCTGGCGTCCGGTTGTCCTCCCCCTTAGATCCCCCCTTAAGGCCGCATATGTGCACTCGCTGTTAAAGACAGAGTCTCAGCGGAAAGTGGACTCTATCCCGCCGAAAAGCTCTGGCATTTTTTTCCCGCACCTTCTGTGCCTCGTTTTTCGGTTTTCCGTCACCTTCCAGGTTGTTCTCTTGCAATCAAATAGCTTTTCCCCTTCTGACTGAGTAAGATCCCCTCCCGACGATCCTGAAATGCTCGGTTTCAATACAAGTCTTTTTCGGCGCCGATCCCCCTCTTACCGTAGAATATATATCCCTCTAATAAGTGGTTGTTGTTTGAGAGATGAGAATGCTCCTTCGAATAGGAGTCCCCCTCTTTTTTTCCGACGTTCCTGTTTTACTCTGATCCCCCTCAGTTTTTCCTAGTAGGTGATTTGGATTGACTGATTTTTCCTGACCTGAAGTTTCTTGAGGGCCTCTCCCTGGTCCTTATACTTTGCCCCCATGAAAGCGACGAGCAAAGCGGAGTTCTCTACCGAAACTCCCCCCAGAGACTCCATAGTCCCCCCCCAATTAGTTTTATCCCCCTATGTCTTTTCCCTTTGGAGGCCTGAGGCATAGACTTTTCTTCATTTTAAAACGGTCCTTCCCTTCTTCCCCCCTTAACTTCCTAGCTGATTGTCCTTGTCTCCAGCCGACGTACTGGTGTTTAATGTAGAGTCGCTTTTTTGACCTAGTAGACCTACCCACGTGTGCTTCCTCCTTCCTTCCCTACCAGGCAGCTTCCTGAATTCCTCTTTTATTTGTGTAGAGAACCCAGAGGCGCAGATATCCCCGAAATTTTCTCTCCGAACGCTATTATAAGTTTCCTGAGACTCCCTCCTATTGTGAATGCGTAAAGTAAGTTTCTTTTTTCTATATCCTTTTTGTCCTACCGTCCAATTCCGCCCCTTTTACTCATACCCCGTAGACGGCGTTGACGAGCAGGAGCAGAAAAGCCTCTCCCCTTTTCCCCTTCCCTGACTCCCTTCGTCAAATTCAGTTATGACGTTTTGCCCTCAAAATTAAGTTATCTTCAACCCATAAACGAAGGACAGTCAACATCTGTATGTGGGGATTCCCCCCCTATCTCACCCCCGATCCTGAGTCAGTAAAACCTTAAAATATTAGCAGCCAGTAGTGATCCTTTTCCCCCCCCCTTCCGAAAAAGTATTCGTACCCTCCCCTATTTTTCTTGTTCAGTCGTCTTTGACGGTCGTTCTTCTTAGCACTTTCCCATACAGATTGAAATAGTAGGCGGTCTCAAATGCCGTCTTCCTAATTTTTGGGTTTTTTACCTCCCAGGACGCTTTTTCCCCGCCTGCATCGTTCCCCCGGCACGCTCCGGAGAGCAATACCCGTCGCCTCCCAGGAACCCCTTCCGGACCCCAAGTAGGCTCCCCCCTTTCGCTTCCTCTGCTCTGGCGATCAAGCGTTGGCTATCCGGCCGCTCGAGGTGCATTCAAGCTGGTGCCCAAATAGGCCTCCCGATCTCTTTGTATGCCGGCCGAACTAACTCACGAGCCGTCAACCCTGCTTCTCTTTCTAAAAGAAGTTCTTTTCTTTTGCGACCCCTGCTGGATACCCCATTCCCAACGAATCGGTCCTTAGTGCTGAGTAATCCCCTAATAAAATCCCCTTGATTATCTCAAGGTGTTACATCCGTCCTTTTAGCAGGTAAGACTCTTGAAATGAGATAGGGACCCTTCCCTTGTACGGAGACCCTCCTCAGGAGTCTCTACGATTTCATGACCGTCCCTCTTGATTCGCCCCCTGGAGAGGAAGGCTGAACGGCGGAGAAAAGTAACTCGGGGCAGAAGGTTCCCCCTTTTCTGTAAATTTTGTCCCGGCCGACCTCCTTCCGCCTTCTTCGCAGATCCCCTTTGATACAGCGTCGCGAATTTTTCCGGTTGAAGGTTCCCCGTGTTTTCCGATCAGAACCAAGCACATTCCCTCACCCGATGTTTTTCCTCCCCCCCCATGTCTCCTCCCCCTCCATAGATCATCCTTTTTTTTCAGAGGACGGATCGAGCGCTGGTTTTTTGGAACGATCCTCCTCCAACCTTCTTGTGCCCTTGAAATGTTTTTCTCTCGGTGATTGAGGGGAAAATAGTCCTGGGTCCGACCTCGTCTTTTTTATTTCGAAGCGCCCTTTCCTTAATTCACACGAGTTTGTGCGTGCGCGAGGAAATGCCTTTCTCTTTTCTTTTCCCCTTTACGTACACTTCCCTTCCTTTTAAGTCTTCCTGATACGTCCTTTCCCGTGTTAGCCCTCTTTCGGGCCCCGTTAGAGAAGTCGGAAGTCCTCCGTCTCATGGCGTTGAAACTTTTCCCCTTTCCTCCTAATTAATTTTTCCTCACCGCCCCTTTTTTTGCTTAATTTCCCGTACTCAATCTAATTCTGGTCCCTCCCTTCCTTCCCCCCTTGCAGAAACGTATATCGTGGCCTCCCTGAAAAGAACTTGACGGATATGCTTTTTCTGTTCCGTCCACGATTATCCCCTAAGCCCCCTCAAAAGAGGCCCTCTTGACTCCTCCTCGAATCCAACTCTTTCCTTCCCCAGATGGTTCTCCACAGCGGAAGGTAATTTTCCTGCTTTTAGTAAAATCCCCCTCTGGAGTGGGACTCCCATTCACCCCTTTTTAGAATCCTCGGTCACGGCCTTTCAAACTCGAAGACGTCCTATGACGGCCCTTTATATCTTTTCCTGGTGCGCTAATTGAGCTCCCCTCCTTGCTCTTCCAATGTACTCTTTTCTGATCGTTTCCCTTTGCAGAAAACTGACTTGTTAGACTTGATCCCCTTAATAAAGGCGCGACGCTGCTCCGGGGATCCCTCCGATTCAAATATTCTTTTTGAAGGGAAAACCCAGCCTTCGGTCGACCCTCCTTTTTTGCCGGAAGAATCACTCTCCTGAGCTAAATGCTTCCTTCCTCGTTTTTCCCGCCGTTACCCTCCTGCAGACTCTGAATTGGCGAAGAATGGCGCACCCCCTTTTTCCCATGATAGCCCAGCTGACCCCGCCAATTCCTCTTCCCAAACAGATGACGTCCCAGAAATCGGGCAGAGGCCCTGTTCCGTCGGGCACACAACCTCCTTTTAACGCTCCCCGAAGCTGCTTGCCGACGTGGACCTTCTTCGTTGCGAAACGCCAATTTTTGTGTCGAACCCCTGCCAGAAAACCCCTCGCAGTTTCTTTCCGGCGGGCTTTCTTTATTTCATGAACACAGATCTGAAGGAGCAATGGCCTTGAAAAACGAGAATCGGTCAAGGATCTCCATTGTGCTCCAAGAGAGGTCTTTAGTCTCGTTCTGGGGCTTTTTCATGTTACCCAATTACGGTGATTTCTCTATATTTAGTCCATTAATGGGTGACACGAACTCTCCCCCTACCCCCCTTGCGTAATAGCTATTAAAAGTGAGATTCCTCCCCATAATCCGCGGAACCTTCCCTTTTCCCCGTCCCCGATATGTACCTGTTTTTAAAGAATTCCCCCTCAAGAACCTCGGCTAGGGTAGACCCCCGACCTTCCGAATAGATAAGGCCTTTTTTTCCCTTGACGCAGGTGGCATTTTAATCAGTCGAAGTCGCCACGACAAGGTGCTCTTTCGAATAGAGCTCTTTGTAGATCTTTTGGTTCGAAACGAGTCCCTTAGTCTTTTTTTCCCTGATAAGGGACGTTCCCCTCGAGACGCCTCCAGCTTTAATGAGATGTTTTTCCGCTTTCCTGGGAGGCGTCCATTGCTCCAGCGTAACCCAAATAACCTTTGTTGGAATATTCCGACTTCGTGTATTCCGTTCTTGCACTTTTGCTATCGGTGATATAACGAATGCCACCCTTCGACCCCCTATTGAAGCTTCAGAATGCCCACGGTAGAAGAGAGCTGATTTCCCTAGCGCTTCCTGTCGAGGACGTCTGACGTCTTGGCCCCCCTTTCGAGACAGGGTCCCTTTTCAGAAGCTCCGAAGAATACTTTCCCCCTCCCGCCCTTTCTGGTTTTCCCCATAAAAACATGTAGAGTGAGCCTTTGAGGATAGGACTAGAGTTTTTTTTCCTTTCCCAATCATGGTCTAGAATGGACTTTGGTGAAAATGAGACGCTTTATATCCCCCCCTGTGATTTGAATCCACCCCCTCCGTCCCCCTTTCTACCCATCTCGTGGAATATGAGAATTTTAGACGTTTAGATGGAATTTTTCGGGATCCCCTTCTAGGTAGTATTTCGTCAATCCGTGTTCCGTCCAGTATCTGCCCTAAACATGATTTTTCTCTGAGCAAGGTCTCATACAGAACCCCTATCTGGCTCTTATCTTCCCTTCTTTCCACTGGGGGAATAAAGTTTCCCTTGTAGCAAAGAAGAGCTTCTTTTTTCCCCCCGAGTACTCCCCCCCCCAGCGACCCTCCATAATACCCCCCTTTTTTGTGGTGCTATACTGAGGTCCTAGACTAGGCTGACGAGCCGATCCCCCTTTTCGACTTTTCCTTTTCCTTGAGAATTCTTTTCCCTAGCCCGTGTAAACTTCTTCGTGCTTTGGATGCCCCCTGAGTATACTTCTCTTTCTTCCCATCAGCTGATGAGACATAGGAAGTCCCCGCCGGCCACAGTCTACGGATCCTTTCGCTTCACTTCCCCGAGACAAGTTCAGATTAGCCCTCTCAATGCAAGCCGCAAAGTAGTGGAGGCCCCTATTCAAATTCCTACCTTCCTGAAGAAGTTGGGCTTCATTATCTCTATCCTCCCGGTTCAAACGGGCTCAGGAGACCCCCCCTCCTTTTTCCACTTTCTCGATTTCGTGCTCAACCGCCGACGAATTCATGGGTTGTAGACTTAACTTCAGACTAGTGTGATTAGAGCTTTTTTTTCCTGCTTTCCAAAAGTCCCCCCCCCTTATCAAGTCGACTGCCTCCTCATTGCTTGTACGACAAGAAGAGTTTTCCTTGATTTTTCTTAATCGTCCCCATTCGCCCTTGCTGAATCCAAGCTATAGAGAGGTTGATATTTTTCCTTTTATTCAGTAGTGTTCTCCTAAGCCTCAAGTCATATTACCCATTCCGCCATTTTTTTTTCCGATGTTATAAAGACTCCGTCGGGAGTGGTAGGAAGTCTTTACGAGAACCCCCCAGATTAGGCCGCTCGCCGCCGCGTACATCTCACATTTGGAAAGCGTTTTAGTCGATGATGGGAACGTCAACAAAGGAAGGGTCAGGTAAAAGACTTTCCCCCCCACGGGCCTAAGATGAACCGAAGTATTTTCTGATCTCTCCCCCCCCCCCCCTTCGAACAACACTAGACTGATTTCACCTTTTTCAAAATTACCGTCGTGGAACCTCCGGCCCCATCACCTTCTAGTACTACCTCGCACTGAAGGATCGAATGAGAAACTTTTCTAGGTAGACACCCGCTCCCCTTTTTTCCTGGCCTTATCCTCCCATTATAAAGACTTTATAGGAAGGACTTCCTGCGAGCCTGGAAGAGATCCCTAGTTATTCCGCAGAGAACTATTAAGAAGAGGCTTCTTCGGTGATGTTAGGTTTCTTCTTCCCAAAAATCGGCACATAGAGCTAACAGAGTTGAAGTTAAAATCCCCCCCCCCCCCAAAACTTTAAAAAACCCCCCCCTCAGTAGCCATGTTTCCTCCCATTAATAGAGCGTTCAGAATTACTCTTTGACAGCTTTTTCCCCCAGCAGTCGAGGTGGTGCATACCAAGCTGGACCCAATCGACCCTTTCCGTTCGAAAACCCCAGGTGTTCTTTTCCCCGACATCACGGCTTCACCCGCCATCTAGAAGTCAATTGAAAATTATTTTCCCCGCCGTGCGCTCCGGGCTACCCGACGCGGGTTAAGGTTATTTTCAAGTCCGGAAAATTGCCCCCGGCCTCCCTTTTTCTTGGCCAAACCTGAGTAGGACCTTGAACTTTTTAAGTGTTTAACTGTTTGGCAGACTGTAGGGCCAGGTCTCTTCGGAGCTTTGAATAATCTTTTGCGTGGACTCCTGGATGATTTTTCGGTAAACTTTTTTCCATCGAAACGGATCGGTTTTTTTTTATTTTGGGATTCTTCCCAAGTGGGAATGCCGCCCTTTCTTACGCTGTCCTCCCGGGTAACGTAGAAGGCTCACTCCGGATGGTAATTTCAACAGATCTTCGTGCGTCGACGAAGGGAAAATGACTCTTTCTAAGCAGACTTTTTAGATCCTTTTGCAGGCTACCCAGTCCTTTCCTTTCGAAAGATTGTTCCCCTTGTGAGAGCAGTCCAATTCATGTCCCTCTGACGAGACGAGATTTCGTAACAGATCTCAAAAGGCTTTGCCAAACGGTACGTGACTCGGTGCTTTCTTGACCTCCAGGACCCCCGAGGGGGTCACCAGTGGTCCCTCAGCGTACGATTTGGGCGCCTTAAAGTGAAGAATTGACCCTCTGGTCCTAGAGAATGCCTCCCTGGAGTGCAAGACTCGTTTTTCTTAAAGCCCCCCATCAAAGTGATGTTCAGTTGATGCCACGAGAGAAGTTTTCAACAATGTCCTATGCAGTCCTTCTGGTTATCCTTCTTTCGAGTTTCCTTCCCCCTTCCTCACCCCTTCCTTCATTGGAGTCGAACCTGGTGATGATATCTCTTCTCAATCGTGGTGGTCTCTCGATCCTCCTCGATTTAAGTTCGCTTTGATTTCCCAGCAATCAGGCGAAAGCTGAGAATTTTTCTTCCCCGCCGGCATGCTTTTCCTCCCCCCTTATTTTCCTACCCAAATTTTCTGGCAGGAACGTAGTTATTCCCCCCAATAGGAATTCTCTCGAGAACCCACCTCTTGTGAATTCTATTGCTTGGCGCTGAGATTTTTCCCTCCCGCGGTCCAATGGTTATCGTTTCCCCTCTTAGTACCATTAATCAACCGCGTGGAGACCTGTAACCACGGTTTCTCGGCCTCAGCGCTCGATTATAGTCTTTTCTTTCATGACCTGGGATGCTAATCGGGTAACTTTCCGGTGGTGGTGATAGGAAAAGAAAGAGTAGCCTTCCAATTTGTTACATTTTCCCGCACAGTCCCCTCTCTTTTGTATCAACTAGTTTAGTCGACGATCCTTCCTGGGCGTCGCGTTACTTGACAAGAGTAAACGCTTTTTCACGAGTGAAATTTTTTTTTTCGGAAGTTTGCCTTTGTGACCAGCCGATCCCCCATCGGTAACTCTGGGACTCGCGATTGTTCTTCTTCGCGCTTCAGACTCACTTATGAACCACTGAAATCTGGAAAAAGACTGTTGCACTGTGAGATCCTTTCGTTGGACCTTTTTTCATCGTCTCAGCGTGTCCGGCGCCTCATACCGTAATCTGTTTTGGCGAAACTCTAGAAAGATTGTCCCCTTCCCCCCCGATGCTTACCTTGAGTCCCACTCACCCTTCATTTTTTTTCTCGAAACTTAAACAAAACCCTCCTGACTCCCGAGTCTCTCTCATGGCTTTTCGTCTTCTTGAACCGAGCGAAGGAGAAATTGACGACCAACGCTTGTCCTTTTAGGTCCGAGTTTCCATTGTTTGCACACACTGGAGCCCCCTTCGTCTTCCGTGTGACTTTTGGCTTTTTCAACTTACTCATCCCTTTTAGTCTTTCTCTTTTTGAATAAGGACAGGCCTTCCCTAACATTCACAGTATAAAAAGGCGGTTTCCCCCCCCGTGAGAGGCCTCAGCTTCCCCCCTTGCCGGATCCTTCTACGACGATGTCCCTGGGGGATACGGTCTGAGAAGCACAGAACACGGGTTGAGGAGGAAAAGCTCCAGTACCGACCGTAGATCCGCCGCCGAAGCCCTTTCATTTTTTATTCCCAGCCTTTTAGGAAGCGTCACGAAGGCCCCTACCTTTCTTTATGTTTAGTCTACTCTCCTCGGTGTTGGCTTTTGTCTCGAAAAACCTACCGATGTTGCTTTCTTCCGGAGTTTCCCCCCCAGTTTTCTTCAACGAATCTCCCGCCTTTTCCCTCGGAGCGATTGCGAGACCTCTCGAGGAGAATTGAGGCAATTTTGGCTCTTTTTCCCCGCATTTCCCCCCCACCGGCGCGTGAACCTCAATCGTTCAGGTTGACGATTGCATTGAAGAGGTCTCACGGCCTGAATACTTAAGATCGATCTCGCTTAGTCCCGTGAATGGCGCTTCCCCGGGTAGCATCTTCTCTATAGCGCCCGACAGCGGGACAAGTTCACCCTTTGGACCCCGCGAGCCTGGGTTGATTTTTCCCTGCTCGAACAACGTTTACTTTTCTAACTGTCGGTTCCTCGACAAGGACCCAAGGAGGGAGGCCTTTTTGAGCTGCGAAGACCGGCATAAAGAAGAGGAATTGGATCGTTCCCTCTAACCAGGTCTGATTTAGCAGCTCCCCTTCCTGCTGATGAAAGCAATTCGCCTTAAAGGACTTTTCCCCCAAGGCTTTTGAGAAAGTCTTAGTGGCCCCGGCTCTCAATCTCCCCCTGTGATCTGTCCTTTACGTTTATACTGGCAGTTTTTAACTCCACAACTCTGCATCTGAGGCAGGCCTGTCATCAAATTCCTCGGCGTTTTCCCCATCTTCAATTCCCGTTCCCTTGAGTGGGGTATAAAGGACGTTAGAAATTTTCTCGATTTCAATTTTTTTCTTCCTTGCAGTAGAATCTATTTTAAGAATACTCCCTGTTCCCTGTCTGACGGTGCAGAGACTCGAAGAGAGAAGTATGGGACGACTATCCCCCGAGAATTCTCCGTCCTCTGTCCTGTCTCTCTTTTATGACTCACGTATAATGCGCCCCCTCGATGTGTATGTCAAGAGAACCTTAGGTAACCTCCCTACGAAAGTCTCTTTCAACAAGAGAGGGGATATGAAGAACGCCTTCCAGAGTTGGAGGAGGCTATGTTTTCTCCCTGTGTGCTAACTCAGGGTCATAATTCTGGTCTCCCCGACGCTTCCCTAAACCCGGATTTTCGAACCTAAGAGTTCTTTTCGCCTGTAGTCCCCAATCTTGCTCCCTCTTAAATCCTTTTGTGTTAATTTTCTCCGAACGGACATAGTAGCCGACTCTCGTACTAAGTTTTTTTTTTTTAAGCCCTTCCTGTGGCCAAGTAGGAGTTACCTGCCTCGAAAGGCTGTCTTTTTGATGAGCATTCGCATCGATTACAGTTCCGCAGATTTCTCTCTCTAAAGCGCTCGTGCGAGGTGAGTCGTTCTTTTCTTGAGATCCTCCTCCTTTTTTTTATGTCTCCACCGCCTTTTTTTTTTTTTTTTCCTTAAAAAGGTCTCGTTAGTTTGTGTTGACCCTGCCGGTTTTGTAAGAAACCCCGACGGCACGGCTCCTTTCTTCTCTAAGGAGCCCCCAGATTTTTCGAGATTCGAGTGTCCCTCCCATTCCGTTATAACTCAACCCTTTGACCGATGCAAAATCTTGTAGAAAAAAGCTCCTCCCCCCCCCCCCTTCTAGAGTCTTAAGTGACGTGGACCCTATTATGCGAGTCGTACTGGCCGTCCCCCCCCCTCGCGTAATACTTTTTTCCTTTCGGATCTCTTATTGCGATTTTTCTTTTTGACACTCCATCCGCTTTCTTTGACTGCGGAGCATCAAAACACGTCTCTTTGAATCGTCGGAGGACCCTTTATATTTTTCCGCAGACCTGATTTAGCCTACAAGTTGATTTACTCTCGGAAAGACTTTTGATACGGGGTTCCATACTATTAGTTTCCCCGGCCCGCCTGCTTAGTTTGTACGATTTTCCGTTACCACCAAAAAAACAGCCAAAAACTGAGAAGTCCCTCTACCCACTTGCCCCCCTGTAGGACCGTCTAAAGAGTTTTTCAGTAAGGGAGACGTTTTTTTGCGGTCCTAAAAGTCCCTTTTCAATTTCTCTAGGTTCTGTTTTTTTGTTTGGCATTTTTTCTGACCATCAAGGAATTGTCTTTCAAAGACAGAATCAGAGCGAACCCTCCCCCCCCTCTTTTCGGTGATATCCCCCACCCGAGGTTAGTTAAGGCCCGCCGTCAAAAGATGACATGGTGCGCTATTTCCTTTTACGACCCTTAATGCCTTTTCAGATTTTTAGTTCTTTTTGAGAAGGTAATCGAATTGGTTTTTCCATTCCCTTTCTGTGGGACCACGGATTCCTCTCGTCATCCAGCCGATTTACAAATGATAGGATGTAAACTTCTAGCACCCCGGAAGTTCCCACCATTGAACCATTTTGGCGAAGGTCGCAGCTGTAAATGTCTGACGTAGAAGACCCTACGATGGTTCTCCACAAGCTTTTTCCCCGAGTCGCGCGGAATTGGACCGTGCGGGAAAACCTTTCCCTTTTTCTATTGGTGGATGACTCTTCAGACCAAAAACGTCCCTGCCCCTTCATGGAACTTTCGCTAATTAGATCAGGTCCATCGGACTAGAGCGAGGTGATGACGTGAACGATCTTCCACGGATGAGAACATCCCAGCCTTCTCTTTGAGGGGACTCTGAATCAATTCAACATTGGTCGTCCTGAACTAGTATGGAGGTCTCTCGCAGAGAAAGTCCTTTTCGAGGTCCTTATGTCCCGGTTGCAATTTGACGTACCATCGGCCAGCCTCTCAATTCTGTTTCAGGAGTATTCCCTTTTCTGCTACAGTACCCAGATCTGTATATACGGTCAACCCGTACCGAAGGGGAGTTCCCCCTGTTCGGTGATGTATATAGTATTTTCGTTGTGTTGTTTCTTTTTCCCTAAGACTTTTCTCGGACCCGACCGCCATAATTCCTTTTCTAATCTTTTTCCGCTGAGAGGGTGGAGCATCCTTATAGCGTGTCCATACTAATGAAACCACTTTCTTGACGGATGGTCCGATATTGTCCCCCCCGAGTGCTCCTTTTCGATTAATTTCGAACGCCGACCCCTCCATTTTGTTCCTTTTGGACCCGTATACAAAGAGTGTCCTCCGGTACCACACCCCTGGAGCAGTACGTTGCCGTGACCCTCGTCCCGATCCTTTCTTCTCGCTGCCGTATCTATTTTAGAATGGGTCTTGAATAATAGGTAGCTTACATTTCCTGGTTGAAGGTGTTCTGTTGTTCTCCCCTCCAGAACAACTGTTACGCGTTATTTTCAACGTTACCTTCCGCGATGTATAAGAAGAGAGGGTACCCTTATAGACAGATTACCCTTACTTTCTTGTGAGTAGAATCCCTTTTTCGCACCCCTCGTGGGACTTGCCATTGTCGAAGGTTATGAAGGCGCTTTTGAGACGTTGAGATCATAATCTCTCCCCACCTCTTTTGACTCGCTGATTAGAGTCCAGAACCTTTCTTTGGCAAAGACCGCTTTCCCCTCATGACCCCCTCACCTACGCTGATATCATTCTTTGATTCGTCCACAGATGATCCCCCATACCAAGCTTTTAGGAGGAATTTACATAAAAGCGTTTTGGCTCCGATCCCCCTCCCTGCTTCTAAGTCCTTCCTGAGTCGTTGCTCTTTTCCTAATGCATAACAACCACCTTTTAGAAGAAGAAGATTTTTTGAGGGAGATTTGGGAAAGACTTGTCCCCTCTCTGGGTTTTTCCTGAAGGACCCTCTTTTTCTCTTATACTAACCCGTCAATTGGGTGTGAAATAAGGAGGAGAAGGTAGAAGTTTGAAGTGAGGTTTCCTTTTAAAGCGCCCTCAATATCCTTTCTCTTTTTTTTTGTTTTCTACCCCCCGACATTAAAACTATAAATACCTCGGTAGTACAAGGGGGCCCCTTAGAGGAACTCTCCGGACTCATTTGTATACCCATCCTGTTATCAAGAAGTCAGACCGCCAAGAGGTAACCTGTTCGCACTCCTCTACTTCCTAATTTCTCACGACGAAGGCCTAGACGGCTTACGTCGAAGTACTCTTGCGCTAATGGAAACGGTTTTCCCTTCTAGCTTTGGTGGAATCTTTGGGTTCCTGCCCCCCCCCCCCCCCTGTTTGGCAGCGTCCTTCTTCGAGTTGAGGAGAACGGGACTCCTTTCCGCAGAAGCGCTTCCCTTTTCACTTGATCTGAAAGATCTTTTTTCTTTTCTTCTTGATTGCTCCTCTTTTTACCTTTCCCCCCCTACCGCGCGTTGAATATCGAAAGAATTCCGTTCTCATTTCGCTGACGTCCAATATGCTCTCTCCAGAGCAATGCGCGCGAGCTTTCTGAAGCTCGCCATGGCTATCGAGTCTTCCTTTTACAGCATGTCGCTTGTTCGACGCCGTCTGGCCAAAGCTCTCGGTTGCGCCGAATCCCGGTGCCGAGGACCCCTTTCTCCTCCTGGCGCTTCCCCGGAACAACCCGGATTCTTAGAAGTTGCTTCTGCCCCTTTTTCGCTCTTCCTTCAGTGATTTGAGTCAGTTGAAAGGCTTCGATATAGATGATAAGTTCGAACGGCATTCCATCCCTTTGGAAGTGGAATGAGAAAGCCCAATCCGTGTTCCGGTCGTGGTCCATCTCGATGTTTCTTTTTTCGTTAATGTTTTTAGGGCTCCGTAAAGCTTCTTGAAGTCACGAGGCTTTGATTCTAGCTTGTATCCCCCCCCCCGAAGAGGGGTCCCCCCCCGCTTCATTGCTTTCTATTTGGGGTCGAAAAGACGTCCGACGGAAGCAAGTAGGACCCCAGCGCATCCTATTCTCTTCCCCCCCCCCTGTTGAGAGAGATGCCCTGAGGTGTAATATAGGCTACCCCCCTTCTTCTGGGAGACGCCCCCTGTATTCCCAATCTCTTTGAAAGTACAACTCTCTTTTCCCCTTGTTTGCCCGATTCTTCGAAGATCAAACCAGATGTGTATTTAAGAGAAGGTACCTCCGCCCACTACGGCTTCCCTTCCCCCAACTTCCAAGGAGAAAGAGCCGTGAATTTCCCGACCTCCCCAATCACCCTTCAGGTTATAATAGTAACTTCTCCGGGTAGTTTCCTTGTAGTTGACTACTGAGTTCCTTTTTTAAATAAGTATGGTCCACTGAGAATATCACTCGCCGGCCCCCTGGCCTCTTTTCCCAGATCCACTTTTCCCTTCTTAGAGAGTTTCCTCGAAGACTCGGGAGAACAGAAGAACCATGGGTTTTCCGAGTCTATTCTCCTCGTTTAATTTCTTTCTTACTTTTGATGAGATCCGGATCATCCAACCCTCCTGATCAGTTAAAGTAGTTGCCGAAATGACCCGTCTTGCAACCGTAGCTCGTTTGGCTGAGCGAGGTCACTGAAATCTCCCCCTGAACGATGCGAGATTCAAGATCGCTACGTGAAGAGATCGCTTTCGTATTCATTTTCCCATCTTCCCAGTCCAGCAGATACGTGCCGACAATATCCCAGCAATTTTTTTTTTTAGATATTACCCCGGTCTTTTTCTACCCCTTTTTCCCTCTAGAACCCCCCCTCCAATGACGAACTTTCCCTATTCATTTAGAGCCCCTGTTTCACTCCCCTTGTTCGCTCCTTTTCTGTTGGTCACTTCCCCCCCCCCTTTCCTTCCCGACTAACGCCGGGACTGCTGTCCCCTCATTTATGGGAGGGAGAGTCCCCCACCCAAGAGAATCTTTCCAGGATCCCTTTCTATTAGCGGGTTTTACACGCGCTTTTTTAAGAGAACCTTAGTAATACTTCTTTCGGATTAAGCCCTTACGGACCTGACCAAGTTCTATTCTTAGAAAAGAAAGAATCCCTTCATGTTCATTCTTAGCACCCCTTCCTTCCTCCCGTCGGAAGGCCTAATGCCGAGGACCTGCAGAGGTCCTCTGATGATTTTTTTTTGATACGCTTTCCTAGTCGGTGGGAATGTTCGTGAAGACTTCTTCCCCCACCTCGGAAAGCTTCCCCGGAGCTCCTTTCCCCTTCCCAGCACGGCACCCCTTCTCCTCCTCCAGTAGAAAGAGTCTTCACCAATGAATCGCTCGGCCGCCTGTAGAACTCCTTTGTTACGTTCCCTTCGAGGTTCATCCCCCCAATTGAACCTTTCTCCCCTTTGTCTGAGATTAGGGGTTTTTTTTCCCTTTTTCGACAAGCAAGGCCCCCCCCTCTCAACCTAAAGAATCTCTTTTCCATATTTAATCCCCCGATTCTAGTGAGCCAACACCAACAGCTTTCCTTCAAGGAACAGTCCCCTTTCGGAACTCCGTAGTTCTGTTATAGTTTTAGTACTCCCGAGAGAAGTGAGACGTCGGGCCCTTTTTTTGTGATCTCCTTTTGGCGTTCGGGCCACCTTCGAGCATTCGAATTTTTAGAGTAAACCGTCTCGATTGAATGCTGTCCACTTTTCGCAACGGCTCTTTTTCGGCCGTTCAGAACCTGTCTCCCCATAGGGGCGATTGGGTACCGCTGTAAATGAGGTCCCTTTCCGCCACGAGTAACTTCCTCCAGCCTTCTTTCGAGCCTTTCATTTACGATAAGCAGTGCCATTCTTGAGTGGCAGAATACCCAACACCGGTCAACAAGGGATCTCGACCCCCCTCTCTCCCTCATAGATCATTACATTTCCCCTCGATCGCCTTCGAGGTTCGTTCCCTAAGGAAGGATGCTCCACGGTTTTGGTACCCTCGTCCACTGTTGCCGTCCAGGACCTTTCCCTCTTGGAAGAAACCATTGGCTCTTGGAGTGTTCAGTAATCGTAATTTTTTACCGCTTTTGGCGCTGCTGCCTGATTGATTTGTGCCCCATCATCTGGACTTTGGCTATTCAGAAGTTGGTGTTCAGTTTATTTTTCCCTTTCGTCTCCAACAGAGAATCCTTATTCGCGCGTGCGGTTCTTGAGTTCGATCTCCTCAGTCCGAAGGGCGTCGACCTTTTTCCTCTCAGTTTGGTTTGAGAAGAGATCCCCTTTCAAAGGTAGAAGACCATTAGAGGAACGTTTTCTTCCCTTCTCTAACTGAAATCATTACTTTGCGAATCTTTTTTTTTTTTTTGGAGAACGAACCGTATCGCCCCTCCTGAAACAGCCACTTCCTGTCCGGAGTTTCCGTCCAGATTTTCCCGACATCAATAAGGCATTCTCTGCCCAACCGCGGTGATCTCTGACGAGTGTCAGGCGCCACTCCCAGACGGCAGGTTCCTGGTCCCTCTCTCAACTCGTGGACGACATTCTGGTAAAACAACCTTTTCTCCCTCCTGTTAACGTCCCCTCTGCATAACCCCCTCTATCTCGTCTCCCCTCTTGTCATGATCTATTGATTTTTTCTAAGGCGGCGCTACTTCTGCCTGGGTTTGTCTTGCTGATAGCGGCCACTTCCCCCTTGAAGTTTTCTCGAACCTAGCGACGTTATAAGAGAGGAGATCCCTCTTACAACATATTAGTCGGTTCCTTACCCGCAGTGACAGTCCCCTCCAGTAGGTCTCCCCCTTTCTTCCCGGTATGAAGGCCCAAGGAAGTTCTTTTACCTCTCCAAGCCGATCCTTCAATAGTCCTTTTTTTTCTTCTCGGAGAAGGGGTCCAGGACGCTTTCCTCCCAAACTCTGTGCGCTCGAACTCCCTTGACCAAGACGGCCCCAGGCGTGCTCTTTCCCTTTCCGCAGCAAGGAGTCCCCTCTTTTCGTTCAGGAGGCAATATCCCTTCCCCGAGGTCTGTTGGCGACTCTCCTCGCACAATGATGTTAGAACCCCCCTTTTTTGGCCGCAGTTTCCTTTCCGTTGCGCAACCTCAACTTTCGTTTTAAACTGAAGGCCCCCCAACCATCGAAGAAGACCTACCAATTTTTGGATTGGTTCTTCCTTCCCCCCCAAGAGTCCTTCAATGACGTCCAAGATGTCGACGATTTCTCCGCGTCGGGCATGGTGGACATACGCTTCCTCGTCGCGTCTCTTCCTTGTTCCGT
>Ga0179591_1528025_pt1 | contig 21570 bp, 59 predicted proteins | sample CZOMad2_1_08_16f_FD_182891 | JGI IMG/M metagenome (GOLD analysis project Ga0179591, IMG submission 182891) | Vadose zone soil fungal communities from Angelo Coast Range Reserve, California, USA - CZOMad2_1_08_16fungal (PacBio error correction) | ecosystem: Environmental > Terrestrial > Soil >... | reverse complement strand
GTGATTGGTGGAAAATTTTTGGGATGGGTTGTGGAATTGATGGAATTGAAATTTGAATTCCCGGGAAATTCGGATTTAATTGGAAAAATTCCGATAATTTGTTGATTTTTGGTGGAAATTTGGAATGGGTGAATTGGGATGAAAATTGAACAAAATGGGGTTTTGGTTTTTTGATTGAAATTCGTTTTGAATTTTGATTTTGGAAATTTGGGGATGAAATGTGAATTGACTGTTGTTGATGTGTTGTTTGAATTTTGGGGAAAATTTCGATGGGGGAATTTGGTGAATGGAAATGTGAATTTTGGGGTGGAAATGTGATTTTTTGAAAATGAAGAGGGTGATGGATTTTTGATGAAAAATTCGATTTTTTTTGGGGGGTTGAAATTTGGAATTATGGTTGGGAAAATTGGGAATGTCGAAATGATGTTTGGAATGGGATGGAAAATGGAATTTTGATTGGATTGTGATGGATTGAAAATATTTTTTTGGAATTTTGGAAAATGCTTGGAATTGTGGGAATTTTTTGAAATTCAAAATGGAAATTGATTGAATTTGGATGGGAAATCTGATTGAAATGGGGGGAAGAATTTAATTTGAATTTTGAAATGGAATGGGGAATTCGGGATGCTTGTTTGGAATCCGGATGATTGGACATGAATTGGGTGGAAATTTTGAAATTTTGTTGGGGATGGAAAATTGGGATTTGAATGAAAAAATTGTGGAAATTGGTGAATTTTTTGCTTGAATTGAAAATGGATGGATTGTTGGATGAAAGGAAATGGGATTTTTGAAAAATGATTGATTGGGGGAAAATGGAATTGGATGGGAAATTTTCGATTTGGAATGGTTTGGAATGGGTTGAAATTTTTGTATGAAAATTTGATTTGTGGTTTGTTTGTGTGATCTGTTGAAATTCACATTGGTTTTTTTTTGAATTGAATTGGTGATTGGTGGGATTGAATTGTGTTTTGATTGGGTTGTTTTTTGGATGAATGAATTGATTTTGTTTTTTTTGGTTTTGGAATGGTGGGAATTGTGAATGGAAAGTGGGAATTGGATTGAATTTGATGAATGTGATTGAATTTGGTTTGGAATTGGATTTTTTTTGTTGATTGTGGTGGGAACAGATTGAATGGATTGAAAAATTTTTGAATGTGTTTCGTTGAATTTTGAAATTTATTGTTGGGGGTTGGTTGAAATTCGGGAATGATTTTTGCTTGTTGAATTGGTTGAATGGGGAGGAAAAATTTGGTTTGAAAAAATGAATGGAATTTGAAATTGGAATTTTTTTGGGTTTTTTTTTGTGAATGAAATTTTGGAAATGGTTGGTGTTGGTGGTTGATGAATGTGTGTTTGGAATTGTTTTGGTTGGGGGTGTTTTTGGATTGTTTGGATTGGATGGGAATGTGGAATTGGAAAAAATTTGGGGTTGAATTGATTTGAAAATTGGAATGAATTGAAAATGAAATTCGATTATGTTGGGGAAATTTGTGGGGGGTGAGGAATGTGGGAATTCGATGGGTTTGATTTTTGAAAATGTGAATTCGGGGATGGTTTTTGGGATTGTTGAAAATTTCGATTTTTTTTTTGTGGAATTGAATTTTCGTGGATTTGGAAATTTTTGAATTGGAATGGAAATTGAAATTGGGTTTTTGGGTTGAATTTGGAAAAATTGGGGGGGATGGCTGGTGTGATTTGGGTGATTTGAATTTGTTGATTGTTTTTTTTGAGGTTTTTGTGGAATGTTGGTGGGAATTTGGAATTCGTTTGTTGTGAAAGAATTGGGTTGGGTGAAACTTTTTGTGATTGAATGGGGTGGTTGTTTTTGGGGTATGATGTTTTGGGGAATTGGAATGTGAAATTTTGAAAAATTTTTTGAGTCTTTTTTTTTTGGGGAAATTCTTGGGTGATGAGGGGAATTTGATTTGAAATGTGTGTGAATGAAAATGATTGCTTTGGGATTCGGGGATTTTGAACATGGAATTTTTCGAGGGGGCTTTTGGTGGTGGGGGTTGGAATTTGGATTGTTTTTTTGAATTGGGGGTTTGATGTTGAATTTTTGTGAATTTGTTGATTGGATTTTTTGGGTGAAATTTTGGGGGGTGTGTGAAAATTGTTTTTTTGATGAATTGATTGTGGGAATTAAATGATTGTTTTTGTTGAAATTGGAAATTGGAATTTTGTGTTTGGGAATTGTTTTGGTTGAAGTGAATTGGAAATGAAAAATTTTTGGTGGGAATTTCGATATACGTTTTTGAATTTTTGTTTTTTGGAAGATGAAAATTGAATTGGGTGTGTGGGGTGTGAAATTGGAATATTGAAATGGATTTGAATGGGTGTATGGTTTTGGGGAAATGGGGGGAATTGGGTTTTTGGAATTTTGGGAAATTTGTGAAAATTTTTGGTTTTGTTGGGAAATGGGTGGCAATTGGATGAATTTTTTGGATGAAAAATTTTTGGAAATTTGGGAATTTTTGAGGTAAAAATGAATTTTGTGGCGCTGTTTTTTTTGGTTTTTTGAAGAATTTTGAATTTTGGGAAATTGAAATGAAATCCGATTTGAAATGAAATTCGGGATAGGATGCGTTGATGAATTCGTGATTTGACTGGTGGATTGTGGGAATTTTTGATGGTTTGGGGGGGTTGATGGGAAATTTTGAAGGGGAGTGAAACATGAATTGTTGAAATGAAAATTTGTGGTTTGGTTGAAGTGGAATGAATTCGGATTTGGGAGTTGGGTGGGAAATTGGTGAATTGTTTGATTGAAACTTGTGGATTGGGGGGAAAATTGAGTTGAATGAAATGTCGAGTCGGAATTTTGAAATTTTTTCGATTGATGGTATGACTTGAATTTGGAAGTTTTTTGTTTGGGAATTTCGGTTGATTTTTTGAAAATTGGGATGGGTGTTGTTGTGAAATGGAAAAATGATGGAATTTTTGATGTTTTGTTGGGTTTTGTGGAAATTTTTGTGTTGGGGTGTGGTGTTTGAATTGTGAAAGATGGAATTCGATTTGGGTTGAATGTGTGGAAGGGGGTGTTGGTTTGGACAGATGAAGGGTTGTTGAATTATGAATTGAATTTGGATTTGGGGATCTGGAAATGTTGAAACTTTGATTGGCATTGTTTTGGTGGGAATCGATTTTTTTTGATTTTGTTTTGACTTGGATGGAATTATGTTTCGAATTGTGAAAATTTTCGGTTTTGGAATTTGAATTCTGATTTTTTGGATGTTGAGATGGGTTGAAACATTTTTTTTGATTTAATTGTGATTGAAAATGAAAGAATTGGTTTTTTTTGGGTTGAAAAATTGGGAATTTGAATTTTGAAAAATTTGGAAAAAAATTGTGTTTGGCTATTTTTTTTTTTTTTTTTTGAATGAAATTAATTCGGGGGCATATTGGAATTTTTGGGAATTTTTTTTTGAAAATGGAATGGAATGAATTGGGAAATGTGGTGGTGGAAATGATGATTGATTTTTGAATTATTTTTTGGGGTTGAATGATGACATTTTTGAACTTGAAGTTTGCAATGGTTTGTGTGATTGAATGGGAAAATGATTGCAAATTTTGTTATGGTTGAATTTGGTTGGTTTGGGGTTGTTTGGGTTGAAAATTTGTTGGGGGGTTTTTGGTTGTTGGAATTTGTGAAAATTTGGGACATTTGTGAAATTGTTGAAATTTTGAATTTGAATGGGGGGATGTTCGGGGTTTTTTGTGGTGGAAAGGTTTGGTTGAATTGGAAACTGTGTGGGTGTTGTGGTGTGGTGTTGTGGGGTAATTTGGGGGTTGGAATTATTCGATTATTAAGATGTGTGTGTTGGATGATGGGTTGTTTGGCTGTGGAATTTTGGGGAAATGAATTCTGATTTTGAATCTGGGGTGATTTTGGAATTTTGAATGGTGGTTGTTTGGGGTGTTGAATTCGATTTTTTTGTGTTGGATGAATGAAAATGTTGGGGTGGAATTGATTTGTTTTTTGGGGTGTTTGGAAAAATTTTTTGTTGAAATGGGAATTGGAAATGAATTTAAATTGTGTTTTGAAGGAATTTTTGATTGTTGAAAAATTTTTTTGTGGTTTTTGTTGGGGTGGTTTTTGACTTGGAAAACTGTTGGATGATTGGGGTTTGGTGAAATTGTGAATTCGATTGAGAATTGGTTTGAAAATTTGAGGGGTGGGGTTTTTTTGTGGGGTGGAAAAATTGGAGATTTTGGGAAGAATTTTTGTGTTTTGTTGGAATCGAGTTTGTTTGAAGATGAATCCGGGGATTTGTTGGGGTGAATTGGATTTTGGGGGTTTTTGGGGGAAAAATTTGTTTGAAATGTGTGATGGTTTTTTGTGGGGAAAATTTTTGGTTGTTTTGGATTGTTTTTTTGAAAATTGTTTGAATTCGTTTTTGGGGAAATTGATGGATTGTGAATTTTTTTTGTTTTTTTTTTTTTTTTTTTTTTTTGAATGAAAATTGGAAAAATATTGTTATTTGATGGGGAAAATTTGGGGAATTTTGTGTTGACTTGAAATGTTGAAAAAAAAAATTTGTGAAAATTTCATATTTGGAAAATTTTGATTGGGAAAAATTTTGCAAATTCGGGTGGGATTGGATGGGATTGTTGGGGGGAAAACATTTTGTGGAAATGAAAATGTTGGAAAATTGGTGGGGGAATTCGAATGTGGAAAATGAGGGGAAAAATTTTTTTGAAATGATATTGTGATTTGTGGGAAAACAATTTATGGAATTCCGATTTTTGAATTTGAATTGGAAAAATTTCGATATTCGAAAAATGAAATGTGTGAATGTTGGGTGGGAAATTCGGATTTTGGAAAAAATTCCGGGGATTTTTGGAAATTGATGAATTTTCTTTGATTGAATTTGAAATTGGAATTTGAATGTGAATGTTTGGATTGATGTAATTTTAAATTTGTTTTTTGGAAGTTTGAGATTTTGAATTGGGAAATTGAATTTGGGATGGAGTGGTTGATTTTGAATTCGATGAAACAATTTTCATGGGATAAAATTTTTATGATGAATGGAAATGAAATGTGGGAATGGTGGTGTGGGGAATTGAACAGTTGTATGTGTTTGGGAATTGGAATTGAATTTTTTTTGAAATGTGGTGGATGGAATTCTTTGGAAATGGGTGTGAAATTGGATGAGATGGTTGTTGAAATTTGAAAAAATTCGGATGGGAAGTTGGGAATTTTTTGTTGGTGGAAATGAATTTAATGGGGGGAATTCGATTTTGGATGAAATGGAATTGAATTGATGAAGGAATGTGATTGAAAAAATGGAATTTTTTGAAAAAGACAAATGTTGAAAATTGCGGGATTTTTGGGATGAATTCGGATTTTTTGGAAATTGTCGATTTGAATTTTTGGAAATTTTTTTTGTTTGGAAATTTTTGTTTGGTTTGATTGTGATTTTTGGGTTTTGTGGGATGGGGGAATTTGGTGAACAATTTGTGGTTGAATGGGATTGTTTTGGGAAATTGATTTGCAAATGGTGAAATGTTTTGAAAAATTCCTTTTGTGGGTTGGTTGAATTTCGAGGGGTTGTTTGTGTGAAAATTTGAGTGATGTGATGGGGATGGATGTTTTTGGAATTGGAATGAAATTCGATGGGTTGAAAATGGGAATTTTGGTGTGGAATGGGAGAATTTCGGATTGGGTTTTGGGAATGTTTTGTTTTTGGTGAATAATTTTGGGAACAAAAGCAATTCTGAATTTGGGTTGTTGTGTGTTTTGGAATTGTTTTGGAAAGGGTTTTTTTGGATGAAAATGATTTTGAAAGAATTTTTTGGGAAATGTGGGATGTGAATTGAATTGGTGGGGTTTTTTGGAATTGTTTGGGTGAATTCGTTGAAATTTCGGATTTGATTTTTGGATGGGAAAATTTCGAATTGTGAAATTTTTTTTTTTTTGGATTGAATTGGGGAAATGTTGATGGGGATGTTTTTGGAATGTTTTGTGGTGAATTTGTTGAATGTTGGGTTGGGGGATGGGGGTTTGAAATTTTGGAATTTTTTTGGAATTCTGGGGATGGGGAGTGTGTGTGAATGGAAATTGGGGGAAAATTGTGAAAAAAATTTTGTTTGTGGGATGTTTGGATATGAATGGGGGAAATTTATTTTGCTTTTGGGTTGTAGAAAATTTCGTTGTGTGTTGGAAATTATTGATTTTGGTGTTTTGAATTCGATTTGTGAGTTTGTTTGAGTTTTGTGGAAAATGAATTGGTTTGAATTTTTTGTTGTGATGAAATGTTTGGTGGGGGGAAAAAATAAAATTTCGGAAATGGCTGAAAGTTTGGGATTTGGGGTTTGGTTTGAGGGAATTTTTTGTTTGAATTGAATTGGTTTTTTTGTTTTGAAATGCGGATTTGAAAATTTGTTTTGAAAAAAAATTTCGATTACTGGAATTTCCGAAATGATGGAAAAACGTCGATGATGGGGGGTTTGGAAAAATTAAAATTTGTTTGGATTGTTTTTTGAAAATTGTGGATACGGAGAAATTGATGAATTGGATTGGAAAAATGAAATGAAAATCATGGAAATTATGAATGAATTGAATTGAATTTCGGGATGACGGCTGGAAATTGAAATGTGAAATGATATGGATTGGAAAATGGGAATGCGAAATGTCATTGAAAAATTCGATATCTTGTTGAATTCGCGTGGAATTCGGATTGTTTTGGAAGTTTGTTGGTTTGGGGGAATGTTTGTTGGAAAGATTTGGGGTGTTGGGTTGGTGGAATTTTGAAAATTTTTGAAATTTTGGTTTTGAAATTCCGGTTGGAAATTAAAGGGAATTTTGATGTTGGATGTTTTGGGGGGGAAATTTGGGTTTTTGTTGGGAATGAATGGAATTCGATGTGAAATTTTGGGAAAGGAATTTAAAAAAGGTTATAAAATTGTGGGATGGAATGTTGAATTGGTGAGAATGATTTTTGAATAAATGAATGGATTGGTTGAAATGGGAAATGGATCTTTTGGTGGAAAATTTTTTGGGAATTCGAGATTGAAATTCTGGAATGAATGTGTGGGATTTGAAAATTGGATTTCGGATTTTTTGATGAATTTTTTTGGAATTTTGATGGGGGAAAATGTGAATTCGATATGAAGTTTGAAAAATTCCGATATGATGAAGGTGAATGGATTGAATTTCTGGAATTTTGAAGGGATGAATTTGGTGTGGAATTCCGATGGGATAGAAAATTTGAAAATTTGTTTGTTGGGGATTTGGAATTTCGGTGAATTTTTTGTGTTTTTGGTAAATTTTTGGATTGTTGTTTTTTTGGGTGAAATTTGAAAATTGTTTTTGCGTGGATTGATGGTTGGAATTTGCGGGATTTGGTGTTTGGGATTTGAAATTTTTTTGTGAAATTTGATGAATTGGGGGTGGTTTTTTTTTTGGTTGGAAAAATTCCGATGGTGTTGAATTCGATGGGGAATTCGGATGATTGGGAATTTATTTTTGGGGGGGTGGAATATGTCGATGATTGTTTGTGTGGGTTTGTTGTTTGGTTGGTGGAATTGTGGTTTGAAGGGGTTGTTTGAATTGTTTGGTGGTTTTGTGTTGGTGTGGAGGGAATGGTGAATTTTGGGAAATTTGGAATGTGGAAAATTTTTCGATGGTTTTGGGGTGGTTGAAAAAAATGGGATGGGAAATTGAATGTTGTGGAAATGGGGATGGGAAATTATGGATTTTTTTTTTGATTTGGGAATGGGATTGGGATTTTTTGTTTGAATGAAATTGATTGTGTTTGGGGGAAATGAAAAAGTCGATTTTTGGATGGTTTTGTGAAATTGTTGGCTGTTTTGATTTTTCTGTCGTTTCTTTTTCTTTTTGACATTTATGGTTTGAAAATGGAATTTCGATTGGATTGGTGATTGAAATGTCGATTGGATGGGATTTTGGGAATTTTGGGATTTGAAACGGTTTGGGAAATTGATTGATTGATGGATTGAAATTGAATGGGAAAATTCGATTTGGATTTGGTGATTGAATAATTGAATTTGGTTAGAATGAAATTTTTTTGAATTTGAATGGGGGGTTGATGGGGCATCGGATGAAATGAAATTTGAAATGAATTCGATTGAGGGGAATTTGGGTGAAAATTCGATTGTTGGTGGGGGAACCATCTTTCCTTCTGAATGAAAATTTTTGATGAACAATCGAATTCAATTTGTGGGAAAAATTCGAGATGCACGATTAATTGCCGATAAATGAAATTTTTTTGGATGGGAATGAGAATTTGGAAAATTGGGAAAATTAGGGGGAAAACAATGTGATTGAAATGAATTTGGAGAATGGTGGAAAATTTTGGGAATTTTTGGGGAATAATTGATTGTGAATGAAAATTTGAATGGAAAAACTTAAATGAATGTTGGTTTTGAGATGGAATTGAAAGGATGTGGAAGAAATTTTCGGGATGGTGGAGTTATTGATGGGGGTCTTTGATTGGATCATTCGAATGTTTGTGGAGATTTTCAGATAGGATTGTTTGTCGGCATCGCGTGGGAAAAATGGGAAAATGTGTTTTTGGAAATGGTTGAATTAAAATTTGTTTTGAAAAATTCGGATTGATGTAATGGGAATTGTTTTTTGGTGGTTGAATTTTGGGAATTCGATGGGAATGATGGAATTGGCTTGATTTGATGAATTCCGGATTTTTTTTGAAATTCCGGGATTTTTTGACAAAATTTTGGGGGGGGGGGTTGGCTTTGTGAAAAATGGGAGGATTTTTTGGATTTGGTGAAATCTTGTGAAAATTCCGGAGGGATTTGACTATGGAAATTGGAAAAATGATCATTTGATGGGTTGAAATGAGTGAATCTCCGAGTTGTGGAAAAACTGAAAAATGAAAAGTGAAAATTGAAAATAATTGAAAAATTGGTGAAATGAGGAATTTTTAAAACTGAAAAATGTGTGATTGTGTAACATTGGATTGGAAAAATGGGTTGCGGATTGGAATTTTGGATGATGAAATGGAATATGGATGATACTATAAATTTTGCGATTTGGAAATGTTTTTTTGTGAAATGCTTTGGGGTTGAAAGATGTTTTGAAAATTCGTTGAAGTTGGAATGAATTTTGAGTTGAAATTGGGAATTCGGGATGAATATGATTGGATGGATTTTGAATGATGGATGAAACATTTTTGATGTGAATTTTCGGGGTGAAACTTGATGGATGATTTGATGATGGGAATTTTTGGTGGATGGGGTTTGGAATGATGAAAAAATAGGGATGGTTGTTGAAATTCCGGCAAAATGGAATGAATTTTGATTGGAATTCGGATGGTTGTGGGGGTTGGTTGTTGAAAAATTCGGGGGGGATTGGGACATATTGATTTATTTGAAAACTTCGGAGAATGAATTTTTGATTTGGATTGAAGTGCAACTGTGGAATTTGGAAATTCGCAAGCATTCGGAATTTGAATGTGTGTTTGGAAAATGAATGGAAAATTTGTGGGTTTTTGATGTGGGTGGTTGTGAATTTGTTTTTTTGGAAATTTGGGTGGGTGGGATGGGAATGATGTTGGAATTGGATGATTTTTGACTGTAATTTTCGGGATTGGAAATCTGGGATGATGAAATTTGTGAATTCGATGGGAAAAATGTTGGAAATTGTTGAAAAGAAATGAAATGGGGGAATGGTTGGGAAATTTTGGTTTGGAAAAATTTGTTGGAATTTCGATTTGGGGGGGAATTGGGATGGAAATTTGAATTGTTGTTTTTTGAAATTGAAATGATTTTGAAAGGTTGTTTGTTTGTTGGGATGATGAAAATTTTGGGGGAAATGAAATGGTTGTTGATGTGTAGATGAATTGTGAAATTTCGTTTGCATTCGATATTGTGATTGTTGGGTGAAAGAGGGGATTGAATTTTCGATTTTTTGATTTTTGGATGGTGGGGGAAAAAAAATAGGTTTTTGTGTTTTTTGGAAATGGGGGATTTGTTTTTTGTTGGTGGAAATGAAAATGTTTGATGGGGGGTGAATTTGGGTTGTGAATGGAATGTGATGTTTGGGTGATGATTGGAATGTTTTTGAATTTTTTTTTTGTGAATTTTCCGGATTTTATTAGAAATTGGAAAAATGATAATGGGGTTTGGTGAAAAATTGGAATTGGAAATTGATGGAATTTGGGTGGGACATTTGGATGGGTTTGAAAATCCGTTCGGGTTTTGCTTTGGTGAAATAAAAAATTCGAGAAAGAGGATTTGGCGAAAATTCCGATTGAACCTTGTATGCGATGAAATTTTCTGAAAAATATCCGGCTTGGTGCAATTAATTCGATCAGATTTCTGGATATTAACCTGAAATTCATGGAGTTTGACCGTTGGTGGATACTGCATTTTTTTGAATTCGTATTGACACATTTTAACTTGGAATTGAATTGTGAATGATATGACTTGCAAAAAATTTGCAAAATGAAAAATGATTGAATTTTTGGAATGTTGAAAAAGCTTTTTGGGAATGCAGGGGAATGATGAATTTTGAATGGATGCAACTGGCAAATTTTAATTCGGGGAGAAGGGGGAAATTTGCGGAAATATTTTTCGAGCCAAAAAAACTTGGGATTGAACCCATGCTGACAACACATGGAACTGGTGGGTGGAAGCTTGCAAATACGGTGGTTGGGGGAAACATATTGTGGGCACCCTTGGCCCCCCCTGAAGGGAAAACTCTGCCTTGCCATAGTGGTCGATGATACTGTGCGCGTTTGGAAAATTGACAATTGATGGGAATTGGTTTATATTTGGCGTTTGAAACTGGAATCGACGTTCTGGCGTATTAGTGTAGTGGTTGGGTGATTTTTTGCGGGAAATCTGCTTGGTTGGAATTCCTTGCACCTTGACAAAGACCTTCGCCGTTTGGCCCTCGGCAGATTGGGATTCCTGGGGCAATTCTGTGCTGGGCTATATTATCTGATCGGAGTCTGGTTTTGTATGGCCTTCTGTGTTAGAGGATTTGGATCTTTTTTGTGTCTGCCGCCTGGAGGTTTGGAATGCATGACATTTGGGGATGGACTTGAGCACTTGAAATGCTCCCACTGGGTTTTTGGCCTGTTCGCATTTTGGGAAGGTTTTGAGATGATAACCGAGCTGATGCACCGTGAAATCTGCAAACTTATGAAACTTCGAAAATTTCGGGAGTGGATATGATGGAATTCCTGAAAAAATTTTGAAATACGAAGGCCTGGGTTTTGGGGGTTTGTGGCCTGTCATGATTTTAGACGACTTTGTGTGGGCAAGACGTATGAAATTTTTTGGATTGAAATTGGTGAAACGATGATTGAAATTTATTTTGGACAAATTGTGAAAAACTTGGGTGTTGGCTAGTTCACGAATTCTTTTTGGTGGATTCGAATTTGCACTGTTGCGAGGAAATACAATTTGATTGAAGTTGGCACCGTGCAAAATTGAAAATGACAAAAAATTGTGAATTTGGCATGTGGGGAACTGGGTAACACTTTTCTGGGATTTTTGGGACAAGTGACACTTCGATCCCGATGGTGGGCTTGGTATCAAACGTTTGGTTTTGTCCGAAGGACATGGATGTATGGAAAATTGATGTTTCAGGATGAATGGAATTGCAATTGGACAGGGGAAGGGGGAAATTGAGTGAACATTTTGAATTCCCATGATTTTTTGTAATTTCTCCTCGAGAACCTGGGATTTCTGGGAATACGAAAGATTGTGGATTGGATACTTACCCCCTGGGGATTTTCAGTTGGAAAGATGTGAATTGTGAATGTGAAACGGTGATTGGTGTTTGGGGAAAATGCACGGGTTGTTTGGGGGAAATTGATGTGAAAATTCGGAGATGTTGAAAATTGGGGGAAAATGAATGAAATTGGGGGAATAAAATTTTTTTCTTGGAAATTTTGAAATTCGGATGAATGGATGAGGGGGAAAAAGGAGTTGGGGAATTATGGACCTTTGCATTTGAATATTTTTTATTGGAAGTGGAATTTGCTGAATTTTCGATGTTTGTTCAATAGTTGAGGCTTGGTGGATGTGAATTTCGGCGATGTTTGACTGGGATGACCATTGCATGGGTCCCTTTTTGGGGTGACAATGTGGACCTGGCTTTTGGATGAAAAATGTGGAAGATAAGCTTGAAATTTGGAAAAAAATGATAGCTTGGGTTGAATTTGAACTTGGACATTGAAGAGTTTTCTTTTGTGATTGGTTTAGGGGTTTGGGAATGGGCTGAATTTGTTTTTGGTTTTGTGGTTATGTACTCCGGCAGTGGAAAAAAAATTTTTGAATTTGTGTTGGGATGTCACAATGCAACCTTTTTGGGGGAAGTTGCTTGGGGGTGAAAATTTGATTCGGTATGGGTGGAATTTTTTGGAAATTGTGGTGAATTGGGTTGTGCCAATTTGGCGGAAATTTTTTTGTGCACTGGGGGGTATTGTATGTGTTGTTTGGGTTGGTTGGTTTGGAATGAAAAAAGAATTGATGTGAAATTGCTTTTGGGGGGAAACATGGGGGGGGGATCAAACCAATAATTGGCCGATTTGGTTGCATTCGATTTTTTTTTGTGACAGTGAACTCTGCAAATTTTGTGGGGGGAACTTTTCCCTGGCTTGGATATTGAACGTACGCGAAAGACACCAAATGATCTTGAAACCAGATTGGAAAACTTTGAATTTGAACATGTGGTGTTTGCAAAGTTTTGGAAAATTTCTGTGATGGAGATATGGAATGGAATGTGTTGACAAGAGACAAAAACAGAACGAATTTTGCAATGCCGGACTTTGCGTTGAGCGGACAACAAAAAAATCGTTGATCTTCGGAGACTGAAATTAAACGTCTTTTTGATATCTTTGGAATTGGAAAATTTGCACCGTGAAATTTGGTGAATTGACGTTGTTTGAAAATAATCGTTGTTTGAATTGGGAATGGGAATCTGGTGATGGATGGTGATATTTTTCTGATGATTGAATGTGTGGTGGAAATGAAATGAATTCGGTGATGGTGGTTTGACCAAAAGGTTCGAAAGATTTGATCCTCGGCATCTTCGCATCCTGCCGATCTCTGTGGGAAATTTAAGATGCTGAAGGCTTAAGGGACTGATGACCATGAAATTGTGTTTTGTGTTTTGTTGGGGAAAATTTTTGAAAATCTGTGCGTTTTGTGTTGAATTGAGTTGATTGAATGGGGAAGTTTGGGTGAATTCAGCCCGAGCAGTGGGATTGGAAATTCACTTACGCCCTGTTTTGGTGGACTGTGCGTGCTTGTGATACTTTTGGAATGTTTGGTGGTGTTGCAATGCTATTGTTGGGAACATGGCAATCGATGGATTGAAATTGGAAAACTTTGTGTGGGGACCATCGGGACCCTTTTCTTTTGAAAATTTTAGTGTTTTATGGGAATTCACGTGTTATTTTTTGATGTACATTGTCACGATCCTGTGGTTGGTTGCGATACCTGAATTATATTGAAATGTGTTGACAAACATACACTATGGTTCGGCTTTCGGAAAAATTCTGAATGTTTTGAATTGAAAGTGTGCTTTTGAACAATGAAATTGATGTTTTGATTGGAGTGGTGAGAGATTGCTGAATAACTTGATGAGAATATGGAAAACAAGAAATCAATTTCGCGTGAAATTGAATTTGGGGGAAATGAAGGATTATGCTGGGAATGGATTGTGAAATGGTTTTTGATGTTGGGATTTGGGGGAACTCGGGAAGAATTGTGCCAATTTGATGTGATTGGAAATTTTTGAAAAAAATGGGAATTGAATGTCGACATGGGATGAGAAATGGATGGAACATGGGAATTTTTTTTAATTGTGTGGATTTTGACTGGATTGAGGAAATTCGGAATTTTGTGGGACTTGAATTGTTTTTTGAAAGTTGGGAAATTGTTGTGAATTTTTGGAACCTTTTGTGGGATTTGAGGTGTGAGGACATGTGAAGTGGAATCTTTTGGATGTGATTTTTGGCATGAGGAACCTTTGAATGGGTGGAGGAAATTGAATTCCTTAATATTTGAATGTGGACTGGCGTGGTGGGACCTTGTGGAATTGACATTTGGGACTTCAATTTGGGGGACGATCCTTTTGGATGGGGATGATGGATGGGGACTTGAGATACCAACAAGAATGGGTCGACTGGCAAAAATGTTGGGTTGAATTCGATTCGGCTTTTTTGGGGCGAGAAAGAATGTTGTAGGTGGGAATTTTTAATTTTTCCCGATTTGGGGGAACATGATGAAAGTGAATTGAAGATGAATACGCACTATGTCACATTGTTGGGGGAATTTAATATTGGGTGTGTGGAAAGGACCATGGAAAGTGAAATGATGGGATACCTGATACGTGAGGATTTTTGAAATTCGATCTTTGGATGGTGTCTGGGGAGTAATTTGTGAAAATGGGAACCCTGCTGAAATTCGATTGCTTGACGATTTTTGATTGAATTTCAATTTCGTGAGCCGAGGATATTGATTGATGGGACATTTGCTTTGTAATATTGAAAAAATTCTGCGAGGCCTAAGTTTGCTGTGCATTTGATGGGTGAATTGTGAATGTTGGGATTGGGGCTTGGGGGCTTTGCAATTTTTATTGTGGGGTTTGTACATGACTTGTGTGAAAAGACAATATGATATGTTCGAACAGTGGGTGAGATGGTTTGGATGGTGAATATTGGGACATATGAACCGAAAAAAAATGCATTGTTTTTTTGTGAAAAAATGTTTTTGAAAAAAGATGCCGGTGATGGATATGAGATTCCTGGCGATGTATTGGTAGATGGTGGGATTTTTGTTGAATATCTTTGAAATTATTCGACGAGGAATGTGGTTTGGTTTGATTTGAAAATGGTTTGTAAAAAATTCCGATTGTTTGTGGTTTGCGAAAATGAATTCCCTGATCCGTGATGATAAGGAAAATATGATGCGGGGGCGGATATTTTTTGACACTGAAATATAGTTGAATTTTTTGGACTGGAAGTTGGCGAAGATATCTTTGTTTTTCACTTTTTGTTTTGAACCTTGGGGGACATTTTTGATATGCAAGGCCTGGGAGCTTTGGTGATGGGGCGGCCAATTTTGGGGGTGCAAATTTAAGTTTTTTGTTAGTGTTTGGTTTTTGTGAATTTTGGATTTTGATGATGGGTGTTTGGTAGTGTGGGGAAAAAAAAATTTCGGAATCTCTTGGTGATCTTTGGTGAATGAACAATTGGTTTGATGGTGTTTGACATGGGAATTTCGTTTTGGGTTTTGATGCATTGGTTTGGGTGGTTTTTTGGGGAATTTTTTGTTTTGCGTAGTAACCAGTGGAATGTTTTGACGAGAACCTGGATTTTTTTGCACTCATCACCCGGATGGGGAAGCGGCAAAATTAAATAAAATGCAGCAATGAAATTTGAATGAATGGTTGAAAAAAAGTTTGTAATGGGGTGTTTTTTGAGTGCGCCAACGTGGTTTTGGATGAACATTTGCATTTTTAGAACTGTTTTTGACTGAAAAGCACGTTGTTTCGGATCGACGCTTTGAGGTTGAACTTTCCGGCATATTTGAGCTTGGAAAACAGTGTTTGCCTGTTTTTGGGACAAACTGTTTTGTTCGGTTTTGGGTGATGCACTTTTTGGGTTGTTGTGGGGATTTTTGTTGCCAATTTGGTTGGGCTGGGCTTTTGAGACAACGTGGGATACTGCCGATGGTGGGGGGCCATTGGAATGTGTGCTTGAAAATTCGCTAGCGATTGGGGAAGCATGGGGACCTGGGGTTGTTGGCTGGGGTACTGGATGCCTGACATATTGCGGTGGGACCATGGGAATGGGAATGAAATTTTTGGGGAAGATGGTTGCTTGGAAATGTTTTTGTTTGCTTTTGATGGGTGAACAAAATTGCTCGATGGTTGGTTTGAAAATTTTTTTTTTTGGGTGTGTTTTTGATTTGCTGGTTGTTTTGAGGGGTGAATGATTGATGGGTTTGAATGTTGTGGAAACTTGTTGCACCTTGGTTTGAAATTGCCGAATTGAAAAAGTTGCTTGGCAGTGTTTTTGGGGAATTTTGTGTGGACGCTGAATTGTTTGAATTTCGGACTGTGGCCCAGTTTTCGTGGGTCTTTTGTTGTGAAACACGGTGAATTGGAATTTTGTTTGGGGAAAAATGTTGGAATGCACCATGGGGATCTGGTTTGATGGAAATGTGGGGTTTTGTGTTTTTTGTTTTTCGATGGGGGGAATCTTTTGATTGTGAAAATGGGGGGATCCATCTGCGTTGATGAGGACAATGCTGAACTTGATACATTTGGTCTGCGGGGAACTGATTTTGATTTTGGAATCGGTCATCCTGTTTGGGAGGTGAAATGAGCTGGTTGGGAAGAATTACGAGTGGATGACATTTGCTTGAAAATTTTGGTGATTAGGAATTGTCGCGGGATTCCCTGAAATTTCGGGCTGAGATCGATGTGTGCGCCGATTCTTGATGGATGTTGTGGGTGTGCTTTGTGAAATTATTGAGTTTTTGTTTTGTTGAGAGTGTGGTTGAATGGACAATTGGGATTGGAAATGGTTTGAACTGAATTCTTGGGTGCTTTTGGGGCTTTTGTTGTTGCTGGAGACCCACGTGTATGGAAGTTGAAATGTGATGTTAGTTGAACTGATACTTTTTTTTGGTTGAATGTCTTATGCCTTTGGGAGTAGTTTGGACACATGACATTTCGGATTCCTTTGGGTTTTGAATTGGGGGGGGGACATTCCCGGGGATTGCGCGGCGGTTTGAACTCGGAACTGGAAAGACATTTTTGGGCTGCCAATGACCTGGAACTTTTGATAGAATTGAGGATTGTGGAAAATTTTGGAAGGGAAATTCAATTTCGGAATTTGAACTAATGTTTGGGAAATGATGTTGAGAAGGGATTTGATGGAAAAAATTGATGAATTATTGAAATATGGGGAAGATGGGGTGTGGGAAAAGCATTTGACAAAAATGGGAAGTTGTGAAAATTTGAAATGAATGGGAATTTAATGGAAATGAATTATTTTTCGGAATTTTATTGGATTTTGGAAATGAGTTGGGTGTGTGCAAAGAATCTTTTTTTGGGAATCTGGGGATTCTTCCATTTTTTTGGAACTTTGTGATTGGGATTGAAAATTCGGAATGGACTCTAATTATGAAGCACACGCTGATACTGGGGAATTTGAGATAAAATTGTTGGGGGGAAATCACAATGTTTTGGGGTGCTGGTGCAGTTGCGGCGAGCTTTTGTTTTGTGCGAAAATGTTGGGATTTTTGAAAAGGTGGGGAAACAAATCGTTTTCCTGGGCTTTGTTGGAATGGTTGGGGTGAATGAATGGGGAATGTTTTGATTGGGCGCGCAAATGGAGTTTGTGGAAAGAAATGCGGCATGTGGAATTGCGGATTGTGTGAATTGGGAATTTTTTGTTTGGAATGAGGAACTGGATTTGGCTGGGACCGTGGAGGATGGGCATGACAGTGGGGAAGAAATGTGGACATTGAAAATGATTTCGGAATTATGAATTGGATATTCTGTGTTGAATTTTGGTAGTGACTCAGATGGTTTTTTGAAATTTTGGAATTCGCGGGGGATTTTTATTTGCCTGTGTCTTGGCTGTGATGGTGAACTTGTGGCAATTTTTCTGGTTTAGAATTGTTTTTTGCTTTGTTGGGGGAAACTTTGGTTTTCTTTGTTTTTGGTGAATTGTTTTTTTTTTGAATGGGGCTTTTTTTTGTGAAAATTGGGCTTGGATCTGTGTTTGGCCGTTTGTTGTTTGACTGTATTTTTGTTTTTGGTTTGTTGGGGACTGGTTGAGAAAGGTTGTTTTTTGGTGACTGTGGTTGGATTGTGGTACCTGTCTGAATTTTTGGATTGACTTGAATGTGCTTGAACATACCTTTTGTGTCTGGTTGCTGTCTGTGTTTGGAAATTGCGGACAAGTTTTTTGCTGTACGTTTGCTTGGAACGGAAACTGACACGAGTTTGGCGTGGAATTCCTGTTCTGTATATGTTGGGAATTAGAGAATTGTTGGGATTGGGTGGGAAATTTGGTGTTTGGAATTTTTGTGGGGAAAAGAAATTGGAGAAATTTGATTGAATTGGGGGAATTCGATGGAATGGGTTTTGTTTGAAAATTCGCCCTGAGTAAACATTCCGATTAATTATTGACACTTTGCAATTTTGGGAAAATTGATGAAATGAATTTGATGGGTGATAAGACGATGATTGTGTGGAATTGTTGGGCCTGAAAAAAAAATGAATGAAACATGAATGGGAAAATTTTTTCTTTTGGAGAGGAAAGTGGAATTTTGACATTTGGAATTTTTGAGGGGGGAATTCGATTGATTTGGCGAATTCCGGTTTGAGTTTTGATGGGATGAATTCGGATATTGGAAAAAATTTGGAATTTTGAAATGAGATGGAAGTGATTTGAATGAAACAGATGCGGGAGCTGGGATTGACACTTTGGGAATTTTTGGCAATTTGGGGAGGAAATGAAATTTCGGGCGAATTCGGCGGAATGGATTTTTTGTTGATTGTTTGAATGGTTGAATTTCGAGTGGATTGGGAATTTTGTGAAAATTTTTGGTAAAAAAATTGGGGGATTTTTTGACATAAAATGGAATTCGAATTTTTGGAATGGGAATTTGAAATGTGCATTTTTGAAATTGAATTCTGAATTTGGGAATGGAAATGGGGAAATTCGATGAAATCATTTTGATGGGAAAATTTGAGGAGATTGAATTCTTGGGGAAATTGGAAAAAATGATGACTTTTTGTGGAATGTTCGTTGAGTGATATGGGGGGGAAATTGTCGAGATGGGAGAAATGGGAGTTGTGGTTTGGGTGGGAATGCGGAAGTCGGATTTGGAAATTTCGCGAATTGGGGGTAGATCTATTGATGGTCTGTGGAAATGGGGGATGGTGTGGAATTGTTTGAAAATGTTTTGGGTGTTTCGCCTGATTTTTGTTTGATTTTTGTGGGAATTTGGTTGTGGGGGGATTTTTGTTGGTGGTTTTTGGAATCACAAAGAAATGTGATGGTAAATTTTGGAAGTTGAAAGTTGTTTTTGAAAAAATGGTTTTTTTGGAAATTTGGCTTTTGGTTGGGGGATTTTGGGTGAAACATGAGAAAAGGTTGTTTTTGGGTTGTTGTTTGTTGTTTTGTTTTTGTGGTGAGACTTTCCGATGGGAATGAAATTATGGGGTGTGTTTTTTGTTTTTTGGTTGGGTTTGGAAATTTCGATGATGGGTTTTTTTTTGAAAGCTGGAATTGATGATTTGAATTGGTGAAATTGGGTGAATGGGTGAAAATGTTGGAAAATTGGGAAAATTCGGGGAGATGGGGAATTTTTGATGAATTGATTGGATTGGAAAAAATTCGGATGAAGAAAGTGACTTTTTGGACAATTTTTTGGATGGGGGGGTGTTTTGAAAAAACCTGGAAAATGAATTGAATTTTGGACAATGAAAATGAATTGGAAAATTTCGAATGGAGGTGAAAAAATTAAAAATCGCGGCAGTTTTTTTTGTGAAATGGATGGAATTGAAAAAAAGTTGGTGTGATTTGATTGGAACTTTTGAAATTATTGGTTTTTTTTGGTGAAAAAATTTTGTGACAAAAAATTCCCGGAGTGGTGGGTGATCTGGGGAGTTTTGGAATTGAATGAATTTGAATTGAAGGGAATGGGGACAATTCCTCGCTTTGAAGAATGAAATTTCGGGGGGGGATCTTGAATTGTTGAATTTCTTTCCCGATGGGGGTGTGTTGGAAATGATGAAAATGACATTTCAGGCGGGATTTTGGGTATGGGTGTTGAATTGCGCGATGTTTGGGTTTTTTGAAATGAATGGTGGGTGTTGCGTTTTTTTTTGAAAAGAATTAATTGGGTTGATGTGGATGGAAATTTGGAAATTTTTGGGTGGATGTGGGTTGAAATTCGATGGTGGTGTTGGGAAATTTTTTTTGATGAATTTTTGGTTGGGATGAATTCGAGGATGGGGTGGGGAAATGGTTGAAATGGGAAAATTGTGTGGAATCGGATTTTGAAAACTTTGGTTTTTGGGGAACAAATTGGGTGGTGAAGTGAAATGAAATTCGCATTGTGGGGGTTGATTGGAAAGTTGTGTGAAATTCGATTTTTTTGAAATTCGGTGGATTTTGAATTTTGTTGGAAATGTTTTGAATGGAATTTTTGATTTTGTGTTAGTTTGGTGTGATTGAAATTTAGGGATTGATGTCGATTTTGTGGGAATTTTTAATGTTGGGTGGAAATTTTCCGAGTGCGGAGACAGTGGGCTGGTGACTTGGGGGAATTCGATGATGAGCTGTGCTTGGGCTTGAGCAAGACAATGGGAGGTGTGAAACAGCTGGGAATGACAAATACATTCAATTTGACAAGTGGTTTGGGAGTTGGTTGGAAATTGCTGACATTCGAGAACCTTGATTTTTGAATTGGAATTGAATGTTGGGACATATTGGGGTGGAATTTCGATAGTGGAATTGAAATTTAATAATTGGGACTGGAAAATATGGGAAGATTGTTTGATGAACTTTGAATTGGGAATTCCGAGAGATAGTGAACCTCGGTTGAAATGAAAAATTTGACAAAACGAAGTGGGGAGTGAATTGTGTTGGTGCGTTAAATGTTGTTTGGGTGGAATGGTGGTTTGGAAATTTAAAAAATTCCCGATTATGTTATGCTGGGGAATGGACTTTTTGGGGGAACTTGAATCACTGGAAATGTGAAAAATGATGAAAATTGGTGGTGGGTTTTTGGCAAATGGGTGTTGAATGATGAATTCGGGATGGGATATGTGAGTGGAATTCATCGAATGATTCTTTGGAAATGGATGAATTTTTGTGGAATGATTCGGATGAATTTCGATTTTTGCATGTGGTTGGTTGTCGCCCTGGATGGAATATGTGAACAATGATTGATTGGAATTGTGAATTTGCCTGAATGGATTTGGCCTGTGAAATAGTTGGGATAAAATGAATCTTTTTGAAATTGGAATGGACAAAAAAAATTATTTTGAACATGAAAACTGAAAAATGAATACATAGAAAAAATTGACATGCGAAGTTTTGGAAATTCACTACGGATTTGGCAATTTTGATCTTTTTGCTGGGTGGATTTTTGGGGGACGGGGTGGGAGATGGGGGACACAAGGCAGTGCTGAAACTTTGAATTGGGGAAGGGTTTTGGAAATTTCGATTGTGAAAAATTCGTCGTCGGAGACTTGGGAGTGAAAAATTTAACAAGGTGCTTGCGCCTTGGGATGTGGGGGATGTTTGGGGGAAAAAGCGCGGGGGGGAAATTTTGTCGATATTTGGGGGCAAACATGTGTGACCGATTTTGAAATGAAATTTGTTTTTTTTTTTTGGAAAAATGGTGTTGAATGGGGAAAACACCCTTTTTTTTTGGTGTGGGGACTTGGTGATTTTTGTTGAATTTGATTTCCCCGGATTTTTGGGGGATGGAATTGTTGTGTGGAGAATTCCCACTTCCGATGATGGAATTTTTGAATTTTCCAGGATTTCTTTTGCATTTGGTTGAACAATGGAATTTTGAAATTCGACTGTGGGGGCA
>Ga0179591_1352189_pt1 | contig 21573 bp, 19 predicted proteins | sample CZOMad2_1_08_16f_FD_182891 | JGI IMG/M metagenome (GOLD analysis project Ga0179591, IMG submission 182891) | Vadose zone soil fungal communities from Angelo Coast Range Reserve, California, USA - CZOMad2_1_08_16fungal (PacBio error correction) | ecosystem: Environmental > Terrestrial > Soil >... | reverse complement strand
ACGAACACCGAAATTTTTGGGTGAATCCCCCCACAGCTTCCTTCCCCTCAAACTTAACTCAACCTGTCCCTTTCCTTGGTCAATTAAGTACCTCCCCCATATTTTTTTTTTTTTGACCCCCATCCCCACCAGCCCCTTTTTGCCCGTGCCCCCCCCCCAGCTTCACCCCCCATTGCAAGAGTCCCTAATTCCTTCCCCACCCCCCTTCTCCCCCCTTGAATAAACCTGTTTGTGTGACAATGTTTGGCGCTCCATTCACCTTTGATCCCCCTTCGCCTTTAGTTCTGAGCGTTTGTTAAGACACCTAAGTCGCCAGGGCGGTTTTTTGTTCGTTTTGAAAACATAGTGGACCCCCCCATATAAAGTCCTTCACTGTTCTCCCCCTTTTTCAACAACGGTACTAGTGCGCCTTGTCGCCCGTATTAAGGTGCAAGACTAGGGGTTTGTTTGTCCCCCCGACCCCAAAATCGTTAGTAATGGGAAGGTCTTTGTTTTCCGTGAAAACACTTCCACCCCGTTTTCCCCCCCGTACCCAGTCCCCCACCACGTTGGAGCTTTTCGATTTCGATTCACCCTGGACGATTGCTGGAGCTTTTCCCCCCTCCTATGCCGACACATGTCAAAATAAGGCTGCCTAAATGAAAGCCACACCCGCCCGTCTCCGTGAGCGGGGGCAATAATTTAAAAGCTTAGGTAATCAGGTTTGTGTACCGTCTAGAAACTTTTGATGAGACTGAGGGTTTTTTCCCTCCCCCAGAAATTTTCCAACTGCTCTCAGTTCTCCTTTTCCCTGAGTACTGGTTCTCACCACGTGGGAGATGCGTGACAGCCTTACAAACATACTACCCAACGTTTGGTCCTTTTCCTGGATTGTGTTTTATTACCCTTTGTGAGTCTCTAAGGTGTTCCCATCCCTTGGGTTTTACCGATTATATCACCCCTATAGAAGGTCTGCGTTGTGGCACTGAGAACCCCCCCCCTGTACTGTCCCTACCCCCCCCCCTCCCCCTATTGTAAATGTTGTTTTCTTTTTGATTGCGTGGCAGCTTTTAGATTTTTTTTTTGTTTTTTTTTTCGGCGTTATTCGAAATTTTTTTCCAAGACCTTCTAAAACGTCCCCCTTCCCCTTGTTTTGAGTATTAGGACCTTTCAGGCCCTTTCCGCTGGTTGGAACTAATATCACCTTAAGAAGTCAACCCCGGGGTCACCCCCCCCCCTCCAAACAGTCCACCTTTTTTTTGTTTTCTCTTCCACCTTCCTAGCTCGACCACTCCTTTTTTCTTTTTGGGCGTTTTTTGTCCCTTGAAGTTGCACCAAAGGCGTAACTTTTTGACGTTGCTGCTGAACGTAAGGAACACGTGTCTTATAATCACCCCTTTTTTGGATTCCCGCCCCATACGCACCCGGTTTTCATGTTTCTTCCCCCGCCTCCTACATCGTTACTGGGGCGTCCTGAGGAGCTATTCGTTTGATGCTTTGCCACCTTCTACCAGGCGTAAGATTCCGCGTTTTGCTCTTGGGCCCTCCCCCCCCCTTCCCTCCCAATCGGGCCACGCCTGGTTTTTTTTTTTTGAGTCCCCCCTGCCGGGTAAGTGGTCAAAGAACACCTTGCTGGCTTTCGTCTCCGTTGCAGTTTTTTCGTAATGTCACAAACCCCCGTTTTCTTTTGTCGTCCAAGGACGTTACCATTTTGGACCCCCCCTTCCCTTTTCGGCTTGTCGCAACTTTCTAGGCCTGAAGAAAAGAGAGCCCCTCCCCTCTCCAGTTTTTTCGTGCACCCAAAATCCCCCGACATGGTGCAATTTACCCCCCTCGATCGTGTGGGAGGTTTTGCGCGCTTTTCTGGCCAACAAAAAGTAGATCTCAGACAGGACGTTGCTCTGCTTTGGTTTTTGGTTTGTTACAAATTCCCCGGTTTTTTTTCCCATAACGTTTATTTGAAGTGAAGGCCTTCCTTTTTGTGCTACCAAGCTGCCTTTTTCTTGTCAACCCAATAGACCACCCCAGAGACGGAGGTACCCAACTGGTTTCTTGTTGTGTTTTACCCGAAAAAACTGAATGTCATGTTGTAATAACCAATAGATCCCGGCCTGCCTCTTTTCTCCTATCCTGCACTAACCGGCCGGCCCGACCTGCCCTGTGTGTGTTGGACTCAAACGTTTCGGGAATTTAAGTTAAGCCAGCTTTCCCTTGTAGGCGTCGGTTATAGTATCACTGGCTCTGGTCTCGTCCACTTCTTTCTTTTTCTTTGACAACCCTTTTCTTTTTTCTTTTTGTTTCTTGCTTTTATGCTTTCACGACTTTCCTACAAGATTTTTTTAGAATCGTGGACTTTTTCGTTGCATTCAAAACGTATAGGGCTGTTACCGTCCAAGACTACAGGTTCTGTGAGACCTTTAGCAATGGGGCCCCCAGCGGTCACCCCACCTTTTTCCCCCCTAGTAGTGTCCATTTCCCCATTTTTAAGGATTAACACCTTACCACTTTGTCCACTCATGAAGACCCTCATTTTCTCCCCCCCTGCCACTTTTTCCTACTCCCTCCCCGGTGTGGTTTTATCAGTCTTTTTTTGTGCGCCTTTGAGCAGGCTTCTCTTCCCCACGGCAAGGTTGCATCCCGTTTTAATTTTGGCTCGGGGTGCCCCTTCTATGGATTTTGGGTTTTTCCTTGTTCCGCGGTCTTTTCCGAATTCTTTGTCCCCATGTATTCGAAAGTTCCTCGGACTTTTGATTCAAGCCCTCCAGCGAGCTCCCCCCTTCTTTTTTTCAGGCACAAATGGGTGTGGGATTCCCCCACTCTGGCCCCCAACCTCTTTGTTCAATCACTAACTCCGCCCGGAGACCATTTTCTCTTCTTAGTTCTATAACATACGCCCCGGTACAAATGTGGACTCGTCAATTTCCGGCCACGGCCCGTGGAGACTTCCCACTCCGTCTTCGCTTTTTGGCGCCGTCGATAGCCTTTTCCCTGATCTGCCTCCCATTTTTTTTCTGCCCAGACCCATCGCATCTTCCTTTTTTTTCCTTGCTCCCTTCTGGGACCCCCCTTTAGCCTTTGCTGGCACCGGAATCTGTTTGCGCTTTGTACTTTTTGGACTGTTACACACCCCACTTTCTCAGTTAACGTCTTTTCTCACTTTTAGATTAGCCACACGCCCCACCGCTGTGCATGTACTACCGTCGTTTCTTTTTCAAACCGCCCAGTGTGACTCTGTTTATGTCCCCCCTCTTCCTTTTTCTCCCGGATGCACGTTGTATTTCAATGGGCCTACCAACTATTGATACCCTTGGACTCCTCCACCTAAACGTTGGTTTCAGTATTATAACCCCTCCAAACTTTCCTCCCCTTCACCCCACTGTCCAACTTGGACACAAACTTCGGTGTGTTAATCCCAAACACCAGTTGGGCCTGTGGTGTTAGTTTCGTTGGGGGACTCACCGTTGTGACTATGTAAACGGCTCTTCAAGCCTCCTGTTAGGCCGTTTTGATCCTACCCCATATCCTTATGTCTTTCCTTTTTTTTCGCCGTTCCCCGCGTCTTTTTGATTACAATTCCCCCGCGGTGTTTTTTAGGATAGTTGAAAGTTTCGGTACCCTTTCGGGTGACTAATTTCGTCATTCACCGTTTTCACCATTCCTATGGCCTGCGCACCCCCCCCCCCCCGCACTTCTACAATTGGTCCTTAGCTCGGGTTGTTTTTATCCCCCCGCACCCAGAACCAAGTTGCACTTTCGGCGCCGGTTTGCCTTTTTGTTCCTTAGGCCCCTAGAACTTATTTTATAACAGATTTGGTGGGGTTTTGAATTGTTTTGTACCCTAATCCTCTAACTGCCCACTTGTTGGCTGGGTCTATTTTGCCCTTTCCCTTTTTGACAGTTCGTAACCCCCCTTCCCCCGCTTTGCAACGATTTCAAGTAAATCCCCATTATGAGCAATAATATCGATGGTTAAACAGACGACTGGCCCCTTACCTTGCCACCCCTGCTACTGCCTCATCAGGAGATCCCCATTTTCCCCCCCCCCCTGGGTCTTGACAACCTTCTTTCTCATATACCAGGTCCTTTTTCACGATCGTTAGCCCCCCCCGACTATTATTGTGGCCGATGATTTTGTTGCTTTTGTGTTGTCTGCCCTTCCCAACCCGGTTGAGAGTGTACCTTGCCGGTTTTCCGTTGCCTTTTCAAAGTTTTCGGGATGTCACCCAACCCGGCTGCTTTGAATTTCTGACCCCCCCCCCCCCCACTGAGTACCCGGTTCCTTAACTATTTTTTCAACCCCGTAGCCCAAGTATGCTTGGGTGACGCTTATCTTTTACCCCGTGTGATGCCGACGATTTCCCCCCCCCTTTTTTTAACCCCCATCCCTCTTCATTTTCCCTGAATAATTAGACGGCCAAGGCACGCTGGTTGAATGTACAGCAGATCCTTTCTTTTTTGTCCAATGTGTCTAAGCACCTACCCCCAGTAATCATTTTGTTGATTGTGCGTACAGTGACCTATTTTTTCTTGCCCACAGTTTAAAGGTTTCCCCCCCCCTCTTTTTTGAGTGTCCCCTTGTTTTTTGAAGTTGATCCCTGACCCGCTTCTTAGGTCTTTTTTTTGGACCACTTTCCTCCATTTCATTCTTTCGGCGTTTCTTTCCCCACCCAAACATCTCCAATGACCTACTTCGCGGCTGAGAATTTTCGTCAGATTTTTTCACCCCGGTTATTCCGGCCAGGGTGGTGGTATTCCAATTCTTTTTTCCTCTAACAGTACCCCACTTGGTTAGCTGAGGTTCACGTTTTTTTTTGGGAAGGATTTCTTCGTGAGCTCATTGACCCTGAAAAAGTTATCCCCCGGACACTTTTTTGAGAATTGATGGTCCCCTGGCCTTTTATTTTTTGTTAATCCAATGGACGAGTTTAGGCCAGCCCTTTTTGTCTCCCTGCTTCTTTCCTCCTTTCCCCCTCCGTTTTGTTTTCTTTTAGACCTTGCACCGGCCGGGTCTCACCTTCTCCCTTTTTTGTTTATCCCCTACCAGTCACTTCGGTGGCCCGACCCTTTCCTTCCCCCTGCCAAACAAGATTCCTTTGATTTCCTGTTCCGGGTCTTTATCCCCCCCTCCCCCCTTGCCTCTTCTTTTCCATATTTTTTTCCCATTGCCTTTTTAAAGCCCCTCCTTTCCTAAACCACCTGCTGTGTTGATACAATTCTGTTTTCCTTGTCCATCTGCTGCGCGGTCCTCGGTCTTTTTGTCTGTTTTGGACGCCACTCCAGTCGCGGCAGGGGCAGCGCTTCATTCCAATCTGTCAAACCCCACGTTCCCTCTCCCCCCCCGGTTGTTTACCACACTCACCGTTTACACTCGGTTCTCCTCGTGCTCCCGTCGTCCCAGTTGTGCTGGTGCAAAGGATTTTTTTGTTGCGGGCACCCCCACCCCACCAATTTCATACCGACGGGAGTTTCATTTAAAACAAAAGGCTGTGGCCCCTTCGACTTGGTCCAGCTTTTGACTGCGATGACTGGTATTCACACCGGGGCCTCTTTTTTATTGCCGGTCCCCCACAAACCTTCCTTTTTGACCCTCCTGAAGACATCTATCCCCGGGAAATAATATTTTTCTTCCTGGGTTGGCATTGGGTGTACCTTTCAGGGTTGGTCCCGATGAACTTTCTGATTCCGCCCTCCCTTCCTCCTATTCAGGGCCCAGGTGGGGATGACGCCTTGGTCCACTTTCCCCCAGTTGAGGCGTGAAACCGAAACTCCCTTTTACCCAGAAATCATTGTTTTCTTTTTTAGTGGGGGGTTTTCTGCTCTTTGCTTCCCCTTTGTTTCGCTGTCGGCAGAAGTATACTTGGGTACGATTCTACTCTATTCTGGCGCTTTGCCTTTTTCGTTCATGAGTGTTCCTTCCCGACCCTATCCAAACTATTAATGGTCTTGGCTTGCGTGCACTTTGTCGCTGTTCCCCTGTCACATTGCTTTCCAGTACCCTATCCACCCTTGCAAATTTGCAGGAGCGAGTATCTGCCCCATCCCCGTTTTGCAGGTTGCCCTCAACTTGGAATCAAGACACCACCGGCCACCAACCGTGAACTGTTTCTTTCTCTTAAAACCCCCTGGAGAATCCACTTGAGAGGTGCGGTTTGTTTTCCGACCGCATTGCTTTTTTATGCTTTTGATATGCCAAAACGTACAAACAAATTTATTTGTCCCCTCCCCAGCCCTTGCGACCCCCTGTCCCCGAAGAGTACTGTTTTTATTGGTCTGCCCTACTCAACCTTCTAGTCCCGTCTGGTCCCCGAGCTGAGTAGCCATAGTCTTTCGTGATTGTAGTCCCCCTGTATCAACGGCTAGAAGTGCTTCCCCTCCATTCACACCCCCCCCCCTCCCCCCGTCCCACCTGTGCCCAGTCCTGGTTTTTTTTTCCTTTTTTTGCTATTCCCCTCTTTAGTTGTCACCATCAAAGTTGGTGTTCCTGAGACGTTCTTTTTCTCCCCCCTTCCCGTACACGGGCTTTTTCGTAGTATTATTGTGCCAACTGGGCATCGTTTAGGATCATTCTCCTTTTCACCTTTTAATAAGGAAGTGTTTTTCATCCCCCGTATTTGTTCCGGGTTGTCCCCCAATCATCAATTAAGTTCCCTTCATCGAGTGCTTTGAGTTCATACTATTTTTTTTTGACACCCCCCACTGTATTAAAGTACTTTGGGGCAGGCTTGGGGGTGCCATCCCACCTATCTCTGACAGGTTTTCGCGTGAGTTTTCCCCCCCCCGCTGACCCCCTTTTTTTCAAGAAGAAGATGGGACGGTCGTTTGGACATTTCGTAGTTTGGTTTCCCCCCCACCCTCATTTCGTCCAATTACTGATCCGGCAGCTCCTTTCCCCTTCTTGACGAAGTTACCTTAGCGTACGAAAGTGTTGCCTTTGTCGCACCCCCCCCGGTTACCCCCATTTGTGGCATTGAAAACTCAAGCCTGCCCCTGTGTTTGTATTTAAAGCCTCCACCCTTAAGAGAATGTTATTCCCCTAAGCTTTTTCTTCTTTGTCGGTGGGGCCTTCTTTTTTCCCGCCCTTGCCAACTTTTATCACTTGCTGGATTATTCTTCCCCCTTCCCACCGGTCAGGCGGGGACTCGTCCCTCCACTCCACTTTTGTCTCTCCAGCTCCGAATCGAAAATCACCTGTCCATTAATTTTACTTTGACTTCCCAAAACCTTCCAGGCTTTCCCCTTTGAGAACCGGCATCCCTCCCCCCCCCCCCCCCCCCTGTGATCTACTTTTCCCTCCGTTTTTTTTTTCGCGATTTGATCAACTGTGTTTCTTGCGTAGAGCGGTCTCCGGCCAGGGGTTGTTTCCCCCCCCCTTTTGGTAGTTTTTTGCTTGTTGTAACCCTTTACTATTTGGACAGGTGTTTACCACGCCCCCGGCCGTTCACGCTCCCCTTTGAATTCTCCCCCCTAGTTCTTCTCCCTTTTGACACGTACAACTCCTTTTTGAATTTGTTCCCCCTGCATACTCGACCGATTTTAAATTTGTCGGCCCCCCCCCAGGGTTTTGGAGCGTTCCCCCCCCTGGAAGGTTCCCACAATAAAAATTCAGTGTGAGCGACCCACTCCCCCCGGCCCTTCTTTTAACTTACGCTTACGGGTTGTCAGGGTGTGCCCTATCCATTCCTCACTCAGTGTTGTGGGGTCCCCCACGTTTTTTTTCCTGTCGTGCCCCAATGGGTCGATTAGGATTTTCTTTCCCAGCCCGGCCTATCGGTCCACCTTATCTTTTTTTTTTCCCCCCCATCCAACCCCGCACAACTGTCTCCGCTCATTTTTCTTCCCGCTGGTTTTTGCTCCCTGAATTCCCTGTGATCTGTTGTTTTTTGATGTTACAACACTGTCTGACGTCCTTTTATCCTTTGGCCCCCCGTAGCTCCGCCACAGTTATGTTTTATGTTCTTTTGAAGGTTTTAACACTCTTTGGGATTCCTTTGTAATGCCCTAACCCCAAATGTGATCTTGTCTTTTCTATTCCCCTTTTTTTTTCAGGCTCCCTGTGGCGAATGACACCTCATAAACCCCTAACCCCCCGATTTCCCTTTTTTCCGGCCTGTTTTACTCCTCACAACCCACGTGTCCGCTTTTGTATAGTCATAAACCGCCAAGGTGCTTTCCTACCCCCCTTCACTCCCAAGACCTTTGACCAATACCATCTGAAACATCGCGAAACCCCCCAACCCCCCCCCAGGCGTGCGGTTTCGTTTGGTGGAGTACCAGTTCTTTTTGAATTAGGCCCCAGCTTTTCTTTCTTCCGTGTAGTATCAGATCTATGAGACTTTCTCCAGAGCTTCGCAAAAGACCTTCCTGCTGTTGCGGCTCATCCTACCCGTAGTGGGGCGGTCCCCAAGAATTGTGGAGCTTCACACGGTTTCCAATTGACGTTACACCGGTCCACAATTTCCCCTTCCCCTTGCTGGCCACTCGGGGCTGTTCCAAACCCCCCCCCCTTAACCCCCTTGGTCCTGATCTTCAGGGGCGTTGGTCCCCCTCGACACCTTTCCACCACATTTGTCCTTTGCCTATGTGTTGTTGGTGCCTTTTTGTCTTTGGTTTTAGTAGTTTCCACCTGTCCAGCTTGGTTGCGCTTTGTAATACCCCTATCTACCCCTTCAAGGTTGGAGTTCATTCTGTCGCCTTTTTTCGCTTTTCGCCCCCAGACCTGTTGGTCCCCTTTTTTTCATCCCTCCCTGTACCAATTACAAAGATTCGTTGACCGGGCAAGCCCTAGGATTCCCTTTCGCAGCTTCGCCCTTCCTTCCCGAAAGGTTAATAGACTTCCCCCCTATTATAAGACCACTTCTTCCTAGGCTTTCCACGACCCTTTTTCCCTCGATTTTTTGAAGGAATCACCCCCCCCCCCTCCCCCCTATGCCCTTGCCCTCCATTCCACTTGGCTTTGTGTAAGTTTTCTTCACGCTCCCACTGGTGTATGTGTCGTCCCGGACTTTCGTCCCACCCCCTCGTTGGGTTTTTCCTTTAAGTAGTCTGGAACAACTCTGACCAGGTTCTCTTGACCCTTTCATCTTTCTTGCTTCACCCTACCCCCCTTCTCACGTATTGGTCGGGTGAAGTTGATTTTTCCTTGTTCCTTCAGTGGATTGTCCCCCTGTCGGTTCTTGTTTAGTGATCACTCTCATCGGTTTTTGGACTCCGTCTAGACACGCTCAAAGTCTTTTCCAGGTAGCCAATTTTTTTCACTTTCCAGAAACCCCCCACTGGCCAATACATTTTCTATTGGGGTTTTGTGTGTTGATTTCTTTTCACCGGCCGCGGTTCCTTTTTTTTCCCCGCCCCGCTCCGGTTCAGTCCACTTTTTTTTTGAGCAGCCCCCGGTGGTCAAGTTGTTCGTAAGGACAATCTTATTTTTTTTTCCTTCCTAGGTTTGTTTGACAGATTTTGAGAAAAAGCTTGAAAGCTTCTTTAGTTGCTTCCAAACCCCCCCTTCTTTTTCCTTCGGGGCGCGGCAGATGACTTTCGCGCGCCCCCCCCCCGTGTGATTTCCCTTGCTAAGGGGTTTGGTTATTTTTTCCTTCGGTGAACTATTTTCCATTGTTAACGCTGACTTGGTTTCTGATGCTTTGTGGGCTCTTGTTGGATTCCTCGCTAAAGTCCAAAGACTCCCATGTTTTTCTCAGTTGTTTAGTGTGGAGACTGTATAGTTTTTCTCCCACCCAAAAGGGCCCCTAGTAACCGAACCCGCCTTTGTTTTATCTCTATGTCCTCCTTCTACTTTTGTTTTCGGGTGGGGTGTCTCTGGAGATCCTGCAACGTTCCGTTTTTCCTCCTTTCCTTTCCTTGTTTTGTTTTTATTTCCCCCCCCTGCGACAGTTTTCCTGCCCCTCCCCCCTCCGAACCTGCTTCTTTTGGAGTCTTATCCCTCTTCTATACCCATTCCACAGCCTTTCTTTTTTTGAAACCCTTTCCTTTCTCCTCGACTTCACCTCCCCCAGCCTGGAATAACGTTGCCAATGGGTTTGCTATCATCGTGCTGTCGCCAAGCTGTTGTTTTAAGAAAGCTGCCCCTGGTGCTCTTTGTTGCGCCAACCTTGATTTCACCCACATTTACGCATAAAGTTTTTTCCCCTTTTTCCATTCCCACGACTTTCCTTTGCTGGATCATTGCGACCGTATTTTCCCTTTGCGGAGCCCGGTATTTCCTCCCACTCAAAATACCTTCCTATACGGCTTCTTTTTTGAACCATGGGCCTGACCAGTAAAAAAGCGTTTCCGATTTTTCTCGGAAGTCCCGCGTCTGCATTTCTCCTCAGTCAACACAATGTTGAAACCTTCCGGCTCACTTTTAAAGAAACTTTTCTCCGGCATTGAAGTTGTCTTCTTTTTCCCGCCACCCCCCCCCCGAGGTATCTTTTTCAAAAGATTGTCTGACTTAATCCCTGGGGTGGTTCACTTCCCCCCACCCCTTGCTTAGTTACTTTTTTTTTACGACCGGTTCATTGTTCACTCTCAACCGTTTTTCTCTTTTCCCCGCCTACCAACAGGACAACTCGGGAGTGGGCGTTGCTTGAGAATTCGTGTAGGACAACTTTGAGCTGCTGAGCGGTGGTACAATCCCGGGTTCTCTCTATTCCCTTATTTTCCTGTGCCTGTTTTCCTTCTTTCCACTTCAAGTTTACCTTTGCCTCCATCTGATTTATTGGTAATGGGATTTTTTTTTTGATCTTTTGTTCAAATTCAGAAATCGTGACGTTTCTTTGCAAGAAATTATACCTCCACCCCCCATTTTGACCATTGTTCCTTCTGTTGATTAGTTAAATTTTTGCCTCACGACTTCCATTATAATTCCGCGCCCCCCCCACCAAAATCGCCCCCATTTTGTTTTTAAAAAATCCAATGTTTCTTTGGTCATAACCCCCTTACCCCTGTACCTGACATTGTCTCCCGGGGTTGACCCCTGACCTTGGTTGCAGCCTTCAATTTGGACGTTGTTGACCAATTACGGGTGCAACCCGGTGTCCTTTCCCATTTTGCAATCAATTTGCGATTTCCTTCCCAAGTGCTGCCAGTCCCACCGACGCTTCCCCCCCCTGGGTTTCCGATCGCAATATATTCTTACTTGTATCTCAAATTTTTCCTAGTGATTCGAATCGTGGGGTGGGCTGGCTCTCCTCCCCGCAACCCGACGAACCCAGGGGCACGTGGGGGGCGTTTGACTTCCCTATTGGTATGAGTTTTTTTTCGGACCCGCGCTTCAGGGAGTGATCAGGGAGTGAAGAGGGTGGGAGGAGATGAGATGGCCTTTCTGAGGGTGGGGGGGTTTTCTTCGGAGCGTTTGGGGGAAAGATTTTTTGGCTGGGGCGGAGGAACGAGAGGGAGCGGGAGTTTTCTTTTTGTTTTGGGAGGCAGCGAAGTTTGATTCGGGGGCGTAGGGTTAGAGGAGAAGACTTAGAGTTTTTTCTTTTTTTTTGTTGGGAAAACAGTGTAAAGTTCTCCTTTTAATCTTTGAAAACTTTTGGCCTTTTGCTTTGGCATTGAGGGGTTCTGAGACCAGGTGCGCGACGGCCAGGGGTTTTAGTATATGCGAGGTTTAGCTGCTGATTGACGAGAGTTGCCTCTTTCAGAGAGGAACTCTTTCTGGGGGTCCCGCGTTGACCAGTTTTTCGGGGGAGTGAGCGAGAGGGGAAGGGGTGTGCCAGGGCGCGGATTTGGCTGAGTTTTCTTGGCGTTGGGTGCTAGTGTAGTTTTTTTTTTCTTTTGGGGTTCAAGACGGAAAAGAGCGCAGGAGGCGGCGCCTTGAGTTTAGTGGATAGGACAGGCCTGCAGTGCGGCGGACTTTTTTTAACGAGAGCGGTCGGCGACGTACCTGTGAAGGTTGGGGGTGGTTTTTCGGGCGTTTGCAGGGGCGTGCATCGGCGTTGAGTTGGTCTGGTTCCCAGGCTGCGATGGTTTTTTCCTGTTGGCCTCTTGACACCGTTGTATTGGAGGAGGCCCCCTCCAACAAGGACCCCCAGCCTCCTTTTCATTTCAGTCTCCCCCCACGGTTTTCTTGCCTGAAGAAAGGATTTTGTAGAACAGATGGTTGTTACCCTTTTTACAATCAACTGGTGACTAAGCGAAGCGGTTCTTTTTCGGTTTGGCCCTAACTTGCTTCCCCCCACAATTTATTTGTTCCCCCCCCCTTTTGGTTTTTGAAAGTGTTTGGTTGTGTACATCCCCCCCCCACCGCTCCGTCCCCCGGTAGTTTGACAAGTGCCTTTCCTACAAGGAGCCGTCTTATCCATTGAGTATTTCTGGGTTTCCGGTTTGACAAATTTACGTTTTTGGACTTCCCCCCATAGAAACGTCATCTGACTTTACTATATCAGCAGTCCCCTCCCCTAGGACTCCTTTTTTATTTTCCCACGGTGCCATTTTGGAATGAATCGCCCCCTACCTGCCCCTGTATGGCGCCTGGAACCTGTACGATCTTTGAAACCTGGCTTAGCCCCCCTTCTTTTCCTTCTTTTTTATGGCTCCCGCCCACTAAAGATGAGAGTTACGTCTGGCTGGAGGTTTAGGGATTTCCCCCCTTTCAAAGTAGTCTTCCCGCCCGACACTACACTTGAAGTGGGAGGACGTTCCCGCGCCTTCCGGACACCCCCCCACCTGGCCCTGTCCCCCTTAGTAAGGTACCCCCACCAATCTGATCCCCCCTGACGTTGATACCTAAGAACCTCCTCACGGGCACTTTCTCGTTAATCCCCCCCCACCTCGTTGTTGTGCCTTCTGATCCCCCCGCCAAGTGAGTGGCTTTCAGGCGTTTTTTCTTAAGTCACGGTGTTGGACTACTTTTAAGTTGGGCTTTCCCTGGCACTATCCTTTTGGCAGTACGCTCCGGCCCGTCTTCTTGAACTTCCCCCTTTCCCCCCCTGGTTCAGTGTACCAAAAACTTGTTTTTCTTTTTTTTCTTTTTGTTTTATCCCAGTAACTTTTTTTCCCTTTCATTCTTCCCCGACCCTTCCTGACAGATCCAATTTTTTTTTCGGTTTTCCCCCCCCCTCCTCGGACCACATGCAGGCCCCCACATGACTCCCCCTTCCCGTTTTTTCCCCCCCTCTCCAGTCCGTAACTTCGGAAACCTTCGGCCTCAGGGTCCGGTTGGTTTTCTTTCGATCAATTTCACTTTTAACGTGGTTCCCTTAACCGGCCTCTCTTCTTTCCTTTGATGACCTCGTCGGACTTTAGGAGTTCTTCCGGGGATATTATGTGAGTTTTCAATTTGACTTTTCACCTAAAAACCCCCCCTGGAACCCCCCTTCGCACTTTCTCCCTTTTTTCATGTCTTTTTTCTTCCCGCCTGGAGGCTTGGCGGCCACCCGGTTTCACTTGATTTTTCCCCCCTTGCGCGGTGTGATTGTTCACACCACAATCCTCCCCCAAATGTTTTCTTCTTTTTTTCCATATCACTCTCCACAACCTCCACAACCTGGCCATCTTCGCTTTTTTTGACCGTCCCCCTTTCTTGACCTTCTGTGGGACCGCCAGGTAAAAAACCGTGTCTTTTCCTTTTTCTTTCAAGTCCCCGAACTCGTTCTAAATTGACATCAACCCAGTCTTGGCCCGCGCTGTACTTCCTCACATCCCCACTTTCCGTGTCTTTTTACCCCCTCCCCCCCACTTCAGACCATTAAAGCCAGTTTCAAGTTGTGGGACCACTTTTCACCTTTTTTTTTTTCCTCTGCGTTCAAATTCGTCAGAAAACCCAAAAGGTTTTTTTCCAATTGTCTGTGTGGTTTTCTTGTGGCGTAAGTTAGTGGATTCTTCCCACTGCAACGTCGCTATGGAGTAAAGTGTCCTCCCATTTACACTCTTCTCCCCTGCTGAGTTCACCCTCCCCTTGTCACGTTGTTGGCTTGGGGCTTTCCTAGGCGTCGTTTTGATCGTCCCCTATTTGCTGGGAGTCCTTAAGTTTCGTGCCCTAAGACCCAATGTCCAATTCAACTTTCCTGTATTTTTTCCTGTTTGCCCATGACACTCCTCAATTTTAGTCTGGACAGGGGAAAGTAATTCTTGAAAACAGAAAACAAACCCTTTGAATTTTGGGGCCGGAATGTTTAACTCTGAGGAAGTTCTCCCGGTGGTAGTAGGCAGGGATGGTGAGAGGGTGCGTTTAACTAATAAGTGACAATGGTTGATTACTTCTTATCGTTTATGGAACCCTCTGTCTCGATTTCTCAAGGCTGACCACGCTTGTCCTCCTCCCCCTCCTTTCCCATTACTCATCTCTCCTGGGAAAGCGACCTTCTTTTTCGAAGTTCCCCCAGGGTATAAGCCCAATATCAGGGGAATAATTCGTACCCCACCGTTCCTTTCCAGAAACAGCTCAACTCCCCCCCTATGTTGCAGGCCCTACACCCCCCGCCCCCCCATGGATTTGCCTGACAGCTGGGTCGGCTTTCACGGCTCCCCACGGTGTTTAGAGTTGACCCGGACCTTTTCGTCCACTTTTCCCATGGTTGTTCAATAGGAGGAACCCCCCCCCCAGGCTGCTAGTGATTCCTCCTTTGGACCCCCATTTTTTCCTTCGCGGGTTTTTACAACCAAGTCTTCAGCCTTTTCTTTTGGGCTCTGGTCTTTTCCCAGGCTGAAGCCAGGAGTGGTTACCTGCCGGCAGCTCACTATTTATAGTTTTTCCACGTTCCCAATCTCCCCTACTTTGCTCCCGATCCCCAGATTTCATGTTTAACTCCAATTCTGGCCCCCCCCCCCGACTACCCGTATTATGAGGAAGATTTTTTTCTGACCAGCGACCAGCGTTTTTCCCCGCCCCCCCTCCCCCCCTAACAACGACTTTGCCGAGTGAGCCCAGCCTTCTTTTGAGGGTCTTGGGACCACCTCCTTTTTTTTTGAGAGTTTTTTTGCCCCAACGATTGTTCCCCCCCTTCGTGCGCCCCTGCGCTTTTCACAAACGTGCCAAGCCTTTCTCCTCCCCGATTAATTTTCGCGCGCACACACACAACGGTTATTTTCCCGGGTCGTGGACGGGAACCCCCGCTCTTTTTAACAGGCGTGTGACCAGCTGAGTTTCACCTTTTTTATGTTCCTTTTTTTATTTAGTTTGCCGGCAGGGAAAGACCCCCCTGAATCATGTTGAGGACTTTCAATTGAGTGTTTTTTGGGTCTACCAAAAGGGTTCCCACCCCTCCCCATGCCCTTCCCTTTTTTTTAGACTCTTTTCCTTAATCCTTTGTTTTGTTCGTTCTATCCACAAAGGGCGTTGCTTTTGACTCGGTCCCTTTGTTATCCCCCCGCTAAGCCCAGACCCTTCGTAACCAATTCTTATTTGGTGATAATTGTCCCTTCTATTTTTACCCCCCCCTCTTTGTGTTTACCCTCCCAGGCTCACCGTTTAGCGGGAGTAATAACCCCCCCCTCCCGGAATATTAACCCTTGTTGCGAGCGATCCCGTGCTTTTTCTTCCTTTTTTGAGGCTGTTTTCCCCACGTCATGTAGGCCTTGTTTGGCCGGATAATTGTGCGGCCAACATCGGTGGTAACCCTGCCATTTTTTCTGTTCACTGTCCTGAACCCCCCCAAGTTAAAATTGTCTCCTTCTTTTAGACTTTCCGTTGGGCGGCCGGGGTCCCCTTGTGGTTAGCGGTCCAGACCCCCCCCACCAGGACTGACTATTGTATTCTTGGATTCACTGACCAAATTTTTTACCTTTTCTCAACATCCAGCTTGGTTGAGTATTTCCGTTCTCCGGAGTCCAGTCCCATTCCCTCTCCGAGTTCCCCCCCCTGTCAAACATTGGCCCCTTACCGACCTCACTGAACCTCTCTCAGAAGAATCCTTGAAGATGGGACCCCCCCCCAGTCAGATACTTCAGTTTTCTTGTGTCAAGAGGGCACTTATGAGCAAGCCGGGTTACTAAGATCCTTTTAAGATCCCCCCCGCCCTTTTTCCGCCCCTTCCTGTTCCCCATTCTCCCAACCGTTGAGATAGTTACCCCCCCACCCATTTTTCTTCACGTAATCGTTTTGGTCTATGGGAGCTTTGTCTTTTTGGTGGTGGGACACTTTTTCTGAGGAGGATGTGCCCCGGTTTTGTCCTCCATTTATATTCACCCCTGATAAGAGTTCTTGTAGCCCTTTTTTGCGTTTTGAAATTAAGTCCCTGGAATCTTCCCCGACGTATGGACAGTTCTTGTTCGTGCATGAGTTGGTAGCTGGGATCAATCGACGCGGCTCCCATTTATCCAAAACGACTTCCGCACCCTTCCCGTTTTTAAGATTTCCTTCCCCCTATAACCCTTTTTTCCTTTGGACTAGCCCTCCCCCATGAAGAGAAAAACATTTTTCCGGCAACACCCTTGCCAACGTGCCCCTTTCTTTTTTTCTCCTTTCCCAGTTTCCTGCAGTAACCATACCCATTGTCGTCCAGGTGGTTTTTTTGTTGCCACCCCTCAGTGCATTCAGCAAATTTTTTTTTTTTCATTTGACCTTGCTTTCCGAACGTCCTTTTTCCACGGATTGTTCCCCAGCCATAATTGCGTAACTCAGACGCGTAGGGGAATGTTGCGCTACCCCCTCGTCTTCTTTTTTTTCTGAGAGATTTTTTTTCCTTCCCCATGATAGGCTGTAGCTACCCTTCAAGTGGCGTCCTGTCGGCCTGCTGTTTTTTTTTCCTCCCCACTACCCCTAAGCCCCACTTTCCCCCTCCCTGTTTTTTTTTTTTCTGATTCCCCCCAAGATTTGTTTCCAATTTTTCCCCCGTTGCGGTTCCTGTGATGGTCTGACAGTGCGGTTTCCCCCTGCCTTCAACACCGTTGGGTTTTATCAGGATTTTTTTTTGACCCCTCGGCCATCGGGTGTGTTTCCATTCGCACATTTTTCCCCCTGTCACTTTCTTTGTAGTCGACAGATACTTGTTCACCGTTGTTCCCCTCCCACGGTAATTTTTTTTTCATTTACCCCCTTTCCCCCCTAAAGCCATTATTGCGGTTGGCACCTGTTTCCAACTTTAGACCCCCCCACATACGGACACTGGTTTTTTTTTTTTTAAACCCCTTCCCCCCCTCTCAAGTCTCCTATGTTCTGTCCCTCCCAGCCGGGACAACCACATTTATCAGGCGTTTTTCCCATTTTTTTTTCCTTGTATGGGTGTTTGACAAGACTGGTCAGGTTTCACCCCTTTTCGTCCCTGGAAGCCTTCCTATCGACTCATTCACCCGACTTTAAGGTGAGGCTTTCGGAGCCCGTCCCCCCTTTTTTTTTGGGTCATTGATAGGAAAAGTCCCCCGCTTCCCCTTTTCTTTTTTTCGAGGTTATCCCGCTTGTACTAGTTTCTTTTCTCGGCCCAATTTGGTTTATGAACCTTTCCTTGTTTTGTTCCTCTTTGGGATTCCCGTGCCGTAAAAGAGAGGCCTTCTTGTGTTTTTCGGGTTTCCCCCCCCCCCACACGCTTTCTTCCTCAATCCCTAACCCCTTTTCACAACTGTGGAGCGCGGTTTCCTTTAACCCCTTAAACTCTTTCCCCCCTTGAACAACTTCCGGACCCCTTCCGTGTCTCTCTTTTTTTTTTTTTTTTTTTTTAAGAAAGTCCCCCCTCCTGAGCCGCCTTTGATCTCTCCTTTTCCTGAACCCCTTTTTTTTTTTGTTTGAATATTTTCCCCCTCAGGTTGCTCATTCGTTTCTTTTTTCAGTGCCAGTTTATCCGGTAAGTGTGCTCCTTTCTATGGTACAGTTCTTCCCATGATTCCGCGATTATCCTTTCATTGTAGTCCTCAATTTCTCCCCTTTCCCTAGCCACTTTGTTTGTCTGTGATTCTCACCCTTTAAGACTTGGCCTATATAATCATGTTTCTTCCCCTTTGTCGGCCGCACCCCACCAGGCACCCCAACATTTTTTTTTTTAAAAACCCCCCCCCCCCCATCAGGTTGGGTGGGAACCATCTATTACCATTTAGGCTTAAACATACGCCCGTTGGCATTCTTTTTCTTCCTTGTATCCAAATTCCGTGACCCTTGGTACAACCCGTTTTTTCCCCCCCCCCCCTAAAGTTCTTCGGCACTTGTTGACTGAGGTCATAGGGTTCCTTTTCTTCCCTTTTGATATATTGACACCGTCCCCGTTAGTGTTCACCTAAACTTAACCCCACGCCCCCCCCCTTCCTGTACTGCTCTCTTTTTTTCCCCCAGGTACTTTGGGTTCCTGAAAAGGCAATTGCTAAGACTTGCGTTCCTCGGTTGTCTTACAACTCTCCCCGTATTAACTTTTTTCCCTTTCGATCGCACACTACCCTGGTCATTGGGATTATTTCTCTTGACTGTCACACTTGATGGACTTTTTTTTGTGCACGACTCCCCCGTTAGAGCTTTCCTCACTGCGATTACCGGGCGAAATGCCCAGCCTCCCCGTGGACGTTTTTTAGGTAACTGTTCTAGTAACATTAACTTTTGTCGTTATAGATAACCCGCAACGGCGTTCCCCCTCCTCCCACATCCTTTTTGTGTTTACCAAATAATTTCTTTTTGTAAAGCTTTTTCCCCTTCCCCCCAACCCAAAAACAGTTCTTTTTTCCAGGGCCTCAATGGTTTTGTTTTATGGTTTTTCCTTTAGTGACCTTTCGCAATGATAATTAGGATGACATCCCCAGGTTCGCTACCTTTCCCCTATATAGTGACTCCTTTCCCAATCCGAAGCGTTTTCTTTTTCTTTTGTCCCCCACATTCCCTACAGCGTGTGGGCGTTGAAAGGTATTGCTGGTTTTTTTTTTTGGCCCAGCCTTTCCTCGTTTCTTTCCTCAACGGCAAATTAAAACGCCTTTCCCCTCCCCCCCCCCCCCCCCTTTTCCCCAATCCACACACCTTTTTTTTTCGATCGGGGACCTGTGTCAATACTGACCCCATCCCATTGATTTTTTTTCCGTTTTTTTTATGGAGTCGTTTTTTTCATTTGCGGCTTTCTTACGGGCCACCCCCCTCTTCCCCGCGGCGAGGGATGTTATTTTTCCCTTTTTGCCCCCACCTTTGGGTCCTGGGACTTTTTGGATCCTTTGTTTGAATGCCCCGATTTTGACCATCTTTTTTTTCAAGGCCCTTGCAACGGCATCAACGTTCTTTTTTTTCCCCTACAACACCCGAAGTTTCCGAGCTTTCGTACGTTGAGCAGGACCACTCCCAGGTCAACCCTTTTTTCGGACTCTATACCTTTTGAATATACCACTTACAAATGTACCACCTCTTTCCTTCCGAAGATAAACCCCCCCAAAACTTTTCCTCACGTCTCTCAGTCCCAATTAAAGCCCCCCTAGATGTTGTCCTTTCAGTCTTTGGGTGTAGGGTTTTTCTTCTTATCATTTTTGTTTTGATATTGACAAAGGACTTCTTAACACGGGTCCCCTTCCTTTTTGCCCCTTTTTCTGCGGGACCCCACATCGAAGGGTTTTTCCCCGGTACCCTTCTAACCACCTGCCCCTAGTTCGGTTAAATATCCCCCGGTCTCACGTTCTGATGTGTTTAACTGCTTCTTATTGTTAAGTTTATGCCAGTTGCCCCCTGGAAAAGTGTTCCTGGCCCATTCGGGTTCCACCCCTTTTTTTCTCTCCCTTTTTCCTTATTTTAACCCCCTTTTGCTCACGTGGACTGTATTCCGTTCCCCTTCTTTGTTTTCAATTGACGACCCCCAATACCTTCATTCATCTGTGGTGATTGCTTTTTTTCACGGGCCGATCCAATCTTTATTGGCCCCCCTGGTACCCAGGAGTCCAATCGTATTCTCTAGTTGTAAAGTGTTTTTGAGGACTCATCTTTTCTTTTGTGTGACCCCCATCTGTGTGGCGTTGCCATCCTCGAGACCTCTGGATTGCAGCAAAATCTCCCCAGGACCTACCTTCTTTTTTTTTTTGACCATTTGATTTACCCTCGTGTGTGCGCACTCACCGTTGTATCTTCTAAGTTTTTTTTTCCAGGTTTTTCCTTTGTTGAGCTGCTTAAACAGGCAACTTGAAGCTGGTCCCATAAAGTTCTTTGTGGGATTGTTTGAGTGTAAGCCTTTTCCCCCCCCCCCTTGTTTCAAAAGTCCAAGAATCCCCAATTGTTTGCGACTTTTTTTTTCTTCAAGTTTCTGTGACTCTTTAGGGGGGGACTTACCCCAAAAAGGGCCTGTCAACTCCACGGTCCTGTTCGTATCTCTCTCTTATTTTTCCCTATCCTTTTTTTTTGTTCTGCTTCGATACCAAACTTTTTTTTTGGATTGACCCTACTTGGCCTTTTTGTTTTCCCCCCCCCACATCTAAAGTCTTACTTTGCCCCCTCCCCCCGTGCAAAACAACAATGATGCTTTTGATCCTTTCACCCTTATCTACTGCATACCCACCATCCCCAGAATCTGTTTCCGGTTTTGAAACTCTGCTTTGGTAAGCGGAGTCTCCTCCTCCACCCTTAGCCGATGTTAAAATTTTTTTTGCCGCGCTTTTCGTTTGCGCCGTCCCCTTTTTAGGTTGAGCGTCAAGGTTGCGCGCTGCATTTTTCGCCCTTTTTGCGCCCAACCCAATTCCTTTTTGGTCACCCACTCCGAATAGTCCTTTGTCTCCAACTACACCTGGTACACTTTCCTTTTTTGGCGGGTCGTTTCCTTGCGGGTAACCAGCTGGTTTCTCGCGAAGTAAAAATCCCATGTACTCCTAATTTTCTTCTTTTGCTTCTTCCACCACCAAGGAAAAAATATCTCTACCCGCCGTTGATTTATGGCGTCTTGAAGGAGTCCCCCCGAGAGATTCTTCGCAGACCGGAAACCCTGAACCTCCGGGTCCCCGGCCCATCAATGGACCCCCCCAGTCCCATCCGCTACCGTCAATTACTTTTAGCTGGTGGCATAGTTCCCAGACGATGGTTACTCCAGTTTTGTCGACGCGCAGGCAGTGTTTGGGTCCCGGACCCAACAGGACATAGGGGCCCGGGACGAAACCGGTTGTCCACTCCCTTTTTTTTGTTTTTTGAAGTCCCCTTCCAAACACAAGAAGCGTAAACCTTGACCCCTTAGGCCGTGGGGCTGGTCCTTTGCTGTTTCTTCCAGTGAGATGGAGGAAGAGTTTTTCTTTCAAGGGGGTCCACTTCTTAACCTTCGGAATTGTGATCGCTGGTCGAGTCATTTTTGCCCCTTTACTTTTTTCTCCCCTCCCTTTTAAAATCTCTTTATTGTTCCCCTTGATTTTTGTCTTTTCAGCGGTGGTCCTGGGCGACATTCTCCTGTACCTTTTGCAAACCTTCTCCCCCTACCATGACCCAGTACCGGGATTCTTAGTAACCTCGTTCGATGGGCCTTTGTCCTACCAACCTTTTTTGGCCCAACCGCCGGCCCCACACCACCCCCATTCCACTGGTTAATGGTTTTTTTCTTTAGTCAACCCGTTAACTTAAGTCCACTTCCGGGCGTGTTGTTGTATTTTTTTTGCCGGCATCCCAGGAGTTACTTTGTAACAGTGCTGACGCCCCCCTTACCGGGTGTGTTCATCCCCAGCAACTTTTAACATTGCGCTTCCCCCCGTTTGCCCCGGAAGATGTGTTGGAGCTCCCCTTCCCCCCCCAGACATAGCTGA
>Ga0179591_1323667_pt1 | contig 21578 bp, 17 predicted proteins | sample CZOMad2_1_08_16f_FD_182891 | JGI IMG/M metagenome (GOLD analysis project Ga0179591, IMG submission 182891) | Vadose zone soil fungal communities from Angelo Coast Range Reserve, California, USA - CZOMad2_1_08_16fungal (PacBio error correction) | ecosystem: Environmental > Terrestrial > Soil >... | reverse complement strand
ACCTAGTCCCATCACTCGTGGACCACCCGGACCCCGGCGGCCGGCTCCTCGGGGCCGGCAGTCCACCCCCTCCCAGTCAGAGTTCTAACACCTGATTTTTGTGACAGACGATCAGGTCGCGCTGCACGCCGTGCACCATCCACTGGACCCCGAGCCGGCGTGCACTCCGGTGGCCGCCTCCATGCCTGAGCGTCACGTAGAAGTCAAAAGGACGCCGTTCGCCCGCACCAAAGTTCTCCCCTGTACAGTGTGCCTTCTGTCGAACGATCTTAAAACCCCCAAGGAACGTGGCGCGCGTCTAGCCCCCCCTCGCTGATCTGGCCCGGCCAGCATACCGAAGCGATTGGAGACTTATAACGTTTGTTTCTTTAAAGAGCCGCTGTCGGACGGCGCCAGCTGTCAGGACTTTAAGTCAGCAATGGCAGTGGTGGTTGCTCCCCTTTTTTTTCCCCCAGTAAGGCCCCAAGTCGCTCATGGAGAAGCCTGGGGGGGAGCCAGATTCCTTTTCTCTTCGCATTCCCTTTAAGGCAGGAGGTGGCCTCCCAGAAGCCGGCATCTATGGCCGCGTGATGTTACCGGTTAGAAAAAACCCCCACCCCCCCCACCCCCCCACAACCACCCCCCTGCGGCCCCGACCTGACTGATCGCGCCGCCGATTGTTCTCCCGGTGGGTGGTTGTAGATGGACGCCGAGATTTTTTTCCTTTGGTTGTGTAACGAGGGGGCGGTTCTTTCCCTCCTCTCGTTCCGCGGCGCGGGTCATCCCGCGATCAGAAGGCACTTTCTGTACCCTGGGCGATCCTGATTACAGGGATAGCCGCGAGCAAGATGGACGCGCGGTCCTAGACCATACGCCCCGATTCTGGTCATGATGCTCGAAGCCTACTTGAGCTACCGGGCGATCCTGGATGTGATCCCCCCCCCTCTATGGGAAGATGGCACGAGAGCCCCCTACATGTTCCCACCTTTCCCACCCTTCACCCTGCGCGCTGCCACTTGGGCCACTGGATGACAGCCGCCCCCTTTTTCTACGGACGCAGTAAACTGCGAACCCTCAATCCGGAGGAACAAAGCCCGCGCGCCCCCCCCACCTCACCGCCTCAGCGCCCGGCTCGCCCCGAGCCTTCGCGAGGGCATGGGGGTACGCACGACGTCTGGGTATCCTCGTCGGTTTCGAGACTAACTTGGGGTGGGGCATCACGCCGATTCGTCTCGTCGGACACGTCCTTCCCCCCCCTCCGAGTTTTCTTCCACGAGCGTGAGCGCCTTTTTCTTTGTTTTAAAGAGGGTATTTTCGTGGCCAACGCGTTGGCCGGCCTCTCGCAAGGTGCACCTACCGGCCGATGGAGTGGTTTTTACCTTTCCCAGAGGACTTTCCCCCCTTTGTAGTTTAACTCCAGCGTCTCGGGTCTGACCGGACTTGGTCGGTCTTTAATCCGGAAACACCCGAAGAGAGTAGTTCTTTCTTAGAGTTGTGTCCGAGACAGTCCTATCTCTGGCGGCTCATTTTTCTCTGAGGGGCGCGGCACCTGCGATGAGCCTTGTGCATTCTACTCTTTTGTCTGATATACCGGACTCCGCCCCCCCCGTGAGCATGGACTGAGGTCCCCCAACCGAATGGTCATGCGCATGCTGACCTTTCCCACTTTAGGGACCAATGGGATGTAAACCAGTTTTTTCCGAACAGCTCCTCCGGCCGTTTGGTTCTCCGCGGGCTCACCTCAGAGAATCCGCTTCTCTGCTCCCTTTGTTTGTACCTTTCCCTGTTCTAGTTTAGCTGGACGGGTTTGTGCCCCGTCAGACCAGCCTATCCCAGGTTAATCTTTTTGTTCCTTCTCCCGTCTCGAATTTTTTTTCTCAGGTTTTTCAAATCCCATCTCCCTTAGCCAGCTCGTCGTGCTCTTGAAGAAGTCCGTTCAGCCGCCTTCGGTCACGTTATCTTCTTTCCATTGGTCGGGCAGCCTGGACCCTCGAGGACCCAGGTTCCCCGATAGCCCAGCATTGAGTTCTTTGGCCAGTATTCATGCTCCAGCAGGCCTTCTAGCTCTTTTATCACCGCTTTTTCTTCGTCCTAATTTGTTTCAACGGTTGATCTCTTACTTTTCCGGGGCCCCCCAGCGCGACGGCTGTGCCATGCTCAGAAAGTTTCCCTAAACACCGATATAAAATGGCTCCTCCATGGCGGCTGACTGTGGGCACTCTAACTGCGCTCGGAGTGAAGTACTCCCCGCCGTGGCAAAGCTTCGGCCTACTGTACCTTTCCCTTACTACTCCTCAGTATGTTGAAGCTTCTTCCGTCAAGAGGACCCTCATTTGCTTAGCCAAGAGTCCCAACCATCGTCCCCGCACCCTGGAATTTCGAATTCCCTTCGACCTAGTTTTTCCTCGATCTCCCCAAGAATTTCCCTTCCCTCCCACGAGTCACGCGGCAGGAGGCCCACAGCCGTTTAGGAGTGCCGTGTCGGTCATACGGTCCGCGGTGGGCCGCTTTTTGTTTTGCTAGGTGTGAGTGATTTCCTCTTCTCTTTTCTGGGGTGGGGGTCCTCCAGTCAGTGGGCGGCTTGAATCGGATCAACCCGGGTGCTAGGTTTTGACCCCACAACAGTTCGAGCTTCCAGATGTCTCCCCCCTTGGTCGTCTAGTCGGACAAAAAAGGGAGTTCGGTCCCGTGGCCTGATCTCTTCGGTTTGCCGGTCATTTTCGGCAGGTGGCTGCCGTGAGCAATTTCGACGATGTAGGTGCACTCTTTCACGGTGGCTTTGGTAGTTTTTTCCCACCAAAGGTAGACTCTTCCTTGTTTTACTAACCGACGGCCTGAAGCTCAGGGCGCCATGTCGCGTGTATATAGGGAATTCCCCCTAGGAAAGTGTCTTGGTTCTTTTATAGTTGGGGTTCTCTCTTCTTTGTTGTTTTTAGAGAGGCCAGGACAAAAAACACCGCGGACCCAAGACTATCTGAGCGGTTTGGATTCACCTGCTCCCTAAAACCTATTTCTCCCCCCCTGCGCAATGCTGTCGGGTTGTCTACGTACAAGCGCCGTCCTCAAGGTAGTCCTGGTTAACCCCGACAATGCCCCCCCCTGTGAAGTTGAGTTCACCTCCAGCCCGTCGGCGCCACCCGGGCATGCCCGTCCACAGGGCCGCTCTGGACTTCCAACGTCTCCCTTCCCCCGATTCGCATACCAGGGGACTGACTCCCTCCCCCCCCGTGGGATACGAACTCCCTTTTTTGGCGGCCTACGCCCCCCTCCTGTGTTTTGATCCAGCGACTTTCACAAACAAACCGTTTTTCTTTTTCCTTCCCGCCCACTTGCTTCCCTACACACTCACGCCACCCACCCACAACAAAGGCCCCCAAGTATAAGAGAAGTACCTTAACAACCGGCCTCCCCTCAGGAATCTTGTTGACTTTTGGTTTTCGGTCGTTTCCCCCTGAGCGATTTTAGCGTGGCGGTTGCGACGGGCCCTGTTCTGGAGCGCGCGCTCCCTCCCCCTGCGCTGTTCTCTCCTTTCAACCTTCCCTAGTGGACCGGGACGACCTGTTGAATCCGTGACAGAGGCTCGGTTGTCCTGGTCTGTAGTAGTTTGTAATCTTTCCCCCTATTACCATTCCTCCTTCCCGAGCCCAACATTCAGCGTGCAGGTGGCTGGATCTGCCTGAGGTGACGAGGGTTGTCGTGAACTTCTTCGGAGTCACCTTCTGGTTCCTCATTACTGCCTGTCCTAGCGTGTTCTTTCGAAATGTCAACACATTCGTGCTTTTTCACTCGGGCCCGACTCCCCAGTGGGATAGTAATCCTCGGCTCAGCTCCTCCCGCCTGGATCCTCAAGATCTTGGACTCTTGATATGGCGTCTTAAGAGCTGCCCCTCCATCCTGCTTTATTTGACCCTGTCATCTTAAGGCGGCCGACAATTTCCCTTCGTCGCGACTTTCCCTTTTATTCCATCGAACCCGGCTCAACCCACGCCGTCGTATTGCTACAACTGGGTTCCTTCTGACGTGGGCGGCACAGCAGCCTGTGTTTTTTTTTCTATGAACTCCTCCGTGGATACCGTATCCATGGTATTACTTTCCGACACCACGTGATCCCTGCTACTACGGAACCCCGAAGACAGTCCAGTCCCCACCTTCCCCGCTTTAGAATATGACGCTAAACGTCTTTTGCCGGACGTTTCTTCCGTTTCCCACAGCCCCGGAGTTGGTTGTTACGGCGTATGTGTGACCACCCAACAGTGGTCAGGATTGCTCCAGTTTTTGGCTCTGACCAGTTCTGACTTTGTTTGCCACCTCGTTGCGACCCGTCGACCCGGGTTTCTACGCAGGTTTTGCGAGATACAACCGATTTTAAAGTCCTATTTCAACCCATTTTTAATATTGTGCCCCCCCACCCCCCCTCCCCCGGAACCTCGTGACGTTACGGCTTCGCCAAGAGCTGAGCGTTCGCTGCCCACCACTCCTTTTTCCGACCACGTCTAGGGAGCTTTTGGTCGGATTTAAGACCGCCCCCGCCGGTCGAGCCATCTCGTTTCGGGTTCACCCTTCAAAGCGGTGCACCCAACCCAAATGTCCCGTTGCGCCCCCTTCATTCCCCGGGGCTCTTACTTTCCACTCTTAGTCGCTGTCCGAACACTTCCTCGTGGCCAAAGAGCCGCTCCCCCCTTCTTTTTCTTTCACTTGGTTCGGTCTTTTGTACCGCTCAGGGCCCCCGAGATAGTAATTCCCCCCCGGCCAGTCCCCCCCCCCTTTTTTTCCTCCCGTTCCCCACCTAAAGCGCACCCCCCCTGCTTTGTGCTACGCCTACCGATCTTTCGCGCCAGGCCTCGCCCGTGCTGAGGTGCTCTTATGCGTTTAGGTGGGACGACTTCTGATCTGTAAGTCCTGATTTCTCCTTCATTTACTTGAATTTGTCCCTGCCTTGCTCTCAGAGTCTTTCTGCATTTGGCGCCATTGCCTTGGGCTGATTCGCGCGGTGACGGTTTCCCAAGATAACGTCGTTTTTACGGGTTCACGCCACTGGTGGCCTTCTTCCCGCAAGTTGTTAGACGCCCCTTTTCTTAGGGAGTAGTCTCTTTTCCAGTAAAAGAGAATACATATGCTCGCGACTTCCCGCTTGCCTTTCGATATTATCTCGTTTCTGATGTCCCCCCGTCCTCCTCATTCTCTCAATCTCCCCTTCCGTTCGGCGCGCTGTGACGACCTCCCCCGTTCGCCTTCCTCCGAATCCATCATCGAACAAAGGACAGGCGGCAATTCCCCCCCCCCTCTTGCTACTTTGAGCCCTCCATCTGCTTCGAAACGAGGCAGACGTCCGCATAAGGTCTTCTGATGTCCCACCTTGTTAACTCGCTCTAGCTTCCGGCGGCGTGCATACAAATACGACTTATCTTCCCGTCGTTTGCTTTTTCTTTCCCCCGGACTTCACCTGGTCAGGGCCCATCCTTTTCAACAGTGGCGTTCTCGCTCCAGCCCAGTTTTCCCTTGACCGGCCACCACCACGGCCTTTCGAGGCAGTAGACAAACTAGCCTTCCCTTGTGCCCTTCTCTCGTTTTCCTGGCTAGGGGAATACTTGTCCTACCTCTCCGTTGTTTTCGAAGTGATACCCGAGCCTCGCCGGTTCCTGCAGCTGTCGGGAGTGCCTCTCCGGCGCGCCTGACGGTGCGTGGGGAGTTCAGAAGGCCATTTCCGCATGACGCTAAGAGCTTTCCACGTGAAGCTGCCTTTATACAGTTTCCTGGACGTCCCTTCTGCAGGAGGGGAGCCCTCGACGCACGCGGATCTCTTTCGGGCTGTTCCCCGGTTTTTCCCAGGCTCTACTTTGCCTCCTCACGCCGGATTTATCCCCTGGGATCGCTGGCCGCCATCTGTTCTGATTAAGGAAGGGTTGTGCACCCTCGGTGGAGTTCTGCTTCTTGACTAGGGGATTGAGAGTGTTACACCCTCCTTCGAATTGCACTGCTCTTTGCCTGCCTTGGTCATCGGCTGGACCGGGTCCTCGACAGAGAGACGCGCTCTGTCGCGTTCTCCTCTGTCCCGTCCCTTGAAAGGTGGCCTGATATGACCCTCCCTCGACTGCTCCAATGTCCGTCGGCAACCTTAAGGGCCGAGGCAAAGAAGACCCTCTTTGTCCCCCACCGTGATAACTCAACGCTTGGCTCTCCCCCTGAGCCCAGCCTCACCCGAGCGTAAGGGACACGTTAAAGGATAGTCTTCCGCTTGAGGATCTTCGTCCCCCTCTGAAGTTTCCAACCCCCTTTTCCGAACGTGCACGAAGTCGGCCTTTTGCGCACGGCCGCGATGGAGGGCCTCCGCGCATCTTTTGCTACATTTCGGCTAGGAATTTTCTCCGTCTGTTGTTTTCGTTTCCCTCGGCCGATGCGTTTCCCCTGTGACGCTGAATAAAACTCCGACTTTCAGCGCGTGCAGCACGGGTGTGCGGAGCATTTTTGTTTCCCCGACGTTCCGTTTTTTCCAGTGCCAGCATTCTTTTGCCGCCGAATTCACTGGCTTTTTTCGTTGGTTCATCCGCCCTCTGTGGACCCTGGTGCCGCCCGCGATCGGCCTCAGGACGGCGCGATCAGATTTATTTCCTTTTCAGATACCGCCTCAATTCTGATCGTTTTTTTTATCAGTTTGCCCCCTCGCGGAGCAGAGTACAGTACGAGTTGTAGCTGTCTTCCCAGTCTTTTTACCCCCAAGGCCCGGTCAAATGGGTGTCTCCTTTTCATTTCCCCAGTCCACGCCCAAGAAAACTTGGAGAGGTGCTGTCCTGCGTGTTCCACCTCCCAGGTTTTTTCCCCCGCTCCCGACGACGTCCTGCCCCAGTCACCCAGTCGCCGACTGTTCGACCACCGTTCTCGCCGGTTGTTTTGTCGCCGATTGGAATCCGAGATGTCCGTCTCCTTTTGCTACGCGCTCTTTGGGTTACTAGACGGTATTTTTCACTTCGTCTGTCTAGTTTGTGTTGGTTTCGGCCTTTTTGTGAACCACCCGGCTCCGTTGTCAATAAGGAAGTTTTGCTCGCCCACCTTTCCCTTGATTCCGTATTTGCCCCCTTCCTCCCTCCCCCCATGTAGCCCCGAAGTGACTCTTGTCCGCTCGTTTCTTTAATAAGTTGTTGGGGACAGCCCTATCCCCTTCCCGCGTAGGTCCCGCCCTCACGTGCGGCGCCTTGCCTCGAGGGATTTAAGATCGCCATTCCCTCGGTTAGGGTTCCTCTCGTACATATGCCTTCACCTAGTCATCCCCACTCTCGTCGCAGATGCCGTATGCCTTTTTTTGCGGGTCCCCCCGCAGGTGACCTCAGCCCCCCCCCCTTGAAAGCTCTGCCTTCCCCATCAGCGAGGTTGCAAAGGGAAATCTCCCTAACCACAGGGCAGGCATACGTTATTTCCTCCTTGGTCCGGTCCAGATTTCTTTTTTAGGGGGGCTCCACACCTGACACGTGCCCCCCCCATCGCTCTCGCCTAGTTGTCAGTACCCGTTTCCCCCCTATGGTTGGCAACCTCTGAGAATGTACCCGTTTTGATTATCCGTCGATTTCCTACCTCCTACAAGGTCGACCTTGCGCAGAGCGACTACGGATCTCTTCCCCCGAGTAACACCCCTGGCCCCGTGCCTATCCGAACGTGACACTCAGCTCTTTTCCGAGACGTGCAAGCCAACCGGTGCAAAGTCCCCGAGAGTTTGACGTGCAGCCGCCCAGTTCCCCCCAGAACTATCCTTCTTGGCCGTTTTTATCTTCGTTCGTATGTTGCTTCGATTGTGGTTGAAGGTGGGAGTGTTCTTTTGTCCAAGATTTTTTTTTGTCGGCGTCGTGGAGGTGTCCTCTGAGATCCACCACGGTTTCTTTAGTAGGATACACCACAGGGGATGCTGAGTCCCTTTTCACTGGGTCGGCGAGTCGATCCACCCCAACGGGAGCCGATATTTTCCGGTTTTCCCGTTCAGATTCATCCCCCTGTTTCGGGCTCAAGCGCCCGTGTCGACCGTTTGAGAACGCGTAGTTTGAATCCCCCGCGATAATTCCCTTTGGAGTTTCTTTTCAACAAGGACTTGGAATGCGCTGTCAAAAAGAAACTCATTTTAGGCCGCCTCTCTTCATGCCTATTTCACCGGTCCGGTGCCACACTTGGGATTAGAGCTTTTTCTCGTGCTTTGAACCGATATACAATTCCCCCTCCCCTCAAAGTGTTGTCTGAAAGGCACACCAACAATAAGCGGAAAGCCTCGCATGTCGACCGATTTTGTTTACCCCCCACACGTCCCACGGGCGACCACCGCTTTCCCCTGAGAGTCAGTCCCAAGTAACCTTCATTCGCCTTCTTGTGAACCCCTGAAACCCGGATCAGTTGTACGATTCCGAGTCAAATACCCCTCCTTCCTCTTCCTCACTTCGAACACCCCGCGCCCTTTTTTAACGGCCAATATTCTCCTTACTTCAATTTCTCCCCCTTAGCATCCCTAATGGTTTGATCCCCCTCCCCTCCCACCCCCGCTCTAAGGACTCCCCATGTGGTGGTCACTCGCAAAGGGGTTTCCGAGTCCAAAGTAGTCCCCTGACCCGTTATACCCACCACGTGACCCGTTAACCCTTTCTCACAGGACCACCCCACAAGCGGCCCCAAAAGAATTATCACCGGATCAGGGGAACCCTGCAGCCCCTCACTTCTCTGGTTGTGCGGGGAGGAGGATCTCCTCCCCCTCCCGCGGTGAGCTTGCGCGCCCTCTGTCACTTCCAAGAGTTTCTCGGGCTCCCTTGCTTGTCCGGCCGGACTCACATTTGAGGATCTTTCTCTTGGTCCTTCAGTTTAGGGGACTTCCTCTTCTTAAGTAATCCGTTCAGACTCACAGTTCGAGTAATCTGTCCAGAGTAAAAGGAAGGCTTTCCTGGATTCCCCTCTCGCCTGATAGCGGCTCCCCCATCTTAGAAATTGCGTGGAATTAAATTATCCTTCCGTTTCTTCAGAGTTTCTTTGTAGTTTTCTCGGTAGACCGTCTCGCTTGGGCAAGCGGTTCAATTCGGAACTTACTCAGGGCTCTTCAGTTTTGTAAATGGATTTTTTCAACAGACCCTACCTTTCTGACGAGAACGCCGGTTCCTAATAACTTTGAGAAGATATGGGCGATGCAGATGATTTTTCCCCCACCCAGCCTCGCCTTTCGATCTCTCCTGTAATGTAACTTTTTTTGGAACTGGGTCCCTACAGAGCTCGGATTCCTCTCGGATTTTATTCGGGCCCCCCGGAAACTCCCCCCAACGAGCGGCCGTATGCAGGGCTCCCCCGTGTCTGGCTGTTAATTTGCAAACCCTTCAGACGCTGTGAGCAATGAGGATCTCTGAGGGTCCATGTTCCGTTTCTTTTCCGACGCCCCCCCCCAGCCTCCTACTTGTCACGGAAGACCGTGTCCTAATCCCCCCCACACAGCGTTCTCCTTCAGCTATCCCCCCCCTTGGACGCGTGGCAGTACACGGGCCGGTTAGCATGGTGCTTCGGAGGCCTTTTTTTTTTCCTATCAAACAGTGGTCCCCCAGTTCCTTTTACTTCCGTCAGGCGCTTTCTGTTAGGCCGTGGTGTTTTTGTGTTGGTTCAAATACTTTTCCGGGGGACCGCGCTTTGCATTTGGTCGAGATCCATCAAAGCCTCTTCACACTTTCCCTTGCACCCACCCTCCCGCGATGACACTTATCCGGTACGGCTTTCATCCGCGCCTTTGAGCTTTCACACCAAAACGGACTCCTCCCCCCCCCCGAACTCTTCCATTAGTTGATTTCAAGACCGACTGTCGCCCACGTACGTCAGATCCAGTGATAGCGGATTCAAGAGAGTCTTAATCGAGTCCTTTCGGTTTTAACGCACAGGTCCGTGAGCAGCTTTCGGAACCTTCTCGACTCTTCTTTTCCCACAGACTTTCGTCTACCCTTTGGCTCAGAAAGTCCTTTGGCTCAAAGTTACACCCGCTCACTGACCTCTTTGCTAAAACCCTGATTCGGAACTCTTTTCGTTAACTCCTACGGACAGAGACAGCTGCGCCGATATTGCTCTTTGCCCTTCCAAACTGAAAACACCGGATCAGACTCACTAAAATGTCACTCCACACCGCCTTTCCCTATTTGCTGCCGATAGTCGTGCGAGCCAAGGCTAGACCGAGAGAGCTCCTCTTCTTGAGGTCAGGTGGGAGTTCTTGTTCTCCTGTTTAAGTATTTCTCAATAATCTATAAAGGAATACGACGTGAGAGTGCAGCTTTTCCTTTTCTCACTCCTATTCTTTTTCTTAATCCCCTTAGCCAATGTCTGATTCGGTTTACGAGGCCAAGTACTCAAGTTTTTCCCCGCAGCTTGAATTGGTCCCTCTCCTCACTAGGCGAGGGTTCGCTTAAATACTCCATTTTTAGTCGTAGGCGTGGAACGGTCCGAGGTGGGCGAGAAGAGACCCTTTCTCTTCCCAGTCCCCTAGATTTGATAAAGGCCTACTTCCCCCTGACCCCCTGCCGTCCAGCTCTTCTTTCGTCGGGGATGTGGTGCCTCCGCCGCCTCGCCAGCTCGACACACCCCCCATTTGGACCCCAGCCCACCAGGCCCTCGTCCTTTCACACCAATAGTCTCGTCTCCACACCCCTTATCGAGTCCCCCTAGCTCTTTAATTGGTCGCCTGGAGCGAGTTTGCACTCTTTTTCACATCATCCCTTCCCAGTCGTTGACTTATTCTTGACCAACTCCCTGACGATGGCCCAGTCGCCCTGATACCAAAGAAGGTCCCCCTTTTCTTCGCGGGCAACCCCATTTCCTTCCTTCGTTCCAGTGTTTCATTCTCGATTTGCCAACCCCCCCCCGGAACAGTGGGGTTAGCCAAAACCTTTCTTTCACAGATGGTTCTAGTGTCAATCCCTTTCTTTTGCGAATCTCTTCCCTCCTCCTTTGTTGTTGACTTTCTCTGGACCGATCCCCTCCTGGGTTCTTCGCTTAAGGGATTCTCTTTTTTATGACTTATTTTTTTGAACCCCTTCGGACGACCCCCGGTCGTTTGGCGGGGGATAGTTCCCATCCGGAAATGGCGTTTTCTATGCCCCATGTTGTCCCAAGAGGACTAGACTTCTGAGCTACCTGTTCGATCGCTCAGGTTTGCTGGAGGCAAAGACCCTTGCACGCGGATCTTCCGGGTTTAGCGTGAGTTCATTAGTGTCCCAATACTCCTCATGTCAGCGATGTAGCAGTTCTCCTCGTCTGGCCTTTTTGTAGTTTTCCGACCTATGATGGTTTCTGCCGGTTGCTTTTTGCCTGCTGTTATCGCGAGCTGCTCCAGGGGGGCCGGCTTTTTCAAAAGCATACTATAGTGACTTCTCCCAGGATCATTTTCTGTTTAATTCTGCAGTCCTCCTCCCAGATGACGCGAATTTTCGAGCTCTGATCTCCTGCCTATCACTGCCGACTCCTACCGAGGCGCATTTTAACGGGAGCTTCCTTATTCACTTCTTTTATGAGAGCACCTCGCCTGTTTCCTTCACCCTTTTCACCCCCAACCTTGATCTTGTCCACAGAGATTCGCAGCCTCCCTTGTTTCATTTGGCCATCCACCCCTCCTCTGGATACGAGCGGGACATCGCACGGAGTAGTTTTTTTCGGTTATGTTCCGATTAAGTTTCCAGAAATTTGTCCCCCCCGCAACGGATCCTCCAGACTTCCTTGCGCCACGATAGTAATCCTTTCTTTCTTTTCCTCCAGAGCTTCTTTTTTCCACGTGGACGTTTTTTGGCCCTTTCCCCCTGTTTTTTTTGGGTCCCCCGCGCGGAGTCAGCTTCCGCTTGTTCCCCCTTGGCCCGAATCCCCCCCAGCACTAGTGTTCTACAGCCCGATGTGAATGGCCGAGTGCGAATTTCCGGTGTGGTCATACCCTGTTGCTTCCGTTTTTTAATTTTACGGACGAAGTTTGACTTTCCTCAGTATCACCTTTTTGTTGGTTTACAACCCTGGCAATATGATGAAAACTCCCCTCAGTTTTTCAAATAAGATGAGAGGTCACTGCAGTTGGCCCTTCGTACCCCGGAACCACCTCTCCCGCTCGTTGCCTTTCAGCTGCAGTCGGGCCGAGGCCACAGAGGAGTTCTAATATTTCTTTCAGACGTTTTTTTGGCTGCGTTTCTCTGGTCCCACGAGTTTGGGTCTCAATTTGTGCCTCTCCCCGGAGGTATTTCTTCTCGCAACCCCTTCTCTTTTCCAGGTCCCCCAGGGTTCCTTATCCCGGAAGGAGTGTACAAAATTTCCCATTCTCCACTTATCGTGTCCCCTGAGTCATTCCAATGGGAAAGTAAGGTACCCCCTTTGGATCCTTTCCCCAACTCTTTATGTCCCCCCCCCCTAAGGACGAGTCTTTTTGAGAAGTGGATAACGGCCGCCCTGAGCATCCGTGTATGAGGCATGATCCTTTCCCCCTCTGTATTCGCCGGGTCTTCGGGTTCCTTTCTTTCGGTTGGTTTTTTTTGTTTGCGTAGGAGCTCCCCTGGGCACGTTCGAAGACGGATTTTTTTGTCCCACCTCTTTTGATCGTCAGGTTTGCCACCCTTTCAGTCACTCCCTGTTCCCCAGTCCGCTCGTGAATCGCTTTCCGCTTGTGTTCTTGGGTAAGAAGGTTTGGGTCTCTCCTGCTCTCTTCCTTTTTCACGCCTTCCTCTTCTTCCATTGTTTTTCTTTTACGCCTTCTACGAGTCCAGGTCCCGTAGCCTTTGAGTTGTTAGGTAGATCTGCCCCCCTCCCCCCGATCCCCCCCCACGATTTCTGGAGTACACCACCGTTAGGCTGCTTCTTCCGCCTTTTTTGCCGGTTTCCCCGACAGGACTTCCAGATCCCCATTTATTTTCCTTGTACTCCTCTCCAGCCCCAGGACTTGCGGTTACAGGCTAGACGCCTAAAACTTCTGAAGTCCCCCCCCCTGACGTATTGCATGTGCACCGCTGGGTGCGCACGCCAACATCCTTCGTTTTTCCACCCCGTTTTTTTAGTGTTCCCTCCACTTGTCGTTGGAGTCCGCGTCTGTCCTTTTGTAATTCTTTAAGCCTACTAAGGTTTTTTTGCCTCCCCTTTCCCAATTATTGTTTTTCTCTTGATCCCTAAAACCCTTCTCACTCTCGCCTGATCCAACAGGTGCGTCCACTTTCCGAGAAAAAGTCCTGAGCCGAAGGTCCCCTTTTCCCCGAGCCTCTGACGAGAGCATTGGGAAGTCCCATCCCCAGAACACCCCCCTCCTCAGCAGCGCCCCCCCAAACACCAGACGGGAGAGGCGGTTTTTCCTTCTTATTAAGTTTCTTAGCTGGTTGGAAGCTTTTTTTTCCCACACCTAGTTTGCGTTGGACAGAGATAGTGGGCTCTTTGGCCGGTTCAGTGGGGGACAGTGTCTCTAGGATCCCCAAAAGGGGCGTATTTTCGCTAACCCCCATTTTGTGAGGCGGATACCGAATTTTTTTTCTGGTCGGACGTGGGATCAACGTAGTCGGAATGTAGAGGAGTCTTTTTTAGGATCGGTAGACCATTTTTTCCTGTCTTTTCCCGTGGACTGCGAGGCTTCTCTGGGGAGGTGCCTCAGAATCTAGTGTCCTTTGTAATTTTTTTCCTTGGCCAGTGCGCTTGCTGTGCGCTTGTCCAAAACTGTCCGCTGACTGTTAGACTTGGCTCGCTGTTTTGGAGTTTTTCATCAACACCAGTGCCTTTTAGTCGTTTTTCGCATTATTTATTTTGTCCCTTTTTTCTTTCCCCGTTTTTGAGAGTGATTCCCCTTTCACCCAAATAATACCGATTCCCCCCGATCGCCGGGGAAGACCACGGTTTTTGGAAACCTGACCCCTCCAATGAAGCCCGGGGACTTCCACCTGACGCTTTTCCCCCCTTTGGTGGACCCCCCCAGCGCACTTCAGCAGGCGGACCCGTGCTTCGCCCCGACTTGCCCATTTCCCCCTCCGCTTCTCTACCTAAGCTTCGATGGCCTCACCGGGTGTCTCAGACTGTCCGCCCCCGCACACCGGCCCTGAGTTCTACACAAGGATTTTACGCCCCCTCTTGACTTGTTTTGAACGACTTTGTCTTTTTCTGGGATCAGGACATAATCCCTTTGTGGATCTCAAAGAAGTTGTTTTTCTTTCCTGAAACCCGACCTGTCCCGTGACTTAGACCAAACCGACCTTCCCAGGCTCGAAAAACACCACGCCCCCTTCCAACAAACGCACCACACCCCGTCCCCCCGCCTAGAGAATTGATTACGGTCAACATTTTTCCATCCTTATTCTCTTTTGTAGTTTTTTGTGCGATTGAGTTTTATCACATGTCCTCTTTAGGTTTCCCCCGTCCTGCGAATGCTCCTCGCGTTCCGAAGGAGATTGCGTTTACCTTCTCGTCACACCTTTTTTGGTCGTACCATTTTCGCTTTTCTCTCGTGTGAATTATTTTCTCTCTTTTCTTCCTTCGGTTCCCCCTCCTTTTACTCTTTCCCCAGTTAGCTTCCACGTCTTTTTTGTAGTAGCCTTCCCGTATTTTTGTTTATGTCCGCTCCCCGGCTTTTCTCCTCTTCCCCAATCCGACCCGTTAATTAGGATCCGGGTTCAGTTTGAGCAAGTAGTAAGATGGGCCCCCACTTCCCTTCTACGGCCTCGTCCGTTTGAGTTCGTTATACAGGAAAGCGTCCTGATGGGCATCCTTCCACAAAACACCCTCCCCACCTGGGGGTTCTAGACTTACTGTCCCGAAATTTTTTTCTGGCCACAGAGACCTTTGTTTAGAGTCAAGGTCCCCCCCCTCTTGGCGATTTCTTATTTTCCTTCGGTGCAACCAGACCCATACGTTTGCTGCCTCTTTAGTTGACCTTTCCTCTTTGTCAGTTGGACCCCGGCCTCTCTTTCTCTCGGCGTGGAATCTCTTATTTTCCCTCCCCCCCCTTTCCTTCTTCTCAGCTTGCCTCGCTCACCAGTCTGGCTCCTCGTCGGATGTCTTGAGGGGGCAACCCCGTTACTAAGGGTGCTCTCACCTGCCCTTTGATTCCTCCGCCTGTGACGGCGTCTGCCACCGCGTCCACCAACCCCCCACTTAGTTTGGAACTTTTACCCCCCTCCTGAAGAAAGTAAACTAAGAATCCGGAGAATCTCACCCGACCTCTCCCCGGTGGAGCTCCCCCCCCCTCCCCGGCGGCGAGAGATGTTTTTTAGACCTTCTTTTTTTTCTCTGGGTGGACCTCCCACACTTGTTCATGTCTCAGTTTTCGTCCATGGCGGCAGCCTCCGTTTCCCCCTTCCCAGTGTTCCCACCTGCCCGTGCTTTCACCTGCTTCCCACTCTTTTTGAGGGAAGGTTCTTTCGAGCGGATAAGACCGCGATTCTCACAAGTCCCCTTGCTATTACCCCCACCTCACGCTTCCCAGGTTCTCCTTACGGCTAGAATCTCGAGGTCGTGGTTGTGAACAACTTGTCCCTTTTTTCTACCCCATGCGCATTTTGAGTTCTTTTTGGGCCGATTACAAGTCGCCTTTTTTCCGGATCAAGCCACAGTCGTCCCGCGACTCTATCTCGTTCGCATACAAGCCCCAAGTGTACAGGTCTCGTCTTCCATCTTTGTACCCACCCCTCCCCGTTACCGGTGATGAGTACTTCTTGAAAAGGACCGGAGGAATTACCACCCTCTCTCTCGCTACTTCTAACCTTTTGCCCTTCCCCGCCACTCTACTCTTGGTGCTCCCTTCGTGGATTCCTCGTCTCCTAACTTTAGTTTTCGCGAGTTTTGCCCCCACGCCAGCACCAAGCATTGATCCCCCCCGCCCCCAAACGTTCAACAGGTTGCCCCCCCAGCCTGCATGTGTACCCGCCTCGTCGGACTATTTGTTGCGCGCAAGTTGCTTCCTCTGCCGCACTCCTGAGACTGCAGAAGAGTGTTTAATGTGGCCCGATCCGTTTTCCTAGGTACCATGACGCGCTTCCCCTATCACCTCTCCCTTATCTGTCAGCGTTCCGTAAGCGTTTTTTGGCCAGTGGAGACAGTTTTGCATGATTTTCGAGTTTGGTCTTGACAACCCCTTTGTGAGGGTCCAGACTTGTGGATAGAGATATTTTTTCCTCCACGCCTTCCTCCATTTTTTCCCGCCGCTTTCTTCTATTTTTCATGTCATCGCCCAGGAGGAAGCGCCTCTAGCAGACGTGTAGAGGCCCAAGGGAGATTTCCTAGAACGTCATTTATTTCCCCTGACCAATTTTCTCCGTTCCGTCGTTCGAAGTCCTGCTATCCTTCGCCTTCGCCCGCTTCTTTCGCGCCTCCCCCTCGTTGTTAAACAGGCAAAGGACAGTCCTTCGTTTCTTCGAGACAACACCCTCCCCTACCTTGGAACAATCGCCCTCCTCCCCAGCCTACGATCATGGCGAGAGTATGTTTGCCGCAAGCCTGCCAGGCCCAGCTCCGCGAGCCTGCCTTTCTTGTTCCTTCCGTTGTTCCCCTCCCTGAGGTTCCTTCGTGCCATCACAAGGCCCCCCCTTTCCCCCTTTCCCTCGTTGCCCCGTTCCGTTGCCTTTCTCCAGCCATTGGCTTCCGCCCCGGTCCCACCAGGCAAGGTGTTTTTCCCGTATGCAATCTAGACCCGGCTCTCCCTCTCCTCGTGTCTCCTGGGCCTCTCTCTCTTCTTTCTCAGTTGGTGTTGTTTTTGATATATGCTACCCTCTCCTCTTTTCCTTTTATAGGACTTTCTACATGGGGCTCTTTTTGTCCTCTCCTTCTCGCCCCTTGATGGCGATCGTCCCCAGATTCCCCCACTTGACGCATCGCAGTTTGTCCCGAGGTCCGCCCTTGCGCCCTTTTCTCGGCTCCTACCTCGAAGTCCCCCCAATCCTCTTCTTCCGTTTCTATCGGGTCTTGGTTAAACGGTTTTGAACAGCCTTAGCAAACTGAACTTTCTTCGCCCTTCGTTTCTCGTGGGTTGGGTTTGCCCCGTCTTTCCGAATAGAGGACGGTCCGAAGGGGTGTTTTTTTTTTTTCCAATTATTTTCTTGTGCTGTGTTCGCTCTCCCCCTTCGTCCACTCCGCGCTTTCTCCTGGTGGAGCTTGTAAGAGCTTTCGCTTTCCTGAGAACGTGAGCGCCGTAGGCGGCGGTCCTAGTGATTCTTCCCCTCCTTTAACTTGCTTCCTGCTCCCTTACCCCCGCCGTAAAGGCTCAGTGACTGAGGCGTCAAATTAAGGGCCCAGTTTAAAGACCCCAGGCCGCCCACCTCACCCCAATTCTCTTAAAAAGTAACGGCAAGCCCAGCCTTGAATTGAGCCCAACATTCATCGTGGGAGTTTCGGTGTCCCTATATTGAGTGTTAAGGAAGATAAATGAGGATACGGTAACCCTCAGGGAGGCCACACTAACCCTCCTCTTGGGCGCACTTCAGATACATCTCTTCGGTTTGACACCTCTTTTCTACCTTGCTGGATACGCGTATCTTTTGAGCGATTTCCATGGAAATTGAGACCCTTCTTATTTCAGGTGGGGAATTACCCCCCGCCCGAGGAAGAAGATGAGGAGCGGCCCTTGTATCGGCCAAGGAGTCCAGTTTATTTTTTGCCTTTCTCTTACGAGAGGAGTTTCTGGCGACCTCTCTTTCTGTTTTTTCCCGCTCGAACAAATGATCTGCCGTGAACCTCAAATGGGACACTCTCTTTTTTGGGGTCCCCCCCAGTCTGAATCCCTTCACCCTTAGATTGTATCGCACTATCAGGGCTCTTTTTTCCTGCTTGGGAGAAGTCGTTGTTCCAGTTTCATAAACCCCCTTCTAATCAGAGTTTGGTTCGGGAGCTTTGGTCCTCTCCCCAGGCCCTTCATTGCTTTATTGAGACTCCCTTAGCGATTCGTTCTGTTTGGACGGCCGTGGCTACAGCGAGGATGCTTTCTCCCTTGGCGTTATGCTATAGCGAGTAAGTAAGTCCCCCTCTTTGAGTTCCCATTGCCGAATCTGTAGACCATTTTTCCTTTCGCTTTCCTTGACCCCTTTGGAAAAGTCGAATAATTTCCTCCCAGCATATAGGTCCGTCTTCGGGCCACGTCTCCCCTCGAGTTTGCGTTTCTTGACATAAGAGGATTCCTGTTTTGCACTGTACAATTCCTGGTCACGCGTTTTCAGATTCTTTTGTTTTCCTCTGTCTAGGGTCCGAACTCCTGGCCAGGTTTCAGTTGTCTGCATCGGTCAGTCTCCTCTCCCAGCTTATGTTTCTCCTTTTTTAAAAGTAAGCATCAAGTCCCCCCCCCTTGTGCACGAATTGAAGCGGTCAGTCTGTACTCTACTCCGTTTTCCTTGTGCAAGATCGCGCCCTATGCATTGCCCCAGTAGAGGCTTCTGCGAGCTTGACCTCTCGGACTGTTTCCAGATACGCAAGTTTCCTTTCTGGCTTGTTTGTTTGCACTTTATCCTCGCCTGCCTCCTCATTTTCTGCCCCCAACGATATCGTGCGCCTATTTTCACTAGGGTCACTCTGTGACTGCCTTACACCTGATTGGCCCTAGGGGCCCCCCGCAGCGAGCAGTTTTGCTAATGAATACCCCACTCACAACCCCACAAGGAGAATTCATACTCTTTTTATTCGCTGTATTCAGAGAATTTTTTGAATGGGTAAAGACCCTTCTTAAAGTGAGATCGGCCTTTCCTTCCCCGGCCGGCCGTGTCCACGAGCTGCGTTTTTGACATATCTTCCTTTCTTCTATACTAGCCCGGCTTTTTGAAGTCCAGGGAAGACAAAAGACCAGTTTCCCGAAGATAACGGAGTCTCCCTGGGCCCAAGGTAAAACTTCTAAGTCTCTCTCAGGTTCCACGTTCCTCTAGGAATCGGTCGAGTGTCCTGGAGACCTTATCGCCAACTCCACCTGATCACCCTGCTTTACGGGCAGACTACGCAGAAGGTAGGGTGGTTTGGGCTTAGAAGAGAGCGTTATTCGGCTTCTAATTTGGGGGGGGTGGCATAAGTGTGAGTGACTGACGGCGTCGGTGCGGGTAACGCGCTTTCCGGATGGTATCCCTGGGGTAATTTGGTGACCGATTCCCCCCCTTTTTGTTCGTAGGACCCAAAAACCTGGTATGCTGTCCGGAAAGACTGGGTTGGATTGGATACCCACCCCTTCTGCTGAATTCTTCCGTATTTTACCTTAAGGATCCTTTTCCACTGTGTGCTGACTGGGCCTGGCTCTTTCTTCCATCTCCTTTTGTAGGTGATTCATCTAACTTTCCCCTTTGCCAGCACGGTTGCTGACGTCTCTTATCTCCCCGTATTCGTTTTAGCGAAAGGGGCCTCTCCCACTGATTCGGATTAGTCCGTGATCACCGCTGCTTTATTTGGTTTCATTCTTTGTTTTTCCGTGGCATATCCATTCACTACTACCCGTTGTCTGTCTTATTCAACTGCACCACCTACGTTTACCACCGGACTCTCGCGGGTGTATTCCCGACCTCCGCAACCCAACTCCCTTGCCCGCGCCCAACTGCGCGCGCGTTTTCGTTCCCCTCACGTTCAAGCCAAGGGTTTCCGTATGTGAACGACTTGACCCAACGAAAACTTCTTCCGCCCGCACCCGGACCCCCCCAGAGGCGCTATAAGCCGTACCTGCGCACATTACTTGATTGCCCCCTGCAAACGGCGACGCACTTTACAGCTGGTGCTATCCTCCCCCCGTCGTGGATCCCCAAGATACCACCATTTGGGGATCCTATCCGGTGGTTATCCGGAAACGAACTTAAACCCAATTCCCCCTGTTGATGACGACCCCCCAGAAACAGAGCCGAAGAAACCCCAGAGGAAAAGCTTCCACACGCGGAACCAACTTACGAGCGGAGGGTGAAACAAGATCCTACACGCTCCTGGCGTGCGGGCGTTCTGTGCCCAAATTGTGTTAGGCGGGCGTGGGGAATGCGGGTAACCCGGCCTGTACGCGGTCTCGACGGCCCGCGATTCCAAGTGTCAGTCCCGGGGACGCCTGTTGAGGATATGGTAACCCTCCGGTTCTCATTAGCTCCTCTCCCAAGCTTCCTAGTAGCCGTCCCTGATTGTCCCCCCTTGCCGTTTGCCTTCTGCTTACTCACACCTCTTTTGAGGTGAGCGGTGTAGTTTGTGCCCCCAGTCGTAGACAGGGCGGGTCCTCATGCGAACTCGTGAGTGCTTCGCCTTTGTGGGCTGTTCTTCTCCCTTGTCACCGACCGTCGCGGTTTGAGGAAGGGAAGATGCGGCCCCCCCCTCTGTTGTGTGCCCTCAAATTTTTTTCCCCGCAAGGCTCTTTGCAGACACCCGCGCTTTTTGATCTCCTTGCCGCCCATTGCGTACCTTTCCCGCGGGCCAACCCGACACAAGGTGCCATACTTGAACCTTTCCCAATCCAGGCACCGTTTATATCGAGAGCTTTCCCGTTAGGGCCTCCGCGCGGCGCTGGGCAACGTTTTATCTTCACCCCAGAGCGTCCTCCCTTTCACCGAGTATGTCTACAAACTGGTCTTCTGTGCTGTGGGGGCCCCCGTCTTCCTGTTTTAGCACGATCCATCCCAGGGCCCCTGGAGGCGTCTTCACCGTAAACACCGATTGCCCCCTCCCGGACTTTGGGACAGTACCACCGACGCGCTCTCAGGCCAAGCGTGCTCTCTTTCGTTACAAGAGGAATTTCGAGGAGCTTTTTTTCTGAAATTCGGCGACTGTGTTGACCTATTCCCCCCCCGTGGGTACCGGACTGGCACTGTTATCCTCTGAATTATTGGACCCAGTTCGGGCCTTTGGGCCCCCTCATGGAATGGATACCTCTCCCTGGGGTTCCACTAAGAAGTGTCTGAGATCCAGCAGAAGAGTAGTGCACAATTTTTTTACCTCTCCTCCCTGGTAAAACAGCCTCCCATCCTGAACGAGATACGTCAGGATTAGACACGCTCCTGTCTTTCTCTGGGACACAAAACTTCATCGACACCCTCCTCTCAGGGAGATTTTTTCTTGGGATTAAAGCCCGACTTAGGATAGCCATTTCCTTCACTCGCCCGAGGGTTCTGTGGACCAACGAGCAAGTTTTCGCAGATTTCGATCTGGCTTCAACCAAACAATACGCCTTCCCGGGGGATGTTAAAAGTCGCTTTCTGACCGTCGGTATTCACTCCTCTTCCGACTCAACCCCGGCTCGTGCGTTTTAACTCCCCAACGATAACTTGGAGGTCTTTTCAAACGGCGGTGTTTCCATTTCCTATTCTTTCCCATTACCGCCTCGCAAGGTCCCTCCGGGTGAAGACGAACCCCAACAGCCGGGGTTCTCAAGTTCCACAATTACCTGCCTCCACCGCTCGCGCTCTTCACTCATGCGCGTTACCTAAGTTTGGTCGAGCAAATTTTTTGCGTACCAAGTGACCTTGTTAAGGGGGCGTTGGAAGCTTTTCTTGCTCCTTTTGAACGCTCTGAGTAAAGTACCACCTCATGCGCGTGTACCTGCGTAATTGGATTCCATGTTGCTTTCGTCAGTTTCGCCAAGGGCTGTGCGTTAACTCCCCCTTGGTACGCCCGAAATCAACGGTTCACTTGAATGGTCTGATGGCAGTTACCTCGGCCCGTTTTCCGGACGATAGCCC
>Ga0179591_1268815_pt1 | contig 21581 bp, 20 predicted proteins | sample CZOMad2_1_08_16f_FD_182891 | JGI IMG/M metagenome (GOLD analysis project Ga0179591, IMG submission 182891) | Vadose zone soil fungal communities from Angelo Coast Range Reserve, California, USA - CZOMad2_1_08_16fungal (PacBio error correction) | ecosystem: Environmental > Terrestrial > Soil >... | reverse complement strand
TGTTGGTTTCTTCCCTTTTTGACTGCAGCTTCTTTCCGCGGCTACCTGATTCACCTTACATTTTCCGGGGCCTAACACGGCATTTGCTTGTCCCCAGTCTTCTTTGATACCTCGGATTCCCTGAAACATCCTCCCTTCTTTAGTTCGTTTCCCTGGATGTTCCCCTTTTTTTTGACACAAGGATCTTCCTGGTCTCCCTCCTCCCGCAACTTTCCCTCCCCAAAAATTGGTCATGTTTGTTTGAAAGCGTCTTTCTTTAGACATCTTTTTTTTCTCCTGAATTGTAGATTTGCGGGTTTATAAGTCTTAGTCAGGCGGCCCAAACGGACCGCCTCCCCCCCCGGAGACAGTTTTTTCCTTCTCCACAGACCCCTAATTAGTTACTAAGTCTTCCCCTTCCCTTAGGCGGTTTTGGCGTTTCTAAGGAAGGGTGACCAGTTCCTCTTCTTCAATTACCTTTGGGACCTAAGGAATTCCGGATTCCATCTTCATCCCGATTCCTGTCCCGGTAGATTGAACCCCAGTCTCTTTGCACAATTTCAAGGCCCCCTCTTTGCAGCTGGTCTCGGTATCAGGGGGCCAGCAGTTCCCTTGCTCTCCCGCATTTAAGAGTATTTCTTCCTCGCAGTCTGCCGGCCTCTTAGCAGTTGTGGACCATCTGGTTCCAGCGTGTTTCCTCAAGCGGGCCACCTCTACCGTGGTTTGTACTTATTTTACTGGTTTTTCTCCCCGGACGTTTTTTTAGCTTCCGCAGTCCCTTTTTGGCGGCGACGGCCTTTCCTGGTCAGGCTTCCCAAGTCACTTCCTTTTTTTTTTTTTTTGATAAGGTCCTTGGTTCAATTTGTCCTGTCACCCCCTTCCCTTGAATCGTCCCCCTTTCGGCCCCTTTTGTCTATTTATTTTTTTTTTTTGATCAGTTACCCTCCTGTCGGTGGCTTCCGTATAGGGTGGTCTCTTCGGAGCAACGCCGGGAAGTTTGAGTTTCTTCCGATCGTGGACGTTTGGAGGGTTCTGGATGCTTGCGGTCTGAAGTGTTTATTTTTTTTCGGAGAGATGTTCTTTCCCCCCGTAAGATTTTCTACACTTCCTAGGTTCCTTTCTCGCCTATCTTTTCCCATTTCTCCAAACCGAATTGAGATTGCCAGGTCCTTTCTTTTGCCTTTTTTTTTTCGTGCGGGCTTTTTTAAGGCTGCCTTTCCTTGAGCGCTGGCCCCTTGCTACCGCGTCCCTTTGGCTTTGATCGTTTTTGAATTTGCCTCTCTGTGCGGCCGGGGCCCTTTCACCTTTTCCCCCCCCGACTGTTTTGGACCGCTTTTGACTTAGGTTCTCTGCCTTTCGGACCGCCATCGGCCCTTTCTTTCTGAATGTTCTTCCTCCGTTTCTTTTCATTCCTTCAAAGGCTCTTTGCCTGCAGGCAGACCCTCGCCGATTCGTACACTTTCCCAAGGAATTTGGCCACCCGTTCTTGCGTTCGAGGGTTTTCCATGAGTCTTTTCCTTCACGCGACGTTTTGATTTGATAGCTGCCGTTCGTCACCCCCCCCGGTTCGGCGACAGCGGGCTCTTTCTACGGTTAGGCACGATTTTTGAACCCCACTCCCTGGTTGTTCTTCTGGCGGTCAGTTTTCTTTTGGTCTCTTTCGGACCGGGACGTTTGTCAGGGGGAGGTTTTGGTTATTTCTTGAACCCCTTCCGACAAGGACCCTTCCCTGAGGATCGTTCTTTCCGTCACCTGTTTTCCAACCCTTTGCCTTCCCAGTTCCAACTTCTGTTAGAAGTTATCCTTCTTTCCGCCGTGAACTCTTGAAAACAGGACCCTTAGATCGGAATCGTGAAAAGTACGAGGCAGTCTGCGTATCCTTTGCCCCCCCTTGTCGTTCACCCCGGCCCTTCGAGGCCCCCATTTTTGATGGGCCCGATGTTTCGCCTCTTAGGCTTACCCTTTTTTTTCGAGAGTTCCCTCCCCCTCCGTGAGCCTCCTTCGTCTTAGGGGCGTTGCGCTTTCAACCGTTTTTCTGGCGAGTCTCGGCTTTCTTCTCGTGAATCGATCAGTTTTTTCCTGAACATTATCGTGCTTCTTCATTGACTTTTCAACCATCCCTCATGTTTCCCGTGAATTTCGACCTTTTTTTTTGGACATTTTGCTTTTTTTGAATCTCCTCCTTCCTCAGTCCTTTTTTGGTCTCTGGTAGTCGATGGGACCCTCCCCCACCTATGCTTTTTTCAACTCAAACTCTTCCGACTTTCCTATCCCCCGAAGCCCGGATCTTCTTCCCTGCCGCGGAGTTTTCTTGCAAGACCTCTTGCTATAGTTCTGGCGTCGGTCTGGCCTCTGCTGACCCTTGATTAAATTAGGACGCTCTTTATGGAAGTCCCTCCTGCCCGGACAGAAGGCCGCCTTTTTTCTAGTCGGCTGGGTCCTGCTCTTCTGCCACGCCGCTCTCTTTCTCTCGGTCCCGTTATTCGGATTCTCCGCCGTCAGTCTTCTTTCTGGGAAGTTTTACCCGACGTCGTCCTATTCGGGTGGCTCATTCCCCCCCAGGGCTCAGTTTTTTCTAGTTCTTTCCGCTTTTGTATCACTCTCACTGTCGCCTGGTCGAGTTTTTTCAGTAAAGTTCCTTCTATCCCTTCGTTTTCCGAGGGGCGTTCTCAAGAGTTTTTTCCTGATTTTATTGCATCCCTCTGCCCCCACCGCCGTCGACCCTTCCCCTCGGATTTAGCTCAGTCTCGGCGGGTTACGCGAACCTTCCTCTCCTTGCCCCTTTCTCGTTGTTACGACCGTGAACGATTAGTTTTCAACCTCACCTTTCTCTCAGGTTAGAAGACCTCTTTCGGTTTCTGGAGGATTTTTTCCGAGTTCTCAGTACCTTTTTTCTCCAGTACACTTTTTTTTTTCTCTTAGAAGTCCCGAACTCCTGTACGTCGTTTCCCAGCATATCTATTTTCCTTGGTTTTTTTTGAGATCCTTTCTTCGTCAAGGTTACTCCTTCTTTGGGACACGGACCATGTCGTTTCTTTGAATTTCTGTTCAACAACCGGTTCTTCTTCCCTTTAATGACTCTCGTATCTCAGATCTCCAGAACCTGAATTACTGTCACCTTCCCTTAGCTCTCTTATTCTCTAAGTAATTTGACCCTTTACACTTTCTCTTTTATGACGTACGACTTTCCCCTTCTTTGTTGAATCCCCAGAGCAATTACGCATTGGTTCAGTTGTTTGGTCCGGTCTTTCGGTCACACCAGTTCTCCTCTTCAATTGTGGACGTCTGTTTTATTTTTTTTGATGCTCCCCCCTAGTTTTGAGTCCCAATCTTCTGTTGTCCGTCCTCGAGGCCCCCCCTCTAAGACTGTTTCTGAGACTCCCTCCGCCGACCTGGTCGACTACAAGAATCTCTCATTGCATCGTTTTGATGGATTCCTCATTAATTCTTCCGTTTGAGAATTGGGCCCCGACTTTTCCCCGTCCTGAGGAAGGTTTTCCAAAGGTTTCGTTTTTCGAGGAATTTTGAACTTTCTGACCCCTGGTCATTACCTTGGTTTTTTGCAAGACTCGTTTATAGTTCTTCTTGAGCGCCTTCGCGTCCTAGCGGTCCATCCCCCTCGGCTCCCCTGATAGCTCCCCCCCTTCTCTGAAATAGATCAATGGTATGCTCCCTGCCGGTCACCCCCTCTTATAGTAGGGTGATTTTTTTTTTTTTCCCAGACTTTTCGCCTGTTCTTCCACTCGGTTTCGCTTGCCGAGATGGTTCCCCTCAGACAGACTCCGTTTGAGGTCCCTCCGTGTCCTTTCAAAGGTTCGACTTTTTTCTTCAATTGCGGACCTTCTTTGGTGTTCTCCACGACTTTTCCGTCTCGCCGAGATGTTTCGGCCCTGATTCCCCGTTATTCGTCAAACCTTTTTTTGCACACTTTCTTTTTTATACGTAGCCGGGGGTACTCCCTGATTTTTTTTTAACAATGCGCCTTACTCATGTATTTTTTTCGATAGTTTCTTCGAATGCTCAGCGGTTCTTGAACTCACGCGTCAATGATTTTTTAAATGGGACATCCTGGCATTTTTGACCTCGGCATTTCTCAGGCCACTTCGCCTGGCCTTATCCCGCGCCTAAGAGTCATGGTTTTCCGTGTCCCCCCCGAAACCTACACTGGTCTCGTCCCCTGATTGGCTTCTCATAAACCTATTGCTTTGAGGTCCCTTCTTTTCTTTAGGAGACTTCCCTCCACGGGCCTTTTCCCTTCTATGCGCCCTTTAACACCCTCTGACTTTTTTGACCGGAAAGTTCCTAATAGCGCCGTCCCAAGGGCCTGCAGTCGGTCGAAGAAGTCCTTTTCCTTCCAGCGATTTTCTGATACCCCCTTACAGGCCTCTGAGGGTACCCTCAGTCACGTCCGGTTTAGGAAGCTTTTTTTAACTTTTCCTTCGGGTTTCCCGGAATTTTCCCCTCCCGGCCGTGTCCCTCAGTTTATGACTTCTCTCTAGATGGTCCGATGGCCGTGTCCCCTGAGACCTTTCTTTCCAGCGTTTCTGAGTCTTTTTTTATGGCCTCTCTCGGTTCTCCCCGGCTACGCTTTTTTTTTTTTCGGGGCCTTCCACAGAGGCCTTACACTCGACCCCTTCCGGTGTTCCCTTTGGTTTTTTGCATTTTTTGGCGAGAAAATACTCCCGCCCGAACGACCTTCTTTGTAGACCAGTTCATTCGCTCAGGGGTTGTTTCAGTAGTTTATTTCTCTTCCCAGCTCGCCTTTTTTGAGTTCTCGTCCTCCTCCCCCTTTTAAGGACCCCTATCATTCTTCCCGTCAGAATTCCTTGCCCGGCGGAGTTTTTTCTTAGTTCCTCCCCCCTTTGTGCTCAGTCCTTCCCCTCCAATCGGCGACTCGTTTGGAAACTGACATCGTTTGACCCCGTTTCTCGGCCGCTCCTTGTTTTTTTTGTTTAGAGAGATTCTTCCGTCCTTTTCCCTTTCTCCGCCGAGTTCTTTTGAATCTCGGGTTTACGGCCACCCTCTAGGGACGGCTTTTTTCGTCCTGATTTTCCGAGTGTATCTTTTCTCAGGGTTTTGCGACCATAGATGGCCCGCTCTCTCGAGTTTTTTCCCACCGTTACGTACTTGACTTCTGAGGAGAGCCGTTTATTGTTAGTTTGTTCTGTATTCGTTCTAGAGGCTGACGGCTTTAGCGCTGGTCTTCCCCTACCCCCTGCGTTCCGGTCCTTTAGTTCTCCTTTCACTGATACCGGCCGCCCGGTCGCCTGTGTCCTTCTCGAAATGGTTCTCCCCATGCTGTTCTTTTTGAAGCCGTTTCTTTTTCCCCTGGCCCTTTCTCGCCCCATCGGCACTTTTCTTTAGGTCATCTTCCCGGCGGCTTAGGCCCCTGTCCCTTCCAGGCCTATTTTTTTGCCGACCTCTTTCTGTTTCCCCCACCCCGTCCTCTTTGGCGCCACAATATAGGGGGTGGCCCTTTTTTTTTCCCCGCGGTCTTTGGTGGTTCTTCTTCAGGAACTCCTCCTCTGAAGATGTATTTCGGCGCCACCCGCCTTTTTTTCCACGCGCGCCTCTCTTTTTTCCCGGTGACGGGACGCTTTTCCCAAGGAGTTTTACTGTTTTTTTTTTTTTTGTGAGAGGGGTTCCTTGCCCCCTTTGAGCGGGGGTTTTCAATAAAGAAGGTACCTCTATTGAAAGCCCCTACCTTTTTTTTTTGGCCCCGAACTTCTCGGCCCTCCGTTTTCCTTTCCGGCTTTCTCCCCCTTTAAATCGGTTGAACCAGGCCGCGTATTTTCCCCTAGTCGTAGACGATCCCGGTTTTCTGTAGACATTCCAGACCCTTCTGGGCTAAGGCCGTTTCAGTTTTTTTCGGTACATTGCGACTTCGTCTTTCCCGAAATCTTTTTGTTATCGCGACGCTTTTCCGCGCCTCTTTTTTGTAGTTTTCACTTCAGCCCCTTCTCGTTGGTTCGGTGTTCCCTCCTTTGTGTCATTTTTTAAGGTTCCATCTAGGCTTTTCGGTCACTTTCCTTGTGCCTCCACCCCCCCAACATCATCCTCCGGGAAGTCTCTCCTGGCGGTACTCTTCAGGCCAGCACAACCAGTGTAGCGTAGTTTCTCTCTCAGTAAAGTTACTCCCCTTAGGCCCTTTTTTGTTCAAATCAAATTCCCGATCTTTCAGTCCACTCATGTTTACGTTCGGGCTGACCTTTCCGGAGTTTACTGACTCTTTTTCCTAGTGATTGCATCCCTCCCACGACCTTTTTTACGTCGCGTTGATGTTTTACCCCTCTGACGACTCCTACCAGTGAAGTTTAACCCGAGTCCTTTTCCAGAGAGGGCCCTGGTCGTCCATTCTAACTGTAAGCCTCGACAGACCACATCTTTCCGCCACTCTCTAGAGGCCTTTCATTAGCGTACTCAATTGGCGTCAGCACCTCCCGACCTCGTCAATTCTGGTTAGAAGGACTTGCTTGTCCGGTTCTTTGAGAGGCCCTCTGACGTGTACACGAGAGTCTGCCAAGGTGTGCAACTGATTTTCCTTCAACCCTTTTACACTCGCGGGTGGCAAAACCTTTTTCACGGCGATATTTTGTGAGTTGTCATGAACCGTCTGTTTCTCTTTTCGTCAGGCGCCTCCGCGTCTTGCTTACGCGTCTCAGATTTGAACTTCCGTCCCTATATTCTGACGTGCCGATTTTGACCGGTCCACCTACCCTGGTAGCAACCGTTTTTCTTTCGAACCGGTCTTTTTTTGGTCTGGTAAGCTCAGTTTTCAACCCTGATTCTTTGAGTCCCTCCCTTTTAACACGCGTCAAGATTTTAGATATATCCTCCAGGTTTTGGGTTTTTTTCTGATTGTCCCCCCGGGGTAACAGGCTTTTTCCCTAGATGCGCCGGGCGAACCGGTCAGAACCTTCTTAGGGGCGGGGGATTTTTTTTTCTTTGATTAAGAGAGGCCTGTTGCAGGACGAATGGGCGTCTAGGGGTCTCCGACCTGGGGGATTTTTGGAAGGTTAGGAACTTTCTATGTGACACGTCCGTCGGCAATTTTCCGGTTTGCGCGACCATCCTCACGGGCCCCCCTCCGTTTTTCCTGACCAGATTTTTTGGATTTGACCTCCTTGTTCCGCTTCCTCTTTTGACCCGTCTTTTGCTCGACTTTTTTCCCGGGCTTTCCGGATGTGAGATCTCCAGCCCTTTTGACGGGTCACCGCCGACTTTTTCTTTTTTTTCCCCCCGCGGCCAACAGCGTCTTTCCCCTTCAAGCCCCGTTTCTACCGTTTTTCGCGCCCGCTTTCAGAATTGCCCCGTTCTGAATTTCGTTCAACTTCTTGCCTGAGGAGTTAACACGTTCTGTGGACGAATTTAAACTTTCGAGGCATTCCTTGGAAAGGGTTGTGGCTTAGCTCGGTTCACCTCGGGTACGTGCCCCTGCCGGGGCTTTTTAACTTTCCCGAATAGTTCTTTCTTACAGGTCTTTTTGTTTACGGGTGTTGTTCGCTTCCTCAGTCCGAGAGTGCTCTGCGTCCCCTTCTTCAGCTCAATTCCAGTTTCTTAAGATTTTTTTATTCCCGGGCCGCGTTTTGCATTTCAGCCCGGGCGAAGTTTTTTGGTCCTCCTCGTTGACGCTTTTGATTTGTTGAGTTCCTTTCGGTGGTGTTTCTCCCCCTACGACGACCTCAGTGCTCCGCTTACCCTTTCCCTTGTCCAATCCGATTTTTTTCAGGTAAAAGGTCCTTTTTTGTCCTCCTTTAAGACTTTTGGCTCCGTCTTTACTCGCCCTGGCATGTCCTATCTTCCGAGTCCCTTCCCCAAAGGTTTTTTCACATCAAGGTTTCTCCTAGCCTCCCCTAGGATGGTTTTTCTCGAGTCAACCTGATTCCCCGATTATTCTGGAGTCTTTTCTCTCGTAGCTTCTCCGGCTTTTTTTTGGAACTTCGTCAAGAGCTGTTCGGTGATCGGCCAATCTGCGTTGCGTGGTCCTCGGACTCGTCGAGGTTACCCTTTCTCCGACGATACGCGCTCTCTTTAGTGTTCCTTTTTTTCAAATACTTCTGTAGACCCAGATTCGTACTCCTGGGCCTTTCATCTGACGGTAGACGGGCTATGATCCTGCTTGCCTTCCAACCTTCCAAACTCCCTCCCCCTTCTTTTACGACACCGTCCCTTTTCTCACTCCAAGTCCAGACCTTTTTGGTAATCTTTTTCGTGCCCGAGTACCGTCCTTTTATTCTTAGTAGAGTGATCTCCCGTAGATTTCTTTTGTGTTTGAAGGACTTTCCCCTGCGTCTAGGCCTGATCCCCCCTCCAACTTCACCTCTTGACTGAAGAACTCCTTGATTACGGGGCCCTTTTTCGGTGGATCTTTCACGAAGGCCTCGGCTTCTTACGATCCTTTGATGACTTCCTCCCTTTGTAAATTCCATCCCCGGGGCTTCCTCCGAAGTCTCAACCTTTTCCCTCAGAGCGAGCCAGATGTCCGTCGTTCGATTCTCGTGGCTCCTTTTCCGCGACCCCTGGCTCTTTTCACAGTTTTTTCGGGAAGCCTTCTACGCCGGTCTATATTGAAGGCAACGTTCGAGTTGTCAGGCCGGTCCTTCCGAAGTCTCCTGCCTTCCGGTTTTCAATTTCTGTGGAATCTGGGTGCCTCAGGTGTGTCTGGGGTTCTCATGCTCGTTTTTTTTATGGGCGGCGTTCGTCAAGGATGCTTCCTCAAGGCCCTAAATCTGCTTTATTCCCCCCCCGATTCATCAAATCTTGCCATCCAGTTTATTCAGGACTAAGCAGGATTTCTCCAGCTATGAGTCTATTTTCACTTTCCACGGTTTTCACACGGCCACGTCTTTTGACAAAAGCGTTAACGTTTAACCCTTTCAAGTCCGGACTTCCGGGCTAGGATCATAGTCTATAATTGGTTTTTCCTGATATGTTGTAAAGGACTCTTGACCCTTACCCATGCTTTCCTTCGTTACGCTTTCCAGGGTCCTTGGGCTACTCCCCCGTTGAGTTTTTTTCTGCACAGACGGGATAAATCATCCTTCTTTTTGAATTTCCCCAAAATCTGGCCTTATCTAGTTCTTGTCCTGATATTTGCTTATCCGGCTCTTACTCCTGGTGATAGTTGTTCTTTTAGTCTTCCTTGTTTCTTTTTAAAATTATCATCTTTCGAAAGCAGTCTTTCTCCCCCTAAAAGTCCAGAAGGGGATCCTGGAGGTACCCCCTCGGGCCCCCCTGAGGCCAGACGTGAAAAGTAAGGATCGATTCTGTGGCTTTCGGAGAGGGATTTTTTACTTGAATCCCCCTTCTGAAGTTGAGCTCTTTTCTACTTTTCCGAGCACTTTCCTTAAGTCTTTTTTCGTTACCGGGTCAGAGACGCCCCGGGATTTCGGGCCAGCGCTCCCTGTCATCGTTACTCTTGTTGACCGCTTTTTTGGTGGACTTCCCTCGGGGTCGCGTTTCCTTCTTCCTCCAGTTGCCGTACTGCTGAAAGGTCATTTGGTTTTTTTTCTTTTTCCCGCCTTTTTGCCATGTCTTCCCCCCCAGACTCACTGTTCCCCAACCAGACTTTTTCGCATTAATCGGTGCTGCCCAAACAGCCCAGGTAGTGTAGGAGGTTTTTTTCTTTCCGGGTTTTAACTTCCACCGACGGATGATTTCTATCCCTGTCCCATCCCCGAAGAGTTTTTTGAACTGAGGGTCTTGTCTGCCAGTCCTCTAAGATCCTTTCCACCCTTAATTCTTTTTTTTTTCAGTTTGAGGGAGGAGTTTGTGCCGTTTTTCCCCCTACGTTTTTTCTTTTTGAACTTGGTTTTTTCCTTTCCCTCTTTTGGCCAGAGCCCGGTTCTTGACAGTGGACTTAACTTCCTTCCCCCGTTTTCTCTTTCCACGGACCCCCTCACCCCTCCCCCCACTTTTTTTAGATCTTTTTCTCCTTTAGAACGAGTTTCGGACCAGATGATGACCTTTTTTTTCATACCCCCCCCCTATTCTTGTGAGCCGACGAGGCCCTCTTCGCGGTTCTGTCGGCAGGCTCTCGGTTCCTTGAACCTCTCTTTCGCGCAGCCTGGAGCTTTTTTTGGTTTTCTTTCATCTTCCCCTCTTCCCTTAGTTTCACGATCATTCGTTTTCCCCTTCCGTCGTCCGCCGCTCCTTGGTTCTGTAGCTTTATCTCGTTTTGCTCCCCCCTCCCCCTTTCCTTTATACGGCTTCAGGTAACGAACCTTCTTCCCCCCATGGTTTTCCTGTTTCCACCCCTTCCGGCCCCCTTTAGAGGAGCTTTTAATTTTCCACGCTTTTCCCTTCTGTTTCTTCAAACGCTGTGGGCCTACACGCCTCAGGTTCCCTTTTCTCTTTCTGAACCGACTCTGGGCTGACTGACCCTTTTTTCCGTCCCCCTCAGTTATCCTTTTATCTGGCCCTAAGAATCCTTCCTTGATGTAATAGACTTTTAGTCTTCTTCCAATTTCTTTCCCGTAAAAGACGCCTCCTTTTTCTTAGACGCCCGTGACACTTAGGAAGGTCTTTTCTGCCACTTTTTATCTCTCTTCCCCGTTGGGTTCTCTGTCCACTTCTCCTCCCTTGGCTTTCTTTTCTCTTATACTAGTTATTTCTTTGACGTTTTTTTCGGTGATCTCCTTGACCGTTCCTTTCCCCTTTCGGCACTTCTTCAAAGGTCTTGATCCTTTCCCTTTTACACCTCTTACGAATCGCTTATCGGGCGGACTCACTTCTACCGAGTCCCTCGCCAGAACATTCAGATAAACCCTTCCTCGGTGAGAGGGACACTTCCCCTTCACCCGCTTGGCTTTTCGCGACTGCTTGTCTTTCCCTTCCCATTTCCCTTGACGTCTCTCAAGTGACGATTTTCGCGACACCCCCATTTTCTTCTCTTTTGGCTTGACTTTTTCCCGGGTCGAGTCCGGTTTCTCGCCCGTCATTCCACCCTCCATGGTCGCCTCGTACAGGCGCAGCACCTCTACGCGTAAGTTGCTATGCATCCATACTCCTTTTTTAGCGCGGCCCTTTCTACGGTATTGACTTATTTTTCTTCCAATGTCGGAGGTTATGGGAGTGCTTCTTCAAGTCCTTAAGGTGATGACATCTTTTGACGGCGACCTGCACTTTTTCGTTTCTTTGGTCGCTCGGTAAAGGTTAAAGCTTTTTTCCAGTTAAGCTGTCTTAGCTTCCTGCCACAGCAATTTTCCGGAGACGTTTCACAAGTCCTTTTGGGGGGACTCTGTTGTGCTTTCTCTTAGTTTTAGTAAGCACTGCTGCTTAAGAGTTTTTCAACAGTCCCGCTATTCCATCTCGATTTTTGCGACGCCCCGGTCTGTCCGGCCAGTGGCCTGAATAGATTTCCCCAAGGCTTTACGAACCCGCGTCATGGTTTTCGAGACATCCTTTCTCCGCCCTAATCCCCGTCCCCCCGATTGAAGCCCCTCAGGTCCTCGTGCGTCCGTCCGATGAAGAAGCACGCTGCTTCTTAAAGGTGTTTGGCCATCCCTAGTCTTTGACCTTTCCTTCGACTAGTTCATCTATATCCTGGTTTCCCTAACGGGACGTTCTGTTTCCCCCCCCCTCAGGTCCGATCGTATTTTTTGACTTCCCCCCGGCGCCCGTCTGTATCCTTGGCATGCTCATTTAATTCTTCTACTTTGTGGACGACGGAGTTTTTCCCACTTCTATCTGGTTTGATGTTAGGGACTGCGATTAGGATGATTCCCCCTCCTTAAAGATGGACGCTCTCCTTTTTTGATAGTAACATTTGTCCTTGAAAGAAGGATACCGCTCCCCACTTTTATTTGGGCTTCGGTTTTCAGTGATGTAAGAACGGGCTTTCTTCCAGAACAAAGTGCTTTGTTTGTTGAGGGTCTCGAAACTTTCCTAGGTCCTTTCGAGGAAGACTTCTCTTCCCTCGATTTCTTGGCCTGCTCTTCCCTCAAGCTCAAGACGCTTTTTTTAAATAGTCTGAGTTTTAACTAAACTTCTGCTTTCTTTTTTCCAGTTCGCGTCGAGAGTATCACCTTTCCAGAAGGCGACACCACCGATCATCCTCTTTTCCTCGGGTCTTTCCCCCTCCTTTGGGGCGTGGGTCTCCCCTCGACCTTCAGATTTTAGATTTGACCTTCTTAAGATTTTTCGGTCTCCCGAGTTTCGGTTGAGAAATTAAGTCTTCCTATTAGTAATGATCACTCTGACTGTCCCGTGGATCCACCTTGATTTTTTTGCCTTTTTGGTTCCCCGCTTGTCCTGAACCCCCCTCCTCCCCTGCCCCTGTCCTCTTCCGGACATTCCCCGCCCCCTTCCCACTCAAGCCCACCAGCATTTCGAATTGGGGTCCCCTCCCTGTTCCTAGGGTTCCCATTTGGGAACCCCGTCATATTTTTCGCCTACTCCCCCTTCGTTCTCTGATAATCTCCCTTTTCGTTTTCCGGAGAGTCCTTTCCCCCCTTTTTGATCATAGTGACTCCTTTTCCCCCTAGCCTATTAATGGGCGCAGCCCCCTGCCTTCCTTTTGGACCCAACATATTTCTATGACCCTCCCAAGGGGAAGCCTAAGGAACTCTTTGGAACTCTTCCTTTTCGGAAGGAGAACTACCTCTTTTGGAGGTCTTCTTAACCCTTAATGCCCTTTTCGTTTTCGCTCAATGACTCTTCCCCAGTTTGTTCAGCCCCTAGTCTTCATATTCGAGCTGATATTTCAGCCCCCCAGGCGGAATAGGCTTTCCCCACGATCTTCTGTAATTAAAGACGAGCAAGCCTCCCCCTTGCCCTTAAAGGGTGCAAAGAGTTGACTGTTCGTCACGTTTTCAGGACTTCCTTCTCGCCCTTTAACGCGCGACCCGTCCCCATTCGGCCCTGCCGTAGCAGGGAAAGTATGTCTGTCATCCTTACCTTTAAGGAGTGGGAGATCGGGTTCAAGGCAGTTGAGGTTGAGTCATAAGGCATCGAGTCTACGTCACTAGGACGACATATCCCAAGTGGACTTTTTCCCCAGATAGCCTCGCACTTCCTTTATGCTTGGTTGAATTCCCGGCCCGTTCGGTCCTTTTTTACCTGCGTTTCCCTAGGCCTCCCGATGAATTTAGTAGGACTTCGACGGGTTCCCCCCGATTCTTCCCACTTTTGTGTGTTCCCTCTGCTTAGATTTCTCTTAGTTTAAGTCGTCTCCCCCCCTTGAGCAAGCACCCTTCTGGATTGCCATCTTTCACTTTTTTGATTTACCTCCGCCGATGGAATTGTGTACTATGTATGGGCTTCCTTTCGATGACCGCTTTGATCTTTTCCCGTATCCCCCCCCTTCCCGACTTTCCAGACCCTTTTTTCCCCAGGACGTCTATTTCACGCCTTTTCTGACAACCGACGAACCTTCCGAGTGGACCTTTTTTTAGTCCTTACTCTTTGTTTTCTGGATGTTCCCGACGGCTTTCCACGTGCTCTTCACACAGGGCTGATAAAGCTTCGGTCTAGCGCACTTTGACGCCTTCTTTTCTCCGGATGCCTGTTCCCCTATCCGATGTAACTGAAATCTGCCCCCCCCTCGCCTTTCCCTCCGCCGGGCCGCCTGTCGCGTAAGAGGCGACGACAATTCTTTAAGTTGATGTTGGGTTTCATCCCTGACCTTCCGCATTCCGAACTTAGCCGAATCGTCAGCCCCACTGTGTACCCCCCCCAATCACCTGAGACTTTGCTTTATTTTTTCTTTCTTTCACCAGTCAGCTAGTCCACGGCTTTGTAGGATTTCTCCCTCACACCTCCGATGAGATGTGCTGGCATCATAAGCCACGGGGCCGTAACGCTCTCGAAGGTTCCTCCCCCCGCCGGGGAAGGGACGATCCCCGCCCCGCAAGACCTCTCACCAACAATTTCCCTTCCGATTTTTTGGGACGGTCTCTTGACTCTCCTTCAGGTTTTGTCCAGGAGAGGGTATTGGTACATAAGGGAAACCCCGGCTGAATACCCTTACCTCTTCGGGGACCGTCCTCTTTTAGTCTTTTTCTCATTCACTTTCGGTCTATCTCGTTTCCTCCCCGGAAGTTCTCTCCGTGCATCCTTTTCCGTACGAGTTCTTCGCCTTGTCCTTCTATACCGTATGGCACTGTCTCGGCGGACACAGGGAGTCTTCCAAAGATGTGGAGGACAGGGTCCCTGAGATGTCTCTGAATGGAGAAATATTCATCGGTTTCCAGATCCTTGATCCACCTCTCGCATTTCTTTTTTGGTGAGCAGGGATTGAGCCCCTTACGAGGGTTAGGATTTTTCTTTCCTTTCTAGTTAATCTGTACGGCTGGTTTCGCAAACGGTCTGAAATTCCTTGACACGTCTTTTTTCGAGCCCCCCTCTCCGAGAGGCTGGGAAATGTGAGTCTCGAAGGAACGGTCCAGTTTTCGTAAACGAACGGACTTTCTTCTACCTTGACCCATCCCGATCCACTGTTCTGACCCAAACAGCCCTTTCTTTGCGCTTACCGTCGGTGAGTACAATGTTCCAGCTCCACTTTGTTCCCCCCAAACCTCTCGGTTCAACTCATATCCTCCGTTTCCACCCCCGTACTTCCCCCTCTGCCGGGGATGAAATTGCCCTGGTACGCTTTCAAGGACTGAGTTCTTTTTTAGCTTTTTCCGAGCCGAAAGAGATGTCCGGCTTTGACTCTAGCCTCGCGGACTCGAGCTTCTCCTTTGCCCCCGCTCATTGAAAGCTTTTCCCCCTCCAGAAGGCAGACGTACAGCTGAAACAGTTCCTTAAGACGTCTTAGCCCTTCCCGGGATGAGCGCCCCTGCCGCGTCTCCCCCTCTAGATTTTATCCCTTTTTTAAGGCGTTCGGCTTCAGGAGTTTCTTTGGGTGCTAGTCTTCTTCGTGGAACCTCGTTTTCCCGGGCGTTCTCTCGTCCCCCCCTCTCTCCCTTAAGTTCCGGGAGGCGCACCGGCTCTTTCGGACTGGCGGCCTGGCATCACTTGCGCTTCCCCAAGTCGGCGTTCATCGCGGCGGTACCTTCGGCGCAGCGACGACTGTGATCCCTACCCTGCGTTCTACATCCGGTCTCCCCTACCCCTTAGCAGGGACGCTACTCCTCTCGCCCCCTCCCTTCAAGTCCTAGAAGTACCGTACTCCTGCTTTACTATATCTTAATACTCCCTTTTTGAGAGAGCTTATGACCCCTCGTTGTTTTCTTGCTGGTCTAAGTTGGAATCTACTGTTGGATCGGATCCCCACTAGTACTTCTTAGACTTTTTGCGGACCTCTAAGAGAGTTATTAGACTCTGGTTTTTTTTTGTTTTTTCGTTAAACCCATTAGTTTTTCTTTCATCTTTTCCGGAGATCTCCTTAAGAAGAAGAGCTAGGCCTTGTGTACCTATCTGTATCTCGGTTTGAAGGCTTTAAGTAATCCGTAAATCTCTCTCTAGACTCCCGATTTTTCTTTTCTTCTCCTTCTGATCCCTCAGGAGAACACTCCCAGGTTCACGTACCGTGACTGCAAATACCCACGGATTAAGATTCTACCCTTACACCGTCCCTTTTTTGCAAGTGACGGTGGATTACTTAGGACTCCGCCTTCCTTCTATGCGCCTTCTTACCGAATTGAAGCAGGCGGGACTTTTGTCAAAGTTCATTCGACTGTTTTCTACGGCCCCGGACAGTATGCTTTCCTCCTCACCTGGTCTCTCCCCTTTCAGTTTCCTGTTTTGCTGGCTTCTCATGGACCGCTTTCCTTAAGAAGTTACCTGCGGTGCCCTGCACTCTTTTTTACTGCGTCCTTGTCATTAAGCCCATGTCCCCCTTTTGAGGAAGGAAGCCTCTTCTATGTTACTTTTTATGTCTTGTTCCCAGAAGGCGTGAAGTGGGGGGGGGATGGCATTGTTCCCCATTCATTTCGTTCTTCCCTCCATCCAAAGGACCACTTAATTTTCTTCAGGGCCTACCCTTTTCCTGAAAAGGTAGACTTCCGTGGGTACCCCTTCCCTTTGACATGATTTGGGTTTTTTCCTGACTTTCCCCAGATGGGCGCTCACTTTTCCTGATATTTCGACGTGTTTTGGCCGCGTGTCACCCTGCCTCTTCTTTCTCAGCCTGGCTCTGAATTCACGTCCCCTGTTGTCCCCTTCCCAAGCCCCTTGTTCCCGCTCTTGCTCCCCTGATTTTTCGACGGAAGGCGACCTTCCCCTCAGAGCTCCACCTCCCTCGGCCTTTTCCTGCATTTTGTTGTGTTGTCCGAATCCCGTCCCTCTTCGTCGCCTTTGACCCTTTATTCCGCTTCTTCATTTTTTACTGTTCCTTTTTAGTGGAGAATACGGTTTCCAAATAAAGTCCGGTTCACTCCGGATTCCGGTCTTCCTGCTTTTTTAGACAGTTTATTTGCTGGGAGAACCCAAGGCTGTGCATACACGTTCCTTTCCCCCGTCAAGAACACCCCCTGCACGCATTTGACGGCCCTCCTTTAATACGTAAAATTGAGTTCCTGGGAGAGACGCTGTCGCTCTCCCCTTCTGAGAACTTCCCTCCTCTCATTTTCTCTCTTTTTCTGATAACCTCAACCCCAGCCTTCTTTTTCAGAGGGAGGTCCTCTCCCTTCCCGACTCGGGACTTGATGGCCTTGTGGTAATTTTTTCTTCGCAGCCTTTTTTTTAACCTCTCCTTCCTTTTTTTACAGCCCTCTTTTTCCAGCAAGCACGTCCGTTTCCCCTCGCGGATCCTAGACATAGGACGTACCTTTACTACGACATCTTTCTTCCGCTTTATTCCCCTTTTCTCTGGAGAAACCCGCGTCCTGGGTGGCATTACCTTCTGCTTTTCGGAAAGTCGTCTTGAAGGTTTCCACCTCCTTCTCCCGGGGGCCCTCTTTTCTAGGCCTTTTTTTTTTCCCATTAACTCTCCCTCCCCTTTGCCTTTCCTCGGTGCACGTAGTAGTCGTTTCCGGTGCCAGCAGCGTTTTTCTCCATTCCGGGCATTTATGCGTCGCTGACTTTTTCCTTTCCTCAGGCCCCCTTTTCCTTTTTCTTTAGCCGCCCGTTTCCGGAACAGCCGGAGTATTAGGACAGGAAGCGGAGGATGGGCGAGGTTGCTTCCCCGGCCTTTTTTTTTCGTCAAATTTTTCTTTTCCCTTCTCTTCCTCCGGTACATCTCCTCTTTTCTTTTTATATTGTTGTGTTTCGAGAGCTTTCTCTGTCGACCCCCCTACTCCCCCTTTGGTGAGTCCGTCCCTCTTGTGGCAATGTCTCACTCACTCCCCCCCGCCGTCCGTTTTTTTTTTTTCTTTGGCTTCTTATTTTTTCAGATTTTTTTTTTTTTTTTTTGGTCCACCCCCCCGCGTGATGATATTTCCTTTCCGGATAGCAGGGGAGACCTTTTCCCGCCCCCCTTAATACTTTTTAGCTGGACTTTCACACTTTTTTTTTTACCTGTCTCCGGTAGCGCAGGATTCCGTGGGGAGTAGGCCTCTGTCTTTCCCTTTTAGCCGTCACCGGCTGCCTTTTCTGATGGAACTGGATCTTCAGGCTTTCGCTACCTTTTCCTGAAGTAAGGCTTGCAGAGGTGGAGGCATGGCAAGATAAAGTTCTTTTTTTACTTTTCTCTCTCCTCTTTCATCCCCTTTGAAGGATCGTCCAGTGAGAGCCTCCAGGCCCGGGACGTGAGCTGACCTTCCTGATTTCATCGCGCCTTTTGGCGCCTGCCAGCCTTTTTACTTAGTTCTCCCTCCCCCCACAAGGCCGGTCTTCTCCCCCTTCTTTTCGATGGCCGCGCTCCTTTCCTTGATGGGGGTGAATTCTGTCCTTGAGGAACGGACGAAGACGCTGTTTATTTTTCGCCCTTTTTTCTTTCCCTCGGCGATCCTCTGTTTTTTCTACCGTTCATTGCAGACCCCACTCTTCTTAATGAAGGGGCGGTTTGAGGGCGGCAGGACAAGTGGAGGTTTTCTACTTTTGGGTTGGTCCAGCATTTTTTCTTCTTAACCTTTTGTGTGACCTCCCTCCCATTTCTTTTGATGATGTTCCCCGTGTCGACGCCGTAGTTTGGGACCAGACGAACTCGGTGAACCCTGGTTTTAGCTTTTTTCTTAATCGTGAATGTCACTTTTGCCGCTGCCTTTTTCCACTGTTCTTTTCTCCTTACACCTCTCTTCTCTCTTTTTGGATGTCGCGTCCCTCCCTTTCTTCGGGTTATCGCTACTTCGGAAGAGCCGAGCCCTCCTTTTTAGGGAATTTTTCCTCGATTTTGCTCTCCCCTCCTTCCTTTGTTCCCGGCACGTCGCGGGGAGGCGCTGCCCTCGCGAGAAGGTAACGGTTTTGCACCCCCCCCCGGCACGTTCCTTCGGACTTTCCCACGCCAACCCTCCTGGTGCTTAGCAGGAGGCGTTTATTTTGACGCCACTCGTCTCGGGCTTGGGGTCCCCTTCCCCCCTCTCTCAGTATGGTAGTCTCAACCGACTCTTTCTTGAAATGCAGGCGGACGCGACTCGTACACTTTTTCTTCCCAGCCGCGCGTCAGCTCTTTTTAGGAGAGACGCGCCTTCGCGGATAGAAGAAGCTGCTCCCTTTAGTACGGGTCCCCCTTTTGAAATTCTTTCCCCCCTTTTTTCAGCTCCTGAAGTTTCTGGAATCCTTTCGTGAATTAAAAGTTGTCTCCTCCCGATGTGAGGTCAGACCCCCATCTTCTTCCCCCTCCTTTTTTTTCTATTTCTCTGTCCTTTCTTTCGGGTTAGAAAGGAGTTTCTCTCCGGCACCAGTTGGCGGGTCTTTATTGATCGTCAGATAGAAAGGCTCTCTTTTTCGTGAATGTATTTCGTTCTTCGCACCGCGCTCTACCTCCTCCTTCCCCCTGTCGGTGTCGAACGTCTTCCTTTTTTGTGGCAGGACTTCCGTTTCCCCCCCACCGCTGCACGATCCACCGCTTATGGTTGAGAGGAACCCCGAGAAAGGAGTATATGCGCCTTCCTCTCCGTGCCCCCTCCTCCTTTTCGGACGTTCGAGATCGCCCGTCCCAAAAAGCTTCTCAGAACTCTTTCTTTCCTATCACAGCAGCTTGAGGTCCGCCTTCCTTTTACATTTCGGAAGTCGGCTCCCAGACCGTCCGAACTTGTAACGAGTGCACTTCCCCTCTATCTAATTTTTCTAGTCGGATCACGCCCCCCCCCACCCCCCCCACCCCTTCGTTAGGAAGATGCTTTTCGGAATTTCTTGTCTTTTTTCCATTTTCTTGTCCGGCTTTATCCCTCATGCTCTCCCTGGTGTGTCTAGTTCTTTACCTGCATTGTGGGGTGGAAGGGAGATGTCCCGTAGAACGAATTCCCAGCTTCCAGGGATTGTCGGCGTCTTCCCTCCCATCTCTTCTCTCGTGAGTCGCTCCCCCCTTCGAGGTGATCGTGGCAGATGTTTTGGGAGAGTAGTCCGACCGCTTTAAGTAGAGTTCGAAGCCCCTTTCTTTCCTTCCCCGCGTCGTGACTCCTCTCTTTTTTACCCTTTCCCTTCCCTTCTCTTCGCGTTTTCCCCCTTTGGTTCTTCTGATAAATCCCTCCGACCCGTTGGTGAAGCGCAAGAAGGGGCGAAACCTTCTCCGAAGAGGAATCGTCGGTATCCCTTCTTCTCATCCGAAGGTCTTGTTTTCTTTGTCCTGTTCCCTTGTGGGCAGCGTTCCGGAAGGAGGGGGAACGATATGAACAGTCCCCCCTTTTAAATGCGCTCGCCTTTTCCTTTTCTAGGCGTTTTCCCCCGCTCTAGAGTCCGATCCTTAGATAGGTCGGGCCGGATGAGGCCAGCCCCAACGTTTTTCAGCCCCTGCCCTTTTGAATTCAGCCCGCTCCGGGTGAATCCTTTCCCCTAGGCCGATTCGATGGAGGATTTAGTCCCACCTTTTGAGTTCCCTATTCTTTTTCCTGTTGTGATCTGTAACGACGACTCCCCTTTCCCTACCCCTTTGAGTGGGCCGCCGAGTCCCTTCTGGGACCAGGCGACTTTTCGTTAATGCAATGTTTTGACATGATGGGGGATTTGTGGGCTCCCCCCCCCGCCAAGTGAACCTTCTTTTTAGATGGCCGAGACGACAATCCCTTCATGTACCCCTTTGTCCTTTAACACACCTCATGATCGTCCGAGACTCGGACAGAAGGATTCATCCTGGTTAAGATCCGCGTCCCTCGAAAATACAGATACCCGAATTCTCCTGAGAGCCCTTTCTAGGCTCCTTTTTTTAGACCCCCTTCCCCCCCTCCCCTACATCGTGACCGCCTCAAGGAAGCTTGGCCTCTGTCCTTGATCGGCACCTGCCCTTTGCGTTGGGCCTCTACCGCGGCCCTCGATTCGATTTTTTCTTCCGCTCTCTCGTCCCCTTCCGAGTTCGGCTGGTCCGGGTTTCCTCGGCGTCGACCACCTCCCCTGGTACTGATCACCCGGACTTTTTGGTAGGAAAAATACCCTTAGCGTGGCTTACCGGTCTTTCCGCCCCCCCCCCGCCCCCCTGGACCGCCACGGTAAGAGACGACCCCCCCCTTCCGGCCCCGCGGCCTAACACCAGCAAGGCCTTCCTTGGGTCATGCCGGGCCAGTTAGACTTCTTCCCGTCCCTGGTTCAGCCCTCTCTTTTCTTTCGCCGACGCCCGGCGCGGCCCGCCTTGGAGTCGTCGGCTGTCGGATCCCCTTGACGCCTTAACCACAAGCCGGTTCGCGGCGGCCATCGCGCCAACTCCCTCCGGTGGCGCAGACGGACTTGTTACCTAGTGGAGGTTTGACTCTTTCCTGCCTCGGCGGTCCTTTTCCCGATCGGCCCTTTGAACGCCCCCCGTGCTCGAGGAGACCAGCACGTCCGCGGAAGATGGCGTTCCTCCCTGCCGCGACATAGGAAGTCACCTTCCCAGCGTTCACAATAGACCCCCCACTGCAGAGGTAGATTGACCTCTCTCGGTGCCCCGGCCGCCTCGGAGGCCTCGGCTGCATAACCGGGACCTGGTGTGGCGAGAAGATTTCCGCCGGCCAACCGCCCTTTTGTTTTTTCTCCCCTATTCCCCCCCGACGCTCCCGGGGCAGACGGGAAGGCGATGTCCCTTTTCCAGAGCAGAGCCCAGCCTTTTTTCCTGCGCGAGACGGGTCACGTCTTCTGTGGAACATCGTTGCAAGCCTGGTGTGGTCTCTAATTGCGAGTTGCCTTTTTTTTTTTTTTAACGGAATGACTGGTCTCCTCTTCCCAGGCCCTATTCATTCACTTTTCCGACAGGCATGCCAGCTTGAAGCCCGACGGCGGAGCCGGCCTTTTCGCTGCGGAGTGCAGTCCCCTTGCGGCGGGTGATCAGGTCACGGCGTGCCCTCCCCCTCGGTCCTGACTTCACCCCCCCTCTCCTTTTCTGAGCGACGGGACAGTCCTTCTTTCCTCCTCCTACTTTTTTTTTTTTCTTCCTCTGCTGTCCGGGCAGCTACGTCTGTCTTGCAGTTCCTAGGGGTGAGTCTCCTTTGAGCAAGCACGCAGGGACCCCTCCCCTCCTCCGGGACGGCAAAACTCGCTCCGGGCCGGCCGTTTCCCCGGCTGGCTTCCCTTTGCGTTGCGATTGCCCGCGTGATGATCGGTTTTTGATAGCAGGTGCGACCAGTTTCCAGGGAGAAAGCGACCATTCCCGG
>Ga0179591_1437817_pt1 | contig 21585 bp, 23 predicted proteins | sample CZOMad2_1_08_16f_FD_182891 | JGI IMG/M metagenome (GOLD analysis project Ga0179591, IMG submission 182891) | Vadose zone soil fungal communities from Angelo Coast Range Reserve, California, USA - CZOMad2_1_08_16fungal (PacBio error correction) | ecosystem: Environmental > Terrestrial > Soil >... | reverse complement strand
TGTTCTTGTGGCATTGGAGGGTACGGTCCAGCTTACTACACGCTCCCTTCTCCTTCTCTCGACACGGAGTTTTGATGTTGACTTTTCCGACGATTCTCTGGTCCATTTGATCTTTTTCGCCCGGCTCGGTAATGTCCTATCGAGATTTGTCCGAAAGGCTTCCTTCGGCGTCTTTGCTGCGGAGGCACCGCCTAAAGCACGCTTGAGATAGGAGTATTCGCTCGCGCAGAAGCTTCTCTTTGGAGATCGTCGACCCTTAGGAGGTTTTTTTCCCCTCGTCCCTTTCGAATGGTCTCCGGTACGTCCGGGTGGGTGACCTTGTAGTCAATATGAGAGCCCCTAAGCTTAGTGCCTTTTTTCCGGCTTTTCCCGCTGCGAATGGTTGCGTCCGTCGAAATCAATCCAGGCCCAAAACTCGCGACTTTTGGACGCGTTTGTCTACCCCTCCTGGCAATGAAGCAGTCCCCGCGCGCGATTCCTCTGCGCATCACTCAATCTTTTCTCCCCGAGCGTCTCTTTCCCCCTCTCTGCGCCCCGATTTCACCACCCCCAGAAGGTGTGGCCGCCACAATTCCCGGCTTACCTCTTCCTATTCCCCCCGTTTTCAACCTTCTCTCTTTCTTGCCGATTTTGAGTTTTCCGGGAAGTACCCCGGGGAGCGCTTAAGTGTATGTTTTTTCCGTCCTAGTGCACGCGTTTTTGTTCTTGAGGCGTAAAGGTACTTGACGAAGCAGCCCACCCCCCCTTAGTAACTTCTTTTTTCCCCCTTTCGCGTAGCCCCTACCTTCCGCGTCCTCCTTCCGACTACCCTGGACCCATCTACTCGACGCGCCTGATAGAAAAGAGAAAGCTGGACGGGATCTCTTTTTTGCGAGACCGTCGAGGTCCTTTTTTTGTGAAACCTCCCTCCTCCCGCGAACGTACGGTAACACCCTTAAACGTCTGGCCCTTTCCAGGCAGTACGACGGCCCTTTCTCCTTGGGGGTCCAGTTTTCTTTTTCTTCGACGTATCCCCGATGCCCTCTCTTGAAAGCGCGAGTTTGCCGGGTGGCGTACGTTTACTATAAACGGATTAGGGATGCCTTCAGACCAAACCTTTCTTCTCAGCCAGAACCCCGCGTCGTTCTTGATGGGGAGCCGGCTCTTCCCTTTACGGGACCTCTCAAAAGAGGAGCCCTCCGGATTATCTTTGCGGTATTTCCAGGCCTCTCTTAGTCTTAGTTCCTTTTCTCTTTTTACTAATAATAAGTTCGTTTTGATTGAGAAGATCTCCCTCCAAAGAAGACCTCAAGGATTCCCGCTTAAGAAAAGCCCCTAGCCCCGGAGGCGAGCCTCCTACGCGGCCAGAAATATTTGGAGCCCCCATCACTTCCGGGAGTCCTCCCTCGCTGACTTCGGGCGGGCGAGCTTCAAAATAGGTTTTTTCTCAAAAGGAGACCATCCCCCTCTGGAGCGCACACACACCCCCCGCACCAGATAATTGAGGAGTCCGCGTCTCGGGATCGGTCTTTTTATGGTCGAATCTCTCTTTTACCCCGCACGTTCATGTATTTTAAAAAACCCTCGACCAAGCTTTTATTCCACCTTGCGAGTTCAGAAGATTTTTTTTTTCTCCTATCTCCAGTCCGAAGGATCTCGACACCCCTATTCAGAGGCAGTACTTTTTTTCCTGGGCCGGGTCTTCCTCGCCGTTAGAGTCTCAAAGGGTTTTTCTGACTATTCGGTTCGATGGATAGGCGACGCGAAGGACGTCCTCCCCTTTCCTCAGGGTTCCCTTCTTCCTTTCGTTCACTGGAGTCGCGACTCCTCGCAATAGACGGTAGATTCCCATAACCATCGTTTCCCTCCGGGATTTTCTAACCCTTCTCGTTCGAACCGTTTTTATAGTCTCCCGTTGAGACTTCCCTTACGGAAGTTCCATTTAGGCAATGATTGTGGAGATCACGGTTGTCGAAGGAACGAAGTGCCTGTCCTGACCATACTGAATGGTTTTCATGCTACGCGGTTCTCCCGCGGGAAGAGTCATATTTTTTCTAGAGTGAACGCTCGAGCTTGGGTGGGTATTGAACGATTTCCCAGAGAAGATATCGCAGCTTAGGGAAGAACAAAGCCTCCTTTCAAAGGAGCCCCGTTTCAGGAGTTTTTGAGTTACTACCCCACGCGAAGAAAAAGACGACTCTCCCAGGAAGAAGGGGGAGTAGTGAGAGCCAAAGACCCTCACCCCCCGTCCGGTCGCTCACATTTGATTAAGTCTCCCCTAGACCCCCTTTCTTCAGATTACGTGAGGCCGGAGCTTTGGGTCATTCCCCCCCTTACGAAATCACTCTAGCACCACAGGTTCGCCGTAATAGCATTCTCTCCCTTTCGACCTTATTGCCACCCGGATAAATCTCGGCCGGTCCCATGATTAATTCAGGACGCCCAAAGCGGAGATAATCTGTCTATAATCCGAGGCGGAAGAAGATTACCATCCACCCGTGGAAGCTTGTGAAAATCCTATATCTAAAGAGCCATCGAAGAGTACCCTCTCCCGATATCGCCGTTCTCCGAAGTATTTTTCGAAGTACTTGGGGTCCCGTCCAGCGTTTATTGGGGTACTCCCCTGCGTAAGTCGCTCCCAGAAGAGACGAACCGATACTAGTCCCCTCCCGGAGCCCTCTAAACTCCGTTGGTCCTCCCCGGTCCGCGCCCGAGGAGCGAAATTATTTCCCGAGTCCCTCTCAGCGATGACCGGAATGCGTTTTTTGAACTGGTCAAAAGCAGAGCCCCCTTCTTATACGGGTTCGCCCGAGTCTTTTTTTTCGGGTGAGAGTGGCTTCTTCTTTTTCCTAGAAGAAGACTCTTCCCCGTCGTTACGATTCCGGGTCTTAGATCCCGCCCCCCCTCCTAACAGAATTTCAGTTTTTGCCCCCTTCTTTTTTCTGCAACCCCCCGCAAACGTCCGCTATAAAGAAGAGATCAACCCTCCGCACCGACGCCGCCTTATCATCAATTCCCCCACGGGCTCAAGGGTAGGCTCCCCGAGCGTGATTCACGAATAATGCCTTCCCCTCGCGAAGCCTAATCCGAATCCTATTAGCCTGGTCTGGTGGAGATCGCTTTTCAAACGACGAATCCCTCTCCCTTCCGTCAACAGGTCCTTCCTCGTCGGAGATTTCTCCCGACATTTTTTTCGCCTACTCGACGGAGATGCTTTCATTTTTGTCGCAACGGCATAAACCCTCTAGATCCTTCTTTACCTCTCTACTCTTGCCCTCTATCAATAGAGCCCCGACCTCTCCTCGACTAAACTTCGTTTCCATTGACTTTCTCGAAATGACGTTTCTCCTTAGAAGTTAGCCCCCATGATTTTTTCTCAATAGTTCTCTTCCAGACTCGCAGGCTCATCTCGTGACAGGAATTGAGGCAGTAGGCGTGTTCATCCTCGAAGTTTTTTTCCCCCTCCCTCACCCCCCCCCCCATCAGATTTTTTTTCGCTTTTTTAGGGCGTAGGGTGTCAATGGAAGTAATCTGATAGATAATTCCCCTTTCGTGCTTGAAGGTCCCCTCTTCACGACCCCCAAACACTGAAGGAGACAATATTTCCCTTGATAAGTCCCTATCTGGAGCCTCCTCCTCGTGGCCCGAGGTGTGGTTTTACTGCACAGCGAGCCCTGTTATTATGAGGTGCGCCTTCCGCGAAAGCTGATCCTTCCCTCCCTCTCTGCGAAAGGATGGAGAATGGCAAGATTCTCCCCTTGCAGAGGATTTTTATCGAACGCGGACCGAGCGTCAGACTCTTTTTAGGGAGTAGCCACAGAGAACGCATTCTCATAAACTCCCTGGTCAGCATCCAATCGACGCAGGCTCGCCCTTCTGAAAGACTTTTTTTTCGAGGAGGTTCCACTCCCCCCTGCTACCTTTCTTGGACACAGCGTGTTTGTTTAGAAGATGTCTTACGCGTGTAGCCCGCCTTCTTGAAAAAAAAACAGAGACCGGCTTTCCGGAGGTTGGCCGACGGCCTGGCCCTTTTTCGTCAACTCCCCGTTTTTTTTTGGCGACCTTTTACATGGTTTCTGTTGTGTCTCTCTCAGTGTATCGAGCAGCGTTTTCGTGAGAGCTTTGGTGAGGGTCCCATCGGCCAGGCCGTCGGCCCCTCCCTCCAGCGAGTCGCATTCCTAATGTGAGGTTTCTTTCCATCGTTTCTTTTTTTTCCGAGGCACCTCCGGCCCCGACTTAGAGGTAGGTCGTTTAATAGAACTTCGGGACCTCCTTTGTTCAGATGTCATATGAGTTTTTTCTTTTTTTTTCCTTTTCTTAGGAGATCGTTTGCTCATCCAGATCTCCCCCTTTTCGGCGCCCCGTACACCTAGGCGCTCGTGGTTCGATCGTGCAGTAAGACCATTTGGCGCCCTCATGACGAGCAGGGCTAAGCGCTTTTTCTTTTCTCTATCAGAGTGCGCGGCGAGTTCCTTTTCCACGGGGAGTCGCCCGGCACGTTCCTCCCCCCTTTCTCCGCGCCCGTATTATGGGGTCTAAGACGCGGATTCGATCTAATTAGTCTTTTCATCATTTCAATCTGTGAGATTGACCCCAATTCTGACTTTGATTTTTTACAGTAGACCGTCCATGCACTTCAAAACCTTTCCCCTCGGCTTCTACTCCTAGCTTGTTTCACGACGCTCTTTTAAGAAGCAATTCCGAAGGCCTTGGCCTCTTCTATCTGACCTGCGAGTTCCTCTTTCCCCTAGACGATTTTCCCAGACACCCTCGACCTCATGTCTGCATGTCGCGGGAAGAAGTGTAGGTTCTCGGTAGTTCCCTTCTTCCGAGAGCCTCCTTGCATTTTGTCGAAGCCCCTCCGCGCTTCGTGTCTCTGATATCGCGTTGGATTGAAGAAAACCCAATCGAGTCCTCCTCAGTAGTTTCCAGGCTAATTCTCCCCTTAGAAGACCCCCTCTTCACCCCCTGAGCGCGTATGAAGTTCTTAGAGATTTAAAACCCTTCGCGATTTGCGGTTGGCTTCTTCTTCGTGAGCGGAGGCTCTCCACGAGGCTTTTTTTGATCAAGTCTTCTCTCCAGTTCTCTTCCCCTGTGCCGGTGGCTTCGGAGGGAGGGTTTTGCGTAAGGGGCTCTTGTACCGAGTACGGGGCTCTGCCCCTTTCCCGGAGGTGCTTTCTTGGAGGCCGGCGTTTATCGATCTTGTTGCCGCAATCGGCGGAACGCCTTAGAGGAGGAATTATCCCGCCACGGTAACCATACTCTTTTTCAACGGAGATCTAGGGCAGCTCTGATTTTCTTTCTCCGCGTGCCTTTCCTCTTTTCCGGCCATGGTGCATCATCGTCCTTCATAAAGGTAATAGAAATCTTTCTACAGATCCTTCTATCATACGGAGCGAGAGACTTTTATCTTCCCCCGTTTCTTTGGTTAAGATCTCTGGTCGTCTCGGGCGACGAGGGACGAGCGTCTTGAAAGGAGGGAAACGGGAAGAACCTTCTCTGGCTGTCGTATATCTCCTTGCCGTCAACCCTTTTCCGGAGATCTTCTTCCTCGGCGGTAGGGATACCGAGTTCTGCGAGTGAGGGACCTTAGGCAAATGTGGCTGGTATTCCCTCTTCTTCCTACAGCCAAGATGACTCTTAGAGGACCCGGTTTCGATCCTTTCTTTCTAAAAAAGGGACGTCCGTCTTCTCAATGTGATCTTAACCGGATCGGTAACTATCTTAACTTCCTACTGATTTGGTGCTTGCGACCTTTTTCTTTTTTCTACTCTCCCCCTCTCGCTAGGCTGGCTTTATAGCGAGCCTGAGAGGGGCGATTCGAGAGGAACGCTTTCCCTTGGGCAAAGGCTTGGAGTGGGATAGTCATACCCCCCAAGTAGGAATGAGTCTCACTTTCTTTTCGTGTGAAGCGGTTGCTTCCCCTTCAGCGACATAACTTTCTCCGTTTTTTCTTGACTCAGGCGAGTTCTCGAGAAGGATACTCCTTGGAAACTAGAATTCACACACAAAGCTCTAGGAGCTTAAAGCCCCCTCAGAGCTATTCCTGTCGCGATGTTTGGCCGTGAATAATAAATTCTGGTCAGCAGAGCTCCGTAGTGACATTCGTCTGACATTTCCTTTTTCTCCCCCCCGAAATAAAACCTACGTTACACGTCACCCTCCCTTTGTATCGATGTCTAAACGCCTCAAAAATGTACTTGGCGCATGCCTATGTTGGGACATTCCGTAGTCCCCGGGGACGTCTTTCAAAGAGGGCTTTCAATGAGTGCTCGGTGGTAGCTCGGACAGGTCCTAGAACGAAGAAACCCCTTTCTTCCTAGCTGAAGTCTTCCCAGATCAAGACTTTCAGCGGTTTAAGTCGAACGGCCCCCCTAGGACTAGACGCCCCGTCGGACGTATAGCAACCTCTAAGCTTGTTTATGGTTAGAGAGACGTAGCTACAGATCCCCAGCTCCCCCATCTCCCACACTTCCCCGCATCGTTAATAAGGTATTTCCGAAGAAAGTGACGAACGTCCGTACTCCTCTGGAGGTCCTTTGGTAGTTCAATCTGTCCCTGCTTAGGCAAGAAGCGATGATGTGATTGCGTACGTGAGTCTCAGGGATGTATTTTTTCTCCCCAAATCTACCAGTCCAGCGTCTTTCTTAATAAGTCCGTCTTCTCTTTTATAAAACCCCTTCGGGCAGAGTAGCACCTTTCCGGATTATAAGGGGATCGTAGTCCTGTATTGGATCTTCTCCATACGTGTTGTTTTTGCGTGATACAAAAATAAGACGACTTGCCTGCGAGGACCCTCTGACGCACGACTCCCCCGCCAAAGGCTCTCCTCTTTCTCCTCTTGAGTCCCCAATCCGAAAGAATGACTTGAAGTTCAGAACGAAGCACCCCTTTTAGTTTTTTCGATAGCCTGTTGTCTCCCCCTCTTGAAATCCTTTAAGCGAACTCAAGTCTCACCCCCCGTTACATCCTCCCTGCGCGTTTTTTCGCGTCTTATTCCATACCCCAGGCCCCCCGCTTTTCAGCGACGTAGTAGGCCTTTTTCTTTCTGGCACCTACGACTAAGTTCTAACAGAATTAAATCCGACCTCTCTCCTCTTATACATGAAGAGAAGAGAAACATATCTCCCTCTCCCGCAGACTTTTGCGAGATTTTTTCTCTTTCGAGTCGAGAGGCTAGAAGGTATCCTCTTAAGATTAAATGGCTCCTCTTTCCTTTATTTAGGAGCAACTCTCTTCAGGGGGTTGGCGGCTGCTGTATAAATGTAGCCGGCGCGACTACAAACCTTTCCCCCTCCCCCTTGAGAGGCACTTCCCCCTCCCCATCTAGACAATAATTTTTTCCCCTTCATGTCACCCAGGCCGACCTGTTGTGACATATGCGCCGTCTTCTCTAATCAGATATTTTCAAACCCGTCATCTTCTTGGTTTAATTGACTTTGGATTTTCCCTCCCCCGCTGTTAGTCTCCCAGTTGATTACGTCTTCGGAGACCTAGACGAGGTCTCTGTTCAAAGTCCCCCCCCCTCCTGGTTTTAAGAGATCCCGGCAGTTACAGGGTTCCCCAGCATTTCTTATAATAGAGACTCGTATTGTGTGTGGGGAAGGGCACGTCTCGAGAGAAGATAGCTTAGGCGGGACAGCCCCCCTCCTTCTCAGGACCTTCCTCCTCCCGTAAAGGAGGACTTCCAGCCCAACCGGTCCACCGCAAAACGTCTACTCGGAGAAGCAGAAGACTTTTCTGGAGGAAGCCCCCTTCCCAGAACCCCAATTTCTTGCTTCTGCTACTGATTCGAAAATCTCCTTGCACGAGAGCCCCTCTCGCCGAGAGCCTTTCGTGACATGGAAACGACTTCCTGTCTCCTTAGAAGAAGGAACACGACGTATCTCTTGAGCTAGCTTCTTGTGAGGAATCTACAAGGGACACGTAAGATCTTTGTTCCGACGACGAGTTCGGATATACCGGAAAGTAAGACCCCATTTGTAGGAGAGAGCGGTCTTCCCTTGTATCAGCAAATTTTGCCCCCCCTCCTGAAGCGCGATATAGATTCGAGTTCCTCCGATCATCCGAAGATCCCCCTGTTTTTCTTTCGAGAAGAGCCCCCCTGAGAGGATGGTTGTCTTTTCGTAAAGAGTTCCCGCGTCTGAAGACTTACTAGAGTACTGCTGCCATATCCCGAACAAAGTCCCCCTGAACGTGAAACGCTAAACCCTCTCCCTTTTTGAGAACGATCCCGGAGGATTGCGACGTCTCTCTTCTCCGAAATGCATCGACGAGTCTCTCTTTTTTTTTTTGCTGCGGGCTATTGAGTGCTCACGGGACCTCATCCTCGTAAATCGATCCTCCAGAGTAGTGAGTCGGAGGACTTGCGAAGTGCTACGCCGAAAGGCGTTAGCCGATTGACCAAGGCAAAATCTCCCGACGTTTTCAGACTCTCCCCCCTCCGGACGCTCTGACCAACTTTTCAGCCCTCCGCCGCCAACTTGGTCACGAAGAGCCTCTCCGACCCGCTCCTTCGCAAAAGATTCCCAAAGGTGGGTTCCTTGACGCATGATTCACCTCCTTGTCGGGAGACCTTTTCCGCCGCCGATCACGCGCCCGCAACCCGAAAGTCTTTGTTGGAAGAGATCCGCGCTTCCCGAAGTTCCTAGGAGAGGTCCTTCATCGAAGAGAGCCTCTTCTGCCAGAGACTCTAATGCTGATATCAGATTTGGGGGAACATCTCACTCCGAACTTTCACGAAGCCTTAGTTTTCTTTCCTCTCGCTCGCCACTTTCCAGCGAGTGCGAGGCTAACGATCCTTCTCCTCAACTTGTCCATTGCCTCCCCGTCGACTTTCGTTCGACGCGTTCCTCGGGGCACGTTTACTGCGAAGAGGATAATGGAAGGTTTCATCTCGCGTCCCAGGACTTCCTCATTCTTTCCCCGCTACAATCAGGCTCCCTTAGCTAGCTATCTGAGGGCACCCCGTGTAACGGGAGGTCCCTTTCTTTGACCCCAGCACGTAGACCTCTCACAAGTAGCATGCAAGGTCTCTCACCATTCGACGAGTTCATTAGATCCCTCTCCGCGTATATCCCCAGAGATAGGGGCTCGTGCTCCAAGAGCATGTCTCTCGGGCAGGATTTTCTCTCTGCAACGCGCCCACCTTTTCTCGCCCTCCTACGATCTAATAGCCTCCATGATGAGAAACGATCGTGAGGGCGCAAATTTTTCCTTCCCTTTCTTCAGGAAAGCTTCCTTCTATCCCAAGAGTGGTAGACTTTCCCCCCAGAGTGGGTCCCCTCTTATGCGAGGAGTAAACTTACGATGTCCTCCTCAAAGACCCCCCCTCCCCCACTACCTGAAGAAGGCTCCATTCTTCAGCCGACTTTTCGAGGCCATTTACCGTTCGTGTTCGTCTTGATTCGCGAAGAAAGAGAAAGAAGCTTTTTCTCTATTTGAGATACTCACTTCGTTTTCTCCTCTTTAAGGAACCCCCCCTTCCTTTGAGTTCGGAAGGCCTCTTTTCTTCTTTTTTATCTCCCCTCGTCTCGGGGGTAGAACCCAGCTCTTTCCCCCCTGGTGGATATCTATATTTTCCCCTCTCCGTTTTTGTTTCTACGCTCCACTCTATAGAGAGTGTTTTTCCCTCTCACTTTTGTGAGGTTTTTTCCTTTCAGGGCCGTCGTGATAACAGCGAGTCGAGGTGTTTCTGACGAAGGGAGGCGAGCACTACGTACTCCCATCGTTTTTCTCTGCGAGTTTTTTCCTTTCTTCCTTCTTGTTTCCAACGGCATTTGGCTTTTCAATGACCCTCTCACTAATCAACCACCCACCCTCTCCCCCCCCCCCCCCCCCCCCCCCCCCCCCCCCTCTCCCCCCCCTACCCCCCCCCACCCCCCCCTCCCCACCCCCCCCCCCTTTCCCCCCCCCCCCCTCCCCCCCCCCCCCCCCCCTCTCCCCCCGCCCACCCCCCAACCCCCCCCCCCCCCCCCCCCCACCCCCCCCTCCCCCCCCCCCCCCCCCCCCCACCCCCCCCCCCCCCCCCCCCCCACCCCCCCCCCCCCCCACCCCCCCCCCCCCCCCCCCCCCCCCCCCCCCCCCCCCCCCCCCCCCCCCCCCCCCCCCCCCCCCCCCCCCCCCCCCCCCCCCCCCCCCCCCTCCCCCCCCCCCCCCACCCCCCCCCCCCCCCCCCCCCCCCCCCCCCCCCCCCCCCCCCCCCCCCCCCCCCCCCCCCCCCCCCCCCCCCCCCCCCCCCCCACCCCAGAAATATCTTCACTAGGGGAATAGGAGTAGTTCCCCATTCCTTCCCTGAGTAAGGTTATTTATGCTGAAAGTTCCCTTCTTTTCCCTTTCTATCTCTCTATTTTCTACCCCCCTTCTGCGCGTCGTCAGAGTTCGCGCGAACTAAGAGGAGCGTGGTATAGACGATCAGCTTCCGACCCGAAGAGCGGATCGCCGTTAGGAGAGGACTCCTCTGCAGTTTTCTCCTAAGCCGTTTTTCCGGTTGCTCCTTAAATAGCAAAGTGTACTACCATCGAGAGGGGAGCCCTCTACGAGATATTCTTTCTTTGACTCAGCACGAATACTTTTCTTCGTGCTGCGTCTTCCCATACGGTGTATTGACATTAATGAGACTTTTTCTCAAGTAGACCTCTCTTCCATGCAGATGCCCCCTCTCCCCTTCCCCATCTCCTTTTTCCACCGGCGAATTTCTATAGTATTTTATCTCCCCCTACGTTTTACTCTTCTTTAACAGCAGAAACGGCCGCAAGTTCTTGGGAAAGAGAGAGATTTTGGCAACAATGCGAGCTTCCTCGTCGAAGTAGACGACCCTCTTTCCCCACTTTGCCTCCGCCCGAAATGCCCATTTTCAGAGAATCTATTTGAGGCTTCTCTGACTCGTGCGGCTTTAAAGAATGGATAGTTTTTCCGAAGACAACGAGGTACCCTTTCCTCTCTATCGATTTTTCCTCAACCACCCCCCTTCCCCTTCGAGTCCCCCTCAAATTTATAGAAGATGCCTCTCATCGTCCGACAGTCTATGGGATTTCTCCTCCCTTTATGCATCGAGATCCCTCACATTAGCTCCTCTTACCCCCCGAACGCTTCGAGTTCAGGAGGTTCGGTATATGAGGACTTCCTTGATCACCGGCTTCTTCCGCTCGTTTCGAGCGAACTTGATCACTGAGGAGCAGGTGACGCCGTTCGCATAAGGCAGCGTCTTTTTCCCCTAAGGGGAACGCGTGAAGTCTTTTCTGAGTTTTCTTCGGCTTTTGGCCGAGCTTGGAGGACCTGTTGGATGGATGGGGAGTTCGGATGCCGGGACCCTCTTGTTCCTTTTATCGGCCTTCGTCCCTAACAGTCTAACCAGATCTTCCGGAAGATCTTTTCGTCTCCCTTTTCCTATGTCTTCCGCTTTCTCCCGTGAGCGAGTCCCGAATCCATCTTTAGAAGAGAACTCCTCGCCATCGTTAGATCGACGTTTCGTCTTAACTGCGGATAGGTCCAAAAGAGGGAGGTCTGGAGAGTGTTCCAGCAGGCGGCTTTTCCTCCGGTAGTCTGATCCTACCCGCGCTTACCGAGAGGGACGGAGGGACACTCTTGACGGTCCCCCCCCCTCACTTACGCTGCTGCGTCTCATCCCACACTCCCCCCCTCTCTACTTGAGGTACTCAGGAGGTAGAGTATTCTAGATAGTTTTGAGATGGTCCTTCCCTTCTGTTTTCTTTTCTTCCTCCAGTCAGTCAGGCTATTCCCTATCGACTCTTTCGCGACAGGAGGATTCGGCAAGTGCCTTTCGGTCCTTTTAGTGTCGGCATCAGAGATGATGATGATTTTCCCTTTGATAGGGTCTCCCCCTTCTCTTAATTAGACTCCGCGAGTCCGGCGTACTTCTTTCCTTTTCTTGTATCTTATACTCAGAAAGCAAGAGCAGACTTTTATAGATGATAGAGCGAAGCGCGATTTGTATCGCGCAGGAAGTCCTCCTCCCTTTTCTCGTAAAGGCTTTTTCGGGGATTACCCCTGAATGCGTTTTAGGTGTTCGGTGCAAGAGGTTGTAGTTCCCCATTTGAGAGACAACGTGCCTTCGGCGCAGTTTCTTCCCTGTGGTGGGGATGCCCCTCCTTCGAAGAGACGTACTCTTCTTCTCGGCCTTTAGTTCAAAAAACTTTAGCGCCTTAGGCTCTTTACGAATAACTCGGACCCAACCGACATGCCGCTTTTTTCCCCTTAGATGCAGCGGCTGCATACTAAATTATGGTAGAGAGGCTTTTTGGGAACTTCTTTTTTCGAACTCGACCTATTGGTTCCCCCAACTCCCGTAAGGTGATCCCCAGGTCGGCGTATCTGAGAACGATCGCCCCTCATGCAGATTTCGCAAAAGGTCCCTCACTTTGCATGAATTCTTGTGACATTCTTTCCCGGGGTCTCTTCAACGAGGTTTCAATCGGTGAGAAAAACGGTTTTCTCAGGTGGTCTTGCGCGGAGTTCCCTTCGGATTCCGGACGCACCCCCCCCAAGCGCTTCTTTTTTTTAGAAAGCAGCTATTAGAAGGATCAAGACCATTTGAATTGAAGCGGCGAAAGTAGAAAATCCCCCTCTCCCCCGAAGAGCCCGTCGAACTCCTCTCTCTGACTTCTTTTTAGCCTTCTCCTGCATGAAACACTCTTCAGCTCGCCCAATTGGTACTCCCCCTCCCTCTTCGAAATTACTTCCCCTTTTCCTACCTTTTGCCCTTTTCTCTGGGTCCGTGGGCTTCCCGAACAAATAGCCTGATGACAGAGAGACTGCCAGCCCTCCCCCTCATAGACCCCTGGTGGTCTCTTCGCTCACCCCCTTCGTTTTAGATTTCTGAGAAAACATCTGGAGATATGAAAGCCTAACGGGGTAAATTCTTCTTCCAGCACCATTTTTTCCCGAGGGGGTTCGTTTCTAAGAGGCGCGAGTCTGTCCAGGGTCTTTTTGGATAGGAGCGTTTTTCGCAGGACGCTTATTAGTCGATCTTCCCTCTCTCTTTTCATCTAATTCTTCCTACTCAGATCCCTCGAAGAATCTTTCCTTCTTTTTTTTTCCGCTACTGCACCCCCGCATAAGGCGTTTTCCTCTTGTTAGACGCGTTCCCCCCTGCACGATAGAAGATCCTTGAACACTTCGAACGACTTTCTTCCCTTGTTGTGGAGGTATCGCCTTTCCCAAAGGTGTGGTCCTTCCTTGACCATCCAGAACACCCTTCTTTAGTCGCAATACTCCTCCCACCATTAGCCTTCTGGCGCTTCTGAGGGGCGCTTTTTTTGTCGACTTCCCGAAGACCCTTTTCCCCCCGCAAGTCCCCTCAGTAGGGGCCTAACTCCCTTTTTTTTGCCTACTGACCCTTTTAGAGAAAACTTGTGGGAGAGATTAGATTCACTCTCTACTTCCAGAGCTTTTTCGCCCCTCTACTATCGGATGGGCTCGAAGGAAGACGGGAGCGTGTCTATGTGACGGACCTACTTTTTTTTCTAACCCCCCCTCCTCTCATTCGGCGAGTTTTTCTTTTCGCGTTTTTCTCCCCAGCGGTTTTTAAGGTGTGGCGGGATGAGTTCCCTCCTACGAGAGCCTTCAATACTTGATTTAATTCATCTTCGATCCGTCCTCCTCAACATAATTACCGTCCCACTCCATCGGCACTGTTCCCCCCCTTTTGAATCCTGTTCTGAGAGAAATAGGCCTCTTTTTCGATAGTAATCTCCCCGCAGGACCTTGGTTAACCCTTTGTTGTCATGACTTAGTGGGGTACGTCTGAGGGCACTCACGAAGATCTGATCGACCTTTACTCTCCCTAGGACCTTGAGATGGTCAGCTCTAGGTCATCTCCCCCCCTTTGTTAAACCTTCTTTTCTAGAAGTTCGGACTTTCTTTTGGGATAGGGACTCGCCAGCCCTCTTTGTCAAGTTTGAAGCCACCTCGAAGAAATACGGAGGGATCTCCCCTCTCAAACTCAACGCCCGCTACTAGTACTTCTCCTCAAGAAGTGCGAGGAGAAGGTCCCACGACAGAACAACAGAAAAGTTATCCCCCCCTGCCCTCCCTATAATGTGGGTGTTCTAGACCACCTTCCGGAGATCGATCGCATACGATCTCCCTCGGAGCTTGTCTCGGCTGACCCTCTCTCCGTAGCCCAGAGTGTTCGCCAAGGGCTCCCCCCAGGCACCAAGCCTGTTCCCCCCCTATTCTTTAATAGGAAAGAGCCGGTTCTCCGCCGATCAAAGGTCCCCCCAGGATCCCCCCTTCCGAATCTGAGGCCTCCGACGAAACGGTCTAGTCCCAGGTAGCCCCTCTGAATAGAGGAGGGCCTCTTGAAGCAGTCCTCTTGTGACGCCCCCCCCAACATTCAGCCCGTCCGATACTTAAAGAAGCCTGTGAACTCCAGTAGTACCTCACAGATTCCTCTAGATCGTTTTTTTCCCTTCTCGAGCTCGGTGAAGAATAGAAGCCGGTGGAGGACCAGCGTCCCCCCCTTCCTCCCCAGATAATTTTTAGCTCCCCGCCTTACTCTTTCCCTGACCATGAAAAGTCACGCTCCGGAGGGCAGCCTCTACCCCTCTCCGATCTCCCTTCCATTCTAGTCTTGAGGATTCTTTTTAGAGGGCCTGCTTGTTACATAAAGAGAAAGACGCTTCTAGGAGCAGGGAGATCCCGATATCATAAGTCCTTTTTCTCTCTCATTACTCGCCTCGCCTACACTAGTTCAAGACTATTCAGGAAAAATCAGCCGCTTCATACTATCCCAGCTTGCCCCCCCCTACTTCTCTGAAGAAAGAAAAGACTTTCCCCCACGTCCCGGTTCCTCTCTTTTCCCAACCCCCCCCCCCCCCCTTTTCAGATTTAAGACTCAGCGCGAAAAGGTACTCCCCCGGCAATCTCCTCTTTGGCGACCCTTTCTGTGTTCCGACTGTCTTGAGCCATCGCCCTCCAAGCAGATAACTTCAGAAGTCCCAACCTTCTTTTTCTTAATCTTCTTTTTTTTTTCCCAGTCTTTTCACCGACGACTTAATCCGAAGCCTCCCAGGTCCCCCCCTTCTCCCCGATCGGTTCTTCGGCTTCTTGGTGTCTCCGCTAAACGGTCTTTTGCAAGATTTGCGGCGGTTCTTCCGGAATACCCCCCCTCAGTCGCCATTCGGCTTAGACCTCTCTAGAAATGTGTTCCCCCCCCTTCCCTTCCGATTCCCCCGACAGACCTTTAATTCGTACAGGGCTCCTGTCCTAGAACTATTCGACGAGCAGTTCGCCCCGTTCTCCTTTGGGGTTTCTCCTTCTACTCCCGAACTCCTCCTCTAAGTCCCACGGCATTCCTTTTCTTTCGGGCTTCCTAGTCCCGTGAAACCTAATACATCATGCGACACGCTTAGATCTTTTTTCGGGCGAGGGTCCTACGACCTCCCCTATGTCGCCTGTCACGGTCATCCATCCTTGAATCCACAGATAGACTACGTCTTTAAGAAATAAAGATCGGGACTACTGCAGGATTCCTTTTGCTGGTGAGCTTTCCTCTGCCCTTGTTTCTTATAGGATGAGACTCGTTCCAAGATGATCCTCGCCTCCCAAGCGATGAGCCTTTTTTAGGGTCCCTCCTTGAGGAACGTTCCTCTCTATACCCCTCTCTTTCAGGGGTACTTGCTCGTCTCCGAAGGAGGAATCATTTCCGTATTCTTTCTTCCGAACCCCAGAGAACGATTTTTTTCTCTTTTCACCTTTCCCCCTTCTCACCTCCTATGAGGGCCTCTGGAACGACGACGATCAGAAATTTCTTGATTTCATGAAAACACCTTTTGTGCAAACTTTTCGAGTCGGTCTCGAAACGTCGCGAGACATTTTGGCTTCTACGTCGTGCTCTCTTAACTTCGGACTGACAACACCCGCTTACTCTTCTCTTTCCTGCTGGTGGCTCTTTTGAGCGCATTTTCCGTTAGTGGTTTTTTCCCTTATTTGATCACAGTTGGTCTCATTAATCAAGTGTTGGTGTTGAGAGAGATCCTCTAGAGACACCCCCCCCCCCCCCCTTTGCGTTTTTGCGAAAACGTCTCCTTTTTTTCCCTCGCGCAGCGGGCCCTTCCCTCGCCACCGACCTTATGACGATAGTCAGCACGACTTTCCCATGTATCGAGAGTATGAGAGTTACTCTCCCACTCTCACGCTGTGGCCCCCTTCTCTGTCTTTTGTGAACCCCTTTTCCCCCTGAGTATTTTCCATTGGAGTGTTCTCTCCCTGTGATTTTATTGTTATGGTTCGTCCTCAAAGCTAGACAAAAATCTGAAGATTTTTGTCTCCCGCTGCGTACACCCTCTCCTTTTTCTGCAGATCTTTTCCTCCCTAGGAGGCTTTCGAGTTTCTAGGCGAAGAGTCGACTGAGAGCGCGTATTCTCCCAGGGATTGTGATTTCCCCCCTTTACTGAGATTGGAGTCACATTCCCCCGAGATCGTTGTTCTTATAAGAGGTCCCTCCTATTAGCCTTCTAAGTTTTTTCCCTTTCCTCTGAACCTTTCTGACGTTATAACGTAGCTTCTGAAAGTTCGTAAAACCTCTCACCCCTAGCCCTCACAAACGTCCTCTCTCAGGAGACTCATGTTCCTTTCCGTAGTCTCTTCCCCACCCCGGAAAGGTTTGTGAACGAGTCGATCTTTACCTCTCTCGTTATTATAATCGTAGACCTCCTAAATATCGTGAAAAGCAGGAAGCTTCCCGCTAGTAGACCTCTTCCCTCTCCAAATGTTCTTTTTTCCTTTGCCTTACTGAGGAGAGATTCGTCGTGAGCCTACTTTTTCCCTTTTGGGAAATCTCTCTCGATTTTTCAGCCTTGCTTCGAGCTTCTCAGAGTGGTTCCTTTTGCAGCAAATCTTTCGCAGCTTCTAAGACCTCGATTTTTGTCTCACTCCAAGATCTGGTCTTCTTCCCCATGGAGAGAAGTCGGATTAAGTAGTAGTTTTCAGTGTAGATTCCCTAAGGATTTTTTTTGGATTCTTTTCAGGTTTCTGCTCGTCCCCCGAGGGATACCGTACCAGTTTTAGTGATAAAGAGAGAGAGGTTGTCGTTTTCTCCCTTCTCTGGCCGAGGCTTTCTTTTATTCGGGCGATTTTTGGTTTCCCGCTCTTTCCTTCCTGGCAGTATTTGGGATGAAAATCTACGGGGAAGAGGCCTCTTTTTCTACGTGAGGGGGATTGCTGTTGCCTTTTTCTTTTTCGGTCGGGATAGATTTTTGTTTTCGGCCCTCCTTTTATGCTCTGGCCCCCCACTTCAGTCCAGTCTTCAACGCTAAAAAGATCTTGTCAACTTTTCTCTCGGGCAGCGTAGAACATGGAAGAGGATTTTCCAGTGCGCCCCCCTTCATCTCCCTTCTTCATCGAACTTTTTTCCCATTGCGCTCATCTTTCTTTTCGGCTCAACGGTGTTTGGATAGTTCTCTGCGGTAGAGGAGCTGCTGTTTTCTGCGCTTGATTTTGATTGGTTCTTACTTTCAAATTGAATAGAGATGCAGTCTCTCGTCTCCAGGACAGGAGAGTACCCCTCGAGCTCGGAGATTTTTTGTAATAGGCTTTTTGACTCCCGGCTATGGACCCCCTTTTGTAGGCCAAGGTTCGGGATAAGGAGTCAGCTTCCTTTTTCCCCGATCAGACTTCTCCTTTTAGTCAGGAGGAGTTTTTGAGGAATTCTTTCCTCCCTGATTCTTCTTTCGGATTGTAAGGTCCTAGGATAGGGAGACCTTCGTTTCCTGACTTCTTTAGGAGGGAGAAATTTTCGGGGGCTGAGGCTTTTTTTCTACCGCAAGCCCCTTCGGCTCTTTTCCCGCTAAGAATTCTGATATATTAAGAACTATGGTCACTTTTGATAGAAAGGAGTGATTGGAGTGACTTTCAAAGTCTTTTTTAGGTGCCCTCTTCTCGGCCTTGTCCTTTCTTTCTGATTGATTCCCCGGAGTGGGGATACCCCTTTAGACAGAGAGGAGAGAAGTAGCTTTCCCTCTCAGCAAAACTTTCCTTTCGGATAGAGTCTTTTTTTGACCCAAGCTTTTTTTCCCCTTCCCGCGCCCCCCTTCCTCCCCCGGTGTTAATCCTCCATTTAGAAGAGAGGCAAAGTAGTTCCCTTTCATTCGAAGAGTGTCCCCCTATCATTTTCCCCCCCTAAGACGGTTTTTCAAGATGATCGACAATCTCTGATTTAGAGACCACCCCCTTTTTCTTACAAGGGGCTTCCGATGGAGTTTCTTCCCCCAGCTCACCTCTTTTAACCTTCATCCCCTTAGGGAACGTTGTAGTAGACGTTCCCCAGGGTAGATCTTTCAGTCCAACCCCTAGCGTTTCTTTCGACTCTCATCCCCCTCCCTATAATAGTCAGCCTGTCCTCGTCCGCGGCGACCGTCCCCCCTGTCACATCGACTCGCCTCGTCTTGCCGGGTTTGGTTCTCCTCTCTGTCGCGCGTGAAACCAAATTCCTCCCAACACCCCCCTTTTTCATTTTCAATTCCCAGTAGTAGGAAAGCGAATACCAGGACGAAGATTCCCTTCAGACCGTCCCCTTGAGTGGTCCCCCCCCAACCCTTCCTTCCCTATGCCCTCTTCCCCCTCCTGGATCGGTCCGGTGTTTTTCCTTCTTTGCTCCCTAACGTGGATTTCACACCCTATTTTCTTCCCCGACAATTGCCGAGCATTTTATTCCATCCCGTCCTTTGCCGATTGGGGGGACTACAATTTTCTCCCGAGGCGCGCCCCCTTTCTGAGTGATTGCAGTCCCTCTTTCCTTATATCTTTCTTTTCCTCCTCTTTTGTTGTCGATCCCCACTCTAGACGAAGAGACTCTGGCGCTGACGCGCAGATCCCCCTCCCCCCCCAATTCCTCCTTACGGCTCTTTTTCCCGCTGCCCGTCCCTCTTTCTCCCCTGCACTTTTTTTTCTTTTCCTCCCCGTGACCAAGTTGTCGGGCGGGCTAGCATCCAAAACTCGTGTGTTCCCCCCCACCATCCCTCACTTATCTCCCTACCCTTTCCGAAACACAAAGATACCTTTAGAGTATTTCCCCTTCGAGGGCATTCTTTTTCGATTGCCCTCTGTACCTAGTAAGCCGCGTTCGGCCGTATTATCCTACGCTCTTCGACGCCGTTTAGATACCCTTTGTCTAGTGACAGATTTTTTAACTTTCCGCGAAGGAGCCTTCCCCCCCGCCACGACAGCCCTTGGCCCTGCAAAGTTCTCTCTATCGCTCTGTCCTGACCGCGTTAAAGGGGCGGAAGATTCCCCCTGATTAGCTGACATTTTTTCAGCGAATTTTTTCCTTTATTCCCCCCTCTGGCGGCTTTTCCTCCGAGAGACTAAAACGTAGTGAAACTTTAGACTTCCCCCTAGTGCTCTTTTTAATACTCCCGTCAACTCCCCCCTCATTTAGATGACCCTCCCATGTTGAGCTCTTCCCCCTGAAGAGTTTTTCTTATCGATTACTCTTGAGTTTCCCCTTCGTATTTTTTTTCTGATAGGGGGAGAATTCCAGCGGTCGTTGCATCGGGAAGTTCTTTCTATGGCGAATCCTTCTCTCCGCTTTTCGCATGGGAATATTTCATGTTCATTGGGGTCAAGGCCCCCCTTATCCTACTCTCTCTGCGATCTGAGGTGTGGCGAAGTAAGATTTTTTCCTTCTATTCCTATTTTCTCAGCTCATTTGAATCCCCACCCAGGGCGAACGTCTCCAGACACGGAGGGAGAGAATGCTTGTCTCAACCTTTAACAGCAAAAGCCTTTTTTTCCACCCCTGAAGATTTCTTGTTTAGTCCCGCCTCCCCTCCGGAGATCCCCTTTTCGGTTCCCGCCGAGATAGAAAATAGACTGCGCGCGAGCTTTTTACGCCGAGACTCGTGGAGGTTTTTCCGAATCCCTCTCGGTGCGCCCGTCCCTCCTTCCCCCACGAGGCGCCGATTCCGAGACCTTGAACACCGAGTTCTCCATTACCTTCTATCGGTCGGTTCCTCCTCTTTCCCGAGGAATAAGAAGAAATCCCCCTTACCTCATACGTCACGGTAGAGAGTAAGCCCTCTTGGAGGAAAGCTTTCATCCCTAGGCCGACATTTGAAAATCAAGCCGGGGATCGATAACTCTCTAGCCGCAGATCTCCTAGATCTCGGGTGTTGCGGACTTTAGCGCCGCAGGAGATTTTTTTTTTTGCTACTCAGTAGTACTTTTTCGTTCCTTCCTAGCTACGCCCTCCTGACCAGCCGTCGACTACCATAATTTCTACCCCAGATAAACGCAGCCCGTGTTGAGTCAGAGTCCATTAGAGAGATTTTCATACTCTTGAGGGCGATTACCTCTGGAACAGATGATGAGTTTCTGCGTGTCGTCAGCAGTCTCTTTCGCGTCTCTCTCCTCATCTGGTGAGCTCTTTTTACCCCTGGCAGCTCACTGATTCCTCAATGAGGAAAAATTCAACCCCCTCCAGAATTCTCCAAGAAGGCCCCCCCGTCTGTCTTGTTCTTTAGAAACGCCTCAACTTCTCTACTCAGGTTCCCCCAAGTGAGACAAGAGGACTCCCCCGTAGAGCCCCTGACTTCATATCGTTCTCTCCCCACCAGCTTTCGTGATCCTTCGTCTTTAGCCCCTAATAGAGACGCAGCCCTCCTCACAAAATCCCCCGAGAGTTTTTTCAGCCTTCCACTCTCATCCGCGCCTCTTCCCCTCCCACCTAGGAGGAGAGTCGACCCCTTCCATCGCCTTTGGCGTTCCCCATGTAGATGGGTTGAGGAAAACGGCATCCCCTCCTTTGTGATCGAGATAACGCCTCTTGGTCGGATCAAACTCTTTTTGGAAAGAATACGAAGAGTTTCACCAGACCGTCCTTTTAATTCACAATTTCTTCTAAACCAAGGCATTCCGAGTATTCCTTTCTTTAGCGCAAGAGCTTAGGATACTTTTTTTTCTGAGCCGAAATCGCAGGTCAATCATAGAGATTGTCCCTTCACTCTTAAGTGTTCTCATACCCTCCGAGATCCCCCATGAGAACTTTTCCTTAGATAGGAGTGTTTATTCTTTTCGTCGGTTGATATGGCCTCCTCCTCCCTTGTTCACACTCTCATGAGGTCCCCCTCTATGATGATGACGACGGTCCCTCCTGCACCCGCACCTCTTCTACTCCCTCCGCGTCTACTCCACGAGACGGGCGAGTGCTACAATCGCCTTTCGGTGAGCTTGGAACCGAGGCCCGGTTTCCGGCTTTTCTTCAACTCTTTCTCGCTCCACCTCCGCTCGGTCATGATTTTTTTTTCCCTTACCTTCTTACGGCAAGACTGACCACCGAGGCCCCCTTTTCCTCACGAGGTCTTTTTTTTTTCGATCTGGAGGAGCGACACAGAGACCGCCCATCACGACACGTCCCTCTCCCTAACAACACGCTATTCTTACATCTTAAAGACAGCCTTCCCTTTTTCTGTCGATTCCTCCCTACAGAGTGGCGTCGTTTTTACGTAGTCCTCTCTTCCGAGGGCGATTGCATTAGGTAGGCCCGAAAATTAGTTCCTTCCCCCACACCCGAGTCGCTGGCGTTTCTTCTGGTGGAAGAAGGCCTTTCCACCTCAACCCTGTTAGACCCCCCCTTTAACATGGGGG
>Ga0179591_1171692_pt1 | contig 21590 bp, 37 predicted proteins | sample CZOMad2_1_08_16f_FD_182891 | JGI IMG/M metagenome (GOLD analysis project Ga0179591, IMG submission 182891) | Vadose zone soil fungal communities from Angelo Coast Range Reserve, California, USA - CZOMad2_1_08_16fungal (PacBio error correction) | ecosystem: Environmental > Terrestrial > Soil >... | reverse complement strand
CCTCCAATAATCCTTTTGAGTCTTTCTCCCTCCCTCGCCGGTTTCGAGTGCAGTTACTTTGTTGAAATTGAGGCTGACCCACCCCTTTTTTTTCCCTTTTTTTTTTTGTTCTCTTTTCCCTCTTCTCCTGTTTGCCATTCTCTGGTATTCCTTTTCCTCTTTTCCCTTTTTCCCCTCTCCCTGCTGAACTGGTGGCTGCCCATGGAAAAGTGGGATTGTCCCAACCCCCAAACTTACTTTCTTTTTCCATTTTTCCTGAACTTTGGAACTATTCTTGTGTACTATCTCTTTTTTGGCCGTGAGATTGCATGACATGGTGTTTGTCGCTTTCCCTCCCCTCCCTTTTTTTTTTCGCGGCAAGGCCCCCCAATCTTGTTCGAGGTTTTGCACTGTCAGCCCTTTTCCGGCTTGTGGGGACTAATGGAGGGCCCTTATCCTGTTTTTTCTCCCATTGCTTTTCTCGCAGACTTTTCCCGCAAGGAAGGGTCTGATTCGATCTTTTCTTTTTTCCAAGCTCCACTCTGTCATGGCCAGGTCAGTTAGCGGTCCAGGGCTGAAAACTTCTCTTTTTTCGCTTTTCTTCTTTCAATTTTCCCCCGTTTTCTTTTTTTCCCGTCAACTCTCCTGATCCTTTCATGTAGGCGACCGCATGTTCCAGCCTTGCTTTTTCTTTCCTTTTTCGTTGTTCTTTTTCTTTTTCACTAGGGGTTGAGTATTTTTTCTTTCCCCCCCTTCATGAGGTGAGCTTCTTTTTATAGCGATGGCCCAGATTAAGGTGGGTGTCAATCTGAATGTTTCTCCCTCCGCCCCCCCCCCCCTCGACTTCTCTTTCCGGGTGGCAATCCGGTCACAACTTCCGCCCTTCCCCTCCTTTATTTGGTAAAATTACGAAGTAAGGCGCTCTTTCTTTCCTCTCTTTTGCGCCCTCCCCCTCCCTGCTCAGGAGGATGACCTCCTGCCAACGATTTCTCATTTTTTTATACGGGGGAGGAGTTTGACTCAACTTTTTTCCCCCCGAAGCTCCCCCCTTCCCCCCCCCGTTCATTCCCATTTCTCCATCTCTTTTGCCCCCCCCCTTTTTTTTTTTGTCTGGCCTTTCTTTTCCTGGTTTTTCTGGATGTTGAAGTGCTCTTCGTGATTCCTTTGGCTTCGAGCGCACACCACACAAAACCCCCACCTCCTTTTTGTTGCATCATTGTTCCCCTTTTTCAAAGTTTGTCTTTTTCTTCCTTTGAATTTTTGACTAGTTACAGCGCCGCCGTTTATTTTCGGGAGGGAGCGTCTTATCATTGACCATCCTTTCCTACTGATGAAGGGGAATGTCTTTCTTTGTCCCACCCTCCCTCTAGTTTCTCTTCGGTGTGTGCGGTGTCTTGCTTTCCTGGAGGTAATTGAACCCCCCACCATCGGCAGGCTGCCCCCAGTTGAGCTTTTTTTCTTCCCACCCCCATTTTTTTCCTCTTTACATCGGCCCAAAATAAGCCCGCGTTTACCCTTTTCTTGTTTCCTCCTTTTCGTAACTGCGGGTCTGCACTGTCACCTTCTTTTCCTACTTGAACGGGTTCCAGCCGTTTTTTCGTTGACCGCCTCCCAGTGGAAGACGCACGAAGACTTGAGTTTTTTCAGTTCTTTTTTTTTCCGGTTCCTTCCCCTGACTTCACTGAGTTGACTTTCCCCCCTTTCCATTTCCCCGGGAGCTCAGAACAAGATATGCTCCTTTTTCCTGAATCCCCTCTTTTTTTACTTTTGAGCGTCCGTCTGATCGGGTCCTTTTTTCCTAGTCCGACATTGAGTCTTTTTTTTTTTCTTGCACCTTTTTCTTTTGACAACCCCTTCAGTCCACCGTATTTTTCTTTCCCGGAACGCCGAGTCATTTTTTCCGTTCCCAAACCTGGTTCGGGAGTATTCCCAATGCGGCCCCACAATTTCTTGTAGTTGACGGGCTCCCCCTTCTCCGCCCCCCCCATTTCCTCCAATGCACCCCTTTTTTTTTAATCCCGAGCTGCCAAATGATGCCGAGGCTTTCCCATCTTTTTTTTCATTTCCCTTTTTTTCCCTTGAATTTCACCCTTTCCGCTCTTTGTCTTGTTTCTCTCCCCCCTATGACCTCCCTTTTTTTTTTTTTTGGAAAGAGGATTTTCCCCTATGTTTTTTTTCTCCCCTCTTGTTTTCCTTTTCCCCTTCGTATTCTCCCCCATTTCAAAACACATGGAATGTCACCCCCCCTTCCTTCCCGTTCATTCTTTATCGCCTCTTTCAAATTCCCTCCTTGTTCTCTTCCTTCCGCGACTGCCTTTGTTGGAACTCGTAAGCTTTTTCTTTTTTCCTCGCATGTCTCGTCATCCCGTGGTTTGCCTTTTTCCCCGTGACTTTCGGCCTCGACCGCTACACATGATGATGTATTCGGTCCACTTTTTCTTCCCTTTGTTCTTGAGCGGACCCCCGACTAGTAGCGTCGAGCATTTGAGGTGCGCGGTCCCTCTCTCTTTTTACTTTCTTCTTTTGCCCCCCCCGATGCCCTGTTCCCCCCCTTCCCCCTTTTGCCCCAACCCACCCACCCGACGAGAACACCCATTCCCCTTCTCGCTTTTGCGTGGTCGTGCCTTAAGTTAGCAACCACCCCCAATGGCGTCTTTGTGTTTCCCCCCCCCCTTGCCAACGCCACCGTAATCTTTTGCTTTTCCCCGTGCTTTTCGTTCCCCTTATTCCAATGACCTTTGCCTCGTGGAACCCCACCCTTCCTGACCCCCAGGATTTTTCTTTTCCTTTCCCCCCTAACACTTCCGCCTGGCAGCCGACCAGTTTTTTTTTAACCTGCGCATGGCACCCTGCCTATCCTCTCTTTTTTTTCCTCCGGGATTTAAGAAGCCAAACACACGGTTTGTTTTTTTTTTTACCTTTTTCCCCCCCTCCCCAGAAATCCACCCCCCCCCTGAAAAGTCAGCTGTTGTTTTCACCCTTTACCCCTTTGTGGTCGGGCGCGGGTTTCTTTTTCGTGTCCTTTTCTTCTTTGAAAGACTCCCCCTCCCCAGGTTCTTTTTCTGTCCTTGGCAGTTAGACTCGTCCGCGTTCCCCACCCTTTCCGGTCCCCTTGTTACTCACATATGAGTGGGTGTTGACGTTTCGGTCCCCAGGTTTGCCAAAGCTCAGGAGACTTGCTACCCACCCTTTCCTTCCATCATTTTTGTTTCGGTGACCCGAAGCGCCTTTTCCTTCTTTGTTTCCCTTTTTTTTCTTCCTTTAACGAGGAGGTGTCCGGATCCGTTTTTCTGACCTTTTCGGAATGTAATTGGCCTTACTAGGGCAAAACACTCTACCTTTTTTTTCCCCTGGTTTTTCCCCATGTTTAGTCCCAGTTTCTGCCACTTGGACCTGGTCCGAATTTTTTTTCCTCTTTCTTCTCCATTGACGATTGTCCTTCTTTTCTCTAAGCCTTTCACCTCCCCTTTTGTCAGCTTTCGCACCTCTTTGGTTACCTTTCTTCCCGATGTTTTTGTGCCGACGAGAATGTCTCCCCCCCCCTCTTTTGTCGGTCCCTGGGGTCCCGCCGTTTCCCCTGGAACCTTTAACCCTACGTGTTAACCTTGTCCTGTTGGAAACAGGCTTTTTTCCTGCGGATTTTCCCTTTTTTTTTTCTTCATTCTTGAACCCTCGGGTTTTGTTTCACCGTAGTCGTGCTGGCGCTAGCGCGTCCGGGAAGGGACTCCGGCGCGGTTTCTTTCGTTGCTTTTTCTCCCCTTCCAGTTCCTGGCTTGCTTTTTCGACGTGGCCACCATATTTCGTTTTTCCATTTTTCAATGGGGGGTTGGTTGGCTGGGGGGTTGTTGTTGGGGTTGGGGGCTCGCTCGGCTTCCCCCATGTTGTTGTCTGCTTCTCCCGCGAGCCCCACCGGTGGGACGGGGGGCGTTGGGTTGCGTTTTGAGGTCATTTTTTTTTTCTGGCTTTCGCTTCTTCTGGGACTTTTCCTACTGGATACTAAGTTTGTGATTTGTCCCGTTTCTTGCGGCAACCATCCCACATTCGAAACTGGTCCCTTCCCTCGGCTCTCCCCTTCTTTCCCGTTTATTTTTCTCTTCCTTTCCCCTAATTACGAGGAAGGTACTTTTTTGTTGTTCTTCAACCCCCATTTTTCCACCCGATGGTACAGGACCTGACAAGTCATGGACCACCCCGCCTGCCCCGCCTTTTTCTTCCTGGAACATTCCCCCCCATCCTCCCTCCGTCCGGCTTTTTCTCTTCCCCCGTTTATAGATTGTAGGCCTTCAGCTATTCTTCTCCTACTTTCCTTAGTTGCGGCCAGTACATCTTCCCTCCTCCCCGTTCTTCTTTCCCCTCGGGTTGCACTTTTCCACAGCAGGAACGAGCCGGCTTGCTGCTTGTTGCGCCTATTTCCCCTTTGGCTTTGGAAACACAAAACCTCGTTGGCTTCGCTTTTTTTACCCCCCCCCCTCTTTTGGGGTCAAGTCATGGAGGTCGCTTCATGCGACCAGGGCATTAGTTGGGCTTTATTCCTCTCCCCCCCCATTTTTTCCCCTTTTTGTTCCCCATCTTTCCCTTCCTTTCCCGGCACCCCTGCCCCCCTTCAATTAAAGGGTTCCCGGTTTACCTGAAGACTTTGGGTGGTTTCAATTTTCTTCCCGTGCCTTTCTCCTTTTTGACTCCTGTTTCTTTAGCTTCTGCCGCTTTTATGCTGTGGCCCACCCCCTTTCACTTCTCACCTCCCGATTTGTCGTTGTCGTACCTTGCCCGGATTAAATATCCGCCAGCTCCTTTTTACCCATTTTTTTTTTGTTCTATTGTTGGCTGTCCTGTTGGCACTCATCATTCTTTCCCCGGTCCCTCTTTCTTTCCGTCTTCGAGTTAGCTCTGGACGATTTTTAAGAGGAAATGAACGGTGGTTCGTTTTTTTTTCCTTTGACTGGGTTTTTTTTTTTTTTTTAGGCCCTGCTTCCCCCCCTATATCCCCGGCGCCCGTGCCTTTTCTGTCCCCCCCTTCCCTTGCGCCCCACTGTACGCACACCCCAGATAGCCGAACGTCATCTTCGTCCCTCCTTTTTTCTCCCTTTTCTTAGATGGTGATTTTTTTAGTCGACCAAACTTTTCCTCTCTCACAGGCTTTTTCTTTTCCCCCAGGAGGTAGCCGGTCTCATTCTTGGGGGAAATCTCTTCTCTTTTCTCCCTCTTTTTTCTTTTTTTCCAAGCCCGTCTGTTTCTCTCTTCCGTCATACAGAAACGATTTTTTTTTTTCTCTCCCCCTCCTGTCTCGAAAATCCCCTCTTCGTCCGGGGAGGTCAGCGGCGTCGTGTTGCATCGGAATTCGATGACGTGGTCTCTTTCGTTTTGGTTCCTTTCCCCCACACCTTGGTGCAATTCGGAGTGGATTTCTTTCCCCCTTTTTTGTCCGCCTCCTTTGAAGGGATTGAATTCTTTTTTGTGAACGATGGGTGCTTCCGGCGTGGCCCTCTCCCTTTTCAACTTTCCTATCTCCTCCCCTCGGTTTCCCATTTCCGTTCATTTTCTTCTCCTCCAGCCTCCACAAATTTCCTCCACCCAGTGGCCCCTTTTCAGGATTTACGTCCATTCCCCCCTGATGGGGCTGATTTTTTGATTTTGATTTCCCCACCCTTCTTCCCTCCCCTGGTTTTGCCCGAGATGGGCACATCATGACATTTTGGACTTTTCTCCTCCCTCTCCTTCTCTTTCTAGTCCGGGTGCGGACCCCGTGTGGACTCCGGCTTCCCCGAGGTCTTTTCCTTCTGGAACGCAACTGGAACTTTTTTACCTTCAACGGTAACGTTTCTTAGGTATCTTTTTGGGAATTGTGTTCTTTCATAGTTCCCTAATGGCTGGCGCCTGTGAGGCGACTCATGATTGGCACACCCTCCCTTTGTGTTTTGGGTTGTTTCGACTGCAAACTCAAGTTTTTTTTTACCCCCCCTCTCTTTTCGGATAACAGGGGCCCGCAACTGAAAGTGCAGTCCTGCTCGGGCTGTCTTGTGCAACCCTTGCTTTTTTTTTTTCCTCTACGTTTTCCTGTTTCTTTTTTTCTTTTTCGTACTCCCTCCACTTTTTTTTCATGCCTTTTTGTGATTTTTTCGCCTTGGATTCTGGCCTACATCTTAACGGTTTTGTCGCGCGGATTTTTTAACTCTTCGGAGGGTTTCCTTTCTTCGTTTGCTCGACTCCGTTTTCTCTTCCCTTGGTCGGGGGTTCTTCCTTTTTTGTTTTTCTTTACCACACCAGCTGGTTTCCCCCCCTTTGAGTGGAGAAAGAGTGTTTTTGATTTTCCTTCCCTTACCCAGTAGTCAGTTTAACTGTTACCCTTAAAATTATTTTTCCGTCCTTTTTTCCCTCCCGTCTCTTGGGTGTTTTTTTTCCCTTTTCCTCCCAAATTCCTTTCTTGACTTCCTCGTCCTAACTTTTCCCCGGTGCCTTCTCTTTCCCAGACAAAGTTTAGGTTAAAGCCACCACATTTTTTCTACCTTTTTTTTATTTTTGGCCATCTAGACATCACCCTTTTTGGGTCTAATGATCCCGGAACCCCCCTGTTCCGTCTAGCCGGCCTTCTTCTTCACACTCTGATACAGGCCCCGCCGTCGCCGGAAGTCCTGTTCCCTTCCCCCCGGCCCTTGAGTCACTCGCCCCGTGTCCACACTTTCTTTTTTCTTCCCTTCTTTCCCCGAACAGAGTGCCCAGACCTTTTTTTTTTTTTTTTTTTTTTTGTTTTTGCCTCTTGGTAACCCTTCGCCCCGTTCTTGTTTTCGCATGTTGGCTCGACGGTTTTCCTTTTTTAAAGAACCCTTCGCTTCTGTCGTCCCATTTTTTCTTTTCCCTTTTTTGGTTACTCACCCCCTTCGCCGCTTAAATGGATTTCCAACTTTCCCCCTGTTTTTTTTTTTTGCTCGGCCCTTTTGCGTGTTCCTGGGACCCTTTGACAAAGATTGCGGCCCTGCCTGCCTGGTCCCTCTTTTTCCTCTTCTTTCTTTCCAGACTTTCGTGCGCTTTCCTTTCTCCCACTCAATTAGGTTAAGAGATCCTCCTTTCATCTCCTCTTCCTTCGCCTCTTTTTTAACTACTGCCTGTCCCCAAGATTGCTTTTTTCCTTTTTTTCCCGTGCTTCTGTGCTGGGTTGGCCGTTTACACCCAAAAATCAGTTGCTCTTTTTTTCGGTTACCCCCCTTTCCCCCCTCCCTCCCTCTTATTCCCCCAGCCGTAAGATCCCTTTGTTTGTGCCTCCTCGATTTCCCCGACTGAAGCCCCAAGGACGTGTTCATATTTTCCTTCCCTTCATTTTTTCCTTTCTTTGATTTTGATGGCGTTTTTTTCTATATTGGTAATTCGTCTTTCCTTCCGTTGTTTTCGGAGTCGTACTTTTCCCCCGTTGGTTTTTTTCCCCCCCTTTTCCTGGTTTGGCCTTTTTTTCCTCCACGTGCATAGCCGTTATTGTTTTGTTGGGGTTTTCTTTCCCCTTTTTGGCTTATGACGGCCCCAATATGGCCCGATTTTTCCTCCACCCTTCTCTTCCGCCTTTTTGAACAGTCTTAGTGACTCTCCTTGACCCCTATTTTTTTTCCCTTTTCTGTCTGATAATCCTTGGTGTGGTTCTACACTGGGCCCTTTTTCTTTCCCTCCTGTGGTGCTCGTTTCTGGTGTTGTTTTCGGGCCCTTTCCTCAAAGATGACTTTTTCGCTGTCTTTTTCTTTTGCCCGATAAAGGCGGGCTCCTTTTTTCTCTCTTCCGCCGTCCTCTCAAGAGCCTCGAGCGCAAGCGTTACCTGTCACCTTTTTCCCCCACATCCATGTTCCCCGCGGTAGAGGGCGACTCTAGTAAAAGTCCCACCGTTTCCCCTTTTTTTCTGGTTCCTCTTTCATTTCCACTTTGCCCCGCGCACTTGTCTTTTTCGAGTCCCCCTGACTCCCTCGGATTTTAATTTTCGAGATTTAATAAGTCGGATGCTTCTTTGATTTTTTTTTTCCCCTTTTTTTCCTCTTCCCGGGCCGCGGCAAGACTTCCAAATCGTATTTCAGAATCCTGTTTTTTTTTTTCCACTTTATCTTTTTTCGTTCCCTAGGTGCTCTTCCTTTCTTATAGTCAGCAAATGTTTGGCTTTGCCTTCAGGTTTCCTTTCCCCAAACAGGGTTTTCAGTCTTCGTCCCCCTTTGGCACGATTTTTTTTTTTCGTTTGTGTTGTTTTTTTAGGATTGTGCGTTCCCATTTTTTCTGTTTTGTTTTTCCCTTTATTTGGGCGCGGCCAGAGTGGTTTCTTTTTTTCGTTTTTTTCCCCTTCCCCTATTGTTCTCTGGTTTGCTTGCCGCCAGGGCCCCCGTTCCCTACCTTTTTTTTCCACTTGGGAAATGGGTTCAAAGATCCGTCTCTTTCTGTTTTTTAAGATAGCTCCTTTGTTCCCCCTCCAAGTTCCCCTTGTCTTTCCTGTAGAGGGGCTGATCACTCTTCCTGCCCCTTTGTTCCCTTCGGGCTGGAAACTTACTTCTCCTTTGCTCCCCCTTTCGCTTTCCCCTTAAACTCATCACTCCCAGTCTATCGGCAGAATTCTTTTTTGTTTATTTTTTTTCCTTTTTTTTCCGCTGGAAAGCGGCTAGTTTGCCCTCGAGGTGGGTCCGATGAAACACCATCGTTTTTTGATGTTTTTTTCGCCGTGTTGGCTTTTTTTTGCCCGTCCGACGTGTTCTGCAAACTCACCTCCCCCCCCCCCTTTAAGAATTTTCGTGGGACACCTCTACATCACTTACTTCTTATCTCGGTTCCCTTCCTGGACGAAGCTCCTCCCGTGATTACTCTTTTTTTTTCTTTTTCCCTCCCTTTAGCGGAAACACTAAACTCGCCCTGGTTTTTGCTTTCCCCCTCCTTTCCCCATTTTTTTGTGGTCTTTGGTTCTATCGGGGGCCCCCTCTCCCGTGTTTTTCCCTTTGCCTCTCTCTTTTCCCCATCCGAATCCATTACCCCCCCTTTCTTTTTTTTCCCCTCCTCGTGTTGTTGAGAGCAACGTGCTTTTCCTCTTGGAGTTAATGTGGGGAACGATGGACGCTTTTTTTCTGGACAAAGGAGAGGTTGCCGACGTTTTGAGTTTTTTCCCAACCCCCCCCCCCAAAACGCCCCCCAACTTCGGTTTTTCTGATTCCCATCTTTTTTGCCCGGAGCGAGGGGACGTTTTTGGTGCTAATCGCATGTTCCTTCCTCCCGTTGTCCCTTTTCCGGAATTGGTCCAGATATTGCTTGACGTTTTTACGTGGTCCCATTTTTCTTTTTTGTCCCCACGACATCTCTTAGTTTTTTTTTTTTTTTTTTGGGCTGTTCTTTCTCCGCCTGGCTTGGCACAACACCTGCAAGGGGAGTTTCCACCCCACCTTTCCGCTACCCCTCCTCACCCTTGAGATGTTTTTTAAATCGGGACCAACCCTCCCAGCCTTTTCCCTTTTTTTGTGCAAGAGGGGACCTTCCCTTCTGTCCCCCCCCCCCCCAATACTTCTGGGTCGATCTGACCTGTCCTTTTTCTTCCGTTTTCATACCCCCCGAGTGCCCCCGTGTTTGAAGACGACCCGACCATCTTTTTACTTCTGCCTTCCCCGGCAAAACATTCTTCCCGCCTTTTTTTTTCGACTCCTCCCAACAGCTTCGCGCCAATTCCTTGCGGAACCATTTCCCCCCTTTTTTTTTCTTTTTTCACTTTGATTGGCCCCGGGCCTATCGGGACCCTTCAGTTAATGTACGAAACAATTGGGTCCTTGGCCATTTTTTTTTCTTACCACTCCCCCGACAAGTTGTTTTTCCTGTTCCCGGCCGAAGACAGAGCGATTACCTTTTTTCAGTCCTCCACCCAAAGTCCTGCAAAACCCACGACACCCTTTCATGTTTTCCGTCTCCCCTTCCCCCGTCAACCAACCTGTTCGTTCAAGGGGCCCTGAAGTTGTCCAAAGATTTCCCCCCTCGTTTTTTTATTTTTTCCCCATCCCACTTTTTTTTCCTTGGTGCTCACCAAACGTTTCTCGATTCTTTAGTTCCCACCTCTCCTCCTCTCCCCAGGGCCGAGATTTAAAAATTATCTTTCACCAGACGTTTTTCCCCCCCCAGTTTCTTTTGCGCGTTCCCTTGATTTATCCCCTTCCATTCCACGCTGAATCTTCAAGGGAGTATATGTCTCGTTTTTTTTTTTCCACTTCCTTCTCTTGATTTCCTGTTTGGCGAAGTCCATTTTCTTTTCCTCTTCCCCTTTTTCTCTGCCGCTCGCTCCTCGTGGGCTGGAAAGCCATTGAAAAACGTTGGAAGAACGTTCCCTTTTCTCTTCCTTCTTCATTTGATTTGTCATTGAAGAACCCTTTTCCCCCCCGGTTTTTTTTTTCCTTTGTCCGTCCGCGACTTTCGTCTTTTGTGGTTCTGCTTCTTGCGTCCCTTGATCGCTTCCATATCGTGAAACCACCACCGACCTCTGGCTCCTCAGTTGATTTTTCGTCCCCACACCCAACAGGCCTCCCCCCCAGAAAAAGCGGTGTCGCTTCCTGGGGGTTCAAGTTTCCCCCCCCACCATGCCTTCTGCTCGTCCAACCCCAGGTTCCCTCCTGGTTCCCCTGTCCACGATTCGTCCCATTGGAACGGCCAATTTCTTTCCCCCCTTTCACCGGATTACCCCCTCGTCCAGAAAAACACTTTCCCGCGTCCCCCATTCTTCCCCCCCCCCCCCACCCCGCTCCCAATGCCCGTAGCCTTTTTTTACTTTTTCCCCCCCCTTACATTTTTTTCCTGCCCTTTTTGTAGGTTGCCACAGAATTTCCCCCCGATTGAACCACGTGGTACACGGTCCAACTCCCCCCCCATCCTCCCCCCTTCCCCAAGAGCCTCTTCCGAATAATTTTATCAATTTTCCTCACCCTTCCCTTTTCCTCGCAGGTTTTCCCTTGCCCTCTTGCTTAACCTCCTCCCCCCCCCCTAAAAACAGGGATAGGACCGGCGCTTTCCCTCTTTTTTTTTGTTCCACATTGTTCTATCAAAACCCCCCCGGAAGCGGCCACGTTAAATTTCGTTCGTTTTTGGTGACTGAGGTCCACGTCGCTCCCTGCGACTTGCGTTTCAACTTTCCTTTCCAGTCTTGTATTTTTTCGTATGACCCGACAGCAGGCCTCTCCTTTTTCAGTTACTTTGGGAAAGTTTGTTTTTTCTTTCCCTTTCTTTCTTGGTCGAGGAGTGAGACTTCGCCGTGCACGAAACGTCTTGCGTACCCCTTCCTTCCGTCCCCCTTTACTTCCCCGACAGTTTTGTGCCGGGGGCCGTTTCCTGCCCTTGCCAACCGGGCCCGGCACGCCAGATGGCCCTGGTTCCCCTGCCTCTTTCGGAAAGTCGTGGACATTTTCAAATTTTCCGGTCCCTCCGATGTGACTTTAAGTACCTCCCGTCCTTCCCTCCCCCTGATTCTTTCGAATACTTTGATGTTTTCTTCCGGTCATGCCTTTTTCCGTTTAAAATCACCTTTCGAAAACAAGCTGAATTCCTGTCCCCCTGTTTTCGCTTTTCCCCCTTTTCGGGGGTTTCAACTCATTGCTTGTTTTTTTTTTTTTGCACGCAAAAATCGCCATCTGCACAAGTCTTTCTTTCGCTTCTGAGCTTGAAGGGGGGTGTGTATGGACACTCCGGTTTTCCCCCTTTATTGGTTTTTTTCCCCCCCTGCAAGGGCTTTATGTCTTTGTTACTAGGAAAGTTTCCCAGTAGATTTTGGCTCCCCCCCCGGGATGTCCGATGCTTTTCGTTCCTTTTTCTCCCCCCCCCCCACACAGGCTTCTGCGTTTTGCGTTAGTGCCCCCTCATTCTGTTCTGCCATTTCCGTTTATCGCGTAAGGCAAACAAAGAAGGATTTTTGTTTTCCCCTTTTCCTTTTTTCCTTCCTTCCCTCCCCCTTCCCACCCCTCTGACGTTAAGGCCTCGGGCTATACCCTAAACCCCCGGTTAAAAGGACGGTTCAAAGGTCCTTTCCCACCGTCCCTGACTTGTGCCAATCGCTAAACCCTCTTTTTTCCCACTCTTGGTAAAGAACGGTTGACAGTTACCTCCCCTTCCCTCCCTTTCCCAGATTTTGAGTCAGACTCACCCTCCTCCCTTTCCCCCGCAATTTCGTGTTTCCCCTTGTTTCCCTCTCTCCCCGTGCGGAGGGCGATCCAATGGTGATGTCTTTTCCCCCCCCTTTCCCATTCCAGCCCCCCCTCCCCCCTGTTAGCCCTAGGTGCACTTTCTTTTCACAAGTTTCCCTTCTTTTTTCCTTGTGAGTTTAGAACCGTACAGTTGGCGTTTTTTTTCTTTTTCCCACCCCACCCCCCTTCGGTTGGCGTAGTTCGACCTGAACCCTCACACAATTTGTGGCTTTTTTCCCACTTGTTTTTCTTCGCTTCATGCGCAACAGACATTGAGGGACTATCACGGTCTTTCTTTTTCTTTTCCCCCATACCCCCCCCCCCTGTCCAACTCCTTTGTTTTCCCCCTTTCTGTCCTTCGTATTTTAACGTATTTGACATTTTTTTAATAATTCAGTTGGTTCCCCCCCCCTTTTACTCATTTCCGTTCCAACCTTATTCCCCAGGGTGTTGTTTACCCCTCCTGTCTTTCTTCTCTAGATCAAGTCTTAGGAATGTTTCCACTTTTGGACTCCCCCTCTTTTTTTTCACTTTGAGTCAAACACGAATCAAATTGTCGTGTCACCTCCCCTTATTTCCACCCTTTTCCTTTTCTTACCTTCCTGATGAATGGTTGCGACTCTTTGTTTTTTTTTTCTTTCTGTTGTACCCCCCTTCTTTCCCTTTATTCCCTGCGCATTGTTTAGGCCTCGCGTGTCTATATGTTTTCCCGACCTACACCGTAGGGATGAGAAGGGGGAGCGGATTTTTCTCACCCTTTTTTTCCCCTCTTCCAATCGAAGCGGATTTCAGTCATGTCCAGATTCCCCCTCCTATCCACAGCCCTTGTCCGAAAATTTTGTCCGACAAAAAAAGTTTCGATGAACCTTTTTTTTTCGTTTCTTTTTCCCCCCCCTTATGTTCCCACGACGCAACCTTTTCCCACCTTGGGAAATTGTCATTTTTCGAGGGAAAAACCAGTGCTTCCTTTTCCCCTTCGACTAGAGGTTTTAGTAAGCCCCCCCCCACCCCCCCCACCCCCCCCCCCCTCTCCCCCCCCCCCCCCCCCCCCACCCCCCCCCCCCCCCACCCCCCCCCCCCCCCCCCCCACCCCCCCCCCCCCCCCCCCCCCCCCCCCACCCCCCCCCCCCCCCCCCCCCCACCCCCACCCCCCCCCCCCCCCCCCACCCCCCCCCTCCCCCCACCCCCCCCCCCCCCCCCCCCCCCCCCCCCCCCCCCCACCCCCCCCCCCCCCCCCCCCCCCCCCCCCCCCCCCCCCCCCCCCCCCCCCCCCCCCCACCCCCCCCCCCCCCCCCCCCCCCCCTCCCCCCCCCCCCCCCCTCCCCCCCCCCCCCCCCCCCCCCCCCCCCCCCCCCCCCCCCCCCCCCCCCCCCCCCCCCCCCCCCCCCCCCGTTTTCACCCATATTTCCTCTCTTTTCTCACCTTTTCCCCTCCTGTGTCTGTTCTCCTTTTTAGGCCCCCCAATGGACCCTTTAGTAGGCTACAGAGTCGCCTCCCCCTCTCCTTTTCTCGTCCGTTTTCAAGCCTTGGTTTCTTTTCTAAAATGCACCACGTTTTTCGCGTCTTTCAAGGATTGTAGTCTTCGTGCATAAGGTTCGAGACGACTATGACGTTTCGGCCTTTTTTTCTTGACCCCTCAAACGTTCGCGGGAGGCTTTGCGGCTTTTTTCTTCCCCCCGGGGGTTGTTTTGAATCACTTAGTAGACTTTTTATTCCCCCCGTTTGATATGCGCCTGGACACCCACTTTACCCCCCTTCATTCCCCTCCCTTTTTTTTTATCGACACTTCCTCTGGACTTACCTTCTTTCCACCGGCCCTTTTCCTTCAGAATGGAGTCAGCCAACCTGGCATTTTTTTCACCAAACGCCATCGTCCACCCCCCCCCCCCCCTGCCACTCTCTAACTCACCTTTCCCCATGCTGGGCGGAGATTTTGCACTCTTTTCTTTCCCGACAATTATTCTTTTCGATTCAAGCAAGTGGTGAAACGTTTGTTCACTTTTTTCCTCTCCCTCTTTTTCAACTACCTGTCTCCATTCTCGTCCTTAGGTTGCGGAACCCCCCTTTCTCAGGTTCAGGGAACCGTTTAATTACCCCCTTGCATATTTCCTTTCCCCATTTTCCCCACCCCTTTTCTTCCCGGTCAAAGGGACGGTCACATTGTTTACACATCTTTTCTTTTTGATCCTTCCCCGTTGACGTTCATAGTTACCTAATTTATTGGGCGCCCTTTCGTTCCCTTCTTTGGGCACTTCTTGCCAACGATTTTGGTGCTTTTTGTGTTTTTTTCACTCCCCCACTCCTTTTTTTTCACGAGCTGTACGGATAACCCCTCCCCCCCTTCCCCCCCCGCCAGACCTTTTCTTCGGCCTTGTGAACACCTCCGTAGGGGGCTCAAATCAGTACTTTTTTCGGGTGTCCTTTTCGTTCAGGCGATTCATAGGTGATCTAATTGGATCGCCCCCGTTTCCCTCCCCCCCCTTCCCGGTTTCCGCCCAGTCCTTTCCCATTTCCTTGTTTAGGTAGGAGGCCCTGTTTTTTCCTTCTTTTCCTTTTTTCTTTTCCCGGTCTGGGTTTAATGAACTTTTCTTTTTCTTCCGCGGTGAAAAACCAAGCTGATTAAAGGAGGGTTTTTTTTAGTCTTCTTCCTTACCGTGTCTCCTTTTTCAATTTTTCCCCCGTCGTTTCTCCAGCAAGCGTTAAGTTCATTTTTGGTTTGTATTTTTTTTTTTTATTTACATGAAATTTAGCATCCTTATTTTGTTACCGCTCTTCCCCACCTTTGACCCTTTTTCGACCGTGACAGTCCCCCCTCTTTTTAAGCACCAACTATCCATCCGTTTGGTGTACGAGGCTGGCGAATCTAGTTTCCTCCCCCCCCCCTTTGTTCGTTCTCCCCCCTGATTTGTCCCTACGAGGCACGAACCGTTCTTCCTTTTTTACTTTTGCAGGGCAGTATCCGACTCCCTCAGTCATTAAAGTCCCCTTGCCATTTTTCTCTTTTGCCTTTCTCCGTGACCAACAGATGTTTTAAGACATTGATGTTAAACCCTTTACCTCTTCCTCCTTTTTTTTTTTTTTTCCCCCGACCTTAAGTCTTGTTTTCTTAATTTTATTCTTTCGAACGGTCCCTTTCCCCTTTTCAACCACCGCGTGTGTGCGTAGTATAATTCTAGGCTTTCATTCTTTCTTTCCTTCCCCTTTCTTCCTTCCCGCAATTAATGGATTTTCCATTATACTAATTCCATGATTGCAGTTTCTCCTCCTTCTTTTTTTTTGTTTCTGGTGGACACGATTCTGCCAGAAATTGCACCTTTTTTTTTTTTCCCCTTTTCTTTCCTGCCCCACATTACACTGTCTCCGTTTCTGCGCTCCTTTTCTCCCCTTCTCTTTATCGGTCCAAGAACATGTCACTCAACGAAGATTCAGGCGCTTCGGGTCTCATCATACCCTAATTCTTTTTTTCGATCAATTTTTTTCATTTTGCTCAAGTCCATTTTTGCTCCCCTCCCTTCATTTTGGACTTGTCGGTCGGTTTTCTTAACCTTTTTTTCCCCTCCTCCTTTCCGTAAGTCCTATCCCCGTGGGTTAGGTCTTACTTTCTGAGAATTTGTAACACCCCCGCAGAAGGACCCAGAAGTGTAGTTTCTTTTTTTTCCCCTCCCTTTTCCTGGTTTGATTGATGGGTTTTTTTCGTTGAATTTACAGGGGAATTGTTTGTTCTTCTTTTCCTCATTCTCTTCTTCCACTATGCAGGCTCATGCCACGGGCATCCTCTGTTTTTTTGTTTTCTTGGTCGGAAGTGTTTGTCTGTCCTTTTTCCTTTGGGCCTCTTTTTTTTCCCTCTAACACACCATTGTTTCATGGTTCGGGTTTTTCTTTTCCGCACTCGGGTGGGGGCGTTTTTTCCTGGTTTTGCCTTCCCCGCCCCTTTTTCAGTGACTTTTTTGTTTTCTAAACACTGGGAACGCCTATTTTTTTTTCTTTCATGCGTGGTTTCTTCTTCGGTTGGGTGTTTGGGGCTATCATGGTTTCCTCCTCTCTGCTCCCTGTTTTTAATCTTACCCATTTCGCGATTTCCAATTCCTCCGTTCTCCCTCCCGCCTCTCGCAGGGTACAACTGGCGTTCAACGGACCTGGCTCTTCCCCCCCCTCCTTCCCTTTCTTCCCCTCTCCTTCTGATATTAACGTTCACCGGCCACACGGATGAGCGAGATGTCTATGATTTGGTTCCTTTTCATTTTTCTTCATCCTAAATCATCTGGATTTTCCTCTCCGAATAATAATCTCTTTACCCTCCTTCTTTCCTTTTTCCGTTTTTGTTTTTCCCCTCTTCCAGTTTGCCAGACTTGGCAACAGTAGTATTTACTTCTTCGCCCTCCTTTCTTTTCCTTTTAATTTTCGAGGTGATTATTACTCTATTTTTTTATTTTTTTCTGCCCCCATTTTTCCTTTTCCCCTGAAACAACGGTATTTCAAGGCATAGGATCCTTTTCCGCCTTTTTCCTTTATTGTTGGGTCTGAAGTTTGGAGAGGGTCCCCTTGGCCCTTTTTCTTTTTTTCTTTTTCCTTTTTTAGCGGGCCCGCGTTTATACGCTGGGGCTGATTCTGACTTCCCCATCCCTCCCCTTTTTTTTTTCTTTTTTCTTCCAAAGACATGTGCCCCCCGAACCCGCAAATGGCGGATTTGTTTTCCCCCTCCTCTTTCAAATTCCCCGTGAGAGTCTAATGTTCACCCCATTTTACGGGGAGCGAAGAGCAAGTCCTTTTTCTGCCCAGGTTCTCGGTGATTGCGACGGAAGGTTTGGCTGAAACGTCAATATAGGCGGATTGACCCTTTTTGCTGTTCCCCCTGCTCCGTTCCTTCGATTCGACCGTACAGTCCTGTAGGAGCCCTGCCTCCCCTTCTCCCCTCTTGAGTGTGGTGGACGGCTGCTTCCGTGTTTTTTTTTTTCGAACCGAACGGGTGGCTGCTGTTTATCACGCTTTTTGATTTTCTTTTTTGTTTTGCCTCCATTTACCCCCTCACTTTCACCCCTGACTATAGTGTGGGCCTAGTGACCTTTTTATTGGTTGCTTTACTTCCTACCACTTCTTTTCATTCCCGACAGTACGAGCTAAGATAACTGAGGCGCATGTACATCTATTTTAGCCCCCCCCCTCCTCCCTTCGAGGACTCTCTTTTTCAGGCCCACCCACGATTTGTTCGTGGGTTCTCTCCTTGATTTCTATCTTGGAATTCTGACAAAAGAGATTACACACTACGATAAAGGACACTCATCTCTCCCTCCTCCCCCTTTTTTTGTTTTTTTTGCGAGATGAGGTTTCCTAGGACCCTTCTTCGGGGCTGTACAAAGTTTTCCTCCTCCTCTCTCTCCCCCCCGGTGGGCCTGCTTCAAGAAGTCCACCCTATTTTGTTTCTTTTTTTCATGGTTTCGAACTCGATGTACAGCGGAACTTTGAGGGATTCTTCTTCTTCCTTTTGTTTTCTCCCCAGCTCTTTTTGAATGACTCCGTCCCCTTCGCCCACTTTTCTTCTTGTTTCGCTGTTTGAGTTTTGTGTTATTTCGCTTTTTCTCTTCTTCACCCTTTCCCGGGCGCATGACCTCGAGTATAACCAGGCATGCCCAACGTCGCGTTTTCCTCTCGTTTGTCTGTCCCTTCTTTCTCTTGCCCCTCAAGCTTTCGGGTCAAATGCTTTTTGCCTCCCCTTCCTCGAATTGACCCTTGACCCAAGGGTGGGATCTTTTGACCTTTTTAACCTTTCCTTTTTGCCTGACTCCGGAATAGGCAAGGTTCCATTTGGCTCCATTGCCCGCATTGAAGGAAATTGCAGGGTCCCCGGGAAGTTGTTGAATTGATCGCCTCCCCCTTTCTTCTTCGACAAGTCCTTGCGGAACAATCGCGATCTGCTTTTTTGGCCCTTTTTTCCTTTTTTTTTTTTCAAGTTTAGTTCCGGCACCTTTTGGTTTTTTTCTCTTTTCCCCTGGGCGTGGGCCATGTCTGCTCTCCCTTTTTTTTCGTCCTTTCGTACAAGAGAGGATCCAAAGCTTTGTCCTCCCCCTCTTCCCCCCCCAACACTGACCACTTTCATTTCAAGCGCCAAGTCCTTCACCTTCCTCCCTGACTTTGATCGTTACACAATATTTCCCTTTTTCCTTTCCCCTTTTTTCACACAGCACGGTTTTTTTCTTTGGCCCCCAGTTCTTATGTCAGAGGACAAGTGTTTGTACTGTCATTTCCCCCATATTGACCCCCCCGTTAGATTTCAAATAGGGTATCCTGTAAAAACCCCCCCTCCTATTGTGGAAATTTGGCGCTCTTCCGCAGCCCCACTGAAATGCACGACGAAAGATGACTTCTTCTTCTCGCGTTTTTTCCCCTGCGCAAATGCAAGAGGGATGGTGGGAGGGATTTTTCAGAGCGACCTCCTTCTGCCCTTTTTGTCCGTTTTTCTTGTAAGCTTCCGGCAGCTTCTTCATTCGTGTTTTCCGGCAGATTGTGTCTTAAGTTTCCTTTTCTGACCGAGGCCAAGCCTCGCTTTTCTGTTCCTTGAACTCCTCCGGTTTGCAAAACGGACCAGGGATCGTTTACGTCGCGTCTGTCCTTTTGCTTTTTTTTTCTCTGTTCGAATTTCGTGAATAGATCCCCCTTTATCGTTTTCCCCCCACCATGTGCCGGCTCCGTTCGATGGGTGGCCCCCAACACCCACCCGAAGCTGCAACAACAGGAACCTGTTTTTTCTTTTTTGCTCGTTTTCCGTCCCAGTAGAACACGAACAAGGCGGATTTCTTGCGTTCCCCAAACCGTCAAAAGAAAACCGTTTTCCTTCGGTTCCCCCTACTTTCTGACTTTGTTCCCAGGGAGGACCTTGAACTTTTTAGTTTTTTTTTTCAACAACTAGTGACCACAGATTGCCGTCTTACACCACCTTGCTCTTCAGAGTGACAACCATAACTGCTCTTTTTTTTTTTCCTCCCGCGTTCTCGCACTGTCGGAAGTAAGCCTTCCCCCCCCCTCCCCCCCCCCCCCCAAAAAACACGGCCTGGACTGTTCCCCCCTCCTCTTTTTTTCCCCCAGCCCCACAGGTCAAAAAGGTTATGATTCCTCCCCCTTCATGTTCTGGTCTTTTGAGGCGTTCGTCGTGTGGACCATCTCTTGTTTGTTGCATTGACCAAATTTTTCCTCTGCCCCTCCAACGGCCTTCTGTAATTTTATGGAAGGGCGCTTTTCCTCCGGCGTGTCACCTTCCAATTGACCTTGTTCCCCCCTTCACGCACAAATTAGGTTGACTTTTTGGCCGGTTCCCGGAAGAGATGTATGACTTTTCAACACTTGACCAGACGGCTCTCAAGCGTGCCGCCTTTTTTTCATAATGAGCAGGATGTAGTCTTGGTTTTTGAAATGGTGTGCTTGATAGATTACCGGAGGTGTTTCTTACTCCAAATGAACCTGTAGGTAATGTCCCCTTTCCTTTCCAAAAAGCATTAGGAACCCTCTCCCACCGGTCTTTTTTGCTGTTGGTGGAAGGGGCTCCAGGGTGATTCTTTCCCGTGGCCCGGGAACCACTCCGATGAACGCTTTTTCTCATTTTTATGAGGGGTAAGGAAGTGGGTGTAAAATTCCTTTGCCTCTTCCCCCGAAGGTGAAGTCTTCCCTTCCCCAGATGCAACGCCGGATTGGTTGACTTTCGCTTGTTTTTCTTCGTTTTTTTTCCATTTCCCGCGGGTCGTACCCCTTCATTTTTTTTTTGTTTTTAGTAAAACAAGATTCCCTTGGTAAGTTTCCCCCCTGCCGTCTATTTCTTTCGTTTTCCTGGTGCAGCCCATTGCGTTAATTTTTTTTGACCCCCCGGTAAGTAGCGGCTTTTGCTCTTCCCCCTTTGCCGGGTACGCTCCGGATTGCGCCGGTAAATTCTTTCTTTGATTTTTTTACACCTCCCCCTTGACATGTTCGGGCTCGGTCAATTGCACCAAACGTGGGATCTTTTGTGCCCTTTTTTCTTGCTGTCTCCGAGTCGTCTTTCGGATTTCCCAAACTCTGGGCGTTTGGTGCTTTGCTTTTCCCGCCCTTTCGGTTTGCTTTTTCCCTTCCCTTCCCTTATAGGTAAAGGCAAGAATTGCTGCCTTTACTTCAGTTAGCTGTCTACCCACATCGACTGGTAAGGGACGTCGGGCTTGCCCTCCACGTCCTTTTGGTCTTTCCTTGGACGGTACTTTATGTAACAAGTGCCTTTATTTTTTTTTACCAGCTCTTATTTTTAATTGTAATCGCCCTGTGTCTAAAACCCTCTTTATTTTTTTACCGCTTTCCCCTCGCCCACCCCTTTTCATTGTCACCAGCCCTGCCCACGCCCCCACTGGTCTCCGAGCTACCCCCCTCGACAAAGAAGGCCTTTGAGTTTCCTTGGTGACCCCCCTACTCTTTCGGTTTGAGATCTTGCGATGGAGCGTCTCTCTTCCTGTTTTTTCCTGAATTTGTCCTGGAATCGCTTGGGAACTCCTCCCCGAGCCTCCCTTCTTTTGCTTTGTCAGCCCCCCCGTCACCTGTTCAACAGCCCAGTCCAGACTCAGGGCTGTCTTTTCTTTGTTTTGTGCGTTTTTACTCCCGCAAAGATCTCTTTTTCCCGTTTTGTACCAAATTTTTCGTTTTGCGTCCGCGTCGACAGCCAGCCCCACACTTTTTTCCTGCGTTTCCAAGTTCATGTTATTCTTCTCCCTTGCGGCCCGAATGAGGTTTTTCCATATCTGGAAGGGTAAGCGTTCCAATACCCAAATTTGTCTTGTTTTTGTTTTTACACTTTTATTCTACCCTTTACTTTTTCCTTTTACCTTTCCTCCCCGTTTCCCAGTACGTAATCGGGGGCCGGAAACCGTTTCGTCCGGTCCGCCCATCGGCGTTTAGTTTTGTTTTTAGATTTCCCTGCAGCTTTCTTCCTGGTTGCAACCCTGACTTTTCCGTGGCCACTGCTTTGTTGCATTCGCCCAACTAACCTCTGTCTTTTCCTTCTGATTTTTCAATCTCAGCTCAAGTTGATTCTATAATCTGTTATTTTTCCTTTGATGTTTTTGCTGTTCTGACTGAATTTTTCCCTTCTTGAACTTAGTCCTTTTGTACCTTGCCGTCGAGTGACATGACCCTCTGTCTTAATGTGTAAACCTGGTAAGGGATACGTCAAGGGGTTCGGCGTCTTTTTTTTTCCAGGGCGTTTCTTTTGGATTTCCCCTTTGGCCTGCCGCTAGGCCGCATCCCTACTGATTGACCCTCCCCCCTGATTACTGTTTTCAGATTTTTCCTCCCATTTCTTGCCCCCCTGGCTTTGTAACGTTTTATCGTCTGTATGCCGTGGCATCCTTGTGGCCCCCTCTCCTTCTTTTTCCCTCGACGCGTGTCTTTTTCTTTTTCGTATCCACCACGTTTGTTGCTCGATCTCTTCCAAGCTTATGGTTCTCGGCC
>Ga0179591_1278002_pt1 | contig 21593 bp, 17 predicted proteins | sample CZOMad2_1_08_16f_FD_182891 | JGI IMG/M metagenome (GOLD analysis project Ga0179591, IMG submission 182891) | Vadose zone soil fungal communities from Angelo Coast Range Reserve, California, USA - CZOMad2_1_08_16fungal (PacBio error correction) | ecosystem: Environmental > Terrestrial > Soil >... | reverse complement strand
ACCTCATGGGTCCGAAAGACCTTGACAGCTCCCTTCTGGTGCGACGGATCGATCATTGTTCCGTCTCCCCTCTTGAGAATTTCTTCTTCTGTTTTTTTTCGTTTACTGATTTCTGAGGATCGATTTTCTGTTGCGAACTCTTCTTATTTTCTTTTTTTTTCCCCCTTTGGTCACACGCTCACCGCCTTCTCCTCTTCGCATTAAAGTTCCTTTTTTCTGCTCGCGCCTTCCTCTAGACCATCCCGGTCGGACCCCCTCGATTGCTCCGGTTTTTCTCTGCCATCTGATCCCTGTATTCTGCTGGTTCCGACCCCGTTTTCTATGAAAGGCGCATGACGTAAATTTTTTCTGTTTCTCGACGATCTCCTTAGGCTATCAGCCGCCGGGGGGGTTCCCCCGTTCCCTCTCTAGAAGCACCTGTCCTCTCTTCTTATCTCCCATTTCATGTGCTTGGCTTGAACGTCCTATAATCCATTACACGTGAGATATCGTAACAGATCCGATGTGTTTTTTTTTTCCCAGGCCCTAGTCTATTGGCTGTCAGGGCTTTGTGAAGGATTCGAGTTTTCTTCCCTCTTTGGAATTTTCTAAGTTTGTCTGGTCCTGCGGTGCTGCGCGGGGGTTCCTTCTTAGTGCGAGTTCCTTCGGATTTTGACCTCTTCGCTTTTCCAGTCACCATGCGCTCTATTAGTCTGTTAACTTTTCCTCTTCGGTTCTGATTTTTCTTTAAAGGGACCCTATGGCCGGCATAGGTTAATGCGAAGGGCATTTAGCGGATTTCTTTGATCTAATACGAAGATAGTTTTTTTTTTTTTTTTTTTTTTTTTTTGGGGTTGGGGATTTTGGCTCCTCGTTATATGACGTCGGACATTGGATCGTATTGATCGCATTCCCCTTAAGGGAAGGTTCCCAGAGGTCTATTTTCCCTTCCCGATGTTCGGAGTGTGCCCAATCCCCCGGAAAGTTCAGTTTTTTCTTTCACTAAAGTATGCCTTCTTAAAGGCATTAAGTTTCCCTCAGGCTTCTTTTCGGATAGAAGAGAAGGCTTCCTACCCCAGATCCCCAAGTGCTATCTTCCCTTCTGTCTCTTCTCTATTTTCAAGGACTCGGATCGGGCCGCTTTCCTTATGACCTTTTCCCGTCGAACTATTTTTACTTTCCCCGCAGACGGAGTGGCTCCCCCTATTTCCCGAAATAGATTCTACGGTTCCCTTTTTCTGCTTGACGATCCCTCCTTCATCACATTCTCCCCGCCTTCTTCTTAGTCTGGCCTGTGAAAAATGCTCCTTTCCCGGTGCCCTTTTCCTCTTGACTTTGCGACTCAACCTCACCGAGGAGGTTCGACTTGAGTGAAGTTCCTCTCCTCTTTTTTATTTCACGGGGACACCTTTCCCGTGCCACTTCCTTTCGCCATGAGGTACCCCACTCTCTTTCTATCCTTGTCTGTGCATCTTCCTTCCTCCATACTTCTTTTCTGACCGTGGCGACGTGACCTCAGTATCGCCGCAGGTGCTTCTCTCCCATTGTCAAGGCTCGCTCATTCGCAGTGGCGAATGTCGTCGGATAAGGGCTGAATGGTCTCTACGAGATTTGACGTCTAGTACCGAGTCTACTATGAAGCGAGGAGGGCTCTCTGAGGAAACCCCCCCCCCTTTCGCTCTTCTTTTGGTCGAAAGCTCCTTCCTTTTCCCCTCTCCACTCCTCACCCTTCTCTTGAGTTCATAGCTATTCTAGGTATTGGAATCGACGGATTTGAATTTCTGAACCTTCTTTGAATTTCTATCGTTTCCTCTGTATCTGCTCAAATCGTACCCCTCCCTGATCCCTCACGCCGTCCTGAATCATTTGATAATCTTCTTCTCCAGTGTTTGTTGTTTTCGAGCTCCCCCCCCAAAGTGTCCTCCCTTGTTTTTAGGAGCGTTAGTCTCCTTTATGAACGATACCCCTTCCTATATGACTGGAATTTTCTACTATTTCAGAAACTTTTATCCCCTTCTCGTCCCTTATCCCCATGAAACCCTTTTAGGATGGGAGCTCCAGTTCCTATCTTCCTAGATATGTTCAGACAAGGCATGAGTTCAAATTGATGGGTTTCCTTTGTAGCTACACTTCGCCCCCTCTCTTTGAAAAGTTTAAACGACGCTATCACGTCGAATGCACCTCCCTTCTTCTCAACGCATTTTCTTTCTCCATTCTCCTCCAGACATAGGTCATAATCAGAAATGAGGGAGACGTTTTTTGTGATCCTTTTGACTCATTGCACGTGAACCAAGAAGGATTTGACCGTCCTCTCCCCCCCCCCAAAGTTCGGATAGGAAGGGGTCACTTCGATTGGAACACGAAGTTGGTTGGCGCCCCGCTAAGCACTCTTTTCTCTTCTTCCATCTTCCGGAAAACAGTCTTTTCGTGGAGGTATTAGCAGCCCCCCTAGCAGTGCTCTCTCCTTTGCAGTTAAGAGGGTTAAAGTCCTCGAACTTCTCCATGAAGAAGGGTGAAGCATTTTTCCCTTACTTCTCCCTTGCAGCCGTCGAATTTCCCCCGTGAATCGAGGCGAGCATTTGAGCTCATTCTTCTGTTCCCAGGCAACACCAGAAGGCACACTCTCGCGGAAGGACTACCTCGTCCCACCCTTCCTCTTTCCATCGCCTGCGCAGAAGTCTTTTTCGAAGTCCTGCGATCTTTTTGCGAGACGACCGAAACCTTGCTTCCCGTTCAATTTTCCTGTCTTTCCTCCGGCATTTCAAAATTTTTCTGGAAGCACGCCTTCAAAAATCCCACTTTCATTGAATAAACCGTTTCCCTCCTTCCGTCGCATCATCATTGTGAAAACGTGCGATTCCTGATCATGGATCCTCCCTTCGAAGGCAATTAGCCTATTCTGAGCACGCAAGATGTCGGACCTCTGTTTCTTAGCTTCAACCCTCCTTGGTAAGGCCAGTGGCACTTGAAGAGGGTTTCGTTTCGCAGGTCCTTAAGTGAGGTGCCAATCATCTTGCATTAATTTTCTCGCTGAACAGCCCGTAATAGAGTGAACTTTTGGGAATTCAGCCGAAAATGTTGGCACAGCACGTCAAGCGACTCTAGATCAGAGACCTCGGCGAGAGACCGACTCTCAGATCCCCAGTCCTCCCGCAAAAAGATTGGAACGAAGCGTCGCAGAGAAGAGAAACCCTCCCAAAGTCCCCCCTTCGAAGATGTCCGATTTTTCCCTTGTTCCGGTGATAAGCGTAGACCTCCGTTTTAAGGAGTAAGTCCTGATTTTCCTGTCAATCATGAGTGGAGTTCTTGACCTCAGGATATTTTTTGATCCTTATGCTTCTGAGGAGAGAAGAGATTCCTCTGATCTCTGGCCGAGAAATACTTCATCTATTTCGTTCATTTCAGGATTGCCTTTAGGGCCGGGTTTGGAAGACCATCCGCCGATACACGGCTAATGGCCTAGACAATCGGCACTCACCCTTCATATATTTCCGCACGTCTTAACAGACCGGTTGTATCGACATTCTTTCCTCGGACGAAAACCCCTTTCTTCCGCAAAAAGAGATACTGTGCTTTTTGCCACCCCGGTGTTCCGCCCATGCTCTTGACTCTCGCAGAAACCTAAACACCATCCCGTCCTCAACTGACAACCTACAGAAAGACCTGCGTGGTCTCCCAGCTTGCCGCCCTCCCCGCAAACGAACCGTCCCTAACGTTATCTGTCCGTACCCGGCAATGAATGTGAACTCCTGTCCTCTCCACTCGTATTTCGTTTTCCCCATCCGGTGCCCTGCCCTTCCCCCCGGCCCCTTTCCGCTCGCTGCCCTCCCCAAAAGGCCGCCGGCCTTATCTAACAGAGATAGAGAGCCCTGGTCCCTTATTTCTCAACTTGAAGCTTCCTAATGGGATGCTCCCCCCAAGTCTCATTTTGGCCGACGTACCCTAGTTCAAAATGCCATCTTCCAAACGGCTCTCAGGTACCACGTAAAAATCTGAAATCAGTTTGTTTTTGCCCCCCCAGACATGATTTCTTCTATTACTAATATTTTGAAGCAGTTCCAACATCCTTAGCACCCACTAACCCCTATCTTCCTTCTCCCTTCTTTAGGTAATCCGAGGCCCCCTGGGGCATCCACTGAGTTTGAAGAGAACTTTCCTACTCTCCGTCAATCGGTGGCTCTGCTGTTTGATGACTCTTTCCGGGAAAACTGGACCCCTGCAACCCAAGCGTACCTGAGTTAATAACCCCTTAGCACACGTACACCCTTGAAACCTTCGCGTAGTGCAACCACTCGAGACCCCTCCCCTCCTGCAGCCAACCTCTTGCAATAGGAGTAATGTACCACGGATAGGAACCTACACCGACCTGCTCAAACGGTACAAATCCCCTCTCATCTTATATGGCGAAAACACATTGATCCGACTTCCTGCAAGGAAACTGACTTTATTGGGCCCTTCTACTATTTAATTACTTCAATCCTTTACCTTACTGAGTTACCCGTAACAACAGGATGGGAGAGCGAACCCTCCGCGCGGACTCAGAGAAGATCTCTTCACTCGAACTTGAATCCCCCTTTCCGAGACGGGCACGGAGGTTACGTCCAGAATCTCGTAGGCTCCTAGTGATGCCTCCATCCGGATAGTCTCCTCCTAAGACCATCCTTCTTTAAGAGACGGTCAGATTCGCGCCTTGGCAGATGAGGTGTTCAAGAAGACACTCCTAACAGTCTTTCATAATCGAGAAAATTAGGCGGCGTAGACTACAGGCCCTTCCGAATCCCCCCCCCCCGAACGATAAGGCCCCCCACGTCTTTCTATGTTGGCCTGGCTTCTCTTCCCCTTTGATCCGTCTTGAAATTCCTTCGAGTTGGTACTTTCGTTTTGTTTTCCCATCGCCCCGTTTTCCCCTGTTCTCCTCCAGGTTCCCGAACTCCCATCTATTCTACCTGTAGTGTTACTGAGTCGTTTGATGCCCCGATACCAGAACACCATTTCGGCTTGCTAGACTTGGTTGGTGCCGCTTCCCGTCCCTTTTTTACGCGCCCTTTTCGGAAATCCCTTCTATTGGCTTTCGACCGAATCCAGCAACATGTTTTGTCTTCCCTTCTTGGTTCAATGTCAGATCTCCTTCTCTTTTTAATACCTCTTGTTCTGAGAGTCCGCTCTGAATCTTTACCCGCGCATCACCCCCTTTATCTTTCAAAGAGCCATGGTCTGCCTTTTCTTCAGAGCAAAACTCCCCCGGCTTTCCTGACTTGAGATGTTCAAAACCTCTCTGATCAAAAAGAGCCATCCCTTCAACTAACCTGGTAGTCCTCACGCGAAGAATTCCTCCCTAATCACGAGTCTCACCGCTGCCAGGTAGGATAGGGTTGGGAGTTCCTAATGTGTTGTATGCCCTTTCCCATGTCTCAAAAATACTGCCCACTCAGATACAGGTTCATTTTCCATCCTATAAGGGACCTTGGTCGCCAGCCATTGCACCCTCGTCTTCAGAAAAACTCGCGTTAGCGGGTCATTGAAGTAGCCGCCAGCAATTTGCCTAGGATGATGACTCTTCCGTTCGAGAGTTAGGAACCATACTCTTCCCCAAAAATTTCACTAGAGAAGGATTCTTTTGCCCATTCGCTTCAAGAGAAGGGTCTTCGAGATAGAGTCCGACGGTTCCCTTCATCTAGCCTCGATCGACGATCATCAATGCATCGATTTGTTACCCCTTCGCATGGTCTCCGCAGTGTCAAAGTTCTTCGTTAGAGATGCTGTCTGAACCTCTCCCCCTTCTTTTGCGACTCCAGAACTAAGGTTGGCAGAACGTAAATCTTCGGGACCCTATACGGAGGATCGCCAAAATAGCCGCACTCACCATTGACGGAGGTCCTGTCGCCTTTTATTTTCTTTATTCTAGAAGGAAATAGAGTCTGCCTATGAGGATGTTGAACGTTTCGTTTCCTGTCTTGAAGCACTCAACCGTGATTCATCAGAGGCTTCTTGCTGTCCCGCATCGGCTATGATGCCCTATTGGGACTTTGAATCAGTCCTCAATACGTCCTCCGTGGACTGTGAGTCCGGGCTCGTTGGATGAATACCGAGAAATTGTGGCCAATGCACCTTCGCACGTAGAGTGGCCTAATCGACCTTCGATCTCCTCTCCCAGCAAATGCACGCCCCCCCCTATTGTTCAAGCCCGAGCCAACTTTTAGAACCCGTTTTCCCGCATAGGATTTTGATCCCTATATTTCAAATCAGCTGTTTGTTTCTCCTCCTTTTTTTTACTCTTATGCAACCTATTCTACAACTTCCAGAGTTTGGCGTCCCCGCGTTTTAGTAGTGGTAGGGTTTATACGAAACAAGACTTCTTTTTTACGCGATTTGGTCACATTTCCCCTAAAATTGGCCATGTGCCGGGCCTCGTAGGTATTAAAACCTTTGACTGCGGACACCTTTCATTCCCAATCCGATATCTTTTTTGATTTAGTAGCGTGCCTTGTTGAGGGGGTGCACGCTAGGCTTTGTTTTTCCTTGCACGTAAAAACCCCCGGCACGGAACACCCGGATCGTTTTCAACCTGAGTGTTCCAGATGACGATCGTTCTTAGACACCGAACCTCCTCTTGGACTGTTCACGTCAACTCATAGGAATCTAAGGCTGAAGGGTCTCGCCTTTTCTTGGCGGCATCAAGGCGAGCTGGCGAGTAGATGCTGTCTATTCTTCTGATGGTCGGAGCTTCTTATATTTCTCTCTCGTCTCCTACATCTTTAGGGTAGTGAACCGTCTGGTTCGGACCAACGCATCGCGTCTCTCATTCTTCTTCGCTGTTTTCCTCGCCATGGGGATTTAATTTTTTCATTTAGAGCTCTGAAATCTCTGCTAACCCAATGTTGAATGGAGGACATGATGAAGCAGTTCTGGGGGGCTGTGCCATTCAATAGGATAGCTCTGGGTTACTCATCCCTCCGGATATGAGAATTGTGAAGCCCCACCCCCCCTCAATAGAGAGAGTTGGCGCCCTCAATCCGTACGCTATTCATTTTGAGCTAGCGCAAGCTTCCTGCAGTTTTTCCCCCTGTTCTCGAACGAAGGGCCGATACTCCACCGTATAACTACGTCAGGGGATCACGATATGGACTTTACCTAGTTTCTCGGGCTGGCTCGGGTTTAGGAAGGTCTTTCGATTTCGGGTCCTGCTCTGCCCTAGTTTCAGGAGAAAACTGATTGTTTCTTTTTTTCTTTGTATCCCGATTCTTCTCTCCGTTACGTAGTTTGTCGAGCTCTGCCCTTCATGGTTAACCTCCCTCGGTTTTTCAGACTTATGAACTTCCCAATGCCCCTTTATTCCGGTGCTGTGCCGCTGATCCTTTACGTTCTTCTTTGTAACCGTGATATTCTGGACCGGTCCCCTTGAATCCTCTTATGGCCTCCGGTGTTGATCTTCTACAGCTTCGACATTAGTGGCTCTATCTTTGCCATGGCCCTTTCCCCTTTGCCGACTTTGAAATTAACGTCCTCTTCCAATCTGTAGACGCTCATTTCCGCGTTGAATCCTTGAACACATCAAGGCAGTCAGGATTGGTCCATTCCGTTTCTTACTCTGAGTCATCCATTACTTCTTTTTTCTGGACTTGTTAGAGATTAGCCTCCTCTTTTCCCAGTCGGGCTTCTATCACTAGTAAGGGTGATGAGGAGACTCTTTCCCGATTCCTGTTATCTCTTCATGCCTTTCTATTTTGCCCCTTCCCGGATTTCTGTGCCGGTTACCCGACAGTCCCTTGCTGAGATTGCTTTCTGCTCTCCCTCTATGAGACGTTTTGCCAGGGCCGTGATCTCCTGATCGCGCCGTAGCCCCAGCACTTCTTCCTGTTTTACTTACTATTCGTTCCCCATGAGCGGACGGCTCAGCGAATTCCTATTTCCTGTCCCCTCCCAGAACTCAGGTTCCCCCTCGCTTTTCCTCGTAAGCTTTCTGAGGAACTTCTGCCACCCGCTTTGTTGGGCAAGAATCGCCACTTCGGTCCCCCCGGACCCTATCCCCGTGTAAATTGTGGTCAGGCGCGATCTTCCTTTTTTTCCCATTATGCACTGCGAGTTTTTCAAGGTACTCCTTGCGCAGGTCGATGTGTCTACAACGGCTCGCTCCGGAGAAGTGGACAATTAGAGAGGTGTTGGGTTTTTTTCTTTTTTTCCTCCCGTGTTGAATGGATCCCGAGTAGTATCTGTTCCTTCCTTTTACGACTTTTTATCAGTTCGGGCGTTGACTTCTTTCTGTCTTTTTTTCACCCCAAACAATCAATTTTTTGACATCTCCTTCGTCTTTTTTTCTCCCTCATCCGAGTTGAACTTTGTCTACACCAACCCCGCTCGATTTATTTACGGGACGAGCGGTTTCCCCCCCTTGTTGATTCCTGCAAATCTTCGATTCCGTCAATTTCGTGGAGGATAAAGGAGACCGTACTTCTTCCGCGCCTCACCACCTCTTATTTTACCTTCTCTCTTTTCTCCTACTCCGTTTGTTAGTCTCCCCTTTTTTATTCTTTGACCCTAGTTTTATTAGGCTCTTACGCCTTTTCTCCGATACAAGCGTTGCTTGCGAAAATAGAAATTCTGTGCCCTACAGTTTCTCTCCCCCTTCGTTCTCCCTAGCTAGAATTCCATGAAATAGTTTTTTTTTTCGCTGGTTAGACTCATCTGACCTAGGTCTTTCCTGAGCCCCTCTCGCGGCCAATGAGGGTCTTCGAGTCTCTCCCACACTACTCCTTCGCTTCATATGTCCTAGTACCACGAAGTACTAGATTTCGAACTATATTTCCCTTCGCACGGATTTTTCACATTAGATAGCCAACTCTCCTCTCGCCTTGACATAATAAAATCTACCTTCGCAGGATCCCCCGTTTATTTCCAGTACTAAGAAGAGTGACGTTCGCGAAGTTTCCCCGTCGCCGGCCAAACCAAATTGCCCTCTGATAGGATCTTCCTGGGACCTAATGCGTTGATTTCACTGCCATCGTGGTTGGAATTTCTACCTCGTCTAAGACCACGCGCGAGGAGACACCTCTCCCTGACGTCTGTGTCGTTTGCGCTGTCATCTGTGATGTAGCATCCTCCGGTCCTCTACGGTTAGACCTACCCAGGAAGACGGTTTCTTTGATTTTTTTCTCTTTTAGAAACGGCGGTCTGCATGATAGTGTCTGAGGAACCTCACCTTCGCATTCTTGAGGTGCCTCCCCCGCTCATGGACACATCTCGGGGTTACGTCCCCATATCTACCTTTCATATAGAGGCCTCGAGATCGGCAGATACCCCTTCTATTTTAAATGCGGCCAGAGCGAAGAGAAGAGTTATTCTTTCGAGAAGAAGAACAAGCCTTTCTCCAAAAAACGTAATGGATTTCTCTTGCAAGCTGCCTTTTTTGGTGTTGGTGTAGCTTGACGGACGGTTTCCCATACCCTTCTGTACAGTTTCCTTTGTTCAATCAGGCTTTTCACCCCCCCCGGCTGCTTCTGCATCTACCGCTAAAAAGAACCTGAAGTTCAATTCTTCATCACGCGCCCCCCAATTCTGACGGAGATATTGATCCATGAATACTGGAGTCCGCAAGCCTCGCAGCTTAAGTTGAAATTGAAGCCCATCCCTCGTAACAAATTGACCCCATAAGAATCCTTCCCTTCCTCTCTTCCAGCAGCATGCCGTGCCGGCATCTTTTTTTCTAAACACCAGAGCTTCAATAGAACGCCTCAAGCTACTGCAGAAGACGGCCCCTCTCTCCTGAAATCTACCCTCCAAAAGCGCTGTTCGCCCCCTCCCTCTCCTTCCGAAATGCAGATCCCTTCAAGCCAATCGATAGATTTGCTTCTTAAATTCCTCTCTTCCCATCTTTCACGTTAAACGTTTGGATGATCGGCCGCATCTCCATGAAAATTCCATTGGTCGAGAGATGGATTATTTTGAATTGTGTGGCCCCAAGAGCCGGCTCTGCCGTGCACATTATTGTCGCGCCCCTCGATGATTTTACTTCTTTAGAGCGTCCTTCTTTCGCTTCCCCATCCACTCCTAATTTCCCTCCCACGCCGGAATCATCATCTAGTGTATTTTTCGGGTATACCAGTTATTCCAGTGACCCCGGCATCTCCCCGAACCATCGAGAGAGAGTAATTCCCCCTATGAGTGTCGAAGATCCCCAAGATCTCCGATCGAAGACCCCCCCCCCCCATTTGTAGAAGTACCATCACGTCCTGAAAATGCCTCTTTGACCCTCCCAGAATCTCCTTTCGCCCTCGCCAAGGCTTGCCCAGACCCTCGCCCGTCCCAACAACATTGATCTTCTCCGATGCGTTGTCCACTTTTCCCAGGAAATGCTGTTCGGCCGATAAAGCGCTCTGTCCCGCCGTTTACCACTTGTTGTCGTTGCAGGGGTGCATTCCCCTGGAAAACCTTTCGCCGATCGAGTTCACTCCCCAGCAGCTTCTTTAAGAACACAAGCGTCTTCGCGAGGCCTTTGTAATGTTTCTAAACTTGAAAGCTCTCCTTTGTAATTTTCTGCGAGCAAAGCATCGCATGGGGCCTAGGTTCTGTAAAATTTCCATCGCCCGGTCTCCCTTCTTCGGAAATAATTTTCTCCACTACTACCTCGTCGTCCTCCCCCCCCCTCGGTATTTGTCCTGATATTATTCTAATATTTGAAGATTCAACCATTCCTTAGACAAACCCTGACCCGATCTCTTCTTTTCGCACTTCTAGAGCCGAGCCCTTTGGGCATTTCCCTGAGACGTTGCCCCGATCATGTTCCTTCAAATAGTGAGTTTAGTGAAGCTTGATTACTCGCCGTTTTACGGGCATGGGAAAGCTAGGCCAACCCAGCATTTATTTTCATATAAAGGAGTCAAACCACGCGGACATCTCGGACGGAGTGTTAAATCACCCCCTTTTCCTTCCGGTTCCGACTGACGCACAAAAATCCAGGACTAGTTCCCTTCTAGGGTCTTTCTCAAGACAGACCCCAGTGTTTAGAACATCCCTCCTCGATCATCTTTGCAAAAATTATCTTCATTCCTTCTTCAAGGCCCCGTATGCTTTAATTTGAAGAATGGCGACCCCGTTGCCTTTAATCTTTAAGCGTCATATATTTACCTCTCGCCCCCTTTTTGCTTCTTCTGACTCTTCAACGAATCCCTCTGGGTCTTTGACTAGTCGGTACCCTCTAACTTTACAATCCCATGCGCCTGGGCCCCCTTTCGGCCCGCAGTATTTTGCCTTCGTAGCTTCAGCCGGCCGCCTGATTATCGGTACGGCTCGGGGCCTGCCCCGAATCTTTGTGGTAGGCACCGCCTTCTCTGGAATTTTCCCTCTGCTTTTTCTCTGCTATCCCGGAGTACTTTTTTCGACGGAGAATTCTAAACGACTCCCATCCCAGATTTAGACGTACCTTGGCTTTTCTCTCCCCTTTCTCATATTAGCTCAAATTCCTTTCTTTCCTTGTTGTCGAGATAGCTTTGAGGTCAACCATGTTCTGGTCTAAACCAGTTCGTAAAGCCTCCTTTCTCTTCCTACCGGTCCCTCTGTATAGAGTCTTCTCCCGCTCTCCCCCACCCACGTCCAAGGTCTTGCTCCTTTGATGGCGTTTGGGCCGTGATTCCCGCAGCGACCTCAGGAAATAAATTTTGAGTTATTCTCTGTTCCGATCCAGACAAATGGCTTAATTGGATTTCTTCCAAAGTTAAATTTCCCATATCCAATCAATTTTTTTTGGAGTTGAAGAGTTTTTTCTCACCCACTTCTCTCCAAGCATGTTCCGAAGTTCTTTCTGCGCACACTCAAGTTAGCCTTATTGACTTTTCTCGGCGGTCCCCCCTAATCCGACCACACTCTCCAATCTTATCCTAGGTACTTATCGCCTTTTCCTCATGGGCAGACACGCTACCCCTAATCAGAACGACATATCTGCGTAGTTTACCGTTGTAACAGCCTGTCGTCTTCAACCCTAAAATCTATCGTCTCTTACCCCACGGAGGCAGGCAGGATCCTGTTCTGAGATTTGACCTCGCAATTTCAATCTGAGTCTTTCTCTGCTTCGTCCTTTTCGTAGTCTCCGTGTTCTTCCTATTAGATCTTCAGTCTCCCGAGGCCCCCCTATTCTGCCATTTTTCAGACTCGTTTAAAATCTCATTCTTTCTTGTGGAGGTCTTTCTCTCTCTGATTCACCGTTATATCGGTCAGGCTCTCTCAGAGCATCTAAGATAAGTAATCATTTCGTCGAAGGTTTTTCAAGTCCATGTTTACTCCGTTTATTTTCCAATGTATGGAAGCTATATGATCGGAGCCTCCTTGTACCTCAAACTCGCAAAAAGAAGGTTTGCGCATTCAGGCTGAGATGACTGCTTCCTTAGATCGAAATTCTGCCATTCTCAACGCCCCTTGTACGCCTCTTTTATGCTGATCTGGGTGCGACAAGAGATGTATCGGGAGGATTTTGACTGGACGTAGGGAGTCTGTATTGCGACACTATTCCTTTATTCCATGACTAACTTGCCCAGAAAGAGGCCGGATTGTCATTGACGAGGCCTTTCTGCGGAAACGTTGGTACTTTCCACCCCTCCGCGTCTCAGAATTGAAGAGGGCCCGGTCGTTCCGGGATAACCATAATTGGCGCGGACCCTATCCCGACCCTTAGCTTCCTTTCCCTCTCATTAACCAGCTCCCAAAGTATGTGAATTCCCATTCCACGGCTCTATCTTTGGGAAGACAACGTTCCTCGCGGATGCGATCTGGACCATAATCAGGTTCTGGTTTTTCTCCTCATGGGTTTTCCTTGTGCAAATATACTAATATAATAAAAGCTTAGTTTCCAGGAGGAGGTGGGCCTTTATTCTAGCACTCTTAGCAAGCCGTTTGGTCTCATTTTACGTCTAAATTTTCTCTGGATTTTGTCATTATACTCATTAGGTACCTTTTCCCGCCTTCAGGTCTACCTCCAATTTCCAACCGATATCGTTGGGGATCTCTTTATTTTCGTAGCTTTGTCAGTTGAGATGTTTGGACCGAGATCGGTGCGGAATGTAGCTCAGTTCCTCAAAACCCCTCCAGGCAAAGAGTTCACTTTCTTTTTGATGAGAATATCTTCGTTATAGAATTGCTTGCCTCTGGCGTGGACCCCAATTTTGTCAAGAGTACGCTCCGGTTATCCTATAGATGTTGGTGGTCCATCCCTTTCCTGCTTTTCCCAGCTTTTCGCTTCTTGCCCCCCTGTCGTTAAATAATTCGGGCAGGCGGATCGATTTTATGATATTTTCCGTCCTCTTCCGAGTGTTCAATGACTTTTTAGACATCTCTAAGTTTTCGCCGTTCGGTCCCCGGAATGGGGGATGGACCGTTTCATTTGCTCCTCCTCCTGCCGTCCCCATACCTGATAGTTTTATGGGAGGAGTGAGCAAACATTGCTCGCTGTGGTTAGTATTCCGCCTAACCGGCTGGTTTCTAAATCTCTGAGTGGTCTCTAAGACATCGTTCCATTCGCGCAGGCTTCAAGCCGAAATCCTTCACCTTTCTCTAAAAATTTCCGACACTTCCATTCGGGGCTCTCAACGTTATGATACAATTTCAGCATGAGGGACAGATGAGGGCAACGCCGTTCCCTATATACATCGTAGATGGCTCGGTCTTCGATAGAGGATGCCAGATTACTTCGAAAAGATTTTGGGCTGAGGTTGATAGATTTGCCCCCGTCGTTAGGATTTTACGTTACGTCTTACCGTGTGCCTTCTGCTTCTATGCTTCTGACGAGGCGTATAATCTAGGCCGGCCCCTCCAAGTTATGAATTCTCATTACTTCTGAGGATGATGCCTTATCGGCCGGGACCTCTATTTCCTGGCGACTCCATATTTATTTAGAAGGAGGTTTAGCTTAGCTATGTTGGATATACTCAGTGTTAGACTTTGCAATTGGCGCGCTTCTAATTGAAACGGCAGTTTTCCCCTCTGGTATCTTCCTCCTCGCCTTTTATGACGTCACTAATTGGTCTTTCCAAATTCAGCTGTCCCTGAAGTTGGATTGTCCAGTAGTGATTACCAATCCCCTTTTTACAGAGAGAGTATATCATCAATGACGGAACGAATCCGGGTTAGGTACCTACTCACTTACGACGTTTATTCTAGCATCCTTTCCCATGTGCTCGCGGCATCTCTTTTCTTAGGAGGTAGGGACAGTTCTCCTTCTTGAATTACGGCTCTTCCTTCTTAGATGTGGAAGTTAGAATCCCAGGAGTGTTCCCTTCTCCCTCTCGAAATAGGCCTTGACGGTGCCCCTTGCCGTCTTCCGCCATGCCTTCTAACATTCGACACCTTCCTTTATTGGACGTGCCACCCCCCCATTCGGCGGCGCGCAATGAATAGGGAGGCATCCCGACCTCCCCCAAATCCTCGGAGGAGATTCATCCTTTTCTAAGAGTTGGACTCGAGCCCACCTCCCTCGTGGCCGGGAATATGAGTTGCGGCCTATCCCTCTGGCAATTTTCTTTTTTTAGAGGGAGGCGACATTTCCTCTTTTTTTTTCTCTTTCCTCTTCTGCAGGCACCTGAGTTTCTCCAGATGTACTACTTCTGTCCTTCGACGTTTCCAAGAAAGACCCCCCTGCGCGTTGCGATCCTTGTGAAGGATCAGACGTTTTCTACTGTCCTTTGTTTTCCGACGTTTATTATCCTCTAAGGAGTAGGAGGGGAGCTATTTTCCCTTCGCGGCGATTTTCTTCCCCTATCGGACGAGGTCGATCTGCCCTGCTATAACCTCTTCCCCCCTATTTAAGGTGCACTCTGGAAGTTCCTAGACGGTGCAAGTTCTCCCCTCCCCCACTGTTTTCTTTTTAAGTTCACAGATTACGTCAGATCCTGTTTCCGTTGATCTTCTCCCACTTCGTCTGACCCTCGCCTGCGCCAAGAATTATGTCTGGATACATTCTACTCAGTTTTGTTTTGATGTTTTGAGAAAATTGACGCTCGCGACCTTTTTCGGCAAGTCACTGAGAACGATCAAGTCCCTTCCTCTTTCTGACGGTACATCTCCACTCGAAAGTTTCTCCCTCAAATTCCCCGTAAATAGACCTCTCCGATTCCACTCGACTTTTCAGCTGACATTCCTCTCGGACCGCGATGTGAGAAACCCAGCTCCTCTCTTCCCATTGCTTTTTAGAGTTACCACCTAAAGTAGATAGCATTCTTCAACGACGTCCCGTACAGTACTGATTCCCATGCGAAAGGATAACGCTAGGCGTATTTCGCCCCTTTATCCTTAGCCAGAATTTGACTAGTTTATTCATGCAACTTGCCTCGTTCCCCATTTGGCCACATCCGATTGACGTCAGCAAGAAGGGAATGAACTATCCTTCAAAGAAATCCCGGAGTTCTTAGCCGTCAGTGTCACCTCCTTAGTCTGACCCGCGTCTTTGTGGACGAAGTAGCTTTCCTATTCTAGGAATGGAAGCTCCCAGACTGTTTGAGTTGTGCTTTCTTCTGAAGTACCATCGGTCCTTTCTTGAGTCCTGCCTCGCAGGCGTTAACGGCCCTGAGAATCCTGAAGGATGTTGAGATGTGCGTGACGGCTCTCATGACTTCCTCCTGAGACCCCTGCACCACCTTAACCTCTCAGTCTAAAGAATGCGCCACCTTGTAACAGGGCCACATATCGCGGCATGAGAATCGTAAGTATCTCTAATCTTGCCTCAAATCGTTTCATAGAGCCGCGGCACGATATACCTTGATAGTTCATCAGATTCCATTTCCTGCGCTCCCTCAAGAACCTTTCGCCCTTCACCCTTCATGTATGCTCCCTAAGTGTTCTTGGAAGACCTCTGGCGCCCCTTTTCCCTTCGGTTTCTACATTTTTACCAACCCCCCCTTCTTAACCTCAGTAAATCTGCAGAATGACCCCTTTTTGGAACCCATTACTGTCCAGGTTTTCCATGCGCTCAGGAAATCGCCACGTTCCTACTTGCCCATCCTCTAGCCGCCTTAGATGACTCATCTGTCTTGAAAACCCTCCGGCGAACTTTCCGGTTCCCTCGATGGAAGTTGCCCGCAAGGTCCCAGCTATCTGGTCTGCCTAGGAAAGTTCCGCACGAATCGAGCGGGTGTTTTTTCTATGAACCTCCATAGCTAAACCTCCTAGACCCCTGCACGCAGACCCCCCTACTAAGACCTAGGACGCAAGTATCAACGCATTCCAAGCAACCTGTCCCCCTACTAAGGCGCTCGAGCACGACCGTCCTACAATTGAAATAAACTTAAGATTGTTTTTTCTATATTTCTGTTGAAAATCGGGTACCGCAGGTGACGGAGGCGCATTTGCCCCCGAAGTGTTGAAGAAGACATTTTCGAGAGAAGAGATGCCTTCCCACGGCAGATCTCCATCTCTTCCGATTTATTCAACATGTAGGATCTTGCGCGAAAATATCCTTTTCATGAGAGATTTAGATCTTTTGGGCGTACCCCAGCAGCTCTACCGGTTACTGATGGTAAGCGACCCCTCCGGCATCCCCTTTTGACGCGTCTCATTTTTTCGAGACCCTCAGGAGGGGCGACATTCCAGCGGTTTTTCACATGTCCCTGAAACCCTCTCGATTCTCTACTGGTAGAACCCTCCGGTTTGACACCCTCTCTTCGCAGATGAGCAGCGCGCCGCCCTCAGGCGAAAATGTTCCAGAAGCCGCCGACCTCCTCCCTCCTTCCCCATGTCTTTTCCTCCCTGCACGGATAAAAACTTGAGCTTAAGATGAAGGCGGAAGCGTTCCATCCGCTGGTCCAGCCATTCTAGACATTCTTCCTTCATGAAAGTACCATTTTCCCCTTTCATTCTTTTGCATTCAAAACTGGACCACATGCACCAAGGCACAGCTCCACAGGCCTGACTTTTCCGCGAAGAACCCCCCTCTATTCTTGTTTCCTTTTCTTTCATCAATGAATCTTTTCTTTCCGACGAATGGAGTGTTTCCTGCACCCGACCTTCGATGTTTTCCTTGATATCTTACACCTTTCCCTCGCCACAACGAATATGATCGTCCCTAAAAGATCCTTGGACGCCCCCCCGAAGGTATTTCACTACCTTGCCCACCCTCGGAAAAACCATGCTTGTTTCCACCAGAACAGTTGCCTGCTTTTATTATCTCGCTCCATTCGCGGCTCGGTCCCCCAATTTTTTTTTTCTTTTTTACAAAGCTTTCAGATCCTTGGAAGGAAACTAGGTTTTGGGAGTTAGTGTTGTGGCTGACGCGACCTTTCCTTTGGCCAGGCCAACAAGGTAAGGTTCCTTTCGTTCATCATGATCCACACGGGCCTGGACCTTCTGACAGGGCCGGTTCCGCCAACCCTTTTTCGTCCAGTAAGGTTGAATTTAAAGCCCGGCCTCGGCCACTTATGATCACTGATCTTGCGGCCTCAAAGACCACCAGCACCCGGTCAAAATCATATATCCTCTCCTTGACCCTGATCTTCATCCGCATAAAGGACTATCCTACATGGTGCTTAATTTCCGATCGTTTAGACGAAGGCCGACGGGTCCACATCCCATATCGTTCCTTAAGGATGCCCCCCCCCAAGTCTTTCTCTTGGCTACTCCAAGCCGGCTGGCGTACTTTGATCCCCTCTTCCGGCACAGCACCAATCTGTCCCCCTTCTCCGGGCACCGGAATTATTTAATCATCGTCTTCCTCCTCGTCCTCCTATCGATATACATCGCGTACCCGATCGTAATTTTCTCTTCGCCTTCATGCCGGTTTTTCCTCGATGGCAGCACTTTCCCGTCCCCCTTCCTACATCCCTCGCGCAAAGTCCAGGTCGACTTTCCGGCAGGCTCGAGCTCCCTCTGCGAGTTCGTCAGTTTTCGTGACCCTTTTCCCTACTTTTTTACCTTCCCTTAGCCGACTTATGGAGTCTGAGATGAGGTCGTTATCGACTACCCCTGAGGAAGCCTATCTCCTCCCGATGTTTTCTTACCCCCTTCTTAGTGATGATTCTCCCCCAACAAGTCAAGCAAGTGATTCTGGATCTCTGTCGATGGCCGAGTTTTTGCCGCGCAAAATCATTCAAGAAATCTTTTGCGCTTGAGCCGGAGACCAGCATCCCTGTTCCCAAAGAGCCCCACCCTCACTTGGAGTGAGTCCAGTACTGGATTACCTCCCTCCCCTTTGTTGTTTTTTGATGAGTTTTTTTCCGTGGCTCACGTCCCCCCACGTTCGAGCCCAAAGAGAATGTGTCTGGATTATGGGCGCCTGATCTGCCCAAGACTTTTCTTCTGATTATGATAGGGCCCCCCCAATAGAGTAAACCCTTCATTGTCAATGGCCTTTCCCTCTGCCTCGCCACTTCCAGCAATTGTTGGCGGTTGCTCGCCCTCATCACCCCTCCTGCTCCCGGACAGGTAGGCATAGTCTGGAGTTTGCACAGTCCCCACGACTCAAAACCCACGACCCCTCTTCGACATCCGATCGTAGGCTCAGGCCTTCCCGACTATGTGAAAAAGGGTCGCGCCCTGCCGAGGCAACGTTTCAATGAATCGAGCGCTCCTCTTTCCCGTCCTTTCCGTCTACTTCCTCCTTAACTGGCTCGATGAGAGGTTGTCCCCCTCCTAGGCAACTTTTAGGGACCCTAGCATTGAAGGATCGTTTTGTGACCTTCTCTTAACGACCGATCGGGCTTTTTTAGATTATAGATCCTCTACTTTCGATCTAGTGCCCTGAATCACTCCTGACATCCTTTAGTGAAGCTGTCGCATCTTCTTTTTTGATTTAAATGGACCTCATCTTTCTCTCTCCCACTCTCTGCGTTGCGACTGCACCCCGATCCCCATCCCTGGTTTGGCGGCCGATTTTAGCCAGTATAGGGACGTTTGACTTCTTCTAGATAGGATCACAACCCTCAGTTTCCTTCGTCCTCCTTGATGAATTTTTTGTCTGAGAGGGGTCCTATGAGACCGTTTATAGTCGTTTTCTTATTCTCGTAACCCTATTTCTCCTTTCGAAATGACGAAGAGGACTTTTCTGCTTTACATGACTTCCCGAGTGGGACTTTCTTCTCCTTCCTTAGAAGGAACTGTCCTTTTCCGTTGTGGGCCAGTCTTTCTGATTGAACTAGGCTACTCGGAAAGGCAGACTGCAATCAAGTAGCATCAAGGCTTCTCCCCCCCGAACTCCACCGAGTATTTTAAATTCTCCCTTGGCACCCCTTCTTACTCTTAGAACAAGGGGCAATGCCCTTAAGCCCCTGCAGGATGCGATCCCTATATTAAAATTTCTTTCTCATCGTTTTTTTTTTTGTCGCAGGGCATGTTTTGTTTTTCCTGCAAAATATTATTCCTACTAATATTATGCAATTACTCGTTTGGTTCCCCCTTTAGGAGTGACTTTTAAACACCGATGAAGTTGGTTTTTTTTCTTGATGGAATTAGATACCGCTTCCCATGATACTTGGTTCTTTTTCGAAGAAATCGCTTACCACCGCGCATTAATGGTATAAACCATTTTTGAATTAGATATAGTCTTTTTGATCCCCAGTTCAGGAGGACCCTTTTTGGGTCTTCCCGCGATAGGTCTTCCCATATGCCCTTTTGTCTTTTAAAACGAAAGAGGTCCCCCCGGAGGTTCTTAGTCAAGCGTTTCAAAAGAGAATGACTGATTCCTTTTATCGCCCCCTGGCGCCAGCCTGGAAGGGTCACTGTCCTCACCCTCCCGCCCTTTTTTGGATGCGTTAGATAGTTCGGCGGAAAGGTTGCACAGCCGTTCGCCCGAGTCTTCCCGTCTTTAAGATTCGTACTGGTAGGGGCTTATTGCGATTTAGCGAAGATGATAGTGTTACGGGCTTTGTTCGAAACCCATCGTCAGTTTCGACCCGATCGTTGTTTCGCGGCTGGGGTGGCTGTTTCTCATGTAGCTGAGACCCGTCTGCTTCAACAGACTATAACTCCTGATGCATGTGATTTCTTGATTTGCTTCCAAATTAATATCTTGATTGGGTTACGCCTTTGCGGAGCTAGAAAACTCATTTTGCCCTGCCTCAATACTCTGCTATTGAGAGAATCAACTCATCTTTCGTGCCGGTCAGATGAGTCCAGTCTTGCCAACCTAATCATCCTGCCTCCAGACCATCTGTATGCCGCCACGCATCGGTTGCAGATACCCCTACCCCGCCTTCTTTGCTCAGGATTGACCCACGTTCTAAGAGTAGAGGGATGCCCTTTTGGGCGTTACCCTTCTGTCCTTTTCCCTCACACGTTTACTGGCGACAATGTTTTCTTGGGGCTCCTCATGCGTTCGGCATCCGGGTCCCCTTTTTCGGATTCTTTGCGGACGTTATTTTAGTTTTAGCCCCCTCGTTTCCCTTTCCCATCTGTAACCATTCCGCTCCGAGATTGCTGTCTCTACGTAATTTCGCTGAGTAACTTGCCACAGTGATAGGCCTTGAAGCGATTTCGTCCTCCTCGGAATTGGAGAACGTTTTTTCCGTCTTTTTTGATATACCCTTCCCTTAGGAGTTTCTCTATATCGGCTGGGGCCCAGTAGGCAATTTGTTGCGTAATCCTTTCTTTGACCTTAAGGACCGTCAACCTTTTTAGATCCATCTGAGAAGATAGGAGTGCCCCTTCGGGGTTATTGACCCCTCCACCGGACGGCTTTCTTCCCCCAGTAAGTGAATTCCCACCCCTTTAATTAGGTCGTCGACATGACTTCTTTTTGGAAGGAGCTGTTTTTTTCTCCCGCCGCCGAAAGCCTCCCCGGATCAGTAAGTTTCTCTGCTTTTTCTTTGTATTACGGATCCTTTTTTTTGGCCCGATTAGATATGCTTGGTTGCCCCCTCTGAGTAGGATCTGTTTCGGTTTACCCCAGTCAAGCCTTTATCAGCTTTTGGCTTTTTCCACCTCCCCTCAGTAGAAGGTGTGCAAGTTTAACTTACGGCCGCCATGAGCCCCCCCGCAGTTCCTAACCCTCAACATCCCCTCTTTTCCTGGATTGTCTTTTTTTGAACCCCAGATTCCGGCGGCGTGCGCAACCCTGACTTTTTTCAGTGACGCCAACTCACGTGCGGTTTCCGATAGTCTCTCGTTTTTCATTTTTTCTGAGCAGGGAGGCTCTTCACTTGGCCTTGTGAAAGAATCGCCATTGGCTTCTCTTTGCTATACTCTTTCCCATTGTGGGGAAGGAGAGGACGGTGGACATCCTGTGTTCTGTCAATCTGGATGCCCAGGTCCTTCAATTTCAACTTGGGCGAAGATGAAGCGATGCTTCCTCACCCCTGGTCGATGCAGGATCTGGAGAAATGCCCGCGCCTTTTGCGATCGTTTCTCATTGAGGAAGTTCTCCGTGTATACTTCGAGACAGTTGATCTTCGCGCCAGGTAGGCTTGTTATCCTTGCAACCCAATTGCCCCTCCTCGGTGGGTTTTAGCTGAAGAGGTCCTCCTGACCTGCTATACAATTCTCCCCTCTCATGGACGCTAGTATATTGCAGGTCTTTCTTTCTAAGTGTGAGCTTGTCGGTTTTTCAGTTATCTTTTCCGTACTCTTCCTTCGATTGTACCCCACTTTTTTTTTTTTTTTTCTCCGCCTTTGCTCCCCCCCTCCGTTTTCCCTCCCTTTTTTCCGGATAG
>Ga0179591_1304833_pt1 | contig 21612 bp, 17 predicted proteins | sample CZOMad2_1_08_16f_FD_182891 | JGI IMG/M metagenome (GOLD analysis project Ga0179591, IMG submission 182891) | Vadose zone soil fungal communities from Angelo Coast Range Reserve, California, USA - CZOMad2_1_08_16fungal (PacBio error correction) | ecosystem: Environmental > Terrestrial > Soil >... | reverse complement strand
TTTATCTGCATGTTTTTCAACCGTCGGCAAAACCCCCTTCGCGAGCCCAGCGGATCGTTTAAATAGCCCCCCCCTTGGAAGGATTCGGTATCCCCAAGATCCTTATTTCGAATGAACAGCTCCGTGATTTTGAGGCCTCAAAGTAGTGAAACCCTCCGACGCAAGCCAGAGTCCCTTGAAATCAATTTCGTCTCTCTTTTAGATCTCTTCTCATGACGCCCTCTCCGCTCAGCCGGGACACGTACCTCCCGATCCTTACCTGACGGTGGCGGGTTAAAAACCCACGATCGGATGCAATTTCCCTTTTTCCATCTTCCCCCAAGCCTGCTTCCCCGCTCGTTCTTTTTGTCTGAGATTTCCGGTCTTAGACGAAAGTGGACCTTCTCTTTGGGAAGTTAGCGACTTTTTTCCCGTCTGTTATAGACTTTTAGTTTTTCCTTTTTTCATGGACTCCCCTTTGTCCTTTCCTAAAGTGGGCATCACGGAGAATGCCCCATTTTTTTATTTGAGGACCTCGTTAATCTTCTTCGACACATTCTCGTTCCTTTAGATTCCTTCCCGCCATCGATTTTACGACTCTGAGTTTTTTTTTCGACCCAGGTTCGGAGTCTCCTGCCCCCCGCTTTTCGCCGTGTTCTCCTTGTGCCGAAGTTCGCAAATAGGCGTTGATGGTCTTTCCCCCCCCCTCTTCCCCTTGGACGGCGTCCCTTTTTTTATGGCCGCTGCGTCTCCTTAAGGAGAACCCTGAGACAATTATTTAAGACTTTGGTGTCACGTCTTCTCTCCCCCACGTCCTTTTTCATGATTTTTTTCCCAACTTTTCCGGACCTACCCCCCCCCTACTCATATATGAAGACTGGAAGCTCAGCATTCGTAAAGCGTCCCAACTTCCTCTTTGGCTAGCCCCCCGCCACTCTTTCATATGGTACCTTTCCCCCTTGAAATATGTCCGACCAAGACACACCTGCCATACTACGTTTTGCGCCTTTTTCCCCCCCCACATACCTCTCTGTTGCCACCCGTATAGGTTGATGAATTGCGTCTCTGGTCAACAATCTTTTGCGACTAGGGGTAGCATGTCTTTCACGAGCCGAAACCCAACGCCTCACGTCGGATTTGTCTACTTCTCAGATTTTGCCACCAGCCACGCAAGAACACGGGAGATCCTAGCACCTTCGGGTGAGGTTCCTTCCCAATTGCGTGTCGCTCCCTAATGACAAAGTTAGTCTTGTTCCCCCTGTCCTCAAATCCCTGTTCTTCCAGGCTTAAGAGCTATCAGCGGACCTTTTTCCTCCGAGTTCAGTCCCCCCTTGCGTTTGCCCCCCCGTCTTGCAGCTCTCCCACTAATGACAGGCCGATCCCCAGACTCCACAGGAGTACTTGAACTCGACCGCAGTGACTCTTTGACAACCTTTTTACGGTGTCTCTTCCTTCCTCCCATAAGGATTTTGTAGGTGAGGACCCGGACGAATAATAGCCCAATAGATATTAATGGTCTGAAACATTATTTTCGGTATCCTCAAGCTGCCTTCCCTTCAGTTCTTTCGAGCAGGGATAGAACCACCTTACCTTTTACAGTTGCTACGCATTCGACGCTTTTCGAATTCCGAGAATTTTGTATCACCAAGTCACAGGTCCCTTAATCTCATTATTTTCCTTGTTAGTCTTCCGTCTATCTGAGGACAATTTTCAGATCTCAGGTGCTATCTGATTGTCTCCTCGGCCCTCCCACTCAGTCCCCCTCTGTTCTCACTTTCGAATAGGACAGCCCCCCCCGACCCCCAATAAGCAGTCCTTCCCCGCTTCTTCAGGGCGGCCTGCTTTTAACACCTCTTGAATCTCCATCTCTTTTTGGACTCCACTGTACTAGCGGAATGTTCCTTTTACCACCACTCATCACATGAGGCTGTGTCGATCCCCTAGTGCGCTTGCTAGACCTACAATTTTTCTAGTGCTAGTGGCCTAGAATTTCCCTCCCCGAGAACTATTTACACTATTGCAGATCTCTCACACCCCCTATACCTGATTTTCCACAAGGTTCTTTTTCCCCACATTTTCGGCCTAGTTTGATTCGAGGACCAGGCCTCACTGTCTAACCACAAAAAGGGGTCGCACGCTCCCTGGAGAAGTGATGTGTCTCCTGTTGCCGCCGGCAGGTTTGCTTTTATTCAATTGAGAGTAATGACCTGACCTTCTTGGTAGTCGGTGAAGATCCTTTCGCGCCGACCAAGCCTCCTCATCCTGACTCCCTCGACCCCCCCCTCAGATTTTTCTCTTCACCGGGGATGCGGTGGTTGAAGCCTATTGGCCTAGAGAAATTTAACTTCGACTTACTTAAAGACTCTGCTGGTCGATCCGGAACAGAGCGCCGGTGGTCGATTGGGCCCGACGATCCCAGAAGTATCAGACTTCCCTTAAGAAATTGCCCAGAGGGTCCGTCGGACTGAGGGGACCCCATTTCCTCACTAGGCGTCATCCTCCCCAAGCTTTTCTTTTGTTTCAGGATGAGGGTGGAAGCCCTTCTTTTCCCCCATGGTAGAGTACCTAGAGGTCGTGCCCCCGGCTTTTATTCCTTCTGCAATTTGTCACCATCTTGATCTCAGGGAGCCCAATTCGGCTCTAGCATGAGTCTTTCCCACCGCCGAAAAAAGAACTTCTTCTTGGCCTCGGTTTTGGTCCCTTTTTCTCTGCTGCTTTTTTTTCTTTCACGCCCCGGATAGAATTCTCAAGGAGATAAATGTCAAGTTTCATCATGACGATGTGTGTGAGATTTGGTTGGTTTGCCGAGGAGGTGGCGTCCCTCTCGCCTCCGGCAACGGGGTGGGAGTGTGTGAACAAACGTTTCGACGCTACTTTCCTTTAGCTTTCTTGCGGAGCCTTTCTCGCCCTTGAAAACGTATAGGTTCCTTCCCCATTCTTTTTTTCGACCCCAAAAGATTATGTTTTCTTTCTGGTAACCAAGATGAAACGGAAAGCTGGAAGCGTCCCCTCTTAGCTTGGTGCAAACCTTCTTTCACGTCGAGGGAGAAATAATCTTCTATCTTCGGACCCCTCCCACAGAATCCAATCGACGCAGAAGCGGATTGGCCGTCCCCTCCACCGTTTTCGAATGAAACAACCCTTGGAGCCCGGTGGCTCGGTTCTAAGAGACGGCTATTGTGCGTGCATAGACTATCCCTTGTCCTGTCTGTGCATTGTACTCGGGCCTAGATTCCGGAGGCTAGGGAGGAGAGGACTTTGGTTGGCTAGAGTGTAATGAAGATGCGAGTTTTTCCCTCAAGCCCCACCCCCCCCCCAAACAGTTTGCCTCCAGGGAGCTCTTCGGCACTGCTTTCCGATGTTCGGCTTTTTTCTAGTTTACCCCTCTTTTTTCGCCAGATTTTTTTCCCGCCCATAAGAGCTCAGAGCGTGATAGTGCCCCCCTGTGGTAATCCTCCCCCAATAGAGAAGGCGGCGGAGTATCCTATCCTGCTCGCTTCGGTAGATTTTTCTCCCCGGTCGTCTATCCCCCGAAAGGGGGTTTCCTTCCGTCTCTTTGCCTAGAAGGAGAGTTTCTCCCTCGCCTGGCGCCCTAGAATCCGAGCTGGGTACACCCAACTTTTTCCCCTTTTAAGTTCCTTCCGCCAACTTCCATCTCCTTTTTCCCCCATTGAATAATAACGTTTTGTCAGGAGATTATTACGGGAGGCACCGTCTCGGACCTCCCAGTCGTGCTTTTTTTATCTAGAAGACAGGGCGACGGTACTTCCTCGAAGGCGTCGCCCTGAGCCGTAGAGTAATAACCGCCGATCTACTTATTTCCAGCGACACCTTGACCGAAGATTTTAAGGGAGAAGGATATCCCGTCCTATTCCCCCGACTCCGCCCCACCGGTGGATAAAGCCCTTCTCTTACGGGTGGCCCTAGGCGCGCATTTCGGGGCCTTCGCTCTCGCTGCAATTGCAAGTGGGAACGAGTCGCGTTTTCGTCGAACAGGGCTTTTGAAATCGGCCGCGGCCCATTAGACATCTGGATAAAATCTTTCCGGACTATCCGAGCGAAGATCTTCCTCTGGTAACGTCGTCCTCAGCCTTCTACTTCGGCCCCCCTCGTAGCTTTCCCCCCCGGCGCCAGTATCTGAGTTTCCAACAATAGAACTTCAACAGGGGGGTTCGGCATTTTAAAAGGTGAGAGTTTCTGAGTAGAGACCCTCCCGTTGTCATTGGATGTACGGTGGTTCCGTCCCTCCGTGATCCCCGAGAGGGCCTTTTTTCACGCGTAGCGTATAAGTCGGGGAGAGGACCCCTCCGGTGGTGCATCTTGAAACATATCCCCATAGAGGGCGTCGCAACTTCAGATTGCGCCTATTTTTAGACCCTAGTTTCCTCCCGCAGATCTATTTCTCAATACGTCTTCAAAAGATGATCCCCTTTGGTCCACATAAAAAACTTTGCCTTTTTGAGCAGAAGATCGACCTCCACTCCTCTCACCGGTTTCTCCGAACTGAAGATTCCAGAAGGGAGAGCATCCGGTTTTCTTATAATCAAGATACGCTGTTACTTCTCGCCACTTTAAGGTTCTTTTGGAGATGAGCAGACGGTCCTACAGGTTCGCTGGAGAAGTAGAGAACAGAGGTGACCCGCGCATTCAGTCTAAACTTGCCTACTCGAGTGAGGTCCTCTAACCGACCGCTTCCACCGCAGTCCCTAGCAGCCCGCTGAGACTTGTTGTCCACCTCTGCATTTTTCTGAATTCCCCCGTCCCACGCTTCACGGTTTTTTTTTTGGCATTATAGAAGTCGATTCGGAGATCGTCGTCGGCCCTGCTCTCGGCTCTTTTTCGTCCCCCTGCAGCACTTTCCTGACTTGCCGAAGTTCTGCAAGTTGCGAAGCTCCCCTCTCGGCTCCCCACGCATCCCCTGTTCGAGCGTCGATTCGTCCCTATTTTTATTTACTCTCCCCAGTAGATAGGAACACCTCCTTTTTCCCGTAGGGACGACTCCCATTACCCCCGGACACACCCAGGTCGCTTCGTCCACAGAGTCCCAATTCCTTGTCGAACGTGTGTGGTTCTCACGATGGCGTCGGTTCCCCTGGTTTTTCCCTAGACATATACATATGCCCTCGGTCCCCCCTTTCAGGAGCGATTTTCCTCCTTCCGCGCTTTGTAGGTGGCCCTTCGGTAGATTTCTCCGGTCGGTTCCCGAATAATCAAACTTTTTCGTACTATCCATTCCAAGTCACTCGCCACGAGCCGGAAGAATTAATTTGGCTGCGTAACTTTCACCCTTCCCGCTAGTCATTGAGGTTTTTTCCCCAGTGAGTCTGTAGAATGTCACTCTTGAATTTCCTACGTAGACTTTCCTCTTCTCTTCGATTGAATCCTCCTCGCGGATCCGCGACAGGCAACAGCGTTGCCGTTTTTTTCTTTTGTCCAGGTTTTTTTCACAATCAGATAGTCCCGATCTCTTCCTTCACTATACCCCCAAACCCCCCCCCTTTTCAATTTCCCCGCGTCCCCGGTCCCTGTACGACTTTTGACCCCGAATAGGAATTATAGCGCGGCTTCAGCGGTAACGTTCGATACCCTTCATCTCAACTGTCTTCATTTGGATGCGGAATAGGATCTCCCTCCCGCACGGTCCGGTATAGACTAGGTGTGCATAATCCTATATAGATACTTGTTTATTGTCTTCCTTTTCGCTCCCCAGTCTTTCCCTTATCTTCGTCAACCCACTTCTTTGCCGAGGAGTTATGCCGACCCACTGATTAAATGATCCTGGCATTTTTCTTCGTCCTCTGTCAGGACTGGATTGTGGTTTCGATTCCAAGTACCTTTCTTTTCCCCCACCGCCAAGGGACAGTGTGCCGTTACATTACTTCACTTCTTCCCAAGCCCGGGCGAGTTTCCTTCCCCAGGTCGCAATTTGATTCTTCCCCCCCAGCAATTTGAAACGACCCTTTGATCAGATCTCGCCCCTTCCGGGACTTTTGGCCCTCCGAGTGTAGAAACTTGAGCGTTTGGAGGGAATATTACCCTCCCCCTCCAAAATTGATTGGACTTAATGATATGCAAATCTCGAACCTTCCTAACAGAATCGTGAAGGCGTTTGGTGAGGGACTCACTTGTTCGCCTGCAGGTTGCCCCCTGCGTTGTCTCAGTTCATTATGTTCGCCCATTTTATCTTCATTCCCAGACGGGTCCTATCCCACCCACTTGGTATGTGGTTAGTCCCCCCCAATTAAGAACAGGCGACCCCCCCCTCCGTAGGATCCTTTTGAGTCTTTTTCATAGGATTTCATTCCGAATCGTCAGGATTTTCTTTTGTGTGCGAGCACCACGGAAACCGAATTCGGGACTCTATGTTTATCAAAACCCCGTTCTATTTTACTCCTTTTCTTCCTATAAACGCCCTTGTGTCCTCTCCTGTGTGCGAAGACTCTAAAGTTTCTCGTCTGTCCAAAACCCTTTTGGAACCCAGATTTGATTTTTCCCGGTCTTTCTGCTAAAAGAGCACCAACGCCGTCATGCCATTTTTACATGACCCCCCCTTTTCATAATCACCTCTTCCTTATTTGACCTTTTAGGTTAGAACCCCGGCACGGAGAGACCCCTGATTTGAGATAGACATCTACTTTGGTTTGTCACATCGAACTTTCTTCGCATAAATCAGAGTCTCTCTTTCGGCCGTGAAGGAATAAGACCCCCGTTCCGGTAAAGAGACTACTCAAACCCAAGATTTCCCCCCCCCCTGCCCCCCCCAAAAAGTTTTCTTTTCTTTTCTTCTCCTTCTGAAAATTGAGCAATTACCCCCCCCCTTCTGTTTAGAAATTTGACAGACACCCGTCTGCGGAATGCGGTTCTTTTGACTCTCCATGCTGCACGAGTCTCTAAACTTTAGATAAGTCTAAGCCGTCCAAGACCAAGACCTGATAGCAAATCAGTCGATCTATATGAGACTCCCTTCTGATCCCCCCAATTTTAATACGACATTAAGCGGTTCTTTGTCGTTGGAGAGGAGCTAGTCATGAAAGAGATTTACATACCTTTTCTCCTCCGTACCTTGATGGAATTATCCGACTAGGAGTGCGTTCAGGTTTGGGAACGGATGAGCATGTTTGCAAATCGACCGATGAGTTCTATTCCCCTAGCTCTGTTTTTTTTTTTTTTTGGGGGGGGCTTCCGAATACTCAGGAACCGTTCCCTTCCCCCCAAGGTGTTTCAATCAAGTTTGATCGCGATCCCTTCTAGAGTTGTGTTTTTACAATGTCAATTTGGCAAGTGTTCTTCTAATTTTCTCTCCTCCCTGAGAGAGCTTCGACTCAGCGTGGCGCCCCCCTCCCATGGCAAAACCCCGCTGATGCGCGAGCCGATCTCCCCTTAGAATTGAAACACGGTGAGAATTGTCTTTCCTCGTAGTATCGTGTCCGGTTAGTCTCTATCTTTCATGAACTTTTTTCTTTTGGCCTTCCTCCCCTCCCCTCTGTGCAAAATTCTTCTCCTTCCCTGCCTCGCTCGTTCCAGCAAGTGGAAGTCCCCTTGCAACCCTAGGTGATGACCACGTAGCTTTCTCACTCTCTCCCTTCCTGAACCCCATTTGAGGTTCCCCGACCTTTTTTTTTTTTTTCCCTTTCTACGATCTTGAAACATGTATGTCGCTTTCAGACCTGGGAGCCCCAGCATGATTGTTCTTTTGGCGAGTTCGCTTTTTATGCTCTCTGCTTTCCTTCCCCAGACTCTTTCATTAGACCTGTATAGTTGACCACCTTCTTTTTCCAGTTAGGTCAAACCCGGCTCAACCTCCGTGTTGTCCTAATTTGCCTCACCTAATTCCCCTTTCCCCTTGTCCTCGTCAATTATTCTTTTTTTTTGACACCTCTCCCAAGATTAAACAGCGTACTTTTCTCCAACTCAGTTGAACTACTCGCCTTGGAAAGCTGTTTGGACCTTCCTCCCCCCCAAGGCTTTTCTAAAAAGGCTCTGTCCGACGTTTTGCGCCGTGCCGATCCAACTTCTCCTCCCCGTTCTCGCAGGTTTGGGGTTTCATGCTCATCGGCCATTATAGTTGCAGCTTGTTTGGAGAACCTCTCTCGCGCTGGGTTTTCTCCTGAAGTTTTTTCCTACCCCCTTTTAGTTTCGGCCCCTTTTTTTAGCGAAACTTCGGCAGCATCAACTTTTGACCCGAATGCTCCTCTTCCTTCAGCGGGTGGATTCCACCATAGCGTCCAACTCACGTTTGTCCGGGTGATGACCACCCCGGCCCTGCTTTTCTTTCCACCTTCCATAGGTCGACAAAGGACCACTTCCCCTCGGTTTTGATTCGACGTGTATTTGTCGAACAACCCGACCTTTTTTTTCATTCCCCTTTTATGCCCAAAACAGTCTTCCGACTGCGCAACACCTTTTTTCTCACCACTCAGTGGAATACCGTAACGAAGCCCAGAGCACCGCACACATCCTTCCCCCCCCCCCCCCGTAGGTTAGACTGCCCTGTTGGATAAGATCCCACTTCCAGAAAAGAAAATTTCGGCGATATTCGCCACGGGGGTCCCTTTGGTTCTCTCCTACAATCCGTTTTTTCGAGAAATATTACCCCCATTTATTATGTCCACTTTTTGGTCAGAACTCAATTCTCCCCCCTTGTCTCTTGAAAGGGTTTCCGGAAAGCCCGTGATGACCCTTCACGTCTTGTCCCCCGGAGTTCTTCCCCCCCAATACTTACCGGCATTTGGACATAAAGTCACCCACCCCCACCGGAGTATCTGATTGGGTACTACCCGCGTTCTAACCCCTGTTGTCCTTTCTCCTCTAAATACGGAGGTTACGGTTGCAGGATCTCCGCATTTCTTCCATATTAATGATTCGATATCCCTTGTCGTCCACACGATCTCCGGACTCCTTTTGAGCCTACAAAGCAGACCATGTTCCGTCCTTTTGAGATCGTTCTCGCAACTTCCTTTTCCGGATTAGAGCTACTGATTCAGATCCTCGGCACCCTTCCTGGCCCAAACCATTCCCCTCTTCATTATAAGGATGTGAAGAGCCCCTTGTGTGGGGGGGTGTGTTCACGGTACCTCTGAGAGAAATGACGATATCCCCCTTTCTTCTTTGTTACTGTCCCGGAGGCGACCCCCCCCAACGCAGATGACAACTTTTGCCCCCGTCGCCTGCCCGCCCTCGCCCCTCTTTCGTTAAGTCCTTTCTTTGAGATTACGCCAGTCCACACCTCTGACAAAAGCTCACTTTTAAACACGCGCTTGTTTTTTTTTTTGTTTTGTGCGGACTGGGCACCCCATTGAACTTCACTTAGATTTCTTTCGTACCCTTAGCGGGTCGCCCCTTGTTAAATCTCTAAGAACAGTGAGCGGAACTTGACTAGTTCCATCCCCCTTTGAAAGTTTCTTCCACCTATTTCGACAGATCTGACAATTCATATGCTGAATCGGATACGACCCTAAGGCTTTTTTAAAAAGTGCGGTCTTCCTTTACAGAACCAGACGTACGTATCACAAAAAAAACTGCCTGATTGAAGTAGGAGTAAGTATGATGATATCTTTTGTTCATTTCTTCCCGTTTATTCCTCTGCTTCCCTGAAACAGAGGACCCCTGTAGAGGTGCCTTTACGTTAGCTTTTTACCTCCTGCCTTCTTCTCCCCGCGGTGGCCCCCCTTCCCTACCTCCTGATAGAATCTGCCTATCCAACGGGGATAGTGGTGGCACCCGCTTTTTCCTCTGCATCTTAAGCCCCGCTTTTTCGAATGGTATAAGGACCATTTATGGAAGAGCGGTCCGAGCCGCGCTATTTACCTCCGACTTCCTCTAGGCGAAATGGAGGAGTTACTTGAAATAATGTTGAAGCCGACGAAGGATTAGGGCTCTCCCGTCGCTTTCTTTGAGAGGAATGGGACAAGGGTCCCGGCTTTATCCAACTTCTGGATCTTTTTTTGTTGTGATGACAGTCCATAGCTGTCACCTTATTTGATCTCAGTAGCCCCGGGCCTACCGCCTTTCCTATTGAGACAGAACAAAAAGATCTCACCTTGATTGCCGGCACGGCACCTCGGCGGTCCGCGGGGGAGTTCTTTCTACTCCGCCACCTCGCCCGCCCCCCTGCACTAGAGGTGCCGATGGTTTTGCGGAGATCTTTCGTAGCCGAGGACGAAATTTTTATTTTTCGACCACCCGTTGCTTATATAGGTTTCCTTCTTTCGGTCCTTAGATCATAGAGAGCCCCCCTACCAAACGTAATCGACGTCATGCGGTGAGTGGAGCCTATTACTGTACGCACCTTTTGATTTGTCTGGAAGCTTTCCCCAGAATGATCGAGAAGGGGTCCCTTCAACGTAGCGTCTACATCCTAGTAGATAGAGATCAACCACTGTACTCGTCCCCCTGACCTGACTTGAATAGCTCCCTCGTTTTGACGACGCCCCCCCACTTTGACGAGTTTCTCGTCTCCCATGACTAGTTTTGCTTTCCCGGATCTGAGATGGAGAGGACGCTCTATTAAGGAGTCTTCGAGGCTCGCTTCCTTCGAGGCTGCCCCCAGATGCTTTGCCTCGGCGAGTTCGACTATATTGAGCTGCGCGACCGGCGCTCGGGCACCGATGATAGGTCTTGTTAGACTTTTTACCGCCTGAGCGATGTTTTGGCCAAGACATACGCGATGCGAAGCTTTATCCGCCCACTTTTTTCGCTCCCCGGACTTGGTGAGATACCAGAAAGTTTTCAAGGAGAAGTTTTAGCGGTCGATGGGACCTCTATTGTCCAGTCCCTGTCTTCCTTTGACGCTGACTTGATCTCCCCCAGGAGAGGACACGCACCCTGGACGGTACTCTCATCCGAGAGGGCCCCTAGACACACGAGGCCCTTGATCCCACCCTTTCATAATTCATACTCATGCCCTTATTTTTGATCAGACGTCTCTGACAGGAGGCAATGGAGCGGCAGGCGTGTTGCGCCCCTGCCAAAAACTTCCTTCACTTCATCACCTCTTATTAGCGGCCGAAGGTCATCCTGTGTCTTTCCTTTTTCTTACCCGCTTGATATCTTCTTCCACGGCCAGATTCCTCCCGCATTAGATGGGAAAAGCCCATCGTCTCGTTTTTTTCTAGGATTCTTTTCTTTCGTCAGGGAGCGAGTCATAAACTCAAGGTGCGAGCCATTCGCTTAGGTAGAGTTCCAAGTCCTCTAAGCGTAGCTTGGTTTTGGGATACTCTCGTCCTCCTTTCAGTACTCAGCTGCGTCCGATCTGGTTCCTTTCTTGAAGTTTTTAAAAGAAATTCCTGGAGCAGCCTACTCTCGGGGTGGGTGGTTTTTTTGTAAAGCCTAACTGGGATCCAATCGTCAGAAGGCACCTGGACCCAGAAGGCGCACTTCCTGCCGATCCCTAGTCTTTCTCGCCCCAGTCTTTATCGAGCAAGAACTTTTTCTAGAAGAAACTCGTGTCTTTCGCGCTGAGACCTTTTTCACCCTACCCCCGACTTGGCCCGAAGAGATCCCTTTTACTATGTCTTCCCGGCGTCGCGAGCTTTCTTGGGAGAGTGGAGTAGTTCTGACTCCTCCATACGCAGGTTTCCACGTTAATGAACTTTTTCCCCGTCTGGAAGTAGTGATCCCCGCCAACGCTTAAGGGTGTTCTTGACAATTATCAATCTCCTGCTTTTTTTGTTTTTCTCAAGGCGCGCAGATTTGATCGATCGATTCCTCACCTCACTCGATACATCCCCCAGTTTCTCACGTTGGGAAACTCCCCCCCGTTGCCGGAGGCGCCCTCCTTACTCCACTCCTCGGAAAAATCGGTTGAAGGTTTTACGACTCTCCTTTCTACTCCATTCCTTTTTGCTAGCAGGAAGTTTTTCTACCCGAAACATTTCTCTGACCATACTTCCCAAAGACTTCTTTTCCTATCGGGGGGAGGCGTTCAGTCTTCGAGCTACGGCTGTCGGGCCGGATGACCTTTTTTTTTACCGTGGCGCAGGCGAAGACGACAACCAAGGAGACGCAGCGAGGTCAGCTACTTACGAGGCTTTTTCCGAATCCCTCGAGATTTAGACGTGCTGAGAGAAAGTCGTCTGAGCGTATTCAATCCCTATCCTCCTTCCCGGACTCCTCGTTATGAGTAGGTGGAGTCTTCTCTTTTCGTGTCAGAGCCGCCTTTTCCGGCGCTCGTCCGCGTACCAGCGCCATCTGACCGAAGGCAGGGTCTCTCCGTCAAAGATAGGATGCCTCAACCAAGGTTTGCATTCGACCGCGGCGCTTATGTATCTTCCTCCCCCCTTTTCGTATCTGGATCTGACAGCTAGATACCGCACCCCCCCTAACCCGATGTCCTACTTCTTAAGAGATGAATTCATCCCTCCGTCAGGAAAAAACTCTCCTCCTACGTAGCAAGCAGGATGGGCGACCACTTTTTTTTTTCCCCTTTCCGGCGTAGTTTACCGCATAGGCCGACTTTCCTTGTTCTTTGGCGATCAATGATCAGGTTAGGTTTTCCGCGACCTCTTGTGGTTTCCCCTCCCCCCACACGGTAGCGGTTCCCAAAGACCCGTCCGTTTACAAGATGATTCCCCCTCAAATTTTTGTTTTTTCGCCTACTTACTCATGGGCTCCATAACATCATATGTGATGTTTGACCTCAATCATTTTCCTCTCGCTCAGGTTTTAAGGGTAGCAGATTTTTCGAGTGCCCTCCTCCCCTTCGAGATACGGAGGCGCCTATTCCCTTTTTCCGGTGGATAACACGTACTGCTAACACGTCTCCTTGCTTTTTTCTCCTGGATACCCCAGATAGTTCCCGTGAGCGGCATTTGCTCCATTCCGTTCCAATAAACCGTGGGCACTCTTCATGATTTCTGCCTTGTCCGACTTGTCACGACCATTTTTAATTCGTATCCTCCTCCGTTGGCATTCAAAATTAAGTAGCTTCCCTTCTAGCTTCCAGTACTTTCCTTTTTCTTTCTTATCTATAAAGCTCATCTCCATCGTTTTTGACTACCAGTCCTCGGTCTCATTTCTATTTTGTTCTCTCCCCGCCCCGTGACCCTCATGATCTCTCGGATCCCTTTACCTTGTTTAGGACGTCCTTGCGTTAATGCGGTCTCCAGATTCACTATACTGCGTATGACGGCAATGAGTTGTCGATTCGAAGCCCCGGTTAGTCACTTAAGGGACACCTCCTTTCATTTTTCACGTCCCCTTTTTAACTCCGACTTTTTTGCGGCGAAGCGATGAAGTCGTTGAGCACCTCTTCTGAACAAGCCCCTTTGCAGAAATATTGATCTCTTTATTCTTCACTCCTTGAGCCTTCCCAAGTGTTCCCCTTGACTGGTGTTTTCCCCAGACGCAAATTTTTCTTGGCTTTAATTCTTCTTTCTCTGTCCCCTTCCTCCCAGACTTTGAATTCTTCGTGTTCTGTACACAAAAGGTGCATGCGGGTGACTGCTTTTGCACCCGACTAGTTCGATTCGGCTCTTTCATAAAACCTTCTCAAGTGACTAAACAAATTATTTTTTCGCCCTTCGAAATCACCCGTAGGATGGCTCACTTTTTCGTTTTCTACATATGCTGTAAACTCCGACATTTTTTTTCGTGTTTTTTGAGAGCCCCCCGACCTAGGACACTTTTTTTTTTATATGTTGACTCCAGACTTTCTTTTCCTTCGTCTAAAGATTTCTTTGCAGCGTTGTGCGCTCCCCCCCTCCGGTTAATACGAGTGTGCGAGACTCGCGCCACCCACCCCCTGGACGCCTTTTCGGTCTTTCCTCGCACCGGCCATCCCTCTGACCGATTCAGGAGCATTGACCCCCGCACTGCGCGCCTCACGGCCTTTTTAGTGTTCTGCACGTTCTTCACGGCCGACACCCTTCTGCTTTGAGATCATTACCCTCTCCTGGTTGTTCATCCGACACTCCGGTCCTTCGGATCTGTATTTCTCTCTTTTCGGCTTTTCTTTTCCTACGATTTGAAGCCGGGGGAGGAATTTCAATCACGGAAAATTAACGAATTCAAGACCTCCCTTTCCCCTTCATTCGCCGTTGATTCCCTCTCCGACAACAATCTTGTTTCACTGACCGTCCACGCGGACCAAGACCTCCTCTATCCCCCCCTCCTTTCGTTCCCCCGAATTCTAGTTCCACTTTCGCTCCCTTAGGGTCAGACGGACACGACGAAGAAGACGCAATCAGCTAGCCTCTTCATGCCGACTATAGTTCTCCTCAAGATTCCCTTTTCCGTGATTGGACCTGGAGCAAGGAAGCTCTTCTTTCTTTGGGATACTCATTCTCCCTTCTCCACTTTCCGAGCCTCTTTTTGCGTCAGGACCCTATTTTACGGGCCTGCACCCCAATCCCGGGTTTAACGTACGTCTTCTTCCTTCGTGCTCGCGACTTTTTCCCGACTCCTTCCCCCCCTTCCCTTCTCCACCAGGTTTGCTTACGATACCGCTGTTTTCGCGCCTCAGTCCGGAGTGGGTTTTTTGATTTTGCAGTTTCAGAGTGGTTAGACTTTCTGCATCCCCCCTCTTCCCCCTCTCCGTTGTGTTTTGAGAGTTCCACCTCGTTTGTCTGAAATGATTCTTCAACCCCCCCCACCTACTATCGCGCTCGTTGGGGCTAACAACACCACCGACTCACCCCCCCCCGGGTCCCCCCACACCCCCCCCCCCCCCCCCCCCCCCACCAAGACGCAAACCCCCCCAAGCAACCCCACCCCCCCCCCCAACCTTTCCAATACCCCCCCCCCCCCCCCCCCCCCCTCTCCCCGCGTGATACGACCTCTTTCCTGCCCCTGACTTCAACGATGAGCAAGCATCTTGCGCCGGAGCCACATCCCTCAAGTCAGTGAGATCTGGTACGCACAGTATACGCGATACTCTTCTTTCTTTCTTGGAGCCTTCCTCAGCGAACAGCCGACGCATGGACCCGCCGCACGCGCGGTAAAATGAATACGTCTATTATGGTCCTGTAAATCCATGTCAACGTAGCCATGATACAGTTCCCTTTTATCTAAGAACAACGCCCTAAATCCTGACCGCATGGGACCGGACGTGACCTCCCAGTTTTCCCGAGGGTAACCCTTTCCCTTTACGCCCTAACCCCTTGTCTGGAAGCTCTTAACATATACCTAAGCGTACATTCGTGACGAGCTACGAGTCCCAGATGGGAATATTTTTTCCCCTAAACCCCCGTATCCCCCGACCCCTTTGAGGATGCCGGGGAGACGAGGTGATACGATACGATTTTCAACTTTTTCGCTCTAGTTTTGTGCTGCCGGAGGGAAGCCTGCGTCCCCTCCCCGACACGGTCCGTACGTACATGACAGTTCTTTCTCTCCGGTTTTTTGGCAAGAGGGAGAGGGTCTCACCCCCCCGTACTCCCAAGACTAGGGCGAACCAACCTTGCATTTCCTGGCTGCTCGCGGTTCGCGATATTTCGGCACTGTAGATTCTCGGGCGGGCTGGACGGTCCAATAAAGGACCGGAGAGCAACGGCTCTTTTTCTTCGAACCTTTAGAGGCCGAGATTGGGCATTTGGTTACAGCGAGTTCCCCTGTTTCCCTTCTCGACAGGCTCGGGGTCGAGGAATATTCACTTGCCTTTTTTTTGCTTCCTAGCCTTCCGGTCACAGGGGATCCCTTTGGCAACTGATTGAGGACGTGACTCTTCCGCAACCCCCCTTCCCCCGGACCAGCATTTACGCGAAGACCCTTCTTTGTGACACGACATCTTTCGTTCCAGCAAGTTCTCTCAATTTTTTTAAGTGATATCCCAAGCATTCCATTCTCGTTTCCCTCCACTCGGCCAGTTGCTGGCAGACGCCAGATTACTGAAACAAAGGTCCGGGGCCCATGCGAATCTCTAATTAAGGCTTTGTTTCCTAGGCCACAAAGTAAGACAGCAGCAGTCTAAAGAAAATGGAACCAAACATCGGAGCCCTTTCACCCCCCCCTCCCTTTCTCAACCCTTTTTTCCAGTAGACTTTCTGCTATGGGCCTTGAAGTATAAGGCCCATTGGCCCCGCCTTCTGAAGGAACTTTCAGTGCGACTATGTTCTCAAGACCCTTCTCTCGCCGCCCGCATTCATTCTACTGCGAGAATGTCGTCGGACTATAGACCCCCCCGGCACCAATTTTTGCATCGGGAACCTTGTGACTTGTTCGACTTCCCGCGCATCCGAGCCTGCAGTGACCCCGACCCACCGCGAAATCCACTCCTAAATCGCTTCTGGTCCTTAGCCTTCAAACCTGTTTCTGAAGACCCCCCTTTCTTCCAGGGACAAGAAGGGGCCTTAGACCGGAAGAACCGTCCTTGAAAGCACTGTACGAGGAACCGAAGATATCAGAAACCTGTCCCTTTATTAACCACCTGAAGTAGAGATCTCATTGCTCCAAAAACGCTTTTTTCTGAGAAGGCCAAAGTTCCAGAAGAACCACTTGAGTAAGGTAGGGGGAACCGTCTCAGACTGTGCCCTGAAAATGAGCCGTGATCATACCCCCAGACACCTTCCCCCCTTTCCTTTTTCTCATTTAACGGCATCGCTGAGTAAACACCTTAAAAGGTATGATATCCCGAGGCGGGCTTTTTTAGTGTCGTCCACTGGAAACGAGAGGAAAGGTCGCCGTTCCCTCGGCCCCTTTCCCCCCCCCTTATACTTTTTTGCCCCATGTCCGCTATTACGTATATACCTGCAGGAGCCCGATGCGTGAGACCCCTTTTGCACTCCTCCAGACGAGGTCCGTCTTTGAACGGCCCCGGCTGGTCGTCCCCCTTTCGATGTGGATGAGTTCTCAGACCCGGTAACACCCCCCAGGTGAACTGACTCCCCCCAAACCTTTACATCATGATACTGCATAGGTGTTTACAGTTTCCGGAACCTCCATCAGCGAAATTTGATAGAGCCGACCTCCGTCACTCACTTATACTGAAGTCTCCAAAAGGAAGAAGAGTCGTGTGAAAATTCCGTACTGCGAGACGAGAACCCCCCGTGAGGTGAGATTAAAGTCGAGGAACCCTAAAGAAACCCTTCTTCTTTTGGCTCAAGAAGAGAATCGTGAGGGAACTGCAAAAGCAACAATGAAGTTAAATAGAAGACTGTTCTTAACGTGAGAGGGTTTTTCCCAGGCGAGCCCTAGACTGAAAAACTTGAGGGTTCCCCCCGCTCTTTTTTTGGTCGGAAGCTTGCCCCCCCAGACTGGAAACGACAAGGGAGAGCACTGTGATACTGATGAGATTACTACTTTTTCTCCCTCCCTTCCAATATTTCTTCATCGCGCAAATAGAAGTCCTCTTCATCATTAGAGGATTTTCCAGAGAACCCCAGTTAAGGGAGTTCCCCCTGGGCAAGGCCAGAAGATGCGAGAAAGCCGAACACTTTTTTTTTTTTTTTTTTTTTTTTTTTTTTTTTTTGTTTTTTGTGTGTGTTTCATTTTTTTCTTTTTTTTCTTTTCTTTCGAAAAGAATTACTGACGACCAAATTTCTTCCCCCAAACCCCTGTATTTTCCCTTCCTCTTTCTGCGTTCACCAGCAACGTACAGAATCGAAGTAAGTGTGAGAATTTAAGTCCCCTTTCTTTTCCTTTTACCCCCCCGTGATTTCTTGACTGCAGGGTCCCAGAAAACTTTCTTTTTCGGACTTTCCCAGGCGCAAGGACAAATGAAAAAGCCAAAGGTCCCGGTGAACACGCTTTTCGAAAAAGCACTCCCGGTACGACCCAATCTATTCAAGCTTTCCACCCAGCCCCTGGGTAGCGTCTTCCCCCGAGCCTCCGCACCTTTCTCTCACTACTCCCTTCTTCCCCCCCCTCTCCACTCCCCTACCCCCATCTCCCCCCACCCTTCTATCCCTCCACCCACCCCTTTCTCCTCCCTCTCCTCCCCCCTCCCCCTCTCCCCTCCTCCTTCTTCTCCCCCACTCCTTCCCCCCCCCTCACGCTCCTTCTTCCCCCTCTTCTTACTCCCCCCTCCCTCGTCCCCCCCCCACCCTCTCCCCTTCCTCCCTCCTCACTTCCTCCCTCCCAACCCCCCCTCCCTTCCCCCCGTCCTGGACTACCATCTCCTTCCCCTCTCTATTCCGCTTACTTCTCTTCCCCCCCCCTTACGCTCTCTCCTACTTCTCCTCCCCCTCCCACACCACCCCGTTCTCATTCCCTCTCCCCTCCGCCCTCATCGCTGTCTCTCCCTCCGCCACTATCCCCCCCCTTTCCCCCCCTCAGGAAGAAATGTCGTGTAGCGAACTCTTTCTTGCGCAAAAGTGCTTTCCCGTAGGCCGCGTTCGTCTGTCGAAGCGTACGCGGCTAATTCAAGTGGAAAGAGACCCACCCCCTTGGCACTTTTTTCCTACAAGTCTTATCCCCTCATTTCTGGTTACGTGTCGGTCAAAATTGCCCCACATACTGTGTGTCGTAAAGTGGATCTTATCTTTTGGATTTGGACATCGTTTCTCTTACACGGTGACACCTAAGCTACGTGCTTACCCTATTCCCATTCTACGAAACCTAGAAATACGCTAGTTTTCCCCCCTGAATGCCTTCCGTAGTGATTTCTAACAACCAGGATTCTGAAACCTCTCTAAAAAGGCGCTTTTAGAAGCCAGAAGTTCTTAAGCCTGAGAACTATTGCTTTTTTTCTTCCTATGGTTCATAACTCGTTCTCGTCCATGGAAGTCCTTGAGTGTTTTTTCTAAGGAGAAAAGCTCGAAGAAGCGAGTCCCCATGGGTTCTGGGTTTTTTTTTTCTTTTGATTTCCTTTCGAACCCCCCCCCCTCTTTAAGGTATTTCATGAGAGGAGGATCCAAAACCTTCGCTTTCCACCCCCCCCCCCAGAATTATAGAAGTAATGCGATATCCCCCGAATCTTTGTTTTTACACGATCCCCCCATATGTCTCGCGTCGAATTGCTCGCAAAAAGGACCCTAATGATGGTCGGTACAATGCCTTCTTTTTCCCCTCCCCTTCCATTTCTCCCCCTTACTGTTTTTTTGTTGATTCGACGTCGTATTGGTACTTGTTAAGAACACAATAATGATTGTTTTTTTGTTTTTTCCTTTCGTCTCCCTCCCTATAGACCATCCTGAAAGTCCCTCGGTTGGATAAAGCTTCTACTTTTACCTCTCACGCAAAACCCCCAGCTTCACGTAGCTTTAGAACGCATTTCCTGATCCCCATTTACCGACCACACCTTTTTTTTTTTTTTTTTCAACTTGCGGCGGGCGAGCTTAGAAACACCGAGCCAGTCTCACTCGAGGTGTTCTAATTCTCTCTGCCCCCTTTTTTACATCCCTCTTCAGTCACATTTTTTCCTAAGCAATTACATTCGCCCGCGCCTGAGGTTACAGTATTTCCGGGCCAAGGTTCTATCCCACTTTAATGTTCTATTTCTCTTTTCTTTGATGCGATTCCCACCCCTGCCGTTCATCTTATCCAGAGACCCCCTTCTTATTCCCTCTTCAATTCGCATACTCCCCTAGCCTGTCTTTTATCCGTGCCGTGCGACCTCACGGATTAGGTGACGCTAGAAAGGGAAGTCCCGTCATTCTTTTTATTTCAACCCTCTATTCATTGACGTGCGTGTATAGGGCGATTATTATGCCGAACGCCATGTAACTTTAGTCCCTCTCCCCCTTTTTTTCCTTCCCCCTTCCCCATACCAGCTTTGTCCCTTTGCTACCTCCTTTGCGCGATAATCAGAGAATTAGCGTTTGCTCCCCCCCCCCTTGCCTTTCCTCATTCATGATTTTTTGACCGCGTTTGATTTTTCACGATATATCTATGGAATAGATCTCTGTTTTTTGTCTCATGCCTGCCAGGTCGCTCCCCCACCCCTAAGTCTCCCTATGCGTCATAAATGGATCGAGAGCCAATAAACAACTCATAAGCGTAATTTAGAGATAATGCGAATTCCTCCCCCCCCATCCCCCCCACGAACCTTCCCCCCCCTAAATATCCTTTTTTTTTCCGGAACTCTTTAAAAGCTCACCTAGATGTAGAGGAAAACGTCTGCGGTTCGAGGTGAGGCGTTCGACCCCTTTTCCCCTTAGATTCGATTTTTTCTAATAGCACTTTTTTCCCACTTAACCGTTAAAGTTGTGGATGTTCAATATGATCGAGTCAGCGACAATAGACAGATCTTTCATCGGCTCCGCCTTTGCCTGTACCTCGCCTTTTTGCTAGATACCTCCTCCGCCCAGCACCGTAGTTCACCACAAACCCTGGGTAGCCCGACTCAATTCTAAGGCCGGACTTCCGATGTGTCTCACTCTTTCACGTTTCCCCTGTCTTCATGGGCGGTTCTGTTTTACTAGTACATCTTTCTGGGAGCGAGTTACCTTTTCTATGAGCCCCCGCAGGTCTCTGATCAAGGACTTTTGCGTTTGAGTAGAGACGACCGCATGCTGACTGGTCCCCGTACCCGGTTTTCTTTGTTTCTACACTAGATTTGGTGTACTCCCTATTCCCAGATATTCGGCAGTACACAAGAGCTGGTTCGATGCCTTCCTGACTATGTTTGAATCCTCCCTTAAGTCTAAAAAGAAGTCCTCTACTGATATATGTCCGACAATGGAATTCATCTCCTTCTCCGCCTAAGACCCAGGCGCCGATCTCTGATGCCCCCCTTCTCCCAATTCTTGACGTGTATCCTGGGTGGCATAGTTCTGCATGCGTTAGAGGAACCAAGAGTGTTTTTTTTTGGCTTTTCTTTTTGCCTTGAGCCCGTTCACCTCGGTGTTATACTGTCGACCCTCCCCTCTCCGTACGCTATAGACGTACTCTCTCCCCCAGCAAGATATACTGCCTCCGCAATTTTTTTCTTTTCTGTGGATGGTGAATGCAGATTGTTCCGCCCCCCCTCCCCTTGCCTCTCGGCGCGCGTTCAAGGCCGCGTTCTCCCCAATAGAAATTTCACTTCGTCGTAGTCTTTTGGCAGCTTTTGTCTCCCCTTTCCGAGTGAGAGTTTGGCTCAACGTGATGCCGACCTTTGGAAGGATTTGATTGAGAGGTTCTCGATTCTGTTCTTTCATTTCTATAACGAGGGAAAGTCTAGTTCGAGCCCTCCTACCTGTTTTCTTTTTTTTTTTGTTTGCCTTTTAAATTGCCCTCATTTGTTTTTTCAGAGTCTTGTGATAGAGAAGGCTCCCTTGACGAGGGATCAAATAATAGGTCCCCTCCGTAGGAGGCCCTCCCCAACTCCCCCACTCGTTTAAAGAGAAGTTTTTGACTGCTTCTAAGACGTTCTCCCCCTCCCCGCGCACAACCCCCCCCCCCCCATTTTCGGACCTTCGCTGTTTTCTGTTCCCCCAGATTCTTGCTGATTTTTCAGCGACGCCTGTCTCTTTCAGCATGGCCTCGAGGGAAGAGACATCCTTCAGTCTTTGCCTCGGCTGTAATGAGGTTTAAGATGTTCGCTTTCCTAGGCCGAGATTACATAAATTGAGAGTGACTCTCTTCTTTGACCATTCTGTCCCTTTAATGCGCGGACGTGCCTTTAGATTCTAAGGTGCACCCCCGCTGCATCTCATCTGTCCCGAATAAGCCATCTTCAAGGCTTTGCCTTCTCTCTCTCGCACACGTCGTCTCAATCCCGTCCGCCCTTCATTCGGAGATACATCAGCTTGTTTTGTGTTGGCAGTCAGTAGATGG
>Ga0179591_1254755_pt1 | contig 21620 bp, 28 predicted proteins | sample CZOMad2_1_08_16f_FD_182891 | JGI IMG/M metagenome (GOLD analysis project Ga0179591, IMG submission 182891) | Vadose zone soil fungal communities from Angelo Coast Range Reserve, California, USA - CZOMad2_1_08_16fungal (PacBio error correction) | ecosystem: Environmental > Terrestrial > Soil >... | reverse complement strand
TAGTTGGAGAAAGGCACACTGTGATCCCTCCCTTCCTGCCCAATTTTATGTATTCACCCCCTTCTTCTGATCGAGAAACACCTCGGTTCAAGATTCAAAAGTCGAAGTGGTTAGATCTTCCGCATCTCTCTTTCGAGGACTTCCTTTCCTGGCTTCCGTTTTTTCTTTTTGGTCTTTTTCCCCCGTCTCCCCCATGATGACCTTTGGCGACTTTCTGAATGCCAACATGATGCCCCGTGTTTACCTGCCATACCCGTTTTTCGTCACTCTCATTTGACCGTCAGAGATGGAATGCTGTTTTCTTTCTTCTCTTCAAGACAAATTTTTTCTCCTTTTTTTTCTGCACAAACTTTCTCATGATTCCTCCCCTCAGCACTCGAACTTGTGGGTCTTCTTTTTCGTTTCCTCTTAGTCAATTGCTTGGCAAGCTCCCGTGCCCCCAGTTGTTTTGTTCGCCTATTGGCCCCTTATCGAGTTCTTGTCTTTTCCGGTCTCCTCTTCGATGGAGACCCGGTTTCCTTTCCTTTCGTTTTTTTGCCTTAAACCCACACTTTCACGTTTTTCCCTGTTTGGTAAGTTGACATCATTCCGTGGTTTGGCTTGCGGCCCTTGGCCTTTACCCCCCTTCAGCGCTATTGATTACACATTCGACCGTCAGTCCCTCCCTTGTCCTTTTGGGGTCCTCTTTCCCTTTCAAACCACACCCCCCCCACATAGGGGTGTGTTTCTCTTTGCTGGACCGTCTGGGGCCGCTTACCCCTTCGTGGAAGATCAATGCCCCCTCCCCCCCGTCCTTCTTAAAGTTGGTCCCCTAGTAGGAAAAAACTTTTTTTCCCTGACTTTGGGACATGGTGAAATCTTCCCGTCACGTTTTAGGGTCTGTAACCCAGAATGAGTTGGAGTTTAGAGATTTCCCCCCCCTAACAGTTTTCCCCCGTTTTTTTCCCTTTCGCGGGAATCCTTGTCGAGGACGCCCTCCTTTCCCTGGTTTACTAATTTGGACCTTTTTTTCGTCTCTTTTGCCCCCCTTGCTTCTATTTCAGAAGTTGAACCCTCATCTGGGGCATTTACTCTTCTGAGACGGTACGTGACATTTCCCCCCTCCAACACTTTCGCTCCACCCTTTTTTTCTTCCTTTTTTTGTGGAAAAGACTGTGCCCTGCTGCTTTCTCTTCCTTGGCCGCCCTCTGTTCATTCCCCCTGTTCCCTTCATCTTGTCTCTCCACCTCTTTTCCCCTTTTTGACCCCGATGTGCATTTTTTCTTCCCCTAGAAAAGTGAATTTTGCGCACGGATGACACGTGTTCAGGCTGTCCCCCGCCTCCCTTCTCTGTCTTACACTTTTTACCTTCGACCCGCGTTTGTACACCTAACAACACTCTAATTGCCTGTGAACACAAAAAGCGTGATCCGTGGTTTTTCCTTACAAATGGCAGGCCGTTTTCCTTTCCCTACCCCCCCCATCGTGGACTTTTTTTTTTTTTTTTTTTTTCTTTTTTTCCTTTCTTTTTTCCCCCCCCCCCACTGCCTGACCGACGGGAGAGTCTGTCTTTTCTTAGTCCCCTCGTCTACGCCTGACCCTCTTTCTCCCCCCTATAAGCATCCGATTAATTCCGTTCTTCTCTAAACAAGTAGGAATAAGTGCATTCTCCCTGTCCTTTTTTGTTACTTCCCATTGACCTCATTTTTCATCCGTTCCTCCTTTTACGTTTTCAAATGACAGCCACTGTCTTTCGGAGATGACCGATCCCCTGCCAGACAACCCTTTCTTTCCCTTCATCCCCTCTCTTGTTCACCAGATATCTAGGGAAGAAGGGCTACCTCCCCCCCTCCCCTATTATTTTGTTTTAGTTTTCCTCAGAATCGTGGCAAAACAAGGCGGGGTCCCTTTTTGTGTCACCACCCCTCCATGTAAAACATGACCCACCCTTTTTATTGGTTTTCAAGTCCTGACATTCTTTCCCCCTTTCACCCTTCATTTTCCCAGAACGGTAAAAGTGTTTTCCCTTGCACGCCCATCTTTGTTGAGCGGAAGCCTCTTTTCCTTGCCGCTTGGTTCAATTTCCCCTTGTGTTTTTCCGTTCTTTGAGATTTGATATGTATTCGTTGGTAAGGATTTGGTCCCCACTCATGGCCTACTTCATTTTTTTTTTTTTCACTTCTTTGACCTTCAAGGGGAGTTTGCATTCTTTTGCTGGCTTTATTTTTGGTGGGACTTTATCTGCGTCATCCGACTTTTTCATTCTTTGTATTTGCCCTCAAACAAGTGGCTCCCGATTTTTCCTCCAGGTCACTTGGGGCCGTCATTTATGTTTTTATGTTGAGATCCCCGAAGTGGGCTCTCTTTCTTCTCGGGGTGTGGGTTTTTGTGGTTTGCTCACCAGTTTTCCCCTCTTCTTTTTTATGCGTACTACTTTTTGCGACCTCCACCCGCAGTGATACGCTGATCGGCATTTTCTTAACAACTCTTCTCCCCGGAAGTGATTCCCTACTTCTCCCCTGTTCCCCCTTCATTTTAATTTCATCGCAGAGGCTGCGCTTTTACTTTTTCCGTGTCGACTCTTTCGTTTATATCATTGTCTCTCTTATCTGTCTCACCCCTTCACCCCCCCTTCAGGCCCGTATGGGCGACCCCCTTCCTTGTCTCAAACATATTTTTTTTCCAATAAACTCTTTTCTGAGTTTTTTACCGTTACCAAAGGCCCCCTTGCTTCTTTATGTTTTTTCTTGTCTCAGTCAAGGCCCCCCCACCAAATCATCGGTTCCCCTTTCTTGGACGCCTAAATTTCTACGACTCCTGATTCCCATTTTTATCTTACTGGTGCCGAGTTCCATAAGGTGACGTTGCCTGCACAGTCTGCACCTCCCCCCAGTCCCCAAACCCACCCCTAATTTCATATAGAAAGGTGGAAATTTTCAATGTTTCCTCAGCTCCTTTCAAGACCTCTGTTCTGTTTCCTTTTCCTTCTGAGAAGGTTTGAGTTCGTTTCGGGTGGCACCACACTCGTCCCCTTTTTCCTTACGCTTACCGAACACATTCTTGAGTAGACCGGCTCTCTTTGACCAATCGTGTGGATGTTTGTGTTCTTTTCTACAGCCCAATGACAGCTTTGCTGGCACCCCCTTTCTCAAGTCTTCCTCCGACTTTTTTTTCTCCCTTCGATCCACTGGAGCTGAGTGATTTTTCCCCTCCTTCCTCTTCACCTATGGACCCGCCTCCCTCAAATTCTTCAAGATCCGGATGGCTGATGTCTTCCACACTACTCTTGCTTCCACTGCGCTGAATAGTGATGGAGTTTTTAAATCCCCCTCTCTACCAAACCTTTTACTTCATCTTTCTCCTTTGTTTTAGAGATCTAACTTGTTCTTTGGCGTCTCCCAAGTGTCCCCCTATTAAGAGTGCTGATCGTCGTTGATCTACCCTCAGCCCTTTCCTTTCTTTCTCAATCTTCTTGCTTCTTCTTTTTTCGTGTCTCCCCGTAGTTTTCAGTTTCAGCGCGTAGGTTTCCGTTTCTCTCTGTTTTGGCGCGAATTGTTTCACCCAACTTTACACTTCTGCCTGTGCCTTTGGTTCATACATCACCAATCCCTCTTGCCCCCCTAAAGGTTCTTCGACGCGTAAAAACTTGTTTTTTTCCCCCAGCAACACTGGGTGGGGGATTTCTGTGCACAGACCCAATCACTTTTTTCAGATTTCCCCCCAGGCGAGCCGCCCCCCCCTTCTCCTCTGTTGGCCAGGTTTTAGTGTGAGCACTTTGCCAATTGTTCCACGGTTAGAGACTGAAATTAGGGGTTGGGTGCTTTTCCTGTTCACGTTTCCGTTTTTCCATGCCCCGTTTCTTCCCAGTTACATGAATCGCTTTCTGCTCAGGCTCCGCGATAGGTTTGCCTACTCCTTTTGGCCTGCTTTCTGTGAATTGACTGATTTCATTGACCCTGTTATTTGTTGAAGCCCTTTTTTTGGTTTTTTCCCCCTCGAAAGATGCGAAGAACACTGAGTTCTTTTTAGCTTTTCGGCCCCGCCTTCGGCGTGAAGTTAGGTGAGTCTCGATCCTGTTCCCTCACCCTGAGTATTTCTTCCTTTCCCGATTTTTAGAGTTTGAGACTTGTCGATCTGCCTTTCCGGGGAACCTTTGCAGACGAGGTAGGGTTGGTTCTTGATTTTGTTCCTATTCGTTTCCTTTTCCGTCTTTTCAGAGGTTGTTCTCCACTGGCGGATTCCACCAGTCTTGGTTCCCTTCCTTTTTCACCGTTCTTTTATCAATGAATGTATACTTGCTTTGAGCCCACCCACCACCCCCCCCCCCACCATTTTCCCTGTTTAAAGTAGCTTTTCTCTTCTACAGGCCGGCAAGGGTCCTTTCTTTTCCAAACATTATAGTACATGGGTTTGCGTCCCAATACCCAAAATGTATTTTTTCTCTTCTAGAGTATGCGAAGCCTGACCTGGCCGCCATTCTTTTTTTCCCTAAGAAAGTCATGATGCTTGGAGGAGATTTGCCACCTTTTTTTCCCCCCATCCTTTTTCCATTGCCGTTTTTTAACCGCAAAGTGACGTTTTGGCCCTGAGCAAAAGCATTCCCCCGTTTCTCCCCCAGCTTTTGCTTTTGTGCCAGGTTTGTTCTTTTCGAACAACGTAAAGTGTTGACCATTCGAAAGGGTCATTCCTTCCCCCAAACACTTTTTTTCATATTGGACATATGTTGTTCTCCTTCTCCCCGTGTTTTGTTTTCTTAGTCGTTTCCCGTTTTGACTAGTTCCCCCTAGTATCTGTGAGCTTTCTTTTTCTCCCCTGGTTTCGACTTCGATTCGAGTTGACCCCCCCCCCTTTTATGAAGTCTCCTTTTATGGTATAAGGTAATATTTTTCTTTCGGCTACCACATGTTTTTTTTCTTCCCTTTCCACGACGTAGGCGTCGTTCGTCCCCTCTCCGTCAACAACCCCCCGAGGACTCAGCCGAAACGACTGGCTCCTCCTCTCTTTCTAGGGGCTGCCTTCGTGCCCCGAGTTTTCTTCGGAACAATTTTGTACCTGATAGATTTTCCTTCTTTTTTCCCAGCGTGCGTCCTTCACTCCCTTTCAGTGTTTCCTTGGAGAAGGGAAAACCTTTTTTCCTCCCATGCTCCCCAAACGCTATAGAGTTTGGGGGTCCTTCACTTCTCCTTTTTTTGGTTTCCAATGCTTTTCCCCAATTTACTTCACTGCGGCGGGCAAGTATTCAGGGTATGCCTTCTGTTTGCTTTTGCTCTGTCAACCTCACCCGATGTGCAGAGATGTCAACTTGCCTTCCCCTTTTCCTCGGCCCCCGCTTTTCTGTTTTCTACAGGCTCCCCTTTTCACTCTACTTTTTTATCTTAGGTGAACCTGCAAACTCCCTGGTTGTCCCTTCGTCCCCCACGACTCTTTAGAAGAAGAAAAACCAGTGTCCTTGTACCTTTTCCATAGAGCCTCTCCCCTTCCCTTTCCCCCTGACGGAGTTAGAGCGTGGCTCTTTTTTTTTTCCCCCCTTAGTGTGTCAGCACTTTTCTTGGACATTATTCCTTTCCCCACTTCTCATTTTCGCTGTTTTCTCCCCCCTTTCTTCCTGGGCGGGGTCCCCATCTCGTAAAACGACTTTTCCAGTTGGGACCGCACAAATCCCTTTTCGTTTGTTCCTTTCTTCTAACTGTCCTGTTTGCCCAACCTTCTTCTTCCCCATTGACCTGAGTTGCTGGATCTCCTTTTTCCCCCCCGGCTTGTAAGGGGCCCGGGTCCATCCTCCCAAGTCGTCTTTCACACCAGATGTTTGTTTGTGTTCTTTCTTGGATGGCTCTCCCAGCGCCCCTCTCGTCCCTTCGGACTTACGAGATGGGAATATCAGTCCTCTTTCATGTTTTTTTTTATGTTCCTTTGGTTTTTTTGTTTCCTCACACTATTTTCCCGGGACAACCTTTTCCCCACGTTTTCGTTTTTTCCTTTTCAACACGAAGAACCGTCACTTGCCCTTTCTACTCTCCCTTCGTTCAAGCCTTCCTTCGTTCCTCCTGTTGAGTCATGTAAGTGTCCTCGCCTCAAGTGCAACCGAAGGTCGACGGGACTCCTCCCGTTTTTTTCCCCCACGTCCCTTTTTTCCTCCCCGCCCCCGTAGTGCGACGTGTAGCCGTCGGAGAGCAATTTGGCCTTCGGCCCTGGCCCACCCTCTCCCCCAGGCTCGTCTTTCCCTTTTTTACCTATTCTGAGTCGTTTTCTGGGCAGACTTCGCTTTGTACAACTTCCAGTCCCCTCGCAAAACCTTTTCCCCCCCTTTTCTATGCCCTTTTCAATTTCCCGTGCTCGTGCCGACTCTTTCCCTCGCGGAGGATTTTTTTCTCTCCTTTTTTTGCCAAACAAGTATCTTGGTCACCTTCCTTCCCGCGTTTCTCCCTTTTTGGCCGAGTTTCTTTTCTTCGTTGACGGTTGGGACTCCTTTTTGAGTGATTTTTTTAACTGAGGGAGGCAGTCCATCTCTTTCTCTTTTTCCACCCCTAATCCTTTTGTTTTTGTTTTTGTTTTCTCCTAGGGCTAGCACTCCCTCCATGGAACCTACCTCCAGTTGTCAATCCGTAAGAGGTGAGTGTCCACGCTCTGCTCGTACTTACTACGGTTCCATAGGCTTGCCAAGGATAGGGCAGTTTTTCCTTTTCGGCGTTTACTATACGAAGAGCAAGGAGTCCTCCCTCTTGCTTTGTTCCGACTCGCCCCTCCGGAGACGGTTGACTCTCTTCTCGCCCCGGTATTTGATCAAAAGCAGAAGTTGTTCCCCCGCCTACACCATTCAGCCCGGCCATTTGGGACTACCCCAAAGAATGTGACTCTTTGCCTGGTGGGCGGGGGTGTGGGAGCGCCGTACCACTGTCCATGTTGCGCTTCTTTTTTGCGTGGTTTCCCTTCCCAATCTATATGTAGAAGAACACTCGTGAATTTTTTGGGTTATGATTTTTCTAGCTCCTCTGACGTTCGCAATGATTTGAGGCGCTCTTTTTTCCCACTTTTCATCTCCCAATATCAGAGAGCAGGTGCATTGCTTGACTTTCTCTGGAAACTTTCTGGAGACAGTGATTTGGGCTTTGCCTGCCCCCACCACCGTTTTTCCAATGGGTTCCCCCATCTTTTTTTTTTCAGTCCTTTTTGGTACGGCAAGTGCGCGTCCTTGGCTGGATCAAATCTGAAGGCCGTGAATGGCCTTCCTCTGCTCCTCTTTCTCGTAACGTTCCATTCCCCCCCCCCCCCCACCCAAAATAGGTTGGGTCCTTGTCGCCTTTGCTGGTGACCCCTGGGCGTCACTTCCTCTTTGTTCGGGTCAGATACAATCAAATTTCTCTCATTTTTTTTTTCCGACATTGCCCCCTTCTGACTTACATCTAATACTCACTCTTTGGGCGGGGGGGTCACTTTCGTGCACTTTTTCTTGGCTAGGATTTCTTCTTGACTTACCCTCACGTCCCCCCCCCTTTTCGTCCACATTAGTCCCGGACCTTTCTTTTGCGTGACAGCATTCAATGGCCATCTTTTCTACCCCGGAATTTTGTGGCAGTTTCGTTGTCATACGATTTCCTCCCATGTGGTTTTTCTCTTCATGGCTTTTACTCTTATGGAGGTATTACACTCCGCCCCCCCATTCTTTTTGCGTAGCTTCTTGCCTCGGTGTGTTAACCAGACGGGGGCTTGTTGACCTGGGCGGCACTTAGCTGTCCCGAGGTTCTTCTCACTTCTTGCTCCCCCGTTTCAAGCTTGGGCCTTTTCCCCCTCCCCCGTGTCCCTTTCCCCTTCAAGACACCCTCTTCATTGCAGTTGTCGTTTTTTTTCCGTGCCGGGTTGACCGAGCAAGCCAGCCGCGCTCTTTTTCTCCTTTTGACGGCCGGAACAGGCGTGTAAACGGTATGAGATGAGTGTTTTTTCCCAAATCCACCGTCATTTTGCCCCTCCCCCTTCCTCTTCCGTGTTTCGGCACCCCTGGCGGCCCACCCATTTTTGGTGCACGGCGAAACCCCCCTTTGGGCATTTTTAACAAACCCTTTCTCCGAGGGTTCGAGGAGTAGATTTTTTTTTTTTTTTTCCCCCCCGCTTGAAGGATTCAAATTTTCCCTCCCGTGCCCCCATTCAGTCAGTTTAGAATCTTCAAATTTCTTCCCGTTGACCGGTACCCCCAGCTCCCCCGCTTGTTTCGGCATCGAAACTACATCGACGTTTTCTCGACATTCTTTACCATTTCAACTAAGCAGTTTGATTCTCGATTATTCTTCTCTTCCCCTTGCCCGGTATGTTTTTGCAGCCCCCGCTTTCTTTCACCCTCTTTCTATAGGTGAACCCGCCTTCCTCCCTTCCCCCCCCATTGGGTTTTCATCTGTTTTCTTTAGGAGTGAATTGACGACCTGCGAAAAAACCATGCTTTTTCTCCTTGCTTTGCACCCACCAATTTCTTTTCCCCCCTTTCCACACATGTGGAGTAATGTGGTTTTTCCCCCGACTCATCTTTTGTCAGTACCTTCTCCCGTTCACCCTGTAGTTTGCAGCAATCCACTTAAACTGTGAATACCTACCATGGTCCCCCCCGCTTTTCCTCCTTGGGACCCTATAGGCGGCGGTTCCGACGTCGTTCCAGGACGTCATGGTCCCTTTCGTCGGTCGTTTTTGTTGGTGTCGGGCACATAGCCTGACGCCATTTTGTCCCCCTTGATCGAGATACTTGGGCCTTTGTAAGGCCTCTTCTTTTCTTGCGCCCAACCTGCAACTTGGCATTTGGGTCTTTTGGTTCCCCCATGCCCTAGATTTCTTTTTTTTCTGTAGTACTTCTTTTTGTCTTTACCATATGCTCCTTGCTCCTGACGGCTTGACGATTTTTTTCCTGGCTCTTTTTTTTTTTGGTGTTTGTCTTTTTTTTGATCAAGTGCAGTGGACCAGGGATGACTTCCTCCTTCCCCTGTTATCCCAAAGCCGTTCTAAGGCCTTGAAATTTTCGCTTGTTGGTGAAAAACGGACGGCTTTTTTCCCCCCCCCCCCCTTGGTAAGCTGACCTTCCCGTTTCCCTCCCCCCAGTTGCCGGCCAGGGACTTCCCTTCATAGCATCTTCGGCAACGAGACTCGCTATTGCTCCGACGCTCCCTTTATTTATATCCGCCAGCCCGTGCCACCTGGGTGACTTTGGCACGAATAGTGGTATACCCCTGTCTTGACTTCTGGTTTCTTGGCAAGCGATGTAGAGGTTTCCTTCACCGCCGTTTTTTCCTGATCCAATGTTTTTTTTTCTCCCCCTTCCCTCAACACTATCGTGACACCTTTGCGTCCGTTTCCCGCCCGTTTTCCAATCGCGAGAATTGATCAACCTTTGCTTGCTTTTGCCTTACCGTCCCTCGGGCCATCTTGTCCCCCGGGTTTTTTTTTCCCCTAAAAACCTCCAACCCACAGGTCCTGCATTTCCTCCGGTGACCCCGTGGGAACTTTCCAAGGTTTTTAGTCAGAGTCAAATATGGTTCTCCCTTGTTTTTCACCTTTTTTTGCTGTGTTTCTCGGGTTTTCCAGATCCTTTCGGTTGTCCCGGTGGCACCCCGCGCCCCCTTTGTTCTTGTAGGGCACCTCAGAGCCAACATTTTCTTTCTGTTCTGACACGGTATCGTTTCCCCTCATTTTGCTTTTTTTTTTTTCTATGTCGGTCCGAGCAAGCCACGAACCTCTTTTTCTGATGTGTCCCCCTCCCCTGCAATTGCTGGCTGCCGAAATCTCTTTTCTTACTAATTCTCTGGAGCCTTTGCCGACGTCGACTACCCACGGCTTTTTTTTCTTTCGTAAAAGTCCCTATCTGTCTTTTTTTGTAGTCCCTCTTTTTTTTAGTTTCCTTGGAAAAAGATGCGAAATCTTTGGCTGGAGCCCTCCCTATTCCCTTCCCCTTCCTCTTCCTTTTCTTCCCTTCTTTTGGTGTCTGAAGATCTAAAAACGTTTTGTCATCTAGGCGGTCCCCCCCTCGTTCGAGTGCTTATATTCTTGAACGGGACAGCAGTCCTCCTTTTTCTTCCTTTTCTCTTCTTTCCTTCTCTGCCTGAGGGGTTTGGCGATTTTCCTTCCGTTTTCTTGTGGAGGGGTTCGTCAGAAGTTGACTATTCGTTCCCCCACTATACATTGTCGTGACTGTTCCCGGTTTTTTTCTTTTCCTCAGGTTCCCATCAATTCCTTTTCCCGATTCTGTGTCCTGAAGCAGCCAAGGTTTCTCCTTAAAGGTAACCTGTGGCGCCGTTTGTGCCCCCTTCCCCGTCCCGTCGTGTCTACCCACTCTCCCCTTCCAGCAAACCACTTGGGTACCCCCCATTCCACGGTTTTTTCTTCTTTTAACTTGAAAGGTAACCGGTACAGAGATGAAATCGTGGTTTTTTTTCCCTTTTTTTTTCAAAGTTCGCCGTCATTTGCCCCCGTTCCTATTCCCCTCATCGCCTTTGATCAGTGTGCCTCTTTCGTTGGGGAAGCCTCCACATGTGTGGCCGAGAATTGGCCGATAGCCCCCCTCTGTTACACCATTTTTTTCTCTTTTCCGTCTCGTGGAAACCTCGCAAACCACGGCTTTTGCACGGGACACTGCTATGTAGAGGCGTAGTGGTTCTTTCCCAAGCGTTTGCCTTTTTTGGTTTAAGTTATCCTTAGTCCATTATAGCGTCTTTCTCCGCACTCGTTAGACAATTTTCATACGTTTTAGACCGGCTCTGACTCCTCCCCCCTTTTTTTCTTTGAAGAGTTTTTCTGGTTTACTTTCTTTTTTGAGTCCGTCGTTTGTTACCTCCTTCGTTTTTCTGTGATAAAAGGATTTTGTTATTCTTTTCTGTCGTCCCAGGACCCTTCTCCTTTTTCCCCCCCCCCCCCCCCCACATTGCCTTTTCCCCTTTTCTGAGATGTTCCCGTCATCGAAAGGCGGCCATTTCTTTCGTCTTGTACACCCCCTCGTTTTTTGTACCATTTAACCCCCGCAAATGATGGTTTGATTAGCCTTTTTTTCCCCTACCGTTCTTCGCCTGGGACTCATCCCATTTCTCGCACCTCGCTGTCAGGTCTTTTTCCTTTTTATTTGCGAGTTTTTTCCACCGCCCCTCCCGACCCTGTCCGCCCAGCCGTTTTGCCCCCCTCGTTTTTGCGTTGACCTGCGAAGAATTCAAAACTCTCCTCCCCCACTCCTGGTGCCCAGTGACTTTTTGGTTATGCAACGACAGGTTTTACCCTTTTTACGTTCTCCTTCCCCATCACAACAAAATTGGGTTTTAATCGTTTTCCCCTTCTTTGTTTTCCCCCCAGTTGTTAGCTTTTTCTTTTTTTTCCGTAACGAGTTTCCCACCCTCATTACAGATCACTAGTATCTCCTGTGCTTTGTCTCCTATGAAAGGTGCCTTTCCCTACGCGTGAAAACGAGTTGATGCCTTTTCCCCCTGAAGGTTGCTTTGTCTTCAGGGCTATTTGTATTTGCTCTCCCCCCTTCCTGAGTGAAAAATGAAATCAGTCTTTTTCAGTTTTTTCCCTTTTTTCCCTTAGCTGACGTCCACCAACTCTTTCCCTTTAAGAAAACTAGTAGGGCGTTTATCTCCCTCGAATTTTGTGATTCCTTTCGTCCATCAGGTTACACTTATTAGGTTGCCCACCCATGGGTTTCTATACCCCTCCCACCCTCTAATAGGCGCAGTTTTTCCCTACCTGTGGGGACTGAACAGGCGTGTTTTGCTCCCGTTTCCCCACAATTGTTTCTTCCCACCTTGTAAAAACCATCGATCGCGTTTGGGATTCCACTTCTTTTCTAGTTTGCTGGTCCCGAGGATTATAATACCCTTTCGCCCTGTTTGGCTCGTTCCCCCGCCTCCCTGTTTTTTACAAGCGGTCGAGAGGTTTCTTTTTCCCTCCCCCCCTTTTTCTTTAAGCCCTTGTCCCGTCTCCTGAACCTCCTTTCCTTTAGTTTCAAGGTCCTTTTTCAGCTAGGAACAGGAGGCGAACCCTCCCCCTCCCCGGGCCAGGAGGTTCCCCTACGTTTTCCCCCCTGAACCACTCTGTTTTGCGTTCTTCTTGTCTTTTTCCCTAAGAGCTTTTCCCCCATGCAAAATTCGGTCCAACTTTCTTCTTTCCTTTCCGTAAGTCTTCTTGCCCTTTTTTCGTTTTACCCCCCAGGATGGCGGATGTTCCCCTTAGGCAGTCTCGAGATGAGGACACGTTTGACCTTTCTTCTGGGTTTCTGAGGAATCTTTTCCCCTCCAAAGTAGTCTCGTTGTAGATGTTCCAGGTTCTCGTTCCCCCTCGAGACCTAGACGAGTTGCTGGATCTTTCCCTTCCCCGTGTCCGAGCTGCAATGTTTCCAGGTCCTCCTTTCTGCCCCACCCAATCTTTTGGTTTTGGTGGTTGTACCCGGCCCTTTCCCCTCCCCCTTGGACTACGATTTCATTAGGGGCCCCAGGTTATCCTATGGTTTACCCCCTTCCGTGTTTGACATTTTAGGGCTGCGGGACATCCCCCGATTGTCGGACCCTCCCCCCAGTTTTTTTTTTTCCGGCCCACACCCCCCTTTTTTTCCCCCGTCGCCAGTATAAGATCTTAACCTTCTCTCCTGCCCCCACCTCTCTTTCGGTTCCTGAGGTAGGCTTTTGTCTTCCCATGCACGGTAGGCGCCCAAGCATTGTCCAATCGTCAATAGAAGCAGACCCAAAGGAGAGTTCGCGATTCCTTTTTTTTTACTTTTTGCTCAGTTCTTCTTTAAGCTCCCCTAAAATGTCTCCTTTCTCCCCCCCCCACCCGCTCAAAGGCTTCCTTCTTTCTTTCTTCACGGAATGATTTTGTCTTTTTTTCCTCGTACACACGGCTCGTTCCTCACGACAAGAGAAACGCATCCCCCCTTTCCCCGGCCCCACTGGTTCCCCCCCCCCTAAGTATCAGTTACGTTCCCTTCTTGGTTTAGCGGTGTCCTTCATTTTCTCGCCCACGGCATTTCCCCTCTTGAACGTACCGTTCTCTTGAGGCTTTTTCCTCCCCTCCCGGAATGATGGGCCCCCCCTTTTTCTTAGTGAATACAACATTTTTTTTTCTTGCTCATATCTTTTTTTTCCCTTCCCTCCCCCACTCACGTTGTGTGTTTTTATGTGCGAGGATGGATCTCCCTCCGCCCGAGTTATCCACTGTCCCCGTGTAGACTCCCAGCAGACCGATTGTCAGGAACACCAGCCTCTTTTCTAAGGCAAACCGTTGACCTTCAGGGAAAAATGTATGTATTATTTTGTGGATTACGGCCCCCCTGGTTCTTTTATTTCTCGACATCCCGCCTACACGGATTTTCCCTTTTAGAGGGCTTTGTTTCTTTGCTTTTTCCCTTTCAAGTCCCCGCTTGACAGGGCTGCTTTTTTCCCAGTTGGCCTGCCTTCTCTTTTTTTTTTCCCTTAGGACGTGGTAACCCTCCTAACCAAATGATCGTACGACTTCATCTTTTTCACTTGATGATAACTTGCAGTATGATCGTGTTTGGAGTCAGTTTGTTTTTTGTTCGATTTTTACCTGCCTCCTTCTTGTGCGGCGACGGCTTCTCTACGTAGCAACGCCGCCCTTGATGAACCTAGATTTTGTTTTCTGTATTATGAGACTTAGACTGTTTTTTAGTTGTGGTTACTCCTCCCCCCCGAACCGCGGGCGTCCTAAGCAAAGCACGGCCGCGGTCGTGCCGCCTTTGTCATAGTTTCTCCCCGTTCCGGTACATGGCGAAAGGGTGCTCTGTTTTTCGGCCACCCCAAGATCCATTTTTTGCACCCCCTGTTGGTTTCCAGAAAATCGGTTGCCTTTCTCGAGCTTTTTTTGGTTTCACCTTCCCCTTTCCCCCGTCTCTTCCCAAATCCATCGGGAAGGCCTAATTAAATTTATGGTTTGTCTGTGAGCCCCCTCTTCTCCCCCAACCAACACAACCAACAAGTCTTTGGTGTTTTCCCGGATTCTTGATGGACAGTGTTTCCCCCTAGGGCCCCCCCGCTTCCGGAGATACCCTCTGTTGTTTTTACTTTTTTCCGCGAATTTTTGTGCCTGAGTCCGGGATTGAACTTGAAATAAGCCCCCTTCCTCCCCTTCTTTTTTGCTTGGTTTTTTCTATTCCGTTTGCCGTGGCGCTATGAGGCACCGCGTACTTTTTCCCCCCCTTTGGTCTTTAAAAATAGCTGCGACTTTTTTAGTCTTTGACTCTACGCCTTCTTTGATTACCACCTGCAAGTGGCAGCAAGTCGTCCCTACTCCTCTAAGAAGGTGGACATGCCCTTGGGTCCCTTCTTTTTCCCTGTGATTAGGCCTCCATTCAACCAACTTGTTTTTGCCTTTCCCCTCCGGTGTGGAACCGACTGTGGAAATGCTGTTTTATTCTCCTCCCCCGCCTTTTGCCTGCGCTGTTATACTTGCGCATCCGTCCGTGGTCCTGGAGGACATTCCATTCTTTTTGACCCGACGGCAGAGGTTTTTGTGCCCCCTAGCCCCCCCGCAGTTTGCTTGGCTGACCTCTTTTTTTCCCGTAGGTTCTTGACAACCCGGTCCGGAGATCGTTTTTTTTTCCCCCCTCCAAAACCCCGCGACTCCCCCTCCCACAAGAGATCCGATGTGTAGGTCCCACCTCTTGTTTTCCCGTTTGTTCCCCCCCCTTTGTTCCCCCCAAAACTCTGTCTGCAATTCTGTTTTTACCCCCCGTCCCCCCGCCCGTCGGCTGAGGATCTTTCTCTCACATTGGAAGGCCCTTTGCCCACTGCTTTGCCTCATCGGTGTCCATCAACCTCCTCCCCATACAACTGTCTCTGGGAATCAACCACTTTCTGCTCTCCGGTTGGTGGACGGTATCCTACGTAGTTCCCCCCCTTTTTGCTCTTTAGTTTTTTACCACGACGCAGGGTTTTGTGTCTCGTTAGATCGGGTCCCTTCGCTCCGCTTTAAGACAGAACCCCGTTCTGTTCCTCCATTACCCTTCTTTCAACTACTCTGACGACTGTCACTACCGACCCGCCACCGTCATTTTTTAGGTGCCTTTATGAGTTAGTACGATGAGAGAACCACCAGCTTTTTTACTTTGTAGATTGACAACACTAATGGTACCAACTCCCTCCCTGTTTTTTTTCTTGGGTGCAAATCCTCCCCCTTCCCCCACCCACCATGGTCAAACCTGTACGTTTGAAGACCTCCCCCACCCCCGGACCACCTTTTTCCACCCCCCTATGTGAGCGACAAGGTTTTCCCTCGTCTTGCGGGCCCGCACTTGTCGGTTGCACCTTCCCTTGTGCTTGTTCCTTTTCCGGGCATGTTGGTTGCGGGTTTGCACCCTTCTCCCTTTCCCGAGCAGCAGGAATAGGAGTATGTCTGTTCCTATATTTACGGATGCTAGGCTGGCAGGCCTTTGTATTTTGTGTTGCGCCCTTTGCTTACTTTCTGTTTTCTTTTGGTACGGTGCCACAGGCTCTGCTGTTGTCGTTTCTCCTTTTACGGTTCCTTGCCTGCCCTTTCCCGCTTGCGACGCTCCAACTTTTTCTCTTTCCCCCTTTCTAGAAGTGGTTTTTCTTGTGGTTGGTTTCTCAAATTCACTTTTTTTTTTCTTTGAGTCTTTTACTCCTGGTTGAAAGCCTCCCCTACTTTGCCCGGTCTTATCTTCTGATTGAAAACAAAGACGGCTCCCACAGTCCGCATGTTCCGTCCCCCGACCGCGGTCTGCCATTTGACAGACTTCATCGCCCGATGGGCGGGAACGCGATTCGTTTATTTTCCTTTTCTTCGGGCAGCTCCGTGCATATCCCCCTCTCCCCTCATGACACGGGCCAACGGACAGCTTGAGTCACCCGATTCCTTTTCGTTGGTCCCAACGAATGTTTTTTCTTGCCATGGTTTCTTTCTCTGTTTTCCGAAACGAAACCACTGTAACCGTTTTTTTGTTTGCTCCATGTCCTATTTTGCTTCCCATTACGGTCCCCCTATCTTTGCAACACTGAGTCGGGCCTCCCTTAAATGCCGAGGAGAAGGTGTGATCAACCCGCGATTTTTTCTGTTCCCTTGATTCGGGTTTACACTTCCGGGCCTATCCCTACAACCAGCCCCCAAAAACGAATGTGATCGAACCCCGTTTTGACCTTTCTACAATTTTTCAGCTCTTAAATACCGGCACGTTGGACTGGGACGGTTGTTTGCTTTTCACTTTTTTCTTTTTTCTTTGTCTTTTCCCAACCCCACCCCGAACCTTGTGTGATGGAAGCACGTCACGTTGCGTTTTTTTCCCTTCTCCACCAGGTTATTCTTTTTTTTCGTTTTGTTGATGTCGGCGAAGCCGCACCCGACCTGCCTGGAACCATTTGTCCCGTTTTTTAACCTGCAATTCGTTTATTTTTGACCGGACCTTTCTGGTCACGACGGTCGGCTAGCATTTTGCAGTCTGTCGACTCACCCGTTTCCTGTCTCGCCCAAAAAGAAGGCAAGCTTCTTCTTTTTTCTCTCGTCCCCTTCGAGCAGCACGATGTTTTTTCAATCCTTTTCTGGATACCGTCACTTCTTCCCTGACCTGTCTTGCTCTTTCTTTGTTTTTGGTTTTTGCGAATATAAGTGTCTTTTTTTTCTCTTGCATATTATCGCGTTGCGTTCTCGTGTTGAAGTCCCCCTCGAACTTGGTATCTTCTTTGTTCTGAAGGATAGGGTTTAGTTTTTTCCTCGGCCAGTGCTCATGCCGGCGTCGGTTCTCTTAGAGCCCTTTTCTTCCCTCGATTGGCAGTGAATGTTCCAGAGAGTCAGTTGTCTTCCGCTTGGCCGACATCCCTCACTGCGTTGCCCGATACGGTGTTCGACGGGCCGCACAGGTGTTTTGATCCAGAACCATGTTGATGCTTTGTGCCCGGTGTTCCCCTGAACTTCTGTCTTTTTCCCCACCGGCGCGTTGCCCCCTCCCCCCTTCCCCTCCACGGGTTTTTTTCTTCCGCTGCGAAACTTTGAAAAGGGTACAACCTTTTGGATCTCTTTTTGGGGCGGTGTCAGTGCCACTCGTCCGCCCTTGACATTGCCCGATCTTCCGGATCTCCTTCTTGTAATCATGGATATCTTTTCTCGTGTTCGTTTCCTTGCGGGCCTCCAATTTTTCGATATTGGTACCCTTTCCTGAGCCCGAAACACATGGGATTCCTTTGTTCTTCCCATTTCCCTAAACATCGAAAGTTGAATTGCTCCCCTTTCTGACTCGTTGGGTTTCCTCCCGTTTCGTGCCTTTTCCATTTTTTTTTCCCGCCTATAGATGATTTATCACCGATTATTTGAACCCGTTATTACTCCGTTGCGCCTCGGATTTCACGCCTGGCAGGGCCGCTTTTTCGGGTTGCCTTTTTTAGGTTCCATTAGTGTTTTGAATCCCTCTTAGTTTTTTTCGAACGCCGATCCGCGGTCTCCGGCTTCGGTCAACGTAGTTATACCTGAATTCCCCTTGCTTCTTTCCTTGCCCAACCCCCCACCCCCACCCCCCAACCAACTTCTCCCCCCATCGTAAAGTCCGGAGGAGGATTGCACCTCACCTTCGGAAATGTTGACCGTTTCCCGTTTCTACAACCTTTTCCCTTCTTTTTTCATCCCACGGAACATTGATTGCGTGATGAGAATCCGTAACCGCGCTGAAGGCCATGACGACCCCCCCCCTCCTTTCTTCCCCTTCGCCGTTCCGCTTTCTTTCCTTTGCCCGTCCTGTTTTTACCCCCTTTCCCCAAAGACGGACGTTTCTCAACGTCTGCACCTCCATTTGCCCTTTTCCCTCCTGTCCCCTCTCCACGGCGTACGCCCCTTTGTTGTCTGTTTCCCCCCACCGGGATAGTAATTGTCGTTCTTGTCCACCCGACAAAGTTTCCCATGTCTAATTTTAACTGTTCTTGCCCCATAAAACCCCACATTTTTGTTTTTTGTTCTTTAAGGTGGACATTTTTTTTTGCCGTCATAACAAGCTGGTGGTTGTTGCTCTTTTTTCTCTCCCAACGCCGACCCGATTTTCTTTTTTTCTGTTATATGGAGGGTCGTAGCCGCGTCCCCCCTTCCTTTCGCGTGAACTTTTCGTCATCCACGCGTTTTTTGGCTCTCGGCGGATTGCCCCCCTCCCCTTCTCCCCTGAGGACGCGAACCTTAAAGACAGTCGTGGAGGTCTCCAATTACGTACTTAGTCCCCAACCGATTGGTTTTCTTCGAAGAAGTTTCCGGTGTTGATTATCCCTCCGTCTCTTTTTACTGGTGGATTCCAGTCTTCTTTTCTTTTTTTCCTCCCCCGGTGTAAGATCGAATCACTCCCGCCCCCGATTTTCTTTCTTTTTACCCTGAATGAAGACCACAGTCTTGTTTCCCTTCCCCGGTTGTCACCTGGCCACGGCCATTTCTACCCCTTCTCTCTCTGTTTTACGGAAATTCCGCTGTTGTTGTAAAAAATTCCTCCCCTATTTCGTTTGTCTTTATGAGGGTCACGTTAATCTTTTCCCCCTAGGTCTTTGTTTGCTCCCTTTTTCCTCTTTTTCACCCATCATTCTCTTCTTTCAAGCATTGTCCCAATGTTCTACTCCCAAAAGCTGAATGTCTCCAGGTCCTTCGGTCCCAGTCGTACGTCATCTCTGAGCCATGCCCAAATTTCCTTTTCCTTTTTTTCCCCCCCACGAACGTCGCACTGCGGAACCTGTTGCGGATTCGGTTACAAGAAACCCTTCTAATAAACTTCCACCACTTCTTTCCACTTTGCTTTGATTCGATAAGTTTTTCTTGGAAACGTCTCTGTCGCCCCAGTTTTCCAATTACCCTTTTTTACTGACTTTTCAAGTATCTCCCTTTTTGTTTTGCCTAAAAGGGTTTTTACTAGGCGGGGGTCCCCCGTTTCAACCTTCTGTGTGCCCTGCCCCCAATAGTTTCTCTTGTTTTTTTTTCCAATTTAATCAGGCAACCTTTTCTAACTAGTTTCTTTTCTTAATGTTGGATGGATACTCTGTGGGAAATCTTTTGCCGTCAGGCCCGTTTTCAACGCTTAGAATGACCCAACCGATGTTGGGGGGTGTTTTTTTCAAGTCGTTTTTTTTCCTTCATCTGAATCAGAGGAAATTCTTTCTTTTGGAGAGACCGGCATGTGGGGACGCGTTTTGCAGGTCTTGCCCTAGGTCCCCGCAACATGTCTTTTACCTTCCCCCCAGTTGATCTTTGGTTTTTTTACCTTGTGAAAACCTAACGCCTTTCGATCGGAGAATCCCGGTCGTCTCCCCAGGCCTTTTTTTTTTTGCGTTTAGGCTCCCATTGTCCGTGTCCCGAGCAAGCAGTGCCCTGACCATTCGTGCCGATGACCCCTCCCTCACACACTTCGATGTTAGAGGATTACGCCCCAAGTTCTATTATCCTCAAGTTTTCTTCGGTCAATGTGATTTCGTCTTAAAACCACCCTTTCAAGTTTTCCTTGCTTAGTTATAAGTAATGTTCTAGATTACCAATTTTCTCTGTGGAACCCCGTAAATCTCAACGTTAACTCCCACGGTTCTATTCCCTTGCCTTTCCCCCCCGAGATAGACCTTCCCCTTTGTTAGGCTGGATCCTATCTCCCGAGCAACGTTTCCCTTTCACCCTGCCCGTAGTTAGTTCGATAAGGCTTTTGGCCCTCGTTCCTGCTGGGAAAATTGGTTACTTTTTGAGTTCTCCACTCGGTCTGCGCCCCCCCCCTTTTCTATATCTTTTCCTCCCTTTCTTTTTTTTTATAGCTAGATTTTTTCCATTGTGGAAGACCGAGTATCCCCAAAGTAGGTTCCAGTACTGTACGTGATTATTTTTTCACAAGTGATATGATTCCTCAGTTCAACCGTTCCATTTAGTGAACCCAGATTGTGAGTGACATCTCTTTTTCCTTTTCCCTTTCTTCCCCTAGTTTTTTTCTCGCCCCCGCGTTGTTCCCCTGAGTCCTTCTTCTTTTCTGGTTTTCTGAGCCTGTTTGCTGCAAGACGATCCCCGTTTTTTTTATAGTTGGAGAGTCTCTCTTTCCTGCCTCTTGACACATCGCACTGATGGTCCCTTTCTTTCCCTTTTCTTTTTTTTACCCTTGAAGACTTAGACAGTCCTCCAATTGAGAGTAAGGTTCTTCCCTTTCCTATCGTGTGTTTGCTGCCCTCCAGCCCCTTTCTGCTTTTCTTGGCCTTACACCCTTTCGTGAGAACACTTTTTTGAATTATTCTCCCCTTTCCCTGGTGTTGGTTTTATTTTTATTTCCTTCCCTTGATTTTTTTTTACTTGATGGGGGGCCGTCGACTTCCAGGGAGACTTTTTTTTTTTTTTTCCGTTTTAGTGCATGGGCTCGAATTTTGCTAACTGTCGAAGGGCTTGCCTCCCTTTGTTGACTTTCAAAACCCCCATTTATTCCTTACCCCTTTTGGACTTTTCCTTCTTGAACACTTTTTTTGTCCAGATCACCTGTTCCCTTAGGATCGTTCTTTTTCCCATCCTTCCCTTTCCTAGGCCTCGTTTTTTTATGTCCTTTTTTTGGACCCCCTTCCCCTTTCCTGCAAAAACAACAACAAAAAAATATTTGTTTTTTTTTTCCCCCCGGATTGATCTGGTGGCCAATGTGCGATTTCTTGTTGCTTCCCCGTTCGATCCAGCAAGTTGTTTCTCCTTTGCGGCCTGAGGAACATGGCCCCAGTTACAACGTTCATCCTATTTTTCGTTTCCCCCCCCCCAAGACTAGTTTTGGCTGCGACGATGGACAACGACCCTAAGTCCCCCACAGGGTTCTTCTTTCCTTCCGTTCTTGCGCACTGTTATTTTTTTTGGGCAACCATCATGGCCATCAAGGGTTTTCTGATAAACCTGTGTGTTTGTTTAATTTTCTCAGGCACCCGGCTCCCTTCCCCTATTCACCCTGCCGTTGCACACATTGGGGAATGGATTCGATGTTATGGATTTCCTGACTTCCTCCAACCACGGTTCGCCGGCGGACTTTCTGTTTTTTGTGTTTTACCAGCTGTTTGCCATTTTCTTTTGGTCCGGGCGCCCTCGGCTTTCCTCTCTTTCCGACTGACCCTATCCGCATTCTTTGTCCTTTCTACATTTGGACAAGGCTTGTCCTCCTCTGCATCTTTGGTTCGTTGACCGTCTTCCCAAGCCCCTTGCGCTACGCTGCCTTTTTCTTTTTTTCCTCCTCCAGTTTTTCCAGGTTATGGTGAAGCCTCCTTTTTGTTACCCTCCCACACCTCGCAATTTTGCCTCCCCAAAAACGTCAGCGTCGACCTTTTGTTTTTTTCGGTCATGTTGCTTAGTTGTCCCCGGCGTCCCACAAGATGGTTTCCTTCCTCTGGGGCCCCCCCATGCGCCCCCCCCTGCCAGGGTCTCGTTAGTAGTATCTTTTTTTTTTCCCCCTGCTTTCCTAAACTCTAAATGCTGTGTGTCAAGTTTCCCCCTTAGTCTAGGTGTGGAGTCTCTTTCGCATTTTCCGCATAATTCGCTGCGAAGAATCATGGTGGTGGGAACGTCTTCTCCTACTTCCCCCTGACCTCCCATACTTCCTTCTACACGGTACCTGGTTAGCGTCTCTCCCCGTCCCTCTGCACGATCCATTGCCCCGGGCACTTTTGTTCCTTGACATTCTCCGTTAAAGAGAATACTCTTTTTCTTTC
>Ga0179591_1299721_pt1 | contig 21625 bp, 30 predicted proteins | sample CZOMad2_1_08_16f_FD_182891 | JGI IMG/M metagenome (GOLD analysis project Ga0179591, IMG submission 182891) | Vadose zone soil fungal communities from Angelo Coast Range Reserve, California, USA - CZOMad2_1_08_16fungal (PacBio error correction) | ecosystem: Environmental > Terrestrial > Soil >... | reverse complement strand
GAACAGGCGATTAATTGCTGACTGCCCTTCCAGCTCACCTTTTTTTCTTTCGTTCGCTTCAGTATTTTCTGCCCCCAGTTCTCTTTACAGACTCCCGGTCTTCCAATGCACCTATTGCGTTAATCCCCCTCCAACCCCGTTTATAGTTCTTCTTTCCCCCTGTATTTTGTGGATGATTTCGACTCACTATGAGGGTATTCGGCAGGTTTTCACGAGTGATTTTTGTCTTCTGACCCCCCTTAACTCTTTAAACGTTCTTTCGTCTCCACGGCCAAATTATAATTACTTTACTTTTATGAGAATGGGGTTTGTTGACCAGCACCCCTCTTCCCCTTGAATTCCTGACCTATGTTCTTTTCCCCAGGAAAGCCTATGAGCCCTTCCAAGATACATCTCCTTTTTCAGGACCCCCTTCCCACAGGGAAAGGGACGCCCCTCCGTCCCCGTTTTCCGTTACCTGCCCTAAAACCTTTTTTTTCAAGCTTACCGAAAAGAAGGAAGTTTCCGTTTTTTAAACGCCCCCCCCCCCCGGAACCCCGGCCCCTCAGAGAGGAGGTCCCCCTTCTTCACCCCCCCTATTTTCCTTCGACCTCCAACCGGAGCTAAAATTTTCCTACCTTTCCTGTCTTATTTCCCCCGGGCCGATCTTTTTTAGTTTCCTTATTCCCCTTTTGCATTTCAGTACTCACCCCGACATCAAATACCGAAGTCCCCCTCCCGGTGGTTTGACTATACCCCCCCCCCCCCTATTCCCCCCCTCGCTTCCGGTGAAGTTCGCTGAACAGCCGGATGTGTCTTTTTTTTCCTAGATCTGTGACCCCCCTTTGCTGCCTGACCTTTTCGAAACGATTAAAACCCCCCTTTTCTTTTTTTGAGGGTACCGACCCTTCCAATGGGACCTCATTCTCCGTCCCTTTCTGATGGCTCTTCACACGGACCTTTCCCTTTTGTTCCCCTTGCCCTTTGAAGCCTCAGCCTTTTTAGACCGTCTAAGTTTTTCCCAGCCACTCAGTCTGAGAGCGCGTCTTTTTTTATTCTTTCCCCCTCCTTTTGTATGCACCGCTTCCCCACGACCTCCCCTTTTCTTCACTTCGGAAAGTTCCCCTTCTCTGATGTTCTGCTTTTCTTTTTCTGCGTACTGGCCCTTCATAACACCCGACTGTTTCATAAAGGGGTTCAGCACAGGTCTTTTTTCTCGGCGAGGGGTTTTCTCCTTCGCCTGCTCCCTCCATTAAGCAGGGTTGCACCCTCGGCTTTCCTGGACTAGCGATTTGCATTTTCGAACCCTCCGACTTTATAAGTCTTTCTTTGAGACAAGATCCCCCGCGACTCTCTAAGATTCTCTTTTTTATATTTCCTTTATTAACTTCCCCTTCCCTTCTCCTTGGTACTGATTTGTCTCAAAGCAGAGTTGCCATCAGCAGCCCTTTCCTTTACTCCAACCCGTGTGAAAACTTCCCTTTTCCCCCACGATCCCAGGCGCGTGTTGTTGTTTGAGGAGAATGCGGAAATCTTCTTTTATGGCCTGGGCCCCTTTTTCTTTTGCATTTTTTCCGCAGGAACTTGTATTTCCTGAGTTCCTGGCTCACAGCTCCTTCTAGAGCCTTCCTTATGTTTTGATCCTTGAGGACGGCGAACAGATATAGGTTTTGGTTTGGCACTTCCCAGCGGATCTGCTCTTTTTTTTCCTTTTATTCATGGTGTTTCCCTTTTCCTAGGCGAGATCTCTCTTTTCTTGAGCGAGGATTTTCCTTCTAGTCCCCCGATCCTGGATTTGGCAAATTAATTCTAGAAGGATTTTTTCCCCCGGCCTATGCCTTTTTTTGAGGTGCGAGTTATTACCCGCCCTGCCTCCTCCATGGGTTGATGCGTCTCGATCCCAATAGTTTTCCTTTCCCCAGATTCCGCCTCGACAGCAATGGGTTTCTTTAAAATCCCTTTACGGTCTTTCCTCTTGATTCTTTTTTTTTTTCGTCTCCGCCTTTCGAGATCTTTACCTAGTCAGGATGCGTGACCTTCACACATGCTCTCCCTCTGAACTTCTTTTCTGCCTGGCAGGTTTTCTTTCCCCCCCGGATCCCACGTGTCTACGTCCTAGCTTCAAAAAGGTATAGCCTTCCTTTTTTCTCCTCCCTTACTCCCTTTGCCCCTAGAGCCATGGATTTCGAATGAATCCGTAATTTTTCCCCCCCGCCCTGCTTTTTTTGTACTCTTTTCCTTTTTTGACTTTGCGCCTTTCTTTTTGTAGCTTTCCTATGTTGACACAAACCCCCCCCAAACGCTCTCTTCAGTTTTTTTCCGCGGTGCTTTTTGTTGAGGTTTAGACCCCTTTAAGTGTTGGTACCTTCCCTTTCTTTGTTTATATTATTTTAGCTTGGTACTTTTCTTTCTTTTGGAAATCCTCGCCTCTTGTGATTTTTCCGGCAGGCCCGGAACGCGGTTCCACTTTTTTATCTTTTTATTCCTTTTCTAGGGCTTCTAGTTTTTCGTAAAGCAAGCCAGACACCGAGTCTTTGCTTGACGTCCCCCCCCGCGTGAAGATTTTGTTTTTGGAAAAGGCTTCCCCTTTGGTCCCTCCCGGCAGGGTTTTGCGTTTTTTCATACTCACCCTTTTTTCCGCACCCCCTCCCCGAATTTTATCGGGTCGGCGCAGCAATTTTTCTTTTTGAAAACGTCTTTTTTTTCCTTTTCACATTTTTCTTTTTTTCCCCCCGGATTACCTCTTCCCCAACCTGAACAGCAGGGGATTTCCCCCTGCCAACCCTTTTCTTTGTCTTTCTTTTCAGGTGTGTGTCCCTTAGTGAACGGATCAGTTTCCTGATCACATTTGCACTTCGTCGCCAAGAACCTCGAATTTTTTTTTTCCGCCAACCTTGAATCACGTTCCCCCCCTTTTTCTGGTTTTTTGGGCTTTACCACTCTCCCGTTAGTGCCCGAATATAGTTTTTAGTTTTTTCCCCGATCTTTTTTTACTTCTTCCCCCTTTTCCCCCCTTCCTCCTTCATCTAATCTTGGGACCTTCTTTTCATCAGTCTGAAGGTTCAATTTTTCCTTTCCTTGCCAGTCTCCTTTCCTGGTGCCCTTCATTAATTTGTGTGGAATAAGTCGTCCCCTCATTATTCGTTTCCCTCTCGACCCTCGTTTCTTCTCTTCATTTGAGGTCTCGCGTCAACCTGGACGTTAAGCACTAGCCTCCAGAAGATCGTTTTTTATATCTCAGATCTCTCTTCAATTCTCCCTACTCGCTCCCACCTCCCCCCTCATCTTTTGTCGGTGAAGCGTAAATGCGCGTCCTTTTTTTTCTTGGCTCGATCTTTATTTTCGATTTTTTTCTTTCTTCTTCTTGAGATTCCTCCCCGGCCATTGATTTTTTCATCTCGAATCTTCCGAATACTTTCCGGGGTTCGACGCCCACCGAAAGACTTCCCCTCTCTCTTCAACTTTCCCTGCAAGTTTTTTCTCCCTCATGCTCGTTTCTATCGTATCCAGGAGAATGTCTGCACTCCCGTCCTTCTTAGACCCTTTTCCATTTTTTTCGGCATCCTTGCCGTCGTTGTATTCGACTTTTTCCAGGCCTAAGAACTATCGCAATTCTTCCCCTTTTTTGGTAATTTCAACCTTCAAGCGAACCCCCCGTAATCCCTTTTTTTTTCTTGTGCGTCCCAGACCCTTTGGATGCGGAAGGTTGTGCCCGTGCTTGTCCTTTCTCCCTTTCCGATCCAGTGCTTTTCCCTTCTTTTAGTCTCCCTTTTCGGCCCTCGCCTTGATTTTCATCCCTTCGTCCTTCGTCTTGCTGGTTTACTTGATCAAACGCTCTGAAGGATTCCTGTTTCCCCCTCCTCCAAACAGCGAAACTCCCCCCCTCTGGGAATTAATTTCCCTTTCCCAGCTTTAGGAACACCTTTCCTCTAGCGTCGAAGCCAAGCTTTTTCTTTTGAAACCCTCTTCACCCCACCCCTCTCCCCCCCAGACTTTTTTTCCTTCAAACTATGGGAGCTTCTCCCCGACGGGCCCGGTCAAGCGTCTTTTTTCTACTTTTTTGAAGTTTCCCCTTTTATCCTGGTCACCTCATCCCTTTGACCGGATTCGGCCATCAGGGCATCAATACTTGCCTTAAGTTCCCCTTTCCCTCCCCCCCTTTCTCCAGCCCCTCTTTTAACAAACCGACGATGACCCTCCCACTGAAATCCCAGATTGAGTTGGAGCCCTCGCGCTGTGGAGTCGTAGTTTGTCTCTACCTCCTTCCTATATTTGAGGCCCCCCTTTAGTTCAGTAAAACATAAATTTCCCCTTCGCAACTTCTTCCTTTTCTCCCCAATGGAATTTACCTCTTCCTTTTTAACCTTTCAGACCAGCGCGGGTCTTTCCTTCCAATTCTTATTCTATCTTCTGTGGTCTTTTTAGACCTCTTCTTTCTTATCAGTAAGGCCCCGAAGTGTCCTAACCCGGAAGTCGGGCGCCCTTTATCGACCTTCCCCCTTTTCCAATTTCCCCCCTTGCCTTCTCCTCTTCCGTCCTACCCTCTGAATATAAGCCCCATCCCTTTCCCTTCGTTCCACATCGCTGCAGGGTCCCCCTTTCCCCTTATGTTCTCTGCTTTGATGTTTTATGTAGAAACCCCCTACGTGCCTGTTCCGGAACCTTTCTTACGGAGAGTTTTTCCTCACCCCCCCCTTTTTTTTCCTTTTATACTAAAAACCCTTGTCATCCTTTTTCCCCCTCCCACGAACTTTTTCTTCTCGCCCCCCGTGATTTCCTGGAAGAGACCTTCCCTTCTCGCCACAGAACCTCCTCTAACCAGCTAAAAGCATAGAAAGACTCACCTCATTCCCCCCTCTTTCTTACTTCTTTTTTTTTGGACCCGTTCCTTTTTGCCAAATTCCTGATCTTAGACAAAGAAGCCTATGACCCCCTTTTTTTAGAATGAGTCATTCGTTTTTATCTAAATTCCGATGGAGACCTGAGAGTATATGAGGATACCGGCCTCATCTTGATCTCCCGGAGGACTTCCTCGATTTTCATACGGGAAATGTCCCCCTTTCACGTGGATCTGCTGCAGTTTTTTTCCAGCCTTTTTTTTTCGCCTTGGCTTTGTGTGCAAAGCGCGTGATCGTCCCCCTTTCTCTTCTGCCGTTTCCCCAATCCTTTTTCGTTCCTGGATTTTCCCTTGCGAACCTTCCATATACAGCAGCATGTCTATGCTTTTCTCATGTGTTTCTGAGTCTTGGTGTTTTTCCTTTCGAGATTTCTTTTGATTAGTTTCTATATATTATAAGCTGCCCCCCCTTATTCTGTGTTTTCCTTTCTTCGTCACTTGCAGCCCTTTTGCTAAGTTTTTTGTGTGAGGTTTTTCTCTAAGCCCTCTGGAATCTCTTCTTTTACCTCTTTTTCTGACATTCTGATGCCCCTGTTCGGGAAAAGACCGGAGATTGTCTGTTTTTCTTCCCTGACACTTTCTCACCTCCCCAGTCTTCCTCACTTTTTCTCCCGGGTTTTTTTTAAACGACATCGGAATTCTACTTCCCTCCTATTAATCTCACCTCCGCCTGATTCCATTTTTTTTTCTTTCGGTTTTTTTTCTTTTAGCGAGCGAAGCTGCTATCGACTCCTTCATCTTATTTTGCGCCTCTTTCGCGTGGCCCGTCTTCTCTTTGGACTCGTTTTTCAGATTCCGCTTTCACATTTTATTCCGCCCTTTGTTCTCCCCAGTTTGATCCGGTGCACCCCTTATTACCATGGCTTCATCCCTTCTTCCATTTTTTTCCAAGGTTTTGCCCAATGTTTTTCCCTTTTTTGGGAGGAGTCCCTTTTTGAAGGAAGCTAGTGTTCGCCTTTCTCCTCTCTGACGATTTCTTTAAGGATCTTCGAAACCCTACTCAAAGAAGCTAGTACCCCCTTCCCCAAGAGTCTCATATTTTTTCGTTGTAAGTTCTCCTCCCTTCTATAGTTTGGATTGTTCCATACACAAATTTAGTTTTTGTCGTCACCCCCTGTACTTTTGTCTCTCTTTTTGACCCCTCCCGGATTCCTTCATGGGACCCGATTGTCTTTAATCCCCTCCGTCCCCCCTATTTCCCTCGGAAAAATTTTCTTTTGTTTTGATGCCTCTAGTTAGGCTACTTTCCGTCGGGGCCTTCCCTCTTCTTGCCTTTCCTTTCAGGCGCTTTTTTGTTTAACTTCGGCAATCCGCTGGTTGAAGTTTACCCCAGCCTTTCCTTTTCCCGTTCCCCCCCTTTCTTCTTTTCTAACTTTTCGAACGAACTTCATTGACCCAGTGTATCGAACTAGATTTTCTTTTGTGATCGTGCCATAGTTTCCTTTTGAAAACTGACCTGCAAAATCTTCCGGTAAAAATTTTTTTTTTGATCAGCCCCCTTAAATCTTCTGACAGTCCTTTTTTCTTCCTTGTTCATCTTCCCGGCTTTTGGTGTAACTCCGGTGACCCTTTATTTTAGGTATTCCCCCTTTTTCCTTGCTTAACAGCGGCCCCCTATACTCTCCAAGTCTATTTCTCATTGAGGAATCCCTTGGACAGGTTTCTGCGGGATTCGGGTCGTCTGTTTTTTTTAGGCGCCTCCGAACTCCTGTGCGTGGACTTTTCGTGCATATACGGCTACCTTGACTTTCCCCCTTCCCCCCTAGACTCGAGTTCCCTGTCACAGAGGCTCTTCTGGCATACGGACTCTTTTCTTTAATTCTTAAGGAATCGAGCTGGTTTGAAAATTGTTCCCCTGCTCCCCTTACACTTGCTTTCCGCAGTTTCTTCAATTCCTTCCAGAACGTAGAAGCCCCTTTCCCTTTATTTTTCATAATCTCCTCCGGTTTTCCGGATTCTTTGTAAGTCCCCTTTTTTCAATCGACCCAGTAACTGTTCGGTTTTCTTACATTCTGACGCGCCTGACCGTCCCTAACCGTTGCTGAGATTTCAATGATAGTAAGAGCGTTTTTGGTCAATCCTTCCTTCTCCTGACCTTCTTAGCCTCATCCTTTTGCCAGTGATCTGGGTTGCCCCTTTAATTGGGCTCTTTCGCTGTCCTTCCTTCAATTAGACTTACAACCGATCCTCCTTCCAGTCGAACCTCTTCCTGCTTTTCTTTTTCTATGTCCTTTTATCTTTTCTCCGGATGCGTAGATTCCCTCCCCCCAGTGAGGTAGTATGCATTCGGCTTTTTTTAAAGTCCTTCTCTCGCACTTTTTTTAACCTCTAACCTTCACGGTCTCCCTCACAGCCGATCTTTAAGAATCAGAAATAGTTTCCCCTTTTCTTTTGGAGTACCCCCCCCCTGGAAAGACCCCCTTGACTCTTTTTGTGTTTCTCCGATCCGATAAGACCCTATCTTGCCCCAGGACGGATGTTCCCCCACTTATAAAAGAACGCTGATTCCCTAGTACATTATTTATCTTTACCTTCAACTCTGACGAAGCCATTCATGTTTTTCAGCAACAAATTGTTGAGTCCTCCACTTTTTTCTATCGGTAGATGCCCCCCCCTCTGAGCCCTCTGGATCAACCAGGGAAAGATCTATTTTTCCCTCTGCTCCCCAGTCACCTTCCCGCCCTCTTAACATTTTCTCTCCTGCAAGTTCTCGTTATTGGATCCCAGCTTGCACCTCCCTCAACTCTTCCCCCCGTCCCCCCTCCCCTGCGACAGTCCTTTTTTCTCCCGGGGCTCCTGAATTCCCTCAAAGTTAAGATTGTTTTTTGAGTCGGCTCTAGTTAAACGAAGATAATTATTAGTTCCAAGGTGGGGACGCCACCTCCCCCCCAAGACCTTTTCCCACGCCCCCTTCTTTTTTAACGCCTCGGCGCTAGTTTTCCGAGATTGAGGTTAGGTGTCTCTTAGATCTTTTCCCCTTTGAACCCTCTCTTTTGTCTTTTTCCGAAGTAGTCCCGGTTTTTTCTCTCTTGCGGGGCACTCATTCCTTTTTTTCAAACTTGCTCCAGACCCCGTCCGAATGATGCGAAGCCCGTTGACAACGTCTTCCTTTCCCCCCTTTTCTCACATTTTTCGCTTTATCCTTTTCGGATCTTTTAGACAAATGCCGAATGTAAGCCCCCTTCTACACGGCCCCTCGAGTTTTAACAGCCATACGCGATCCTTTTCCCACTTTTTCTTTTCTCCGTCTGACCCTAAGACGTGAACTTTGAAGTCACTTGTTATTTTAAACGATTTAATTTCCTAATCCTTCCTGTTCCTTTTGTTCTTAGCGTTCCTTTTTTAGTCCGACTTTCCCGATTCTCTATGCGCTTTTCGTTCCGCACCTTGATTGGCCTTCTTTTGTTCCACGCCTTTTTCTTTTCTTTTTAACACAAACCCCCCCCCCCCCCCCTCTTGCTTGTTTTTAAGTCCGGTGCAGAACTTTGCACCACCCGTTTTCTTTTTTCCTGTTGCTCTACCTTCCCCCCCTTTCGCCATTTTCCAGTCTTTTTCTTCGCCCCCTTTTTCGCAAAGAGACGACAACGCATTGAACTGCTTTTTTTCTCCATCCCCTCCTTCCCGGCCCTTGAACTTCTGATCCGTAGCGCTGTTCCCCCTCCTCGTTATTCCACCATTCTCTTTTTGTCTCTTCCACTAGTTTTCTCTCTTATTCCAGAGAGAAAGAGCGTAATTCCCCTTCTCTCTATCTCTTTTTTTTCTTTGTGTTCCTTTATCTCCTTTCCTTTTTCAGCCGCCCTCTCTCCATCTGTAAAGAGTCGAGCGATATTTTCCCTTTCTTTCCGTCATGAGTTCCCCCACCATGATTTTAGTGCCGGCCCCCGCGAGTCTTTCATGGAACAAATCTTGAATCTTTTTTTCCCCATGGCTCTTTCTCACTGGAAGACCTTTTCTACATATCAGGATGGCTATGAGTTTTCTGCTGTTTCGATGACTGGAGGTTGAGTCCTCATGAGTCGTCTCCTTTCCAACGATTCCAGCATAATGGATTTTGTTTTCTTTCTGTAAGGCTTTTTTCCTTCGATGATTTTCCCCCCAGAAGCCCCTTTTTTGAGTTTGATTACTGCTTTTTTGTTCGGTCCTTCTGAAAGTCCCTCCCATTGTGTCGACTCTCGCCTTATGCACCCCTTCTCCTGAAACTTGGGATTTTTTCTTAGCCAATAAAGGATAACCCTGCCCGGGGACAATTCCCCCGTGGACGACCCTTTTTTCCTTAGGCTCCCCTGGCTCCTTAACCCCCTCCGTGTGTGAATGCCCACGTTTCCCCCCTTCCCTTTTGCCCCAGCGTCAGCCTGGTTTGGCCTAAAGCGTCTCTTTGATGCAAGGCATCACCCCTCTATTCCCTCCCTCTTCCCTCTTCCTTTCTTGAGCCCGGAATTTTCAGTCCGGCTTTTCTTTTAAACACTTTTTTCCTATAGAGCAAGATTTATTTCCTCCCCAGTTTCCTTCACCGTTCTTACCCCTTCTTTTCCTTCCCCTCTGATCCTTCCCTTTCCTTCTTCAACATCGCTTGACCCTTTTTTTTCCCCTGGGAGTCCTCTTGTGGTGACTATCCTTTGATAATTTCCCCATTTTTTTTTCACCTTTCCTGCGCCTCAACTTTCCTTTACCGAGCCACCACTAGTCTCCCCCCCCCCCCCATTTAGTTTTTTTTCCCTCGATTTTTTTTTATGGATTTCTCACGTTAAGTGTTTTTTCCAATCTTTTTAGTTATTAGGTGGACGATTACGGAGTTCTCCTTCTTTTCTGCCTCTTGTACTTATGCCCACTCATGCAAGTTATTCTACCACTTTCCATCGGTCGTCATGCTTTCAATACACCCCCCTTGCCCTCTTTTCTTTCTTAACAGGTTTTTTTTAAAGGCCCAAGCGTCCCCTTTTCCTTCTCGGATTCCCCCCCTGGACTTTTCGAAACTTTTGAAAAATCCCAGTCTTCCGCGATCTGGACCTGTGTTTTATTCTTTGTTAGATGTTCTGAAAGTGTGCGCGAAATTTCTCCTTCCTCCTTTTCTAGTTTCTAGCGATTTCCCTTAAAGGGCTCTGCGCTGATCCCCCTTCTTGTCACAGCCCCAAACGAATGACCATTTTCCCTCTATTGAACACCTTTCCTCTTGTTCCGCTTTCTTCGGTAGAGCCGGCCATTTCTGTCCCCCTGGTCTTTTTTTCCACCTCCTCCCTGCATACCAGACGTTCTCTTTCAGATCTCCCAAGTTTTACTTCTTTCTTCCCCGGTTACTTCAGGATTGAGGTCCAGGGGAGATCTCACCTGTTCGAATTGCTCACAGAACCTCAGTAGTAGGTCTTTATGAAACCTCTTTTTTTTTCCGTGATATGTCTCACCAGCCCCGAAGCTACTCCGCCTTTGTTTCTACCCTTTCGATGATACATTTTTTCTTATGGGTCGAGAAGACCTCTCGAACTTCCCCCTGTCAAGGGCCTTTGTTGTCCTCTTCTTTCCTTTTTTTGCCCTTGAAAAGCATTTCCCCCTTCGAGGCGCCTTAAGGTCGGAGTACTCGCATCTCTTCCCTATCTCTTTCCGTCTTCCCTGTGAACTCCGAGCATTTTCATGTTTTCTCCTTCAAGCAACATTTTTCAGCCTTTAAGTTTTCTCCCTCACCTAACATCTCTCTTCCCCTTTTTTCGTCTTTTAGTTCCTCTCGTTTCTTGAAGCTTTTCCTTTAGTACAGTGACCTTTCCTGATGCGCATCCTTTTTTCCCCCGCTTCCCTTGATCCCCTTGCACCTTGGGCGCTCCCTTTTTTTCTGCGTTTAAATCAGTTTTTTTTTCTCTCTCCCCGCGATTGCCCGTAATTCCTTTTTCCTCCTTCACACTTTGCTTTCCCCTGGCAAATTCAGTTTCTTTCTTTCCCCCCTCCGAATGTTTTTCTTCCCGACAAATATAGTTGAGTGGTTTTGGGTTTTTTGAAGTCATTTGCGAAGCATCCTTCCCCTTTATAAGGTCCATTTCCGTTAAACTTTACCAGATTATTTTCCCCTCTCACATGTAATTATGAATACAAGTTTTTCCTTTTCGTCCGATCTTTTTTACCACCCTCTCTTGTTTTGAGGGCTTGCTGTGTTCTTCTTTTGACACTGATTTCAGTGTCTGGAAAAGTACCAAATTTCTTTTCACATTCCTTAAAGAGACACTCCCCTCCCTTCCCTGTCTTTCCTTCTTCCCCTGATTTTCCCTTCCATGATTTATACTCAAGGTAATAAACGATAGAACCTCCTCCTTCCTACTTCCAGACCCCCCTTTCTTCGGAAACCCTAGAACTCTGCCCTCCGACAGTGTCTTCCTTACATTTTTCGAACTGCCAGGGAGAGAAGAAATCATCGTCCCCGATTCCTGAATCCCGTCTCTTTAGAATGGAAAAAGACCCCCTGTTAAACTTACAAATCAATTGCCTTCCCCAACATTTCAGTCCTATGGCTGAGCAGTTCCCCTTCCTCCTCAAACCGGCCCTCTACGCTTTTCCGATCCCCTTTTTCCTTTTTTTTGGAACTGGGACGAAATCGTTCCTCCGTGTTTTTCGCCTCTGACCCCGCTTTTTCCGGCTTTTCGAAATTCTCAACCGGCCTCCAATCTCCCGTAACGCACCCCCTTCTTTCATACACGATGTCCCCCCAGGTGGCCCCTTTTCCTCCTCTAACAATTTTTTCCCCCCGCTTAGAGTCTAGAAGTCTTTCTCCTTCTTACCATTCTGGTTCTTTCTTGTTTTCTTTCCTTCTTTTTGACACCCTGCTTCCCTTCTAGAACTAAGCTGCACCCCCCTTACCTCCCCCCTGCCCGTAGCTCCCTTTTGGGCTCCTCGTTCCATGTCTAAACCCCTTATCAGAAGAATTCCCCTATTTCTCCTTTCTCCGCCCCCCCCCCGTTCTTCTTCTGCACCAGGTGTTTTTTCGCCTCCGTACGCCGTCTCTCACTTTCTTTTTTTCCCCCTTTGCCCCCTCCCCGACATTTTTTTTTGACGCGTTCCCAGTTCTTTTCTGTCTGAAGAGTAGACCTTTCCCCCTTTTTGGATGACTCCCTTTTTTCTACTCTCTCAAGTTTCCCCTTTTTTGCGGCCTCAGGAAAGCCTGTCTTGTTTCTCGGCTTTTCTGGCGATGTTCTTCCCCTCTTTTTTCGAGTCCACCCCTCAAACTCAACCTCGTTTACCTTCGGAACAGGAAGTCTTAACCCTCCCTTTCCCCCCATTCTGCCTGTCCTTCCTAGTTCCGAGCTTTTTTTTTTCTAAATCCCTGCCGTCAACTGGTTTGCCCAATCCCCCCTTACGTTCTTTACCTTTGATCCTTTTTGGAACCTACCTCCCTGAACTCGCCTACTTCGCAACCCCTCTGGATTATCCCCCCCTTTGAATTCCTCTACCCTGAACTCCTTCATAACCCCCTTATCGTTAGTTTTTCTCATTTGGGGAAAGAAGGAAGGACCCTTCAACTTCCCATTTAACCTCCTCGCGTTCATCTTCAATCCCCCCCTCTTCGTCTTAAGAACAATACCCGCAACAGTCCCCTTCCTTAGTCCTCCCCTCGGCCCCCTTTTCTCGCTCGTTTTTGTGGAGAGAGATCGCCTCGCAAGATGACGTCCCCTTTCGTTTTGTTTCCTTTTGCGTCCTCTCCAGTTATCTCGTGGCATTCCTTCTACAGGATCTTCCCCGAGTAGTGTTCTCCCTTTTCGATAGATCTCCTTCCCTTTTGTTGCTCTTTTAGGCTCTCCCCAAAGTCCGTCCATTTTCGCCCTTTTTGGCCGTTCTATGCGTTTTTGAGTCCTCCTCTTTTTTTTAGTTCGCATTTTTGATCTTTTTTCTTTTTAGCTTGCCATGTAATAGTGATCTTCCCTCTGACTCCCTTTTTTGCGTTTAGGACGTTCAGCTTTTCTTCAACGTCAATCTTTATTTTTTTTTCTATTCCCGCCAGCTCCAGATCCTTCCAGAGAAATGGGGTGAGACCAATATGAATAGGTCTCTTTTCCCTTAGTGTTTTTCTGGTCCCTCCCTTGTATTTCTTTTCGGATATAAATGTCCTCCGGACCCCACACGCCCACACGCCGGTTATCCACCCAAAGCCTGGGACTTCTTGAAGCCGCCGTTTTGAACTAGAATTAGATTGACTTCTTTCTCACACTCAGCTTTTTTTTCGCAGGCGATTTTTCCATCCCCGAGAATTTCTCCTCGTCCTGGACAGTGGCATGTCGATCAGAAGTTCGCCCCCCTCTCCGGTCTCCCCCCTTTCTCGGTTCCCCCCCTGGATTTCTTCTTCTCGGCTTTTTTAAATCCCCCACCTGTCCTTATAGTCTCCTTCTGAATGCCTTTTTAACTTAGTCCTTAACTTTCCTTCTGGGCTATAATGGAGAAGACTACGGACACTTTAGGGCCCCTTCCCTGGCTCCCGCTCGAACGTTTCCTTGGTTCAGAGTCTTTTAGTTCTAATCTGCAATGACTCTGACGTAGATTCCGGACCTCCACCCAACCCACAGACCCCTCTTCAGCTCCCCCCCCTTCGTCGATATAGACTTTTTCCAAGTAGGGTGACTTAATCGATCTTCTTTTTTCTGTCCCCCCCTCCGTGTTTTTTCCCCCCGTTTTCTTCTTTTTTGAAAGACCTTTCCCCTTCCTGATTGCCCCGTAGAAGCCCGTTCCGGCTGGACCTGCTTTTATTCATTTCAGGTTCTTTTTCCATCTCCCGCTTTTCTGGTTCTTATGTGAAGTCAAGTACCCTTTTCCCCCCGTCTCCCCCCCTCGATCATCATTTCTTTTCCCAATTTTTTCGATGTTTGAACACAGAGTTCCTTTTCGTTATGTTAGGTCCCCCCTTCCTCGTGCCTCTATGTGTAGTCCCGCGTCCTTTCTTCTTGACACTCATCCATGTAAATAGTTCGGTAGTTCCCTCCCTTCACGTCTACTTTTTTTCTTTTTCCTTGGTCCTCCTTCTTTGCGGAGAGAGTGATCGACACCACCCAGACTTTTAATGCAAAACTTTTTTTTTTTCCCTGACCACGTAATTCTTCAATTCCCCCCCTTTCTTCTTGTCTTGACTATCCTGAAGGTCACCCCCTCTCTTATTGTTTTTCGGTTCCCTTTAGTGTCTTGAATGTTACCCTGAGATACCATCTAGTACTCCCCGACTCCTTTTTCTTTCCATATCGTTTTCAAAGTTCCCCCCCCCTTCTTAAGACTTTTTTTCTGGCCCCTTCACTTGTGTTCTTTTTTTTGGGAATGACCAAATCTCCTTTCTTTTCTATGGGCGACCTCTCTTCTCGCATTTCCCTCTTTATTTTTTTTTTTTCTTTCCTTCGTTTCATTGAAGCCACTATAGTCTCTACGAGCCTCTTCGGATTCCTTATCTTCGAATCAGACCCTACGCATGTTTTTGACAATTGTAACTCGTTTGACATTCCTTTGACTTTCATTTCCTGAACTCCCCTTCCCTCAGTTTTGAAGGACTCTCCGGACTTTTCGCAGACTTTTTAACATATTTTTCCCAACTGGAAGCTCAATCGATGTCTTTCCGTCCCGGCTTTCACCAGTACCCTGTCCAGTCCTCTCCCTCTTCAAGTTTACCCTCTCTCCTACGGTTCCCGGAAACCCCTACTCAGTGTTGTGTGTCCTAGATTTTAGTTCCCCCTTCCTTCTACGCGAGTATTCTTTTTCGTTCCCTCCCTCGTTCATTCTTTATCTGATTTTCTCTTTGTGACTTCAGCTTTTTTCTGACTGGGAGAGAACACTCTTGATGAAGATTTCCCTTTTCCCGGCTCGTTTTTGAATGATTCTCTCCGTCTTTTAACTTTCTTTGCGCTTTTCCCCCCGCGAGTTTTTCTGGAACTCCTTTTAACCAGGAGAGTAAACCAGAATTCTATTCATCCCCCCTGTACTCTCCACTACCTTTCTATTTCCCCTTCTTTCTCGGACGCGGATTCACAAAGGCCTTCCTTCCGACCTCTTTTCAATGCGAGTGTACTCCTCGGTAACGGTTCAAGCCTGACCCTTCTTTTTTTGGAGGTTTTTTGGAGACGCTATGGCCTCCCACCTCTTTTCTTCTATTAGTTTTCCTTGTTGCACAGCTTTTTTCTTCTTCCACCCTTCTTCCTCAAAGTGCTTCTTGTTCGGGTAAAAATTCTCACGGACAAATCTTTTCCCCTGTAGGCCTTCCCCTCCCTTCTTTTTTCAGCCCACTAAGGGGTCCTGTTTTCAATAAATCTCTATGTTTTCGAGCTTTTTTTTTAAGAAAGTTGTCTGCTTCCCCTAACTCTTTTCGTTCTTTCACGATAACGATGAAGGTCTCGTCTGACCCCCTTTTCCGCGAGCCCCTCCCGATTTTCTTTCGGATTTGAATTTTTCTACTAACGTCATGTTCTTTTACAGAAACCCTACTACCCTTACCAACCGATTGAACCCTTCCTTGTCCCAAAGTCCACTTGATTATGGAGAGAGCTTTTCCTTTCTTTTCCTCACGATCCCCTTAATCTCCCCCCTGTCCCCCCTCTTTATGTGCTGAATTTTTTAATTCCAGAATAAACGTGCCAGAGCTTTTTCCCCTTTCTTCTTTCTGACCTTGACTCCCCCCTTTCCCTCCATTCTAAAACTCCTCTCCCCTGATCTGCTCGGTGGCCCCCACGAGCGATGTCCTCAACCCCCTCCCGCATCCTCCCCTCATCGGACTTCTTTTTTTGCTGAAATTTGTTGAGGTCTTTTCTGGTTTTTTTTACCCGCTTCATGCTGACATCAGGCTCCTTTTTTTTCGTTTCCCCAACCCCGGTCAGTTTTTTCATTCCCCAAATGGGACTTTAAACCTTTTCTCCTAATCCTCCTTACCTCTCTTGATCCCCTCGGTTCTCTTTTGCGCTTATCCAGGGTGAAGCCCCTGGTTGGAGCCTCCTCGACGCCACCTTCCCCCCCTTCCTTTCGTTTTTTCCCGACTTTCAAGTCCTCTCTTTCCATTCCGACTGGAGATTCCCCCTTCACAGCTACTTTTATCCTTAGAAATTTGCAGGGATGATTTTGTCTGACTCTCGCGCCCTCCCTTCGAACTTTTTCTTTTTCGTCACTTTTCACCCCCCCGCTGCGGCCCGAAATCCGGGACCCACTCCCCCTTTTTGATGTTTCCCTCCTCCTTTTTTAGTCCTTTTTTTGCTCTGTCCCTTAGCCATTTTCCGGCCCCCGGGGCCTGCGAGTCATACCCAACCTTCTTTCCATTTTTCATCCCCCCCCTCGGTTTTTTAAGCACCCCATGAGTCACTTCAACCTTTTTTGATTTTCCTCCTGTTTTTCCTGTCCCCCCTGGCTGGAATTCTAGGAATCTCTCCTATACATGCAACTCCCAGTCCCCTTTCTCCAAATACTTTATGATTTCCCCCCCACCTCGGAGTTTTCTCTTCCTATCACCTGCTGTAGGATTGAACGACCTCGTCTCTTTGCTCCCTTCCTTTTTTCATCCTTTTGGGGCCCGGTCTGGAAAGCGCCTTTCCTGCCTCCTTCACCCTTTTCTCAACTATCTACAATAGGATTGATTTTCCACTTTACTTCAAGTTTAAACTATTACCCCTTTGCCCATTCCCCGAGATTTTTGCTCCAGGAGACTATATCTTATTTGCTCCTCCCTTGTTTTTTCTCTTATCGAGTAGCTGACATCCTGACTCTATCCAGGTTCTACTGAACCAGAATATTTATTGGGCATGTTATTTCCGGTTTTTCCCCCTCGATTCTTCTCTCTCTACTTATTCACCCTAAGAGATGATCTCCTCTCCTTCTTTTCTAGTTGCCCCTTTTCCCTTTCCTGTCATCACAATTTTAACGATCCCCCTTCCTTTCCCCACTTGTCTATTTCTGAGTTGAGATCTTTATACCACTCTGATCACTGAGACTCCGAGGAGGCGTGGCTGATCTTTAGAGTCGGGGAATCAGGTTGGCGAAGTTCCCCCCCCAGATCCTCCCCAGAATCCTCTTCGCGAATCCCCGTTTCCCTCTCCTCCCAAATTTCTTTTGTGTGCTTTTGAGATCCCTCCGGAGGCCCCCAGATAAATTGATCAAGGTATTACTTTCATTCAACCTTTTCTTTAACATCTTTGTCTGTCCGAAGTACCCCGCAGTTCTTCCCCCCCTCAAAGACTCATAAACCACCCTCCGTTCCTTCGCCCCCCTTGCATTGTTCCGACATTTCAGTTTGACTCTATGCCACCCCGGAGCTTGGGGCAATCAACCTGTCGCCATCCTGTTCCTTGTTAGTGACTTACTTGCCCCTGTTCCTATGACCTGACCCTTTCGGACTTCTACCCTTATAGGAAACTGGTCAGTGTCCTCTCGCCCACCAATCTCTTTAATATCCCTCCTGATCTCCTGCATCCCCCCGCGTAAAAGTTATTTGATCCAACAATCGGTTTACCACCACTGCCTCTTAATGATGCGCCCGTCTGCGTCTACCCCTAAGTTCCCCTCCCCTCTACTCCCTTCTATCATGTTTTTCCCCCTCTCAGCGAGTGCAGTGCTCCTTCTCCCAGCCTTGCAATTTCTCTTTAAGCTTCTCCCTGACCCACCAAAAGCCCCCCCCCCGCTCATCCATCTAAAGCTCACTCATCTCTCTCTTTTTTCAACGGTTTTGTGACTCCCCCTCCCTCGTGGTGTGATGTCTCATCAAAACCTTCTTGTCCCTTCACTTGGTTCTTGAACTTTTGGAATGAGGATTGATGTCCTGCTTTTGAGAACTCTCTACCCTGAAACCCTTTTTTTTCAAGTTTGACTGCTTTCAACAGGAGCAGTTCAGGACTCTTTCCTTTTATGTAAGCTTGGCAATCAAATAGCGAAGTGCAGCGCTCCGCGGGTCTGACCCCGTGTTTTTCCAGTTTCCTAGAATCCGAAGAGTTGTTTTTAACTTCCCGCTTCCATCTTCTTTTTTGTTGTCCCTTTCCCCCCTGATTTTGACCCAATATTTTTAGTCCCCTTCCTCCTTCAACCTGGTGCTGTTTCCGAATCTTAGTCTCAAGGTCCGTAAGTATCTGTAACGTTGGATCTTTCCCTCGGAAGAGAAGCGCTTCTTTCTTGTAAATTCCATTACTTCCCTTCCCTTCTCTTGTATCCCACCCTCCTCACATTCTTCCCAGGAGAAGACACTTAATGAACCCCCACCTTCTCCAGTCTGACCATCGGCTTCAATTCCCCTTTACGTATCGAGGCTTCCTTTTTCCCCTTTGTCGAAATTTTTTTTTCAATTCGGACCCAGTCTGGAACCGTCGCCTTCTCTGCAACAATGACCTCTCCTTTCCTCCAAAAGAAGACTTTTTATTCTCTTTTACCGTGCCAAAATTTCACGAAAGGAAATTCTGCGGCTTCTCACTCTGGTTGGCCCGTCAACGGCCATTATTTCTCCCCTTTTCTTTCCTCGTAGTCCTTTTTGAATGGCTTTTCTGTGCGCTCGATACTGAACCTAATGCCACCTCCAGGACATAATCCGCAGGTTTTTTACCCTTCTCCCCTCCTTAGGAGACCTAGATTTTCCTTCCTTTAGCAAGCCCTGATTGTTTCAACAAATCATTGTCTTTCGAGCGCTGTTTGTAAATCCTCTTTCCCCCCCTTCCTTAAGAGGAATCTCTTGCTGGAATTCCTAGAGTTACAAGGATGTGCCTTCTAACCTCTTCCCCAGCGCGCACTTGGAGTTAGGATCCCTGAATATTATCACCTTCAGATCTTTTTCAAGACCCCTTCAGTCAAGAGCGGCACCCTCTGTCCACCGTCCATTTCTCAGTATTCATATCCCAGGTCCTACGACTGACGAGCACTCCCAACTTCTCTCTCTTCTTTTTCTCCCGTTGTTCTTTTTTTGAATGGTAAATGATCAGACTCGCGTTGCTGAAATCTTCTCATCGTGACTTCCTTTGATGCATCCCCTCTGATTGGTATGACGGCCGCGGCCATTTTATCAGCTTTTTATTTCTGAATCCTCACATTTTCTGCCTCTTTAATGATTAAAGGTGAACTTCCATCCAGCACTGATTCTCGTTTCGTTATTGGCGCGCATATGAGTTTTCCCCATGAATGCTCTAGTTCCCAGGCTTTCTTTTTTTACTTCGAATTTCCCACAGCCAACCACGCATGATGACATCTCCCATTAAGCGTAGAGAACTAAAACAGTGCGGAGTATTTTATTTCTTCCGGTATTTTACCCCCCCGTATCCTGAAGCCTTAAGTTTTCCTTCAGGCACCCATATTCTTCCAAATCCGGTCTTAAATGGATTTTGGCTTCACGCCTTCAACCCGCCGTCATCCCCCCCCCCAGAAAACACTTATTCGTTACGTTGGCTTCTTTTTGAAAGACCATACTCTTTGGCGCCTTATGGCGGAGGTTGTTAAGCTGTGCTACATTTTTCCGACTTCTCCCTCCTTTTAATTTCCTTTTTTTACAAAGGATTACACCTTCCTTCGTTTTCCCAAGAACGGGCCCCCATCCTCACAGTTTCCTCGGGTACAGTCCTATCCCTTGTCCTTCCCGTTTTGTTAACTCCTTGTGTTCCCTATCGGACTCCTTTCCTCTGGGTCCCTTCTCCAACTAGGGCTTCCCCGGCCAGACCCACTTCGACAAGGTGACTTGAGTTTTTCCCCTTTCAAAATGCGCGCCACGGATTTGTTCGTCGCGAGCCAGCACTTTTGAAAGATATTCTCTATTCGGCCTTTGTCCCACAGCCCCCCTTCATGTCACCCACAATCTCCCCAGCAGATTGTTTTCCCCCTTTCAAGACCCATGCGCTCTCCTCTCCTTATCCCGTGACGGCTTTACGAACCCCTTTCGAGCTCTAGTCTGATGTTTCATCCGTGCCTCTTTCTGGCCTCTCATCTTAAACGAGGGTGTACGGCTTCTCGCCCAATCAGGCCAATCCGCAGTACTACTCCGTCCCCTCCCCAACTCCCTTTCCCCCCCCTGGATCCCACTTTCGGTTACTTGAATAAAGCAACAGATAGATGAACAACTCTTAATTCTTCTTAGAGATCCTCCTCGCTTGACGCGTTTTTTTTCCGAGCCTTTCTTCTTTTTCTCTTATTTCTCGTTTATGACCCATGTCCAGATCATGCTTCATACCTTTCCCAAATATTACACTTAGACCTCGGTCAGAGAACATTTGTTTGAAATACGCCACCCACCTTTTGTGGAGCACCGTTTATCATGAATACACTTCTCGATGGATGCGCAGAACGGTGACTTTCTGGCCCTTTCTCTCCCCAGTTGAAGGAGGCTGGAGACGCAGACTGAGGGACTTCCGTATCCTTCAAGAAGTTTTCACCTGCCATGTTTTGGGCGAAAGTCTGAATCGACCCCTTTTTTGAGATGTTAACCGCATTGATGCGCTGCTGCCCTTGCGCTCGCCGGCGGTTTTCCCCCTTTTTATCAGCTTTCCTACCGCCAAAGGATTTTCTTCGCGGCGGCAAGTCTTCCAAGGACCGCGCTGTGATTTGTCTCTTTGGATTCGTGTACTGCTCTCTAAGCAAGCAGTTTTTTTTTAAGCCACCCCCCGATACGGCGAGTCTCGTCAATACCCCCCGCTATTGGACGTTTCCTCCAGAAGCAGCTCAAAGCGGTTTTTCCCCATTCTCCTAAGCACACTAGTTCCCCCTTGCTTTCAGCATATGCTAGAATCTGTTGCAGACCCACCATTTTCGGGGCCGTGATCTTTCTCTTGACGCCCTGCCCCCCTTCGACTCAGCCTAATACGCCACCCCTCTGGATGAATTTCCAACCCATTAAGCACAGCGAAGAACAAGAACCCTGGCCAGCTGGATCTGATATCGTCCCCGTGACTTTCCTTCTTTCTTCCTCCCCCTCCTCTCCTTTTTTCAACCTCAGAAGGTAATGCCTTTCTTCATCACGCCCTCTGTAGCCCCGGCATGCGTTCCATCTCCGCCTTTCTTCCGCGCTTTCCCCCACGGCCCTCCTATAATATTTCTCCGAAAACGTCCCCAGATTTGCCCTGCTCATTCTTGGCTGGTCTCCGCTCCCATCTTTTCATACTCCGTTGTTTTGTCTCTGAGATCGCCTGCGAAAGCAGAATACTCTCTTTCTTGGAAGATGCGGTAATGACTGTCCCTGGAGTTATTTCGTAGTATGGCCTTTCGTTTCCGCAGGCCTTCCGGACCACATCGCTTCCCTATTTCAGCCTATTTCTTCCCCCTGTTTGTCAAGACGCTTCTCTCCCCCGAGCATGACTATGATGTTTCAGATGATACACGTTTCGTTACACACCCTGGAAATTTCATTCACATCTCACGATTCTCTCCAGAGGAGCCGTCTTTTTGCGTCTCTGTTCTTCCCCCCCCCCCTTGGTGATGCGATAGGCACTGGCTTTTTTGCGATGAGATGTCGATGCCGGGTGCATTCGATCGTTTTACAGATCCCCTCACCCGAAGAATCTTGACTTTGAGCAGGTTAGGCCCGGCTTCCAGATGAGTGGCAAATCATCTTGTGGTGCTGGATGCGCTTTCCTAAGACCCCGCGTTCGGCTTCCTTCGGACCTTCCCCCCTTTTTACTGTTTGACCGGATGAACTCTCTTCATCGGTTACGGGAATCCAGTCGGTTGGTTGTGTTCGTCCGCGCCTGTACAGCGCAGCGTTTCCAGCAAGCCGGGTCCCCCCCCCAACTCCACCCAACGAAAACGAAGACCCTCCCCTCCACCCTCGGGCCCCCGAGGAAAGGCGCCACAGAACTCCATCTA
>Ga0179591_1291649_pt1 | contig 21627 bp, 10 predicted proteins | sample CZOMad2_1_08_16f_FD_182891 | JGI IMG/M metagenome (GOLD analysis project Ga0179591, IMG submission 182891) | Vadose zone soil fungal communities from Angelo Coast Range Reserve, California, USA - CZOMad2_1_08_16fungal (PacBio error correction) | ecosystem: Environmental > Terrestrial > Soil >... | reverse complement strand
CCTGTCGCGAGCTTTTTCGAAGGAGTTCTCTACCTTTCTTCTTTCTTCCCCCCTTCGATTTTCGCGGCCCCCGATCCCTCGGAGATGGCTCGTGGCGCTCGGTTTTTCCTTTTTCGTCCCCGGCTCTAGGAGCGTGCGCCGACGATTGCATGCATTTCGATGGGTTCAACGGCATCGGTCCGCTTTGTCCTCGCTGATCCTTGCGCGAGAGTCGCCCCGACCGCGACATTGGAGGCAAACCCCTCCTCCCTTCTCCGTCGCTCTTTTTTTTCGAACGGCGCACAGCCTCCCCCCGCGGCAATTTTTCCTTCCTTCGCGTTTCTGGGAGGCCCAAGACAGACGATTGCTACTTCTTCTCGGTTTTTCTCCCCCCCCTCCTTTCTTAGATTTGTTGTGATCTCGCAGTCGTTTCTTTTTAGTTGCTGGCACGAACCTTTTTTTTCCTCTCTCTACTTTCTTCCCCCGTTTTGTTGTTCTACACTGCTCCCTAAAGTTCGTGCGACAACTTTCGTACCTTTTTCCCCTGCCCTGCTCTCATCGGTTCCATCCTTGTTTTTTTTCTACCATCCCCCCGCCCCTCCCCCTGATGCTGAGAGGAAGGTGATGTCGGATTCGTCCCCTTTTTGCGCGCCGTTTGCGCGATTTTTGCCGCCCCGCCCGGTCCGACGGCGCGACGCGCGACAGTCGTAGGTGTCTCAGCGCCTTTCCCTCCCCCCTGGCGTCTTCTCTGCGCATGCCCGTCCTTCGACACTGCACTTTTCCCCTTTCTCACCCGATGCCTCTTCATCTTTGCCGCCCCGCTACCGCAGGTTCCGAGCCGTCACAAAAACGACTCCCCCCTTTTCTCCCATCTTACTCGGTATCGCCGCCTGGATAGACCCGAGAGGCAAGCGAACTGCCTTGACCCAGACCTCCTTCTCTCCCCTTTTTATAGGCCTCCTTTGAAGACGACCTCTGATCAGCGGTAGAGGAGTCTTAGGGTCGGCCTCGCCTGATCTTTCTCCTTGCTTCATGAGCCCAGAGCAAGCCGGGACTATGCGTAGCGTTTTTCTTAGCTCGACGTTGCGAGTCCCCCCTTCGCGTCCCTCGCCCGCCCCCCGGAGCCTCGCCGAAGTTTGGTGACTTCTCTTAAGAGATTTACTGAGTCCCTTTTTTTCCCAGTGAGCGTCGGTAAGAATTCCTAGAGCGTCGTAACCTTTTCTCGAATTTTCAGCGTCAGTTTTCTGCGATTTTTTTGTGAGCCTCGTTCTGCGGAACTTCTTTTCTTCTTCCTCCTAGCGTCCGGAGCCTCACCATCCTTGAGGACTAGACGAGACGCTCTCGTCCTTTCTCGCTCCGCTCCTTCTGTCTCGTCGGATATTGGTGGCCAACCCCCTTCGCTTGTTTTCCTTTGGCTTCTTCGTCTTTCAGGCCCAAACAAGAGAAATCTTCATGCGTTCTCTCAGCCGAGTAGGTTCCCCCCTGACCCCTCGGTCCCGACCGGACCGTCTTAGCGTCCCCTTTTGGTTCTAGTGGTGCTGGTTCCCTAGCTCCTGTTTCCTTGTCCAATATTGATAGAACTCGTCGTCATTCTGTCATCCTCCCTACCTACCCTCCTCGTGGAGGAGCTATTGACCTTCCCCAGAATTCCCCTTCCTCCCTGCACACTTGACACGCATTTCCTTTCGGCGTGACTTTAGGAGAGTCCATAGAGAAATTATTCCTTGTAGCCGCGATTACGTTTTCTTTTTAGCCCGGACGTCACTCTCCCCGACACTCACAAGAGCTTAGGGAAGTAGCGTTTGTACATCCGCAAACTCTTCTTCCTTCTGTCAGGACTAGAAGAATTTACCCTTAACTTGCAACTCGAGGATGGCCTTTGTTTAGTCGTTTTTTTTTAGAGCTTACCGGATTTGATGTGTCCCTGCGTCCCCTCTTTTTTTTCTCTAATTCATCTCTTCTTTTCGAATATCGAGTCTCGGGGTCCCGAGTAAGTGCGGCGCCACTGTTCCCGGCCGCGAAATTCCCTTGCGCGACTGAACCCTGGGAGGAGAGATCTCGATGTGGCTATGCTTTCACCAGAACTTCTTTCTATCTTAAGCTACCTGAGCTCGAGAATTATTAATCTGAGCTCCATTAAATTGATTGCGGCGGTTTCCCTTCTGCGCCGGCGAAACTTTCAGGTAAGGAATGAGATAGGGAGACGGGTATTTCCTTAGTGGGTTTCATTAGTGAGGGGGGTGGGGGTGTGGTTTTTTTGGTGTTTTGGGTTTTGGGGTGTGGGTTGGGTTGGTTTGGGTGGGTGTGTGGGCGGGTTTTGTTTTGCGTGTGGGTGCTTTCTCCTTGTTGGTTTTGGGGGGGGTTGGCGTTTTTTTGTGGGTTGGGTTGGTTCTTTTTCCGTTTGTTTGGTTGGTTTGTTTTTTTTTCTGTGGGGGTTTTTTTTTTTTTTTGGTTTGGTGGTTTCTGTGTTTTTTTTTTTTTCTTTTTTTTGTTTTGGGTGTTTCCTCCTCCTTTTTTTTCTCGCTCCGACCGAAGGAACGACTTTAAATGAGTTTGCTGAGAAGGCCTTTCTTTCTCGCATCTTCCTGACTTTCTCGCTCCTTGTGACCTAGTTCCTCTGCTGACGTAATTAAGATGATCTTTTTCTCTCTCAGCTTTTGAGATGAAATAGTCGTTGTTTCGTTACTCCCGACCTGGTTTTTTTCCCGCCCGCTTTCCCTTTAGTCATGTCCGGGAACGCTGACTTCCTCTCTCCTTTCCCCGGAGTATTTAAGGTTCAACGAAACTTTTATGGGACCCACAGGGTTTTGGTTTAGGGACGTTTTTTCCCGCATTTCCCTAGGACGAGATGGTTGCGCGGACCTTCTTTTTAGACCCTTTTTCGTTCCTACCCGCTTTTTCCCAGCTCGACAAGGAAATTTACTCCTTTCTTTCATAGATGTTATGAAGAAAATTAGCGAGCTCTTCTTCCCCCTTCCCTGGATTCCCTCCCCGTCCTCGATCAGGTCGATGAAGACGTCGACCGGGCCCGCGACCTTTTTCCGCTTTTTCCCCCTTAGATGTCGAAGCTGATGCAGAGAGCACACCTCGCGACGCTTCCTCCGAGTCCCTTTCCCCGACTCCCTTGTAGTGATTCCACAGGACCGTCTCCCATCTTCCTAGTTCCTGATTCAAAACCGCTCATTTTTTTTTTCTTTACCCGTTGTTGTTTGTCCTTCTGATACCTTGGGTGGTATATCGTCTCTTCCGGTGATAGATCTGCTTTGTATCCTCCTACCACGCCGGAGCGCAGGAAGATCCGTAAGAGAGCAATTTTTGTTCGCCCCCTTGCCCCCGGTCCTTCGAACGAACCGCGAAACAGGTCTCCTTCCGCTCTTCCTCCGGCTTCCTTCTTCGAATTTAGTTGGAAGATGACAGTTGACGCGCAGGCGTCCCTATCTCTCGCTTTCTGGCCCAGCAAGAAAGCACTGCTCCTATTCTTATCGCGTATGCCTTTGGCACCAGACCCGAGGTGGTAAATGGACTTCCCCTGCTCCCTCGAGATAGGCTCCGCGGCACCAGCGTCCCCCCCTTTTTCGTTCTGGGTCTCCCCCGAAGCTTGCTTGCTTTCCCCTCCTTCTCCTGGACATTTTTACAGTAAGGAGGCCGGTTTCACGTCTTTCCCATTGCTGGTGGCCCTGATGACCCTTCCCAAACCTGTCCCCCCGCATTGATACGAAATCCTCTGCAGTTGCGGTCAGCATAGCGTTTTTCCGCGTTCCCCCCCCAACCGAAGCTCTCAACTGTTCATTTTTTTTCTCGCATTTTACCCCGGTAAAGCCAGCTCATTTTTTTTTACGCCTTTGGGCGCTGTCGAGCGCCTACAAAACCCCCACTAGACCATCCCCTCCTACCCCCCGCCGCCTGTAGACTGTCACGACTTAATCAGTCTACTGGGCAGTTTTCTCGTGACAAGAGCACGTCCACCAGGCGCACGAACGCCCTTCTTTAAATTGATCTCTGGTCCGTCGAGAAGATATCCTGAGAAGTCCTGTCCCCGTGCGGCCACCGCACGTTAGTATGAGACGAGAGAGAGCCTCCCTTGAGTGATACAGAGAGCTACCTTACTTTCTTTTTAGGTTTTGGTCTGGGAAGATCTTACCCCGGCAGATCATCAGTCCTCTCCCTGCTCTCTATGGCGAAAGTCGTATTTCCAAAGCCTTGTTGCAAGCCCTCTCCCTCGTCTCTTGGAAACCTAACCCTGTGGTGCATCCCCGAGACCCCTAACCTGCTTTAATCCTCTCTTTTGCTCCGCATGAACTTGGGAGCTGGACGAGGCGCTTTTTTTTTTTTCGCCCGATCTGTTCAGATGATAGAGGCAGATTGGAGTGGCGAGAATAGAATCCTTGACTCTCTCTCACGGTCTTCTTAGGATAACAGGAGATAATTGAAGCTCGTCTCCCCACTTTTTCCATTTTTTACAGCCCGCATACAATTACGGGGTGGTTAGATTCGCCGTTGTCTCCCTCGGCATCGTTGCTCATCAAGGTCCCCCCGTTTTTTTCCCTGTCGCCCGTCGAGGCCGTTCCCCGATTTCGCTCTAGGTCACTATCTTCTAATTCCCGATCCTACCGGCAAGTTGGAGGCATCTCTCCACATCCACCGACTCTCGGTGCATTCAAGAACTTCGTGTTTTCTCTCCATAATAAGTAGAATGAAAAAAGGAGAAGGAGATACCCTCCTCAGAAAGCTTCTGTCGTCTTACTTTTTTCTTTGCGCCTTCCTTAGAGTCCCCGCGGCTTATACAAGTATTATTGTAGGCTCGTCCCCCGTACCCGAGTCCTCCTCCCCTCCAACTTAACGTAAAAGATCCCCCTCCCCATTCGAATCAATGACGCTGAACTCGATCCCCTTTTTTTCTTCTGTTTCCTGATCTTCGCGCTCGTCGTGAATGGAACAAGCGGAGGCTTCTCAAGGCCAGAGTTGAGAGAAATCAAAACCCTCCGGTCCTCGGGCTCTATGAAGTATTGAAGACGGTAGGATCGTAGTGCGGACCGTCGATGAGAAATCTCTAAGCTTTTTTTTCTTAGAGGATGTCTCATTTGGGAGGTCGAAAGAACGCAATCTACCTCCTTTTTCCCTTTATCCCGCCGCCTACCAGAGAGTATGGTTCTTCCTGACCGCGATGAGCTCTCCTCGAGCTCCGCCCTTTCCCTTCGGAAGGAGTCATGACTTCCGTAGCTCTCGTTTATCACGCGTAAGAGAGGATATGAGGTTCTTTTTTTTGCAAGAGGACCAGCTGAGAGGAGATGGCAAGCGATTATTCGTTTGATATGGTTTCTATAAAATGCGTCCTTTCCCGATCTTGAAGTAGAGGAGCCTTCTGGCCTCCTCCTTTCCCCTGACTTTGATAGAGGAAACCGACTAGAAGGAGAGATCAGTTAGGAAGCGCAACTCTTTTCCACACAAGCAGGTTTGTTCTTATCCGGGGTCCACATGACGCCCTCTCAGAGATCGTTTTTCTCCCCCCGCCCTTTCTTCCCTTTCTGGCCGCTGTTCACGTGAAGTTGAGCACGAGTTGTCCGATGATCTTCCCTCGTTGTTTGTTGAGAGAGCTTTCATCGGCCCCCCTTGTGCACCTTCCTGTGTCCAAATGCTTATCGAAATCGCTAAAGCGCCCCCCTCTCTGATTTCCTCCTGCGTTGTCCTTTTTTAAAAGACCCACGACGACAGACGCGCTGCGATGTTGTTTGATTTTGCTCCCTCTATGCACAGAGCTTTTTTTTTGGGGCGTGTCTCTCTGGGCCCTCTTCTTCGTTTCTCTCCGAAAGAGAGCTTTATAGCGCAGCTGTGCCGAAACCCCCATCTGTCACTTCACTTGTTCCGCTCCCCGTTCGCAAGTGAGACGATGACACCCCCCGACCCCCTCTCCCCCCTTTCCTCTTATCCCTTGGAAGAGGGATCAGCATGCCACTCTCCCTCCAAGGCCGAGAACCATCTCTATGGCGCTGGCCTGTCCGCGCAGACGTCGCTCGATTTTTCGCGTCGAGTTCGCGCGATACGCTAGAGTACGCTGCTAGCTCTCATGATCGGGCGGTGTGACGAAGAAGCGGAGCAGGCCCCGCTTTTTTAGAGTGTCTTAGACAGCTTTGCAGGAAATCTCTGCACTCGCGGACAGCAGTCCTCCTAAGCAGGTTTTTTCCCGGCTCTGCTCCATAAGTCCCTTCTGTGAGCGCCCGATTTTTCAGGTCGATCGGGCGTTTAGCTTCGATATCGCCTCGTCCTTCTTAAAATGGTTCTAGTCGTCAGTTGTGTATGGTAGGTGAGACGGTCTAGTGCTGTGTAGTTTTATGACCCCTTCTCTCCTTCTCCTAATACTCCTTTTTTTAGGTTAGTAAGATATTGACTGCGCCTGTCTTCCTCTATCTATCCGAGGAAGGTTTTTGATCTCAGTCGCGCTATCTGTTATTGTGATGAGATAGTCCTTTCCTCTTTCCAACGACCTCGGATTTTTTCCCTCTCCCCGTCTAGTCGGTGGAGATATGAAAGATGGACCTCGGGAGAGAATATTATGATCAGAATCCTTGTTCTTTTATCCCTACTCCCCCGTCTGAGGTCCCAATCGAGCCGAGGTTGTCTTGCTCCCCAGGACTGCACTTCCCGCCCTCTTCCACTCTTGTGTAACAGCACGTCTTGGTCTGGATGTCCTGTCTACTCATACGATGAGATTTAGCCGACGAGCCCCCCTTGGTGGAGATCGAGGTCCAGTCTTCCCTCCACCTCTGACCTTGAGTAAGCCCTAGAACAGAATACTCGAAAAGGCTCGACCCTAGTCGCCCGTTCCTCGCTCCCCCCCGTTCTTATTGTAGTTTTGGTAGACATTCCCCTTCAGGATTTTATCTTTCCTCAGAGAATTCTTCTGATGCGAAAGACGGGAACGTCTCGTCCCTAGAGCCTCTTTGGAGTCTGCGCAGGGAGGAAGCTTGAATAGGTCCCCCCTTTCTCCCCCCCCCCCCCCTTTTCGCGGTCTCAGAGGATCAGTCTGTTCCTCCTGGAGAGTCTCGCGGCATGGCTTAGTCCAGAACTCCTGCGTTGATCCACTTCCCTTTGGCGTTTCTGCGGCTTCGGTATCGCGATTTCTAGACGACCGCTTTTTTTCCCTAATGGCGTTTCCTGTTTCGGCGGCTCCGCGGTGTCCTCCCCCGGTCCGTACTTTGTTTGGTCTCAGTTGACGCGATCTTTCTTTTTTTCTTTTCGTTGTTTTGCTCCGGTAGTTTCCCCTGTACTCTCGACGCAGGCCAAGCCGTCCGCGCTTTTCTTGCCTGTAGTCAGGATCAGTCAGAGCATTTTTTTCCTGCCCCTGATCTTTTAGCTACTGTTTTAACGCGTAGACGAGATGCTTTCCAGAGTCTTCGCTCGCGCAGATTCCTGCCCCCTCTTTTTTCCTGGTCTCTTCCCAGACTCCTGTGATAGTTAAACAAACGCACGTTTTGAGTCTTCCAGGCCGGATCTCAAGTTATCCCAGACGCCGGAAGCACTTATTACCAATTAATACCTTCTTGACACGGTTTTGGTAACTTTTGGTTGAATTGGCCCCCAGTCGAGATAGCGCCCTCTTTGAGAGGCGCGGCCCTTAAGAAAAATTAGAGAGTGCTTCCAATCTCCCCGCTATATCGTCTTGATTAGGGATGGATATGCTTGAATACAGCCCCACCAAGCAGCTTTCTATCCCAGAATGCGAGTAAACCTGTGAATTTAAGATTATCCCCGTCCTCTCCTCCTTGTATGATCCACGAGAGATGAGACCCTGCGTAGCTGTGTTCTGCCCGTGTCCTCTAAATGATGACCGAGGACCCCCCCTTTCCCTAGATCGATGCGAAGGAGATGAAGTTTTAAGCGGTATCTCTACTTCGGCTACCTGGTCCTTTGTACCTAGACGATCATCCCCACCCTGCGTTTTTATTTCTATCTATTTGATCCTAATAAGTTGGTGAGAGAGATACCTTGGTGGTTCTTATCGGGATGAGATTGATGTTCTCCCTCCCCTCCACGATGGTCCCCCTTTTTTCTAAGTAGCTAGGAGACAGGAGTCTTATCTCGTTTGATAAGAAAGGTGCCTCTCCCTCCACACGTCCCCTTCTGGGGAAGTCCCGTCGTCTCCGGGCGGCCGTCTTCACTCACGGATGTCCAGAGCCCCTGGGACGGTATCTTTTCCCGCCTTTTTTCTTAGGCCGTTCCACAGCTCCTCCCTACCGGAGAATGCCGGCTTGCGCTTCCTTCATGAGGCAGCACCACTGGTTCGGAGGATACTGGGCGATCCAGCGTCGAGCGAGCCGCCTGTCTGGCACACCTTTTACCTTGACACTCGTTCTCTTTCCTTTTGCTTAATACCGATTCGTGTCTCGGCTCCAGACTTTCTCCTTTTTCCCTGGAATTCCTTCCGGTCTTTGAGGTTTGTTGAAAGGTAAAGTATTTTTCTCTCCGACTCCCCAAGGGACAGATTGTAAATCCCGAGTTCCTTGCTCGAGACCGTCTTTTCCCTGCAGAAGTGTTTCAGATCGTCGATAGCTTTCCCCCCTCTTCTCGACTCCCCACTCGAAATCCCCATGCCAACTTTTTCCCCTGGGACCCTAAGAATTTCCCAGTTCGAGGGCATCTGGATTAACCCGCCATCCTTCCGCAAGCCTCCCCCTTCCGGCCTCTTCCGGCTCCTCTTTTTATAAGTAACTTTTTCAGTGGCGCTCCTTCCCTCCCACTCTTGCAGAAGAAAAAGGCGACATTCCTCCCTGATTGACTCGAGGAATTCTCCCCCCGCCTTCACGATCTCCCTCTCCGCTGCTCGTCCCCGGTGCTCGGAAAATTTTTGGTTAGTTCCGGCCCAGCCTCTCCTCTTCTCCATTCTTTTCGATCATCGAGAGTAGCGACTTGATCTTTCGCGGCCTGCTGGCCGGTCTTCCCAGCCACTTCCCGAGACTGGAGAAGCGTCTCTTCGAACCCCTCTCTTCCCCGCGTTTTTTGCACGAGCATCGAGAGTTTACCGCTCAAGCTATCCCTTGACGAACGACGACACATCGCGTACTACATGAGGTTAGCTTCCCTTTCCTTGCCTTCTGACGTCCCCTCTCCTGCTAGAAGTCCGCGTTCAGCATTACACGGCTAGCCCCTGTGTTTTTTTGCGCCTTCTTCCTCGTCGCCTTACCGAGTCTAGTACAAGGTCCTGCCTCCCCCTCCCTCTTAAAGGCGCCCCGCAGAATCATACCTGGCGGCGTGCATTGCCATATGCAGTGACGCGACCTGATTCCCGGGGTTTCGACTCCCCACCTTCTTTTCCTTGTTTTCTCCCGGGATGCCGAGGCCGAAGATTCCTACGATCGAGCCCGGCTCTGCGCATCCTCTTCTTCTCTCCCTCGGGTCCGCTTGCAGGAGCGTCAATACCAAACTCGGCCTTTCCCTTCCGCATTTTTTTTTTCTGGTTTTCTCCCTTTTTTCTTACGACTTTGAAGTCGCAGAAATCAAGGCGTGCGCTACAAGATATTCAAGCCTGACTCCGCCGAGACGCTCCCTGCGGCGTCGCTCGCCTGGTTTTTTCCTTCCAGTTAGGTATGCTTCTTGACTCCCCGTCGAGAATACCTCCCAACTCCAACCTTCCCTCTCCATGTACAAGACCATCGCATCACAACTCTTGCACTCTTTTCGTTCGGGGCGATCTCTCTTCCCGTAGTGACGCGCTGTGAACTGCGAACCGAGGAGGATAAGACTCTTCTCTCTTTCGACTCAGACTTCACAACACGTCGGATCTAGCCGCTCTGCCTCTTCATCTATTTAGGCAAAGCATTGAAGAGAAGAATCCCCCTCGGTTCCCTGCGTTTTGGCTTCCTGGGAGGATGACCGCGGAACTCCATGCCGCGAAGAGCCTTTGACTCCCTCGCGTCGCGTGTGGCTCCCTCCTCCCTGCCCTTCTTCTGAGCGGCTAGCCTAGTTAAATCGGACTTCTTCTTTTTCGCTTTTCCTTAGATTAGAGCTTAGTGATGATCGAGCTCTGGGATGGTCGATGCTCTGTTTTCGTGCTTCTTCAAGCGCGGTTCGGCAGCCCTTAGAAGCGCCCTTGCCCCTTTCGGCCCGGTCAGAGGAAGTCTAGACTTCGCTAATAGTGCCATTTAGAGACCCGACAGCTTTTCTTTGAACTTTTGCGCTGTTTCCGCCCCCTCCATTCACGTTCGCGCGCGCATCTCACGATGTTGAACTGAGTCCTTGACCCCCTCTCTTCTTCGTGTAGTTAGTGACCCGGGGCCCCACATGGCTCTGCGGTGATCGCATCGCGTCCTGCTTGTCTCCCCCCCCCTTTACTTTCTGAATCTTTCAGAAGTAACGGCTTCTCAAGAACCCGTCTCTCTTCCCCTTCCCCCCTCTCCTTTTTTTGTTGAGAGTCTGATAGCGCGGCGGGTTATGCGTATTTGAAATGCGGCGATTTCGTCCCTTCCCACTCCTTAGGGTTGTTCACCCCAGCCACTCTCGCGGAATAGCGAGAGGGTTCAGGTTCCCCCGACCCCCCCTCCCCTCGCGGCCTTCTCTCTCTTTTCCGCGAGTTTGGGCGCCAGAGTGTTGAGAGGTCGAGGTTTTTTCTCCAGCGTTCCCGTCCAGCTTCGTTTTTTTTGCGCAACCCGCGCGACGGAGAGCCGGTTCCTCCTCCCTCCCCCCCTCTTTCCCAGCCCTAAGGGGGCTTGCTCGCCGCGCGCGCAGAGCAAACCCCCGTCTGCGAATCCCTACCAGCTCATCTTGGTCGGGATACTATAGCGAAACTGCTCTCCCCCTACTTCTCGTCCCCTTCAGAGAGGAGCCATCTTGAGATACGCCCCCCCCTTAGAGTCTTCGCAGCGACTTGTCGAGTCTTCTTTTTTTGCGGCCTGACTTTGGTCTGAAGTTTCCTTTCGACGTGCAAGAATGACGAGCCGTTTCAATTTCTTCTCGGTAGCCCTCTCTTTTCTCAAATTTTGAAGAGCAGGAGGAAGCCCTCGAATCGCCCGAGGTTTGCGGTCGCGTTTTACGAGCGCTTCCGAAGCGAATACGATTTTGTTTAATTCACGAGATCTCCCCTTCCGGTCTCTTGAGATCCACCCCCTGAAGCCCCCCGGTATCTAGAGTGACCGGTATTGTTGTTGTCTCTTTTTCCGTCTCAAGGTTTGCTCCTATGCTCTTCTCATTTCTGCCGAATCCATTCGGATAGCGCAGAAGAGTCTCTTCGATCCGCTCTCTCGTCTCATTTTTTCTCTCTTCTATTTCGATTTCGCCTTGTTAGTGGATTTCGCCTTTCGTACTGACCCTACCCCCTAGACAGCTTAATGTTCTTTTTCAAGTAGCGACGGTGGTATTGAAGTATTCCCCTCCAGTTGTAACCTCTTCTCCTGCCTTCGTCCGCTTCTCCCGATTAATTTCATAGATCTAGACACCTACTCGTAGTTACTAACCGCGAAGCTCCCACTCTTTTTGGATGATCCACCGTATGAAGTTTAGGAAACGCCTGAAGTGTGTCCCCAGCCCTCCCTCTTTTTCATTGCGGCGGCTCTTTTCCCCCTTTACTAGAGATGATTATACTGTTACTACGAGACCTTTTGTCGTCTCTTCAGGACTCCTCTCAGCGCATCGTTTATTATTTTGAGACGAATGGAGGCAAATTTTCTTCTGGCTAACCCGGCTTCTTTATAGACAGTTTCAGTTCAATGTGATTCATCTTTCGATGGGCGCCTTTCCCCGTCCGGATATTGGAGTTCAGTCGCCTGATTTTTTCTCACTCGGGTCATTTTAGGAGTTATCCCAGCTTTAGAGAATCTCTTTGTATTCGTCTGCCGTCCAGGTCCCTCTTTCCCGCAGTAATTCTCGTAGCTGCTTCTCCCTCCCCCTTCCCGGGCTGCGATAGAGGCGGTTTTCGCGGCACGTCCTCGGTTGCCGCTCCCTCTTCCGTTGAGAAATGAATCTCTTTTTTTTGTGTTACGTTCTAGAGTCGCTTGTAGCAAGTGGGCGCCTGTTTTTGAGCTTTCGAGGCTTCACCCGGTTTCCTGTACTGAGCTTACGTAGCTGATTTTCGAGGGTCTTTTTTTTCTTTCCCCTCATCGGCTGTTTCACTCTTCGAATCGGACAGAGAAGTACCTGATTCTGTTGCTGTGTATCAGGGATTTAAGTCTTACCTCTTCTCGCATTGTATACTTTTTGTGTTTTAAGCTGTCGCTGACCTCTTTCCCCTCAGCTGCCTCTGATCTTTAGCGCAGCAATGGTGTGATGCCTTAATTTTCCGTTCTCCCCCCGAATGGTCCTCCCCACCTGTCCTTTTTCGATTTATGGTAAGGCTGGGTAATTTCTATTCCTCTCGGCCGTGAGTAGATTTTATAAACCCGGACCCACGAAGGCTGCCCTTTTTTGTGGTCATTTTGAGTCCAATTCTTCTGCCCCTCGTCTAGATTTTGATAGGTGTGGTCGTACTTCGAACCCTTCGGTTTGTGCTCAAGTTCTACCTCTCCTCTTATTATAATTCCCGCTCTGGCTTGATGAGATTGGCCCAGACAAGCTGCTAATGCGCGTCCCACATTTCTTTCCGATATTCAAGTAAACTTTGTTTCCCTAGAATCCCAGGTAGTCACCTGCACCAGAGAGACAGTAAATGCAGGGTTGGAGCCGTCGCCTGGTCAATGTTGATGAAGGCGCCCCAACATCGCCTCGATGAGCTCAGTCCGGAGAAGAGGTTCGGGTAGGACGAAAAAGGAACGTCAGGACTCCTCTCTATCCCTCCCAGGAGGTATACCATTATTAAAATAACATTTTTTTTATCTCGTATACCTTGTGTCCTTAAGGTATAGTCATGATTTAAGATCGCCTTTGTTTCCCTCCGTCACACTAATGGTTTTTCAGGGAAGGAAGATCTCTCTTAGTGCGGAAAGACAGAGCCCCGTTTCCCCCCTCGCCCAGTAGGAGCCAGCCGAGCAAGGCCCTCCCTTCTCCCTCCCCGTTCTTTTTTTTTTCGCGGAGGTACTTAGGAAACATTGCAGGACGCGCACTGTCAGATCCCCCGTTTAGCTTCTGCCCGCCCGACTCCAGAACGAGCGCCCTTCGCCAGATTCAGCTTTCTTTACGTTGTTTCGAGAGCACCAGCCGCCTTTTTTCCTCCCTGGTTCTCGAACGCCAGCCCGCGCGATCCGAATTCTTCCAGGAACCCCTTCTTACCCCCTGGTCCCCGCCGTGCGTCGGGGTCTAGGGTTCTCCTCCCCCGACTATTTTTCGGTGCGTTACTTCCCTTTCGTCATGGCATCTATCTTCCATTCGTGGCGGCAGTTATCTACCATTCTGTTTTATCCGAAGACTACCCCCTTTTTTAAAGTTCACCCGATCCCTTTTCTCTATCCTTACTAGCAGCTGTTGCAGAATCTTCGACATAGTTCCCCTTCGCGAGCCCACGTAGGAATTCTTCCCCCCCCTCACCCGGCCGCCCTCATGCTCATGGAAGCGCGGGCTCGTTCGAGCGAAACCCCTTTCCCGGCGCCATAAGAAGACCCCGTCCGGCCTTTCTCCTTTCAAGACCGAATCCATCATGAACGGGAAAGTGTCCTCAAGCCTCTTTTTCTTTAAACGGAGAATAACGCCTCTTGTTCACAAGCTAGAGGATTCTGGATATTTTTCCACGAGCTACGATGCTATTTCCTTCTCCCTCCCTGCTTTCCCCCGAAACCTTTTGAGCTTTAGTGAGCAGTTCCCGAGAGAGAGAGCTTTGGCTTAGATATCTGGCTTTCCCCCCAGCGAATTTGGAAGAGAGACATCAGGGCATATTGCCCCCTTCTTTCCCTCGCCCCTTTCTCGAAAATCTGGATGGAGCACACATATCTAAAGGGTTTCGCCCACGAGCAAGTCAGGTCTCTCGCCCACGCTCCAATCCCCCCGATCGGTTCGCGCGACCCCCCTCAGCCATCCTCGCTGTGCGTTCACCGGGAAAAGGGAGCACGATTGAATTCTGTTAGTCCCTATCTGTAATGACTGTACCAAGAGATACCCTCTATTGATGGAGCTACGTTCCTTCCCCTCGCTCAAACCGGTCTAGAGGGTCTCCAAAGTTTCTGATCCTTCTATCGCGGGCCAGGCGCATACATCCCTCCACTAGTAGCTTGGCTCTTTGCCTCTCGTGGCCTTTCCCCTCGCCCTCGGGGCGTTACAAAATGGTGGACTTTCTTAGGTGATGCCTTTATGCTACTGAGGTAGATCGTCTGGAAAAATGGTCTGCGCATTTCCGTAATTCCTGCTCTTAGGGGACGGGAAGATTCCCCCCAGCTGGGTTGCTTGTCGTTTGCACCCGAGCGGCCTCTTGAGACTTTCATAAGAGCCAAGTTCGCACCAGCACCACCAATTTTTTCTTTCTCCCTATCCTGAGACGACCTCGTTCTCTGAGAGCCCTGCCGGAGTCTAGAGTAGAGGCATCTTGCCCTTTTGTTTTTCCTGCCCTGACTGAGGCCGCCAAAATTTCACCGCTCCCCCTTTCTCACCGACACCTTTTTTCGACATAAAATGTGATGCAGCTCGGAACGGGTTCTGCGGGGAGCTGTGACTGGAACCCCACCTTTATTCGTCTGCCGGAGATCATACAGCAACCACAACGTCTCCGATGATTTGATGGAGACTGCTCGACTTGTCTCCCCCCCCGCCAGCGAGAATCGAAGGGGGGTCCTTCTCTTATGATTTTGGTTTGCCTCTCACTGCCCTGATCCCTTCAGAGACGAGAAGCCCTCTATTTCTCGGTATTCCTCCAGCCCGCCTCAGAGAGTAGGATACGGCGAAGCAGTCGCCTCTTATGAACCTTTTTTTTGTTTCTTCTCTCTCTTTAGACTGGTCTATGCGAGTTGGATGACCTCCCAGAAAGAGGAAGTAAGGTGGCTCCGGGGTGTTGCAGATCGTCCCCCCTTTCCTTCTCCTTCGCCCCCCTATGCATTCCTCCCTCTTCTCTCAGCGTGCGCTTTTTTCTGTAGATATCGCTGAGTCTCCAGACAAAGCGATGGCATCTGCGGCAACCGACCTTCGCCTTGCGCTAGAGTCCAAGAAAGGCCAACTCGTTTTTTTTTTTTCTTCTGTTTTCTTTCGTTTGGACAACCTGTCCCCCCCCCATTCGCCGCTGAGTTTCATAAGCAAGATGATGGTAGAAAGCCTTAAGAGCCGCGTCCTTCCTTTGATGCACGAAATTGTCTTCTCTCTTCATACTCATTTTGTTTTCTCTCCTTCTCGCTGCACCCTTTTTTTCGGTTGAGAAAATTTTTGGACCTTTCCTTAGCTCGTCATCGTGACCTACCTAGGGGAGAAAAGCGACCAGATGACCGGTCATCTTTGTTTTTCAGTTTTCCCCTCCCCCCTTTACAGGCCGCCTCTATTGTGACAGCGTTGAAGGGTGCCAGATATCTTTCGTTTTTCCAGTTTTCGGGGCGGTGGAGGCCTCTCCCCAATCCGGATCGCGGCCTCGCTCACGAGATCCCGAGATCTGCCTTTGCTCCCATCCTGACCCTTTTTCAAGAGAGGAGCTCCCTCTAATCTACGTTCGCCCGGAACCCACCGGCTTCACCCCGAGCTACCCTAGTCCAGACTCGGTCTAGGGCTCCAGCAAGAGCGAAGACCCCGAGCCAGGAAGAGAGAATCCTCCTTCTCTCCCTTTCTTCTACTTTGCTATCCTACCTCTCGATCAAGAGCTAGAGGGCGCGCGAATTTTGCTCGTTTCGCCGCGCTGATCGGGCCGTGCGGGCTCCTCCCCGAACAGGGACCTCTCTGAGTGTGGTTTCCGGTTCCCCACCTTCCTCGCCTATCCCTCTGGGGAGAAGCATCTCAATAGAACACTTGGTGATTCGCTATCACCCTCTTGGTCTGTCTCCCCCGTGATTGTTTGCCATTCTAAAGCGGCGTTCCGAGGACCGTCTCGACTGGACCGGTTTAGCCCTTCTGTTCCTTTTCCCTTTGCTGCATGGTCTTTGAGACGGCTTTTAGGTTTTCTTCTGTCTCGGTTTTGCCCGCCCCCTCGGTCGCCTCTACGCTACCAGAAGGAGCCTGCTAGATAGAATCCTCTTGTGTCGCTTCTTCTCTCCTCTTGTTTTTGTTCTTCTGAATTATTATAATCTCACAAGCCCGTCCTTCCTGTTGCGTCTTTCTCCCGATTTCTTTTGTATGATCGCCCGCCTTCCTCTCTTAGACTCCCCTACGCAGAACCTATAGATCAGAACGAGACCCTTCCTCGGTTTCACTCCCCCTCTACATTCAACCTCTATGAGAAACGAGGCCTCGGTCGACCTTGTCCAAGCGCTTTTTTTGTTTTCTGTACTTGAGTCCGGTCTTTTCGTGGCACGGTCCCCCCTAGAAAGATGATTCTACTTGTAAGTTCAGACAGAATTGCCCCCCTAGCTCTTTACTCTTGATGGCACTCCTCCCTTCGTAGCGCTGTTAAATCAGGACGATCTGCAGCCCAAAGGCTAGCTCCAGACACATTCGCCCCTTCTGAATTTTAGTCTTTAGTGGTAGCGCGGACAGCCGTCTTGTCCTCCCTTGATTTAGCTTTTCTTGCACATTTAGCGTAAATCTCGTCCTCCTTTTCTTCTTCTTCTAGCAGTTCTTAAAGATCCGATAATCAGGTAAGAGAACTTATCCGTTTGAGCTCCTATGATTCAATAAAGGGAGCTCTCTCCCCCTCCTGGCTTCTGAGGCCTCCTAGCTAAAGGACGTCTTTCTATCATCTCCTTCGTATCTTTCCTTTAGATACAAGAGATTGTCAGAATGAGTTTCTCACATGTTTCTGTCCGGCGCTGCGCTGCCACATTAAAGGATGCTTTTTAGTAGGCGGTTGTCCGCTCTTTTCTTTTTATTCTACTCGCTTCTTTGATTATCGTCAGCTCGTTCCCTTCTCCTTCTGCTTCCGGTGCCGAAGGTACTACCCTGTCGACGCGATTCTCTCTCCTTTTTGTTACCTCTCTTCTGACTGGACCATAATTTCCTCTACTCCTTGCTCGGAGTTCCATTAGGTGGATTCATTTAATGGTTAGTATTACGAATCAAAAGACCATGGGATAGTCAACCCCCCGGTCCTTCTCCAGGCCGGCTTGTCCATGGCGATTTTCATTTCCACTAACCTGACCTCACGGCGACAACGGGGGTATTGGAATGCAGAATCTAGAGAGCATATCGGTTTTTCCCTTCTCCCATAGTATGGGTTTCTTGATAACCCGCTTCCTTAGTGCGCCCTCTTTCTTTCGTCCCTTCGACGCGAGATCGAACACTTCCACTTTTGTTTTAAGATCCCTTCCCCGACGACCCCGACACGAGAATCCGGCCCTTCTCGCGCTGCGCAAGACTGGTAGACGATGTAGAAGCCCTGGCTGCCTATCTACCCTTTCCCCTCTCTCGTCTGCGCTAAAGCTGCACCTTCGACGTCCGGTCATTGCCTTCTCCCTTCCGCTCGTCAGCCGGACTAGACTCCTCTCCCACCCGGCGGTATTCTTCTTCTCCTCTCGTTTGTTGAGAGATTACCTCTTTTTGTTGAGTTTTTTTTCTCTTTATTGCTATTTCGCATTGCCGAAGCCGGTCGTGCGTCTCCGCCTTTCGGCGCCCCCTCCGCGCCTCTCTGTCGGGAGTCAGGCTAGGCGCCAGTGTAGGAGATTTGCATCGACGACAAGCGCCGGACCGCAGCTCCGTCTCCCAGGGCGACCTTCTTCTCCGGATGAGGAAGTCCCATTTGTCCTCTCAGTCCCTTTCTCTTTTCGGGTTCTTTTCCCTCGTCCCAGCCCGCTCCTGCCGGATCGGGCTTGGTCCACTTGCAAACCCCAAGGGGTTTACTCATGGTTCCTCTCCCCGATCCGAGACGCTCTCCTCCTGCTAATTCTAAACCCTTGTTCGTTTTCCTGTTGGTCTTACTCGACTCCATGTCGGCGATGGAAGAAGTGCCACCTCATCACGTCCTGCTTCCGGTTTGACTGCCCCCCCCTTGGGTTTATAGCTCCATTTTTTCCCCCCCTGAGAGTGCCCCGATCTGCGCGGCCAGATCATATGCATTGAGGAGGAAATGCCCGTTTCCTGAGTTCCCGGTTCCACCGGACCCGTCGAATCTGCTCGCCCTTGCCCCATTTGCATCCCGGAAAGAAGAGATACTGACGTCTCCTGTTTCCCCGCGTCTCCCTTCAAACCCCGCCCACTACGGAGCCGAAATCAGACCCGGCTCTTTCCTCTCCCGATCAGATCAGTCTTCCCGGTAGGGAAGGCAAGAGGAAAGTCCCCCCCAGGCGCCGCCCGCCCGATTTAACCCTTTTTTGATTCGATCATCCTATTCACCCCCGGCAGTTGATCTCCTCCCCTTCGTCGTCACCTGCCCCCTTTAGTTTCGTGGCTCCCAGAGAGATACCGGGAGGGATAATAGCTTCTTACCGCCTCTTCCTAAGTCCGCGTTCCTGAGTTATCCAGAATCTATCATCACTCCTGATCCCGAGATTCTCGATCTGGGTCAATATTCGTGGATTTCTGAAGGCACTTTAGACCCCTTCTTTTCGCTCAAGATCTTGATTTTCTCCCCGGACGACGGACAAAGCTTTTGAAGCAAGAGAGGGCGGAACTTCGTACGAGGCGAATCCGCCTTTTAAGTAGTTCAGCCCTTTCACTACATCCGATTCGCTTTCCTTCATCTCATTCCTTAGCGATATCCCCAAGGTCGGGCAAAGGGAGTTTACGACTGTTGTTTTTTCTTTTTTTTTCCCTTTGGCCTACCCCTCATACTCGTTGAGTCTTCACCGCGTGCCTCTTTCTGCCCTACCTTTCTTCGGCATAGGGTTTTCGCTCCCAAAGGAGGTTTTTCTTTTTCTTTTGATGTTTTCGATTTCTCCTCACGAGTCCCAGGCTCTTCTCTTCTGCGTCATTCCGCGCAGAGCGTCCCCACCTCTTTCTGATCCCTCTCTCTTGCTGTGGTGAGCTTCGGAGAGAAGTCGTTAAGACCGAAAAGGAGAAGGCTTCCCCGATACGCGCGCCCGTCTGCTTTTCTCCTCGAGCAGGCGCAGGATTTGAGATTCTCTTGCTCTCCCTCAACAGTCGATTCGATCCGATTTTTTCCCTAACCCCCATCATGCAATAAAAGGTTCACTACCTTTATTAGATCTCACTCGCTCGAACTGGCCCTTCACCACCCCAAGATCTTGTGGGGTTATTTCCGAGATCTTCACTTTACCCCCAGAGGAGTGCTCCGAAGAGTTTGTTTTTTTCGCCGCCTTTGAGCTCTCTCTTTCTGCTCTTAGGATTTCCGACGTGTTAGAACCCCTCTCTCGTCGTCCCCCCTCCCTCTTCGGCCCTTCTCAGGATGGATGTTGGGGCCTTTTTTCGTAATTTTATAGCAGCGACAGCCCTCGTCACGTGGCGAGCCCCTCTCCGCGTGATCCCTAGGATTCTCCATTCAACTCCTTCTTCCTTCGTTTTTTCCCTCTCTTTCCCTCTTGCGAGAGTGATGATCGCCTTCCCGGACAGAGGGAGCTGGCGCGTGGTCTCGTTTTTTGTCATCGGCTCACGGCGCTCCGGCTCTTTCCCCGATGCAATGTTCCCCTTTCGTCTTGCAGACTTGTCCGAATAGCGATAGTGAGAGTGGCGCGCTGTACGTCATGCGCTGCGCCATCGACCTGTCGCTTTTTTTGCGCCCCCCTTTTGCCCACACACTTGGACGGCGCGCTGCCTTTTCGAAACTAAAACGCGCTGCGTCAGGCAGTCCTTTGCTGTCGCCCCCAACTTTTCTCTTTCTGCTCTCGGCCTTTACGTTTAAGTCGTTTTTTTCTTTCTGATGTCTCCCTCCGGTTGTCTAGTCGTCACTTGTTTCGGCGACTTTCCCGTTTACCCTATATAGGAAAGAACCATTGAGACCAGCTCGCGACGCATTTCGCCTTTTTCCGTGGCCCACATCAAGGCCGTACAGCGCTCAGGCCGCTGTTACGTTTGCCGTTCCTTCCTCTTCTCGCTGCCCCTCGTCTGAACAGGTCGAGTTCTTTTTACAGCCCAGGTAAGGACAGGTCTCTGCATCTCGCCTTGCTCCGGGCGCCCCTTGTGCAGCTCTTTTTAGTCAGTCTCTTTTTTTTTGTGTCCCTTGGCTGCAACCCCTATGACCTCTCCCAGCTCATAGGTCGTGATCAGTTGAACTCTCTCATCTCCCCGCAGCCGAGTCCTTTCGCTGTAGTCTTTTTTTTTTTTTTTGCTCGTTTCGACGTCTCGCTTTTTTTTTTTTCCGGCGGACTATTCTCTCTTTCGTAGCGTCGAGTTATCCTTTTTTGCGGGCGCCGACCCTATAAGGGCAGGTCAATTTCTTCGCTGCCCCCCCTTTCGCGTAATGACCCTTCCTTCTCGACCAAGTAGCCTCCGGTGGTTACTTCGCGTCCAACGTCATAGCTGTCCGAGAATACGCTTGTGCGTCTTCTTCCGACGGCCTCTACTCCTATCTTTTTGTCTAGCGCTGCTGAGATTTGTTCTCTTTTCTGAGTTGTATTTTTGAGCGCTCTCGCGTTTTCGCCAGGAGAAGAATAGAATGTGCCCCCTCACGCCCTCCGTTTCTCCTCTCTGCTCGCCTAGGTGCGCGCAGATCTTTAGCGCCTTTCGCCTTGTTTTGGATGAGATTCTAGATGCTTCACCACGCTTCCTGTCTTGTCACGCGCACCCTCGGTTTTGTATGTGTACCCTTGCCCGCCTTAAAAGAGACGGACCCCAGCCTTGAAATCTCCCCCTGTCCTCTCATCTCTCCCTTTTCCCCCTTTTCTTGGGCCGGGTACCCCGCGATTTCCACCGACTTATGTTTGTCTCCTCCAAGAGGCTCGGTGTTTCTGCCAGCGGTTTCGCCCTGTCCTTTCTTCCTTTGTTTTCTCCCTGAGAGCTTCCTTCGAAGACTCTACCGGTGGCGCTCGAGCTCCGTCCTTCGATGCGCCAGCCAGCGTCGATCTAGTGTACATGTTTGATTTACAGATCGGAGCCAGTTTTTCGGCGACAGTTTAGGGATGCTCCCCTCTTTTCTTCCTCTTTCGTTTCTTTTCTCGCCGGATTCTCCTGATCTTTTTCTCTCTCTTCGCTCTTTCGCAAGGGGTCGTCCAGTGAGAAATTTGCTAGATACCCTTTTTGTCGTTCTTTGAGGAAGATATGCTCTCACGGCGAGCCCTTTTTCCCTCCTGCTGTCGCGCGTGCCGATCCGCCGAACTCCCCATTCCCTTTTTTTCACTGAGAAGGTTCTTTTCAGCGAATCTCTCTCGTGATAGAGAGTCTCTAGTCCCCTCTGACGGCTTGTTGTTCCTTGTGAGGAGTTGCTCCCAGCCATCCGGTCAGGATTTTAGCTTCTTCCTTGGATGCTTGTTCACGCGTTCCTCTTTTGATCTTGTTTGATTTAGCCTTTGGTTGAGCTATCCTCCGGACCGACGAAGTCCCCTTCCTATGACCTTGCTATAAGTGAATGGCAGGCGTTTTTCGCAGCTTCTCCGTTGTCTTTGGCCCGCTTTTCCCGATTCTGCCGAAGGGCCCTCCATCGAGACATTCTTGTTGATTGGCCTCTTTCCCTTTTTTCGCTAGCCCATGGTTGATCGTTCAACCCATGCCCGCCGGAAGGGGCTTTCTTTCGTGAGACCCTTTTTCAAGGGCTCCTTCCTGCTTTGGGATGTATAAGAAAGA